>PR_CR_10_Liq_1_inCRDRAFT_1001384_pt1 | contig 13707 bp, 6 predicted proteins | sample PRCRCaboRojoPR_3_FD_10241 | JGI IMG/M metagenome (IMG submission 10241) | reverse complement strand
AACTGAAGTCTTGGCGTGGCTTGGGTTGTTGCTTCTGGCTGGTGTGTGTAGTTCTGCAAGGACTGTCTTTCAGAAATAGTAGCTATGCACTCTGGCCTTCCAATACTCCACCCCATCACTCTGTCTTCCCAAAGGTCTTGCATGCAGCCTATTCTGATTAAGTCAGGCAAAGAAAGCAACCCCTTCTTCACAACAAACATGCACTTCAAAAGGGTTTCTCGGGCATGCAGCCCTGAAACCAGCGAGTTCAAGTGGGTAAACTGAGACCTAAGACTAGGCAAAGAAGGAAGAGCAGGCAAAGGAACTGCTGGGGGGTAGATACAAGATATTGGTAACCAGCACATGTGGAGTTCCAAACTTTCCAAGTCGGTAAATTGCACAAGTAAACTTGCTGCTCTAACGTCTACAGCTCTGATCAGAACTGTAAGGTCTTTGATTCCTTGAGCAAACAACTTCTTAAGCAAAGGGTTACACAAAGACTGAATGTTGCGTTCCCGGAGTTTTGCAAGTGCCCAAGAACCTACTTTTACTTCGTCTACCATGAGGGAACTCCAGTCGTGTTTGGGGTCTGGAAGCACTATTCCAGAGGGAAGGCGTTGGTCACATAAAACATGCGCAATGTCGCTAGCCCGCTTTTGGTCGCCTATTCTTAAGGGCTGTCTGAGTTGCTCAAAAAAGTTCTCCATTTCAAAAGGCTTGAAAGAAGACCTCACGTAGTCCTGAATCCGGTTGATGATGTACTTTTCCCAGTACTTAAGCATGCGGAAGTTGGTTTTGTCCTCGGAGTCAGACGCAGTTTGCGACTGGAAAGTTAAGTAAGAAGAAGCAGGAAGGGTGTACCCACTAAGTCCGTCATCAACAAGTTCGTCTTTGAGCAGAAAAGCGTCAGAGTAGAGTTCGTGTGACTCTTCAGCGTCTTGGATAAACAAAGGTTGCTCTCTGTCAGCAAGTCTTTCCCAGGCTTCTAGAAACTGGTGCTCCCAGTAGTTCACGTTAAATGAAACAGGGGCGTCTCTAGACAGTTTATGCACTTTTTCTAAAAACGGTTTAACCAGGTCATCTTCTGACTTAACCCACTCTTCCCACTCCATGTGGGCACTTATTTTCAGCAGTAGTCTCAAAACTGTCATGTGCCACTCATCTTGCCCTTCAATTTCTAGTAGCTTCTTGGCTATCTTAGCTTGTCCAAACCCAAGTTCTTTAGGGTCGGCAAAGACTTCCATAGGCTGGATTTCGTTGTTAGCAAGGTTATGGACCTGGAAAGTTGGGTCGTTCTCAAAGATCACAGAGCAGGTTTTGGAAACACTTCCCATGCCTCCTTGGAGCAAGACTCCTTTTGTTTTGGTGTTGTTGATGTCTGCAAGTACATTTGCTCCTGACCTCATGTAGCCACTCCACCCTGCAGCTACTATAAGTCCTCCCAAAGCGTACTCACTAACGTCGCCTAGCTTCTCCATAACTTGTTCCATGTGTTTTTGGATTTCTTTTTTCCAGTCTTCTTTTTCCATTAAGTCGTAAAGCAAAGCGTTTATTTCTTGCATGCAAAGCGAATAAGCACCTCCAGGACGGCAACTAAGCTGCACAAGGGGATGTGAGTAGTTGCCTGTGATTATTCCTGTGAGTTTTTCTGAGGATCTTAAAGTAGGCAAGTTGGAGCCAGACTCCATTACGTAGTCAATCTTTTTGGCAATGAAGAAGTCACACAAGGTTACGGTTACCTGTTTTTTCATTTTAATGGTTTCGGTCTCGTCGTTGGACTGCTGGTTTTTGGAGTAAGGGTTGTTGGGTATAGGGGGGACTTTGCTTTTAGTGTCAATTACAAGGTTGTTTTGGTTAGAACGTAGGATTTCAGAGAGCTCAATGGCTTTTTCAAGGGGCATGGTTTCGCCCACCTGAGCTACTCCTTTGGACAACAGAGCACCTGCAATGCTTTGGGCTTCTTTAATGAAGTGCCTGATTTTCTTTATGAAGGTTTTTTCGTTAGCTTTGCGTTCTTTTTCTTCTTGAGAGTCGTCTTCTTTGGCGTCTTCGAATCCTTTGTTTTTTTCTTCGAATATTTTTTCTAGTTTAGTTAGGCTGATTCCGTTGTTTGTGCTTCGTTTTCCTACCAGTTTCTTAGAAGGCCGGCCCCGTTTACCGCCTCTGCGTCTGAGGCCTCTGATTTCAGCGTTGAAGTACCTGTAGTACATAGGAATGTCTTTTTCAAGCAACTCAGGAGGCACTTGTCCTAAGTAAGCAGCGTCCATTAAGTCCTCAACTATGATGGCTTCTTCGGTGGACTCTTCTCTGGGCGGGTCTAAGTACTTGTAAGTAGGGTGTCTTTCTTCCCACTCCAGCAAAACTGGAAACAAAAACACTAAGTCTTCTTCGCAGGTTGAAGTGTGCAGTTGGACTGTGTACTTCTCTGGGGCTTCTTCAGCTATTTCCATGTGGAGCTTAGCGTAGTTGCCTATTGTTTGTAAGATTTCTTCAATGACTTCTCCTTTGAAGTGGTTAGGAGTTATAGTTTTCCAAAGACTCTGGCACATCCTTGCAGTTAAGCGAATAACTGAAGGAGCAGTTATTTCCAGAATGGTTTTTTTAAGTAGTTTGGCAAGTTCGATCTGATCTTCTTTCCTTGTGATTGGGCAGTTGTAGTTAAACTGGTACATAACTGTGAGTACTATTTGCAAGTTAACAGTTCTTTGAGGAGAGTTGGGTTTGGATAATTCAATCTGCAAAAAGTTAAGAATGGTTTGGATAAATATTTTTTGAAGGTGTTGTTTAAGTTCGATCTTCTGCAAGTCCCTGCAGCAGTCTATAAAGGCAAACATAACAAGCTTGGCTCCGGATATAACAGGGTCTGCAATGTTGTTGAACGACAAAGAAGTTGAAACTAGCATAACTTCAAATAGAGATATCAACAGTGCTTCGTTATCGCTGTTTTCTAAAACTGATTCTTTTGAGTCTTCGTAGTTCAGAATCAAGTACAGGTCGTTCAACAAAGACCCCAACAGCTTCATTTGCTGCTTTAGGTAAAAGTCACAGTACTGGAAATGAGGTGGTAAAATGCTGGTTTGCTTTTTTATGGCACTTGAAAAGTGCTTACTGGGATCTTTGATTACTTTCAAACTCTGAGTAGTTTGGTTTAGTGCTTCACATAACAAGTTAAACACTTTGTTGCATTCTTCGTTGAGCAGGGCACCTATGGAGTACCCACAACACTCAGCTCCGTCAAAGCAGTGCCTTCCGTCAATGACTCCTAAACCCATTCTTAGAAAAGGAGTGCTGTCTAGTTCGCCTAAAAGCAACCCTAAGTACTGCATGCCCACTAACTTTTTGGCCGCGTTCACTGTGTGGAGCTTGGCTTTGTGGAGTAGGTCTTCAGGAATAGAACCAGCAGTAACAAAGTTGAACAGGGCTCTTAAAGGCGAGCTTTGAGCAGAAGGTCTAGTGTCTCCGGGGCTTTGCCAGAGTCTCCACTTTTTATAGGAGTCCACCCACTTTCTGAGTTCTTCGAGTTTTTTCTTGTCTTCTTCAGTGTAACTAGTTGCAGCTCTTTTAAGCATAGGGGGGCCTTCTTCTTCTTCTTTGGAAACTTCGACAGAGTAACTTGAAAACTTCAGTAAAACTAGCAGTCTTTTGTGAATGGTTTCTGGAATGGAACTGTAGGGGTTAGAAGGGTCTTCTTGTTTTGTCCAGACTTTGTCGAAGATTTCTTTGACGCTTGTTTGTTCGTCAGTAAAAACAACTTGGAAGCTTTTGCAAAGTGACTCAATTAAGTTGGTGTTTCCAAGGTATCTTTGGGAAAAGGAGCTGTAAATCTCTTGCTTGTCTTCTTCTGTATGAATGTACTCTGTTTTCTTGGGTTGGGGTTTTGGTTTCTTTTTAGGCTTGGTAAGAGCAAGTCGTCTGACCTTAGACTTTTTGGTTTTCTTAGCTAAAACTGGTTTTTTCTCTTCTTCAACAATAGTTTTTTCTTTGGTTTTCGCTTCTTTGGCTTCTTTGATGTCAGTCAAGATTTGATTTTTCTCTCTTTCAACTTGTAGTTTCTTAAGCATCCAGTTAAGTATTTCGTTCAGAAGTTTTCCGTAAGCTTGGAGTTGTTCTTGAATGTACTTTTCTTCGTGCATCAGTGAGTCTACTTTTCCAGTTTGGATCCACTTTTTAAGTGAGTTCAGGTGTTGAGTGTGGTAAGCCATGGTGTACAAAGCTACGCACTGGACTTTTCTCCAGTAAGTTTGTAAATCTTTTGTAAAGGACTTTCGGAGGCTTTCAGCACGGAGGTTCATAGGTTCAGGTTGGACTTTGCGCACTTCGTTGAGCAGTTGGCAAACAGGACCTTTGTCTATGTTGAGAAGTTCTTGTTTGTGTTCTTCAGGCAAACTCTCTGTTAAGCTGTTTACAGACTCCTCCATTCTAAGTTGTTCTTCTTCAATAGGTGAGTACTTCCACTTGGAGTCTTCTTTAGTAAGGAACTCCTCAAAGTTGAGGTTAGCCAGACCTCCTTTGAAGATTTGCCACTCTAAGTACTGGTGGGACTCTGACTTCTCTGCTTCAGGCACAGCTAAAAAGTTACTCACCATCGAAGACACTGTGAAAGCTAAGGAATTTATCGTAGAAATCCACTGTATAAGGGACTTTTCGCCCCCCATTCTCATAGCTACTTTGCTGAACATGGCAAAAGAGTTGTTGTCGCTCAAAAACAGCCCTGGTTCTCCGTATATTGGCTTCACTCTAAGTTTAAAGCCCCAGCGGTTTGAACCTGAGTCGTCTCTGTGCTGGCCTGCTGCGTTAAACTCAATGTGGATCTGGTCGCCTTGGAGCATTAACTGGTAACCCACGTTTACTTTTCCACTGAGTTTAAAAGAAGTTCCGAATATTTCGCCTGAATAGTTAGTGAACCCTGAGTAGTTCCCAGGCGAACTTATCCAAAGGCAGTCGTGCAAGTTGTCAGTTTGGGACTTAGGGTCTACTTCTATGCATACTCCAACGGCGCCAGGGAAGTTGAGAGTTTCGTTGATTTGCTGCTTGCCTCTTTGGTAAGGATGACTTGTTTCGAAAACCTTTTCTTGGCTAGAGTCAGCTCCCACATAAGAACTCATGCACAGTGCACTCAAAAGGTTAGTGTTTTCTACCTTAAAGAGCTTTTTTAGCTTGGAGAGAAAACTAAGTAAATTGGACAGCTGGGTTTGGGAGTCGTTGCTGTAACTAAGGTTCACACACAAGTTAACTAGGTTCCTGAACATGTTGAGCCACTTTGCATAAAGCGTAGTTACCCTTTCACTCATGAGTTCTTGCACTCTGTCAAGCATCTTATTCAAGAGCACAGTTAGTTTTTCAGAGTAATTCTGTCCGGAGCCATAGGCTTCTTTTATCAAAAACATAAAGATCTCCATAAAGACTTGGGTTTCCACTGAAGAGGGTTCTGAGAGAGAAGCTATAAGTCCTTTTTCAAAGACTTCCCACAACTCCAGTAAGTGAGCTAGGTTTTGTCTCTTTTGGGAAGTCATTTTAACGTCTTCAGACTGAAACATTACCAAACTGGCGTTTTGTAGAGAAGACTCGTTTGGTTGCTTGTCAACCATTACTTTCAGAACTTCTTTGACAGAGTTATTGTGTTCTTTTTCGGACACAAAAGAAGCTGGGAAATGTACGTGTTTTAGGTACCACAAAAGAAGTGGTTCTTCGCAGTTTCCAAATATCATTTTGTAAGTCATGGGGTCTTCTGTACTCCTGATGGCGTACAAAAAGGAGTCTTTTCTCATGATTTGAGGAGACATGTTTAGTAGAACTGAAGTGTCTAGAATAGTTTGAAACCACTCTTGTTGCTTAGCTTGAGAACTCCATAAGTGCTCCCAGAGAAGCACTATTATTTTCCAAGACAAAGTGTTTTTGCGGGGGTCGTTTGAGTATAAGTTGGCTTTTAAAACAGCTTCAAGTCTCTCTGCAAGTTGGGGATCACTAATACAAGGGTAAGCGTGGGTTGACCAAAGAAAAAGCAAGTGCAACAGAGCATTTTTATCAAAACAGGGTTTTTCAAGGTAGTCCAAAAGCACCCTCAAAGTAACTTCTGAGCTTTCAAAACAGTTCAAAGATTGCTGCGAGTTGTAAATAGTTACTGTTGGAGTGTCTTTAGCTTGTACAAGATCTCCATACTTGTTTTTGGCTTTGAGGTAAATAGGGCCTTTTTTCTTAACTGCTTTTTCGTTGAGTGGTTTGAATCCAAGTTTCTTAACAAGTTCTAAGTCTTCTGAAGCCTGGACTTGTTCAAGTCGTTTTTCCATTTTCGAAACGTTTTTTTTCATCTGTTCAATTTCTTCTTCTTTAGAGCACTCACGCAGGGCCTTTTTGAGCTTTTGAGTTAGTTTGGAAAACATAGTGCTCCACCTAGCCCACCTCCAGGGCAGGTTGTACCTGCTTTCTTCTGAGTCTCTGATTAAGCTTAGAACTCTGCAAACAAACTCCTGGTAAGGCTCATTCCCTGGCTGGTAATGATTTTTGTAAACGTTGAACTTAAAGTTGTTTTGGTCAGAATACACAGAAAACTGTAGTCCTGAGTGGTTCAGCATAAAGGCATAGAACTTTTTGTAGCAGTGGTCGTAACACCCAACACAGTCCAAAGTAAAGTTTTTAGAGCATTCTTTGTTGGCCACGTGAGTGCCTCTGTAGTGACTCAAAGTGGGTTCTGAAAAGTACCTGTTTAAAAGTCCTTTGTGCTTGGTTGCTTCTATTTGGTTACTTGTATTGGGAAGTACATGGGCAGTTTCAAGGAGTCTTTTTTCTTCAGAAGGGTTCACTGCAAAGATCCTGGCAGTCGCAGAGGCTTCGTCAGGGTTTATGAAATGCAAAGTAATGTAGTCTTTGTTCATAGTCCAGTTGCCTCTAAAAATCAAGTCTGGTGTTAAAATAGTGTTGGACTTCAGTGATATCTCAGGTTTTTGGATTTTATTTTGGTTGTAAGAAACAACGTCTGCTTCGCACAACAAAGTCACTTGTTTAGGAATTGCGGTCTTTTTGCCTCGTTCGTTGTCTCCGTTTTCTACTAGCCAAATAGAAGCTCTTTCAATATCGTCTCCGTTGATTGCAAGGGCTTTTTCGCATTCAGTAATCGAAAAGTAAGAGCTGAACCCTTCATAGAGTTCTTTAGCTAGTGGACTGGCATCCTGCAGACTCCTGCTAGGGGTTTGGAGGTGTTCGATGTCGAACTTGTAGAGCAAAAACTTGCAGAGTTTAGTTTCTTCTTTTTTGTCTTGTTTTTTCTCTTCTTCAGGAGGAATAACGTCCACTCGACTGCCCACTACAAAAATACTTTCTGAGTCAGTTAGGATAGGAAAGTACTTGTTCAGTGCTTGCTTTGCTGGAGTCCCAAACAAATCCGGACAGTATAGTTGCAGCATCCCTTCGCTTTTGAAAGTGTACGGACACACTATGCTCAGCACCCCTGCTTCTTTAAAGGCCGAACGCATGTAAAGCTTCCCTCTGCAGTAAACCCATACTGCTTCTTCTGGGCGTTCAAGTGCCTGGTACAAGTAAACCTTGCCGCAAACAGTGCCTCCTTCCCCTGTTCCAATCTTAAACTTACCACCTCCTTGGGTGCCTATGAACAAGTAAACATAGTCGCCGTCCGAAGTTACAGAAATAGAGTTTGAAGAACTTTGAGTTTTTTGGAAGGTCGTGTTGAGAGCTCCTGCAAACTGGCCCATCATAGACCCTGGCTTGACTAAGTGAAGGGGTTTTTCGGTTTCTAGAACTTTACTCATAAGTTCTATGTGAGGAGTGCAAGCCTGGTCGATACTTTCCAAAAAGCCTTCAGGTACAGTGTTGTTGCTGCAGTAGTCCCAAACTTCCAAAAGGCCCTCGGTTATCCTAGTGCCGTTTCCAGTTAAAAATCCAAACAAAAGCATTACTTGAAGTGCCATGTTGACTTCTTGAGGGTCTTCTCGGCTGCTAATAAAGTTTTTGGCCTTCCGATTGAACTCGTAGTTAGTGTCGAAGGGCTCTAGCCAAAGTGCCAATGGAGGCAAAGCTTTCAGTCGATCCAGCAAGTCAGAGAGTCCAAAAGGCCAAGCACTAGGGTCTGTTCCAGGGAGACTTCCGATTTTCCAAGGGTCAGCTACAAAAGTTTTGGCAATATCAAGGAACTCGTCGTCAGCAAGTTTGGTTTGGATATTGCCTCTTGCAGAGTGGTTCTCTCTCAGAACTCCCCGGTACAGCAGAATCAGTGCTGAGTAAAAGCTTGAAATTTGAGACCGAGTGTCGGAACTAAGGGAGTTCACTTCTTGGTGCCAGTGGTGTTGAGACTGGTCTTTTGCAGCTTGGTACACTTCAGGAGTGAAGTTCAGCATAGAAAAGTATTTGTCCAAAGGACTTCCTGTTGTTTTGGACTTTTCAAAGCTTTTCAGAGGGTTGGCCATATAGTTGAATTCCACCGAAGCAAGGGCTGCCCAGTCAGGGTCTTCACTTACGTTCCTTTCAGAATAGCATAATAGCTCATCCAATCCTAGTTCCAGGACAGACATTTTTATAGCCCTTAATTAATTATACCGCTTGCAAGCTGTCTTCGAGTGAATTTACATAAGTAAACCCCTGATAAGTTGGACTTTGCGCTGAAAAGTTGATTTCAGCACCGGCTGAGTCTACAGCAGGGATTCTTTTGAATTCGTCTTCAAAATTAGGTAAGCCTTCTTGTTTGCAATTAGGAAGGAAAGGAGGAGTAACCTCTTTCCTCAGGAGCTTTTCCCAATTGATGTCTTTGAACCAAGAGTAGTTTTTAGCACCTTCGCCTAGTCGCCTTTCTTCGTCTTTTTCAAGAAGTCCTTCAATCAAGCATTTTGCTTCTTCAGAAATGAAACTTGGAAAGTTAGGGTTGTTTTCAAGGATGTTTTCAAAGAGCTTTTGTCTGTCACTGGTGTAAAAAGGAGGCAGTCCTGTCAGCATTTCGAAAATAAGTGCTCCAAGTGCCCACCAGTCCACAGCTTTTCCGTGCCCTCTTTTTCTAATGATTTCAGGAGCTAAGTACTCAGGAGTCCCGCAAAAAGAGTTGGCTCCGGTACTGTTGAGTATATTTTCTTTAGACAGTCCAAAGTCAGTAAGTTTAGCAAAGCCTTGGGAGTCAATAAGCACGTTTTCAGGTTTCAAGTCTCTGTAAATGATGTTTTCAGAGTGCAGTTTTTCAAGTGCCAAAACAATGCATGCAGCGTAGAACTTAGCCCTTTCTTCAGTAAACTTGTGAGCACGTGACAAGTGGAAAAACAACTCCCCGCCAGGGCAATACTCAAGTACAAAATACAGCTTTTTTGCATTTTGGAATGCGTATTTAAGTTTAACTATAAAAGGATGCTGGACTTTTTCTAGCACACTTCTTTCAGTTTTAGTGTGCTCTACTTGGTTTCTTTTCGATAAGTATTTTTTCCGAAGCATTTTCATAGCTAGGAGTTCGCCTGAAGTGTTTTTCCTTACTAACAGAACTTTTCCGTAGGTGCCTCTGCCGATTACACTGAGTAAAGTAAAATCGTCCATGCTCACACCTCGATCAACCATTTTTAGATTATTACTTTTAGAACTTAAATTAACTTGAATTCCCAAAAAATTCCAGCTAAGCAATACTAATAAGAATGGGCTCCAAAATGAAGAAGTGGGAAGAAAACAAGAAGTTACAAAACCATCTCAGCAAACTCAAAACTGCAAAACCAGCCGTCAACACTAACATTCCTAAGTCAGCCAAAAGCTCTCGCAGTTCAAAGCACTCAAGCATTTCGCTGTACCCTTTGTTGAAGCAATTCAACCTCCAACAGTACCACCGCAAACTAAAAGAACTCGGTTACGAGTCCAAACCTTACTTGATTCCAGAACTTTCCAAAAAAGGGTTCCAGGAACTCATGAGCCACCTTAAAGTCCTTCCCGGCCACCAAAGTAGGTTTGAGTCTTTGTGCGAACTGCTTAGTCAAATCAGCACTGCAGAGTCCACGCGAGCCCTTACTTGCCACCAAACTTGTTCTGAAATAAGCTCTGGGTCGCCTATTAACAGAAGGACCTCTAGTATACAAAACTCCTCAACTAACAGGTACTCACTGCGCATTCCTAACTTTGAAAAACAAAAACTCGAAGAAGAACTTGAAAAAGCTAAAAAACACATCCAGGAACTAGAAGAAGAAATCCAAAGAAAGCAAACCCAACCCATAAAATTAGACAGAAAACTCCCTGTTGAAATCAGCAGAGATAGTTTCTTCAAGAGTCCTCCTGTGATTGAAGAGTGCAAAAACCCTTCCCCTCCAATAGAAACTGCCAAGTCACTCGACTCTTGGACACTCAAGTCAAATATTTCCAACTTGGACACTGAAGAAATCTGCAGGTGCATAGGCAGAGTTATTATGCAGCACGCCTTTACCTCTGGAAAACCAGGTCTACCCTCTTCACTCAAGGACAGACTAGTTAGGGTGTTTCTGCACTCCTCTGAACAAATTACTGAAAACGGAGTGTACAACCTCATCAAAAACATGGTTGTAAGGGGACAACTCGAGCCAGAAGTGCCTATAATGGCAATGGCTTACTTAGAACGTTTTGTTGCAAAGACAGGACTTGAGTTAGCTGAAAACAACTGGAAAAGACTGATTTTTGTGTGCACAATGGAGGCTTCTAAGATTTGGGACGACGAAAGTTTTGAAAACAACAGTTTCGCAATGGCTTTCAGTAACTACAACATCCAAGAAATCAACAGTATGGAAAGTGCTTTTCTGACACTTTTGGACTTTGAACTCATAGTAAGTGGAAGTGACTATGCCAAGATTTACTTCACTTTAAGGACTTACGCAACCAAAAAAGACCAGTCTTTTCCACTAAAAGCTTTGGACGTAAACACTGTGCTAAGGCTCCAACACCAGTCCTCTAAAGCTCAGGAGGACGCAGTAAAGTCTGAACAGCTTCATAAATCTATGTAGAGTATAATTCACCATTAAACTTATAATCAGCAGGATGATTTCTGCCACTGTCTATAGTCTTCCATTACTTTAGAGATTTTGGCCTTTACAATTTTGAGAGGCTTCAGAGTAAGCTTAAACTTATTGTCGTGTAAAACTTCTCCTATTTTAGAGTGCACTTCAGAGGTGTCTTCTCGAACAGGTTTGGAATCTCCCCACAAGTCAAAATACTCGAGTTCCATTTCCTCAGCCTGTTCTGGAGGCTGGGCTTCGGTATCCATGTCGTCTGGCCAGTAGTCATATTCAAAACCTACAGACTGAATAGGTTCTAACTCTTCATAAATAGTTGGTTTGTTATCGGGGTCTCCTGTTACATCTATATCAAAAGAACTTGCCATTTATTACTTCGCAGCACTCAGTAGGAAAATTGTATATAATGTCTAACTTCACTATGGTTTTTTACTTCATTCCTGAAGACTTTGACGTTCCAGAACAGCCCAACGCCTTCGGAATAGCAAAAGGGATTGAGAAACTGAAACTCAAAGACGTGAAACAGTGCTTTCCCATGGAAGGAACTTACCAGTTCAGGTTTAAGTACATGTACGGAAAAACTAAAGTGTGGATGGACTTAAAAGACGACGAGTGCAGAGTTCCCACTTACAACAACATGGTCATAGCAAAGGTCAACCGCATCAGTTGGGACATCCACACAAGAACAACTGACTCGACTCAAGAAGTTGACTTGCTGTTTCAGCATTAGTTAAAGTTAAGAGACCCTGGCTTGAAACTTGAAAACGAATTATAAGTAAGTACTACTTCTCGGCCAGTTTGTAGCTTTTTGCGTTCCTGGTACTTAGTGCATTTTTGGGAGGAAACCTTTTTTTGTGCTTGGAGTTCTTTTGGGATGAGCCAGTGCAAAAAGTAATTGCGGAACTCAAGACACCCCATGAGTTTTCTGTTGTCGTTGCCACAAAACCAACGGACAAACTCAGTTTTTTCCCTGCTTTCAGAGGTGCTTAAAAGACACAGAACTGCAAGTATTTGGTTTTTCTGGGCTTTTCCTTGGTTTTGGAATAACTCAAATGGAAGACTGCATTTGATTCTTTTCATAAACTCAAAGTACTCTTCTGGGCCAACTAACGGACTGAGGCCTGAAAACTCGATTTTGAGTTGTTCGCTTGTGCAGTTGTCTAAGCCTTTTTCTTTTATGTAGTTTCCAGTCAAAAGTTTAAATTCGGTTTCCTCTGAATCTTGTCTTCCTTGACAACAGCCCATAATTATGGTTATGAGATCTTTAATAAAGGCCAATGAATTGGCTTTGATGATTCAACAAAGAGTCCCGATGTATATACTCGATGCAGGCTGCTTGATTCCAGGAGTTCCCGGAAATAGTAAGGAAGAGCACTTTAAAACTAGAATCCCTGGTGCTAAGTTTTTTGATGTGGATGACATCGTAGACAAGTCCTCAGACTTGCCTCACATGCTGCCTAGCAATGAAGACTTCAAAGAGTTCATGAAAAAGCTCAAAGTTAAGAAAGACAATAACTTGGTTGTATGCTATGATAGACTTGGGTGTATTTCTTCCCCAAGGGCTTGGTACACCTTCAAGGTTTTTGGCAGAGAAAACGTAGCCGTTTTGGACGGAGGTCTTCCTAAATGGCTAGAACTAAACTTGCCTACCGAATCAGGCGAGTACGAAATCTACCAATACCCTTCTGCTGAAGAGGACTCTGAGTACAACTACTCCAAGGACGAGTCCAAAGTTAAGAACTTGGGGTACGTCAAATTAATTTCAGCTTTGCTTTCTGGCCAAACCCCTCAGTCCCTTACTCAAATAGTAGACGCCAGGCCACCTGCAAGGTTTGCAGGAGCTGCAGATGAACCTAGACCTGGAGTCAGGCCCGGCAATGTGCCAGGGTCTATCAACGTACCTTTCAAAAACCTTTTCAATAAAGACCAAACCTTCAAAACTCCTGAAGAGCTCACAAAAGTTTACGAGGACTCAGGAGTGAACTTGGACCAAGACAGGCCTGTTGTGCACTTGTGCGGTTCAGGAGTAACTGCTTGCATAAACATTCTAGGAATGGAGTTAATTGGAAAGTCAGGCAATTTACTTTACGACGGAAGTTGGACTGAGTATGGAAGTGTTATTGAAGAGGAGACTAGGCCCAACCCTAAAGCTATTCTTGAGAGAGCTTACGAAGAAGACCTTAAGAGGAAGCAGTAATACTTAATGAACATTTAATGAACACTTAATGAACACTTAAAGTTTGGGCTCGCGGCCTTTTCTTTCGCTACTTGAGTCAAATAGTTCCCAAGCAGGTCTTCCGTTGAGCACTGGGTTTGGAAGAGTTTTGCTCATGGGTCCTATAGAGGAATACCCCTTTTCGTACAAAATGCAGTACTCTGAGTCAGTTTCTTTGATAAACTTCCAAATGTCTGTGTAACTCCAATTGAGTAAAGGAAGCACTCTCATAAACTTGGGCCAGTTTGGTGTAGACTCTGCAAAAAACCCACTGGGGCACTGGGGGTCACTTGACCTCTGGCCTAGAATAACAGCTTCGTAGCCCATGTCAACTAAGGTTTGCATTTCTTTCTTTATGTCTGAACCCATCTCTAGAGTTTTAAGATTGGTCTTGCGCAAACGAGATTCCACGAACTGGTTGAGTTCAGGAAAAGCATCTGTTTCTTTAAAGTAAACTACAGGAATGTCGAAGTTGAATCTTTCTATGAGTTCTAGAAGTACTGTGCAGTCCTTCCCGCCGTTGTAGCTTAAAACAACCTTGTTCGGGTAGAGTTGGCAAGCTGT
>PR_CR_10_Liq_1_inCRDRAFT_1001383_pt1 | contig 13709 bp, 12 predicted proteins | sample PRCRCaboRojoPR_3_FD_10241 | JGI IMG/M metagenome (IMG submission 10241) | reverse complement strand
TGGCGGTGTCGGGGGCTGTGATGGAGCGTCGGTCATGGGTGGCGCGCCTCGGTGAGCCAGGTCTCCAGGATCAGCTTGGCGGCATAGGCATCCAGTGCATCCGTTGCGCGCGCCCCGCCGCGTCTGCGCCCACCCGCGCCGCTGCCGAGGGCCCGCTCGGCGGCAATGGTGGTGAGCCGCTCGTCCACCAGGTGCACCGGCAGTTCGAAGCGCCCCTGAAGCTGGCGGGCGAAGCGCCGCACCGGCTCCGCAAGGGTTTCCTCCTCGGTGTCGTCCATGTTGTGCGGCAGGCCCAGCACTGCGGCCTGCGGGTGCCACTCGCGGATCAGCGCCTCGATGGCCGCCCAGTCCGGCTTGCCGCCGCGATGGCGCAGCGTGGTGAGCGGGCTCGCCGTGGCGGTGATGGTCTGGCCCACGGCGACGCCGATCTTGCGGGTGCCGAAATCGAACCCGAGCAGCGTGGCCAAGACATCCAGCCGCGCTCAGCGCGGGGCAACGCGGCCGCTGTCGCCAGGCCGCCCAGCTCCAAGCGCCGCAACCCGGGAGCCTGCCTCAGGCATGACCCGCCTCGCCGCTCAGCAGGTTCAGGTCGATGCCGAGCAGCTGGGCGGCGGCGAGCCAGCGCTCGCCCGGTGGCCGGGAAAAGATGATGTCCGCGTCCGCCGGACCGCTCAGCCAGGCATTGGCGCTCAGCTCCTCCTCCAGCTGCCCGCCGCCCCAGCCGGCATAGCCCAGGGCCACCAGCCGCCGCGCCGGCCCCTCGCCCCCGGCGATGGCCTCCAGCACGTCCTTGGAGGTGGTCACGTGGATGTCGGGCGTGACCCTGAGCGTGGAGTCGAACTCCTCGGGCCCGGAGTGGATCACGAAGCCGCGGTCGGTCTGCACCGGACCGCCCAGGAACACCTGGGTGTCGGCGACGCCGAGAACGGCGGGCTCGATGTCCAGCTGATCCAGCACCTCGCCGAGCTTGATGTCCATGGGTCGGTTGATGACGATACCCATGGCCCCCTGCTCGCTGTGCTCGCAGACATAGGTGACCGTGCGCGAGAAGTTCGGGTCCTTCAGGCCCGGCATCGCGATCAGGAAGTGGTTGGTCAGGGAGGTGGTGACGCTCATGCGCCTAGTATCCCGGGGCGCCCGCCCGCTGGCAAGCGTGCCCGTGGGCTGGATGACACCCGACGGCGGCGGGCGGTCAATCCTTCCAGCCCAGCTGGTGGTTGCGCTGGAATTGCCAGACGCGGGTGATGTCGAGCACGTCCGTCTCCGCTTTGATGTCCGCCGGGAAGGGCGCAAAGGGCGCCGCCAGCTGGACGATGCGCACCGCCGCCTGGTCCAGTACCGCGTGCCCGGAGGAGCGCACCACCCGCACGCCTTCCAGCGAGCCGTCGGCGCGCACGGCCACGTGCAGGATCAGGCTGCCGAACAGCGCCTTCTCTTTCGCCTCCTGCGGATAGTTCAGGTTACCGATGCGCTCCACCTTGCGCCGCCAGGCTTCCATGTAGGAGGCGTAGCGGTACTCCCTGGTGCTGGTGCTGATGGCCTTGCGCCGCTGGCGGCCGGCGGCCCGGGCGTTGCGGGCGTCGATGCGGGCGTTGATGGCGGCGATCTCGTCGCCCTGGCTGGCGAAGATGGCACTTGCGTCCGGGGCGCTCGCCGGCGCCGGCGCCGGGGATGACAGCTCGGGCAGCGGCACCTCGGCGCCGAGACCGGTCACGATGCCGGCCATGGCCGCGGGACTCGTATCCAGCAGCCGGCGGGTGCGTGCGGTGGCCGGCGGCGACTCGGCGCCTGCGGTCTCCGGGCCTGTCTGCGGTGCCGCGTCCGCTGCCGACGGCTGTGCGGCCGGCGGCGTCTCGGAGACCTCTCGGGGCGGCTGCTCGGATAGGGCCGGGGCTGCCGCCCCCGGGCTCTGCTGCGGCGGCGCGTCCTCGGCACTGCCGGCGTCCAGCTCCGGCAGCGGCATGCGGGTCTCGCCGGCTCGGTCCACCTGCGCGCGCACGGACCCCGGCAGGGGCTCCCCGGCAATCCGCGCCGGCTGCTCGACGGTCATGACCTCCAGCGTGCGCACGGGAGGGGGCGCCGGCTCCGGCAGCTCGAAGCCGATGCCGAGCAGCAACAGCAGGTGCACAGTGATGGCCGCGGCCAGGGCCAGCGGCATGGGACCGCGCAGCGCGCCGGCCGTCCCGCCCCTGTGACCAAACGCCATGCTTGGTGCGGGGCTGTGCATGGCGGACTCAGGCGTCAGGGTCGCCCGCGTCGGCGGGGGCTGCGACGGGCCGGGTCAGGGCCACGTCCGTGCGCTCGTCGAGCAGCTCCAGGCGCTCCGCCATGGCCGGGGTCATGTGCACGGTGCCGGCATCATCGATGAGCAGCACGTGCCGCAGGTCGAGCCTTGCGGCGATGTCCCGCCAGCCTGCGAGGCCCGCGACCATGAGGGCGTCCGCGGCGGCATCGGCGACGGCGGCGGGGCCTTCGTGGAGGACGGTCACCGCCTGCAGGCCCTCGGCGGGCCGGCCGGTGCGCGGGTCGATCACATCGTGATAGGTCTGCCCCTCGTAGATGAAGTTGCGCGCATGGACGCTGCTGGTGAACACGGCGGCATCCCCCACCACGTCGATGATCCCGAGCACGCCGGCACCGCTGCCGCGGCGCACCGGTACCCGCCAGGGCCGCCCGGCCCGGTCGCCGATGATACGTACGTCGTCGCTGCGGTTCAGCATGGCATGGCGGATGCCGCGGTCGCGCAGGTTGGCCATGGCGAGGTCCATGGCATAGCCGACGATGATGCCGTCGAAGTCGAGCCGCACCGCTGGGTTGTCGCTCTGCAGCATGATGCCGTCGAGGTACAGGTCCGCCATGGTGGGCGCGCGTGCCACCAGGCGCTCGATGGCGGCCTCCGGCGGCGGTGGGCGGCACTCCGGCTCCTGCATGTGGAAGCCCCACAGCCGCAACAGATGGCCGATGGCGGGGTTGAACAGGTTGTCCGTCTCGTACGCCAGTGCCTGGCTGCGGCGCAGCAGCGGCAGCAGCGACGGCGGTGCCGCGAAGGGCTCGCCCGTGGGCAGCAGCTCGTTGACCCGGGTCATGGGGCCGGGCGCCCAGGCGTCTGCGGCGCGCTCCAGGAACAGAAAGTCCTCTTCCACCTCGGCGGATGCGGCCCGGGCCTCTTCCTTCAGCTTGCCGACGATGCTCAGGTCCACCGCCGCGTCGAAGGCGACGAACTGCGTGGTGTACACGGGTGTCTCGGCGCCGCGGCAGGCCGCCAGCAGGGCCGCGGCCGCCAGGGCCGGCAGCAGACCGGCCCGGGTCGGTCGGCGCATCTGCGGCGTTGCCGGGCGGGGGCGGGGCCGGGTGCGCGGGCCGTCAGCGCGCACCGAGCTTGGCCTCGATGCCGGTCATCAGGTCGCCGGCGATGTCCGTGCCATAGGCGCGGTCGATCTCACGGATGCAGGTGGGGCTGGTGATGTTCACTTCGGTCAGCCAGTTGCCGATGACGTCGAGCCCGGCGAAAAGGACGCCGCGGGCGCGCAGCTCCGGACCTACGCGGGCGGCGATCTCGCGCTCGCGGGCGTTGATGGGGGCGGGCTCGGCGCGGGCGCCGGCGGCGAGGTTGCCCCGGGCGTCGTCTCCCGAAGGGATGCGCGCCAGCACATGCGGCACCGGTGCGCCGTCCACCATCAGCACGCGCCGGTCGCCCTGGGCGATTTCGGGGATGAAGCGCTGGGCCATGCAGAAACGCTGCCCATGGTCCGTCAGGGTCTCGATGATGACGCCGGTGTTCGGGTCGCCGCTGCGTACCCGGAAGATGGAGCGCCCGCCCATGGCGTCCAGGGGCTTCAGCACGGTGTCGCCATGCCCGGCGATGAACTCCCGCAGCACTGCGGCGCTGCGGGTGACGGTGAGCGGCGGTGCGCAGTCCGGAAAATGCGCGGCGAACACCTTCTCGTTGGCGTCGCGCAGGGTGCGTGGGTCGTTCACCACCAGGCAGCCGTCGGCGGCGGCGAGCTCCAGCAGGTAGGTGCCGTAGACATACTCCATGTCGAACGGCGGGTCCTTGCGCATCAGCACCGTGTCCAGCGTGCCCAGGGGCCGCCGCTCGGGGTCGCCGAGCCTGAACCAGCCTGCGGGGTCGTCGGTGACGCTCAAGGGACGCATCTGCGCCTGCGCCTTGCCGGCGAGCAGGCACAGGTCGCCCAGCTCCATGTACCACAGGGACCAACCCCGCCGCTGGGCCGCCAGCAACATCGCGAAGGTGCTGTCCTTCGCGATCTTGATGGAGCCGATGGGGTCCATGACGACGCCGATGTCTCGTTTCATGCGCCAATCTTACCCCAAGCGCGGGGGTGACTCAGCCGGCACGGTGATCCGCCGACAGGCGCTGACCACGTCGTCCGCCGCATGCATGGGCCGGCGCGTTGCGGCCTGCGCCGGCCCTTGCTAAGGTCGGCCAGCGAGCCTGGGGCTTTCCCCGATGTCGCAGCCCTGGGCGCCGGTTTCCGGTGTCGCGGTGTCACCTGGGGATCGCATCGGGTTGGGGCCTTGGGTCGCTGACTGTTGCCGAGCGCAAGACCGGCTCCCGTGTTGCACGCGTCGCCGTCGGCACCTTACCAGCGGGCGTACTTGCGCGCGCCGCATCGACAGGGGGCATACGCATTCCAAGCTGCGAGCCTTATCCGTGATGGAAAACAACAGCGGTGCAGCGGCGCAGGCACTCGGCGCACGCCTGCGCGACCTGGAGCAGCGCGGCGGCGCCCGGACCACGGCGCTGCGGGCCGCGGACGCGCCGCCGGCCCGTCAGCACGGGCTCTTGTTCCGGCTGGCGAGCCACCAGCTGCTGACGCCCGTCGAGCGCCTGCTCGGCGTCTGGCCCCTGCCGCGCAGTCTGACCACGGTGCCGGGCACGGCGCGCTGGGTGCTCGGGGTGGCGAGTCATGCCGGCGAGCTGTTGCCCATCTACGATCTGCGCGGCCTGCTGCTGGCGGACTATGAGGGTATCCAGCGCCGCGGCATCGCACTGGTGGTGCCGGGCGCGAGCCAGCCCTTCGGCGTTGTCGTGGACGCGGTCATCGGCCTCAGGCGCACGCTGCTGCGGGAGACCGCGGTGATGCAGGCGGCGGACGGACTGCCGCTCGCGGACCTGATCACCGGGACCAGCGACTGTGCGCAGGGCGAGGTCCCCGTCATCGACCTGGCCGCGGTGGAGCGGCTGCCCGCGTTTATCAGCGGCGCGCTCGGCGTATCCGCGGTGGCACCGCTGCGCACACCCGCGGCCGGGCGCGCGCCCCGGGACCTGGCTCACCGGGCATGAGCACCGGCACGCGCAACCGGGCGGGGCGCGCCCCCGCCGCGGTCATCGATTCCCTGAAAGAGCGTGGCGCCGCGGCGACCCACTGGCCGCAGCGCATCACGACCGTGCTGCTCGCCGTCGCCATGCTGGCGGCGCTGGGCCTGGCCTTCGCGAGCCTGCTGGACCACGGTCGCCGCGCCGAGCAGAGCGAGCGCTATCTGCGCCAGGTGTCGGAGGAGCGGCTGCTGGCCCGCCACCTCTCAGACGCCGCCGCCGCCGCCGTGCGTGGCGAGGCACCCGCCTTCGAGCGCCTGCGCGAGGCCCGGGAGCGGCTCCAGGCACTGCATCAAGCCACCCTGACGCTGGAAGCCGGTGTCCTCGACAGTGCGGGCAGCGGGGACGGTCGCCGCCTGGCCGCAGCAGCGGATGCCGCCCGGCGGCGGCTCAGTACCCATGCCGACCGCGTTCTGAGCGCGCGCGAAGCGCTGCTCGACTTCTACGCCCGTGCGCGCTCCATCCGCACGCAGCTCTGTGAGCTGCGCACCGCCGCGCGCGACATCGCCGAGCTGCTCGTGACCGTGGCGGCCCCTGCCCAGCGGGTGCTGGACGCCGGGCTGCAGGTGGCGCGGGTACAGCGCATGCGCACCGCGCTCCAGGACGTGCAGCGCGGCGGCGATGCCACCGAGGGCGCCGTGGACCAGGGCACCGCCGCGGCGGACGAGTTCGAAGTGGCGCTGGATGCCCTGCGCCGCGTGCCGCCGGCTCCGGGCGCACCCCAGGCGGCGGATCTGGCCGAGACCCTGGACAGCGCCTGGCGACTGTACCGCGCCATGCGTGCGGATGCAGACCGCCTGGTGGCATCGCTGCCGCAGGTGCGCCCGGCGCTGGCTGCTGCCGCTGCCAGCGTGGAGGATGCGCAGCGCCTGGAAGAGTCACTGGACGAGATCATCCTCGGCCTGCGCGGCGAGAGCGGCTGGGCGAGCTTGACGGGCCTTGACTCCGGTGCCGATTCCGCGCTCCTGTTCGCGGCCTTGGCCCTCGTGTTCCTGGGCCTGCTCGGGCTCCAGCAGCTGGTGCGCTCGCGGCGGCGGGCCAAAGCCTCGCAGGCACAGAATCTGACCAACCGCCACGCCATCGAGCGCCTCCTGGAGGAGATGAGCGGCCTCGCCGACGGCGACCTCACCGTGGAGGCCAAGGTCACCTCCGACGTCACCGGCGCCATCGCCGACACCGTCAACTACGTGGTCACGGCGCTGCGCGAGCTGGTGACCACCATCAAGGACACCTCGGCCCGCGTGGACGACTCCGCCCAGCGCACCCGCGGCATCGCCAAGCAGCTCGCCGAGGGCAGCGACGCCCAGGCACGGCAGATCGCGCAGGCGAGCGATGCCATCAGCTCCATGACCGGCGCCATCGACAGCATCGCCCGCGACGCCGCCGAGTCCGCCGCCGTCGCCAACCGCTCCGTGGACGTGGCCGGCCGCGGCGCGCAGGCGGTGCGCGACACCATCACCGGCATGCACGAGATCCGCGGGCGCATCCAGGAGACCTCCAAGCGCATCCGCCGCCTGGGCGACAGCTCCCAGGAGATCGGCGAGATGGTGGAGCTCATCGACGACATCGCCGACCAGACCAACATCCTGGCGCTCAACGCCGCCATGCAGGCGGCCATGGCCGGCGAGGCGGGCCGCGGCTTCGCGGTGGTGGCGGACGAGGTGCAGCGCCTCGCCGAGCGCTCCGGCAACGCCACCAAGCAGATCGACGCCATCGTGCGCACCATCCGCCGCGACACCAACGAGGCCGTGCGCTCCATGGAAGCGAGCATGAGCGGCGTGGACAGCGGCGCCAACGTCGCCGAGAACGCCGGCAGCGCGCTGAAGGAGATCGAGAACGTCTCCAACTACATCGCCGAGCTCACCCGGCGCATCGCCGACTCCGCCGGCCACGAATCCCGCGAGGCCGCCAAGGTCAACGAGACCGTCAAGTCCATCCAGCGCATCACCCAGGAGAACACCCGCGGCACCCGCTCCACCGCCGAGGCCGTGGAGGCCCTCGCCGCGCTGGCGGTGGAGCTGCGCCATTCCGTGGCCGGGTTCAAGCTGCCCGCGGGCAACAACTGACTCAAGCCGCCTCGCTCGCCACAGAACTGACCGCGGAGCAAACCAGGATGCAGCGACTCATCGACGGCATCGACCGTGAAGTGCGAAGCCTGCCGCCCGAGGCACAGCAAGAGGTGCTCGACTTCATCAGCCAGTTGCGACACAAGTACCGAAACGCCAGCCAATCCGCCTGGCTGGAGCAGGCATGGGGTCCACTAAAGACATGGAGTCCGGCGAGCGGTTCTTCTGGGAGCACTGCGGCATGTTGCACGTGCCGAGCTACCGGCGCCGATGGGAGGAGAAGTTGGAGTGGTACGGTTCGCACGACATCCTGCCGCAGGAGGACGGCGGCGGCGGGAACGGCACGCTGCTCGTGACGCGTGACGAGGCGAACGGCAGCATCGACTCGGCAAAGATCGACGGCCTGATTTCCAACGTGCTTGCGCCGTAGCCATGGACGCGGAGCCGGCAACGCCGAACGCTCGGCTGCATTACTTCGTCGACGAGGCCGGCGACCCGACCTTGTTCAACCGGAAGGGCCGCGTCATCGTCGGCGACGACGGCTGCTCGCGCTACTTCATCCTGGGCAAGCTGGACATCGAGGACCCGATTGCGCTGGGGCACGAGTTGGCCTCGCTGCGCGCGGAACTGCTTGCCGACCCTTGGTTCAAGAAGGTGCCGTCGATGCAGCCGGATGCGCGCAAGACGGCGCTGGCCTTTCACGCGAAGGACGATGTCGCGGAGGTTCGCCGGGAAGTCTACCGAGTCCTACTGAAGGCCAGAGTACGTTTCTACGCTGTGGTTCGTAACAAGATGGACTTGGCGAGTTACGTGCAGCAGCAGAACGCCCGCGATCCGCGATACCGATACAAACAGAATGAGCAGTACGACCTTCTGGTTCGCGAGCTGTTCGGCAAGCTCCACCACATGGCGGACGATGTGCGGATCTGCTTCGCCAAACGCGGCACCAAGCCGCGCAACGACGCCTTCCGCCGGTCCTTGGAGCAAGCAGGAGAGGCATTCGCCCGCGGCTTCGGCTTCCAACATCCCGCGGTGAACGAGGTGATGTCCAGCACGCCCCAGCATTGCCCAGGCTTGCAAGCAGCAGATTACTACCTCTGGGCCCTACAGCGATTCTACGAGCGACGCGAGGATCGCTTCCTGGAACTGATCTGGCCGCAGGTGGGCGAGATCCACGATCTCGACCGGCTCGATCAGGGGCGCCGTGGCGTGTTTTACACAAAACAAAAGCCGCTCACGCTGGCGGCTTTTGGGGAGGAAGAGGGGCCGGGGGTATAGGGGCCGCGGGCAGGTCCGCGACCCACACGGCATGGAGCCGAATTTCTTCCCCGACGCTACCAAGAATATGTTCGGAAACCGCACAGGTCAAGGTGACGCATGACAAACCGCGTCCGCAGCATCCTGGAGCAACTGGAGCAGACCCGCGAGGACCTGCTGGCCCTGTCCGACGACATCTGGCTCAGCATCGACCACAACGACGGCGACGCGTTGGATGCCGGCGTCGAGTTCAAGCGCCGCTACAACGCCAAGATGGCGGAGCTCGACACCCTGGCGAGCGAGCTGTCCGGGCTGGTGCAGGAGTTCACGGCGGTCAAGCTCGACGACGCCGAGAACGGCGGCGCCCAGACCCCACAGGCGCGCGACCGAGTGGTGCGCGACCTGGACCAGCGCGAGCCCCACGGCATCGACGAGGACTTCACCTTCAAGCGCCCCTACGGCTTCCGGCTCGGCGACAACGCCAAGTCGGACATCAAGTCCTGGCGGCGGCTGTTCGAGCTGGTGTGCTTCCAACTCGCCGCGGAGCATCCGGAGCGCTTCGCGACGCTCCCCGACGAGCCCAGGTTCACCAGCAGCCGCGGCCGACCCTACATGGCCCGCGACCCGCAGGCGGTGCGCATGCCCGTCGCGCTGCCGTCCGGCGTTTACGCGGAAGCGCACATGTCCGCCAACGGCCTGCGCGACCAGATCAGGGCCCTGCTCGACACCTTCGGCATCGACCATGGGACTCTGCGCATCTACCTGCGGCAGGATCGAGATGCCGAAGCCAACCTGACCTGAGCCCGCCGTGGAGACCCCGTCAATGGACCGGCTTGCACTGATCACACCGCCCGGGTCGTCGCCCAGCACGCCCAAGGCGCCGCTGCGCGTCATCGGCATCGACCGTTGCGGAGCGCCTGCTCGGGCGCTACTGCTCCTGCACCGACGCGCAGCAGAANCCNAAGGGGCTGGGAGATCGTCCAGCGCCAGCGGGCAGTCCGCACGGTGCGCGTCGGCGAGGTGGAGCTGTTTCCGTACCCATGCCGGCTGAGCAGACTCACCCCGCTCAACCCAACCCAGGTCGCCATTGAGCGGCCCAACCAGCCCCGGCGCCTGCCCGGGTTTGCCGCGGTGGGGGACGCCGTTGCGGCCGCACACGCGGCGAGGCAGCGGCGTGCAGCCGCCGCCGGATGCCGTCCTCACCAGGTCGCGAGCACCGCCATGCCCAGCAGGTAGAGCGCCAGCACCGCGGCGCTCTCGAAGCCGATGTTGGCGACGCCTTTGCGCTCGCGCCGGATCAGGCCCATCAGCAGGAAGGCGGTGAGCAGGAGGGTGAGGGCGATGACGAACAGCGGCTGGTTGCCGATGGCGTGGTAGATGGAGCCCTCGCGGTAGGCCACGTCGGCGGCCACCAGGAAGAGCACGTCGAAGGTGTTGCCGCCGATGATGCCGCCGACGGCAAGGGTGAGGGCACCCTGGCGCACGGCGGCGAGCGTGGTCACCAGCTCCGGCAGCGAAGTGGCCACGGCGGTGAACAGGGTGCCCACCAGCGTCTCCGACAGGCCCGTGTGCCGCACCAGTGCGATGCCCGAGATGCCCACCACCCAGCCGGCCACACCCACCACGGCGGCGCTGAGCAGGAAGGCCGTCCAGATGCGCCAGGTGGGTGCGCCGCCGTCGGCGTCCTGGTCGGGGTGGTCCTCCCAGGTGTCCTGGGTGCGCACCGGCTTCCAGCCCGGTGCGTCCCGCGTGCGGGAGGCGAGCCTGAGCCCAAAGGCGTAGATGCCGAGCACCAGCGGCGAGACCGGATGCACGCCGAAGACGGCGACTTCGGGACCCGTCGCCGCCAGCAGTGCCAGCGACAGCAGGGCCACCAGCAGGGCGCCGTTGATCATGTTGGTGACGGACGCCGCCGCATGCTCCAGGTTGGCGCGCCGATAGGCGATGTCCGCCAGCACCAGAAAGGCCGTCTGCGCGGCGATGCCGCCCACGGCGTTGCCCACCGCGAGCTCCGCACGGCCGGCGGCGGCGGTGGTGATGGACGCGATGCTGCCGGGCAGGGAGGTCATGGCGCCCAGCAGCACGGCGCCGAAGACGGCCTCGCCGAGCCCGGTGAGGTCGGCGAGCCGGTCCGCGAGCCGCGTCAGGCGCGCGCCCACCAGCGCGATCACCAGCGTGCTGGCGCCGAACAGCAAGAGCGTCAGCGGCAGCGATAACTGTTCCGGTTGCATCGGCTGGCTCCCCCGGGGCGCGGCTGCGGGCTCGGTTCAGGATGGGCCGGGGGCGTCAGGTGGCGGCGACCGCGGTCGGCGCCGCCGCGGCACCGCCGGGCGGCCGGGCCATGGTCAAGGCGCCGGGCTTGGTCGATCTTCAGCGCATCCACCAGTGTCCATGGCGCCAACAGGTGGCTGCACAGGCCGTGCCCGGTGATGGACGGGTCTGCCATCGCCGCAGAATCGGCCGCGAGCCCGATGCGCCGTGCGCCGCCAGTGGGGCATATCCCCGGGTCCGGCAGGGTACCGGCGGGGCAAATGCCCCGGTCGCAGCCGCCGCACGCGCGTCGCTGCGGCTGCGGAGCCGGGCATGGGGCTTGCTGCTGCTGACGCGCCGACGATGTTGCGCGCGGGTGACGAGCAAGGTCAGCCTCCCTGGGGGCGCCGACTTCCAGTCGGCGCGAGCAGGCGCTTCGGCTCGCCGCTGCGCGCTTCGACATGCGGCGTCAGTAAGCGCTGCTGCCCCCGCGCAGGCGCCGCCGCAGGCCACCGAGGGCCGCTTGGCCGAGCAGGATGGCGGTAACGCCCACCAGCAGCCAAAGGGCGTTGCCCTGGAACAGGGACTCGCCCACCAGCACCAGACCGGCGCCCACCAGCGCCTGCACCGGTGCCCCGACGAGCATGTAGGGCAGGAAGCGGGCACCGCCCAGCGTGAGCAGCCAGCTCTGCATGAGCCAGGGCAGGGGGGAGGCCCGCAGCAGCACAATGGCGCGCCACTCGGCGCCCGCCGTGAGCTGCGGCAGCGGATAGCCGCGCCGGTGCAGGAGCCGGTCGATGGGCCGCGACAGGAGCCGGGCGCTGACATAAGACAGCGCCATGTTGGCGGTCATGCAGGCGAGTGCCACCGCGAGCGCCAGCATCGGCTTCGGAAACACGGCGCTCACCGTGAGATAGAACAGCGTAATCGGGAAACCCAATGCCGGCAGCAGCACAAACGCGAGCACGAAGGCCCAACGCGGAATGGTCCGCAGCCAATCCGGCACCTCTGCGATGGAGAGCCCGGGGAAGCCCCCGCCGGTGTCGGCACTCGCGAGCGCGGGCAGCACCGCCACGAGCACCCAGACCAGTGCCACCAGTGCCCGCCGCATCGCTCGCGCACGGGCCCTTCGACAGCGCGGGTGCGCGCAGGCGGAATCCGGCAAGGGCAGGGGTGCAGACATGGCCTTGGGAGTTGGGCCGGCTCGCGCCGGACCCAAGCGCCAACCCCCGACCTGTGGCCTCAACGCCGAGCCCGGCCTGCACCATCACCGCGGCGGGGCGCCATGACAGCCTCTGACCCGCCGCCGGACGCCCGCCCTGTCCTGCCACGGCTGCGACACCTGCTGGCGGGGCTGCGCCACGCCGCCGCGCGCATCCGCCGCCCGCAGGTGGTGGGGCGCTGGTACCGCGGGCTGACCTACGTCTGGCACCTGCTGGTGTGGTCGCGCATCGCCGCCGGGCGCACCGGCGCCCTGCCCATCGAGCTGCCGCCGGCGGTGCTGCGCGGCAAGGGCATCACGCTGCCGCCGCCACATCTGGAGGCGGCAGGCCATCCGGACGCCCAGGCCATCAACGACGGCTTCGCGGAGGTCTACGCCCTGCTCTTCGCCAACCTTCAGCGGGCGGACCTGCTGTCCTCGACCCGCCATGCCATCCCGGGGCCGGCCTTTCGCGGCGTCTATCTCTGGGACTCCGCGTTCATCGCGCAGGTCTGGGGCTGGTGGGACCCGACCGTGGCCGCCGAGGTGCTGAACGCCGTGGTGGAGCTGCGCGACGGCGACCGGCTCCAGCACGTGGTGACGGAATTCCACGAGTCCCCCTACACCCAGCCGCCGCTCATCGCCTGGTCCCTGGCGCGCCTCGCAGAGCGGCTGCCGGCGCCCGCCGCCCGGGCCCTCGCCGGGCGCCACTTCGATGTCCTCTGCGCCTACCACGACTGGCTGAACCGCCACCGCCGGCTCGACAACGGCCTCTATGCCTGGGCGCACCCGTACGAGTCGGGCGTCGAGAACGCCCCGCGCTTCAGCAACACCGACGAGAGCGCGCTGCGCCGCACGACCCATATCGCTGCCGCCGACTTCAGCAGCTATGTGGTGCTGCAGCTGGAGGCCCTGGCGGGGCTCGCCGTGCTGAGCGGCCGGGGCGCCGCCGCCGACCACTACGCCGGCGAAGCGCAGCTGCTGCGCCGGCGCATCGATGCCCTGCTCTGGGACGAGCGCGACGGCCTCTACTACGACCGCGACGGCGCCGGCAGCCCGGTGCGGGTGGCCACCATCGCCGCCCTGCTGCCGCTCTGGGCCGGGGTGCCGGATGCCGCCCGCGCCGAGCGCCTGGTGGCACGCATCCTCGCCCCGGACGGCTTCGGCACCCGCATGCCGCTGCCGTCCGTGGCCCGCGGCGAGCCGCATTTCGAGCGCGACATGTGGCGCGGACCGGTGTGGCTGAATACGGCCTACGGCGTCATCCAGGGCCTGCTGCGCTACGGCCGCGAGCAGGCCGCCGCAGAGCTCGCTTGGCGGCTCTGCCTGGGCGTGTACCGGGTGTTCGCCGAGGAGCGGCGCATCTACGAGTTCTACGACCCGGACCACCATCACACGCGCCATCTCCACCGCAAGCGCGGCAACCGCTGGAAGGCCTTCACGCTGGGCACGGGTCCGCAGAAGGACTTCGTCGGCTGGACCGGGCTCGCCAACAACCTGCTGCTGGAGGTGGTGCTGGGGCTCGAGGCCCGCGCCGGGCGCCTGCGCCTGTGCCCGCGGCTGCCGCCGGCGGCGGCGGGCCTGCGGCTCAGCC
>PR_CR_10_Liq_1_inCRDRAFT_1001381_pt1 | contig 13709 bp, 11 predicted proteins | sample PRCRCaboRojoPR_3_FD_10241 | JGI IMG/M metagenome (IMG submission 10241) | reverse complement strand
CCGTCCGCCTGCCCCTGGTCCGCTGCGGCGGGTGCGGACGCGACCTGGTGCCGCCCGAGCTCGGTCGGCCGCTGCGCGACGTGGTGCACCGTGCGGCGGGCAGCGTCCCCGGTGCCGGCGGGCCGCTCAGGTCGCTCCGACGTCGTCGCGGACGGCGATCCCCCGGGCCGCCAGCGTCTCCTTGATCCCGGCGACGGTGACGTCGCCGAAGTGGAGGATCGACGCGGCCAGCACCGCGGAGGCACCGCCCTCGACGACGGCGTCGGCCATGTGCCCCGCGTCCCCCGCACCACCCGAGGCGATGACGGGCACGCCGACGGCGCCGCGCACCGCACGCAGCAGCTCGAGGTCGAACCCCGCTCGGGTGCCGTCCCGGTCCATGGAGGTGAGCAGCACCTCGCCGGCCCCGCGTCCGACGGCCTCGGCGCACCAGGCGACCGCGTCGCGTCCCGTCGGTGTCCGCCCGCCGTGGGTGAACACCTCCCAGCCGGCGTCGGCGTCGTCGGGGTCACGCCGACGTGCGTCGACGGCGATGACGACCGACTGCGCACCGACCGCGGTGGCGAGCCGGTCGAGCAGCCCCGGGTCGGCGACCGCCGCCGTGTTCACGCTGACCTTGTCCGCTCCGGCGCGCAGCAGCGCGCGGGCGTCCTCGACGCTGCGGACACCACCACCGATCGTGAACGGCACCGTCAGCTCGTCGGCGCACCGCTCGACCACGTCGAGCATGATGGCGCGGGAGTCGCTGGACGCGGTGATGTCGAGCAGGACGAGCTCGTCGGCGCCGGCCAGGTCGTAGCGGCGTGCCAGCTCGACGGGGTCCCCGGCATCGACCAGGCCGACGAAGTTGACGCCCTTGACGACCCGGCCGGCCTCCACGTCGAGGCACGGGATGACCCGTGCGGCGAGCCGGTCCGTGCGCGCCGACCGTCCCGCGTCCGACCCTGCCACCGCCGGGGTCATCCGGCGACCGCGGCCACGGCGGCCAGCGCCTCCGCGAGGTCGACGTCCCCGCTGTACAGGGCCCGTCCGACGATGGCGCCGTCCACGCGCGGGTGGAGCGTCGCGAGGGTGACGAGGTCGGCGACCGACGCGACACCACCGGACGCGGTCACCGCCGCGGACGTCGCGTCCGCGACCCTGCGGAGCATCGCCAGGTTGGGGCCGCTGAGCATCCCGTCCGTCTCGATGTCGGTGAAGACGAACCGGGCGACGCCCAGCGCGTCGAGGCGGGCGAGCACCTCGAACAGGTCGCCGGCGTCCTCGGTCCACCCCCGTGCCCGCAGCGTGCCGCCGCGCGCGTCGAGCCCGACGGCGAGACGGTCCCCCGCGACGTCGAGCGCGGCGGGGACGAACGCCGGGTCGGTCAGCGCCATCGTCCCGACGACGACCCGCGCCGCGCCGAGGTCGAGGGCGCCGCGCACGTCGTCGACGGTGCGCACCCCTCCCGACGCCTGCACGTCGCAGCCGGTCGCGGCGACGATCCGTTCGATGAGCCGGCGGTTGCGGGGCTCGCCGGTGAACGCCGCGTCGAGGTCGACGACGTGCAGCCAGCGCGTCCCCGTCGCCGCGAAGCGCAGCGCCGCCTCGACGGGGTCGTCGTACTCGGTCGCCGCGTCGGCCCGGCCCTGCGTGAGGCGCACCGCCCGCCCGTCACGGATGTCGACCGCCGGGTACAGCGTGAAGGGTGCGTCGCTCATCGCACGACCTCGCCCGCCGCGGCGGCGACCCAGTCGGCGAGCACGCGTGCACCGACCGTCCCGGACTTCTCCGGGTGGAACTGGGTGCCGACGACGCTGCCCTCCCGCACGGCGCAGGGGAACGTCTCCCCGCCGTAGGTGCAGCGGGCGAGGACGTGCCCCTCGTCCTCGGGCACCGCGTAGTAGGAGTGCGCGAAGTAGCAGCGGTGCCCGTCGACCGCGGTGAGGACCGGATCGGGTCGCACCACGTCGACGACGTCCCAGCCCATGTGCGGCACGACGCCCGCGTCGGCGAAGCGCACGACCCGACCCGGCAGCAGCCCGAGCCCCGGCTCGTCGGACTCCTCGGAGCCGGCGTACAGCAGCTGCATCCCGACGCAGATGCCGAGGACGGGCCGGCCGTCGGCGACGAACGCGCGCACGACGTCCTCGAGGCCGCGGTCACGGAGCCGGCGGCTGCAGGTGCCGAAGTGGCCGACGCCGGGGATGACGAGCGCGTCGGCCGCGTCGGCGACCTCGGGGTCGTCGGTGATGGTCGCGACGGCTCCGGCGGCCTCGACGCCACGGCGCGCCGAACGGACGTTGCCGGCGTCGTAGTCGAGGACGGCGGCCCGGAGGGGCCGCGTCACTGCAGGACACCCTTGGTCGACGGGACGCCCGTGGAGGTCACGGCCACCGCACGGCGTAGCGCGACCGCGACCGCCTTGAACACCGACTCGAAGATGTGGTGCGTGTTGTCCCCCGCGAGGTTGGTCACGTGCAGCGTGATCCGTGCGTTCGCGACGAGCGCCTCGAAGAAGTGCTTGACGAGCGTCGTCTCGAACGTGCCGACCACCTCGACGGGGGTGTCGACCTCCCACACGAGGTAGGGGCGGCCGGACAGGTCGATCGCGACGCGGGTGAGCGCCTCGTCGATCGGCACGGTCGCGTCCCCGAACCGCTCGACGCCGCTGCGGTCCCCCCACGCCTCCGCGAGGGCCTGGCCGAGGGCGATGCCGGTGTCCTCGACGGTGTGGTGCGCGTCGATGGCGAGGTCGCCCTCGGTCCGGATCCTGCAGCGCGAGCCGACCGTGCCGGCCCAGCTGGTCGAGCATGTGGTCGAAGAACGGCACGCCGGTGGTGACGTCGCTCGTGCCCTCCCCGTCGAGGTCGAGGGTGACCTCGACGCCGGTCTCCTGCGTGCCACGCTGCACGTGGGCGGTGCGGGCCATCAGCGCTCCTGTCCTGCGTCGTCCGGTGCGGTCACCGCCGCGAGGGCGGCGACGAGGCGGTCGTTCTCCTCGGGGGTCCCGACGGTCACCCGCCACGTCCCGGGTCGACCCACCGCGGACGATAGGTCACGGACGAGCACCCCGTGCTCGAGCAGCCGGTCGAACACGTCGGTCCGCGCGGTGCGCACGAGCAGGAAGTTCGCCGCGGACGGCAGGACGTCGACGCCGGCGAGCCGTCCGAGCAGCGCCGCGAGGCGCTCCCGCTCGTCGGCGGTCCGCCCGCGGTGGGCGAGGAAGCCGTCCTCCTGCTCGAGCGCGATGATGCCGGCGAGCTGGGTGATGGCGTCGAGGTGGTAGGGCAGCCGGACGCGGCGCAGGTCGGCCATGACCTGCTCCGGCCCGAGGAGGTAGCCGAGTCGCAGGCCGGCGAGCCGGAACGCCTTGGAGAACGTCCGGCTGACGACGAGCCGCGGCAGCTCGTCGAGCAGGTCGCGCACGCTCGCCCCGTCGGGCGCGAACTCGACGTAGGCCTCGTCGACGACGACGAGGCCGCGCACCGTGTCGTGCAGGGCCCGCACGACGTCGTGGTCGACGAGCGCACCGGTGGGGTTGTTCGGGTTGGCGAGCAGGGTGACGACCGGGTCGTCCTCGGCGACGATCGCGGCGACGTCGGCGGTGACGGTGGCGAGCGGGAGCCGACCGTCCTCCGCGAGCGTCACCGTCCGGGTCGCGGTGCCGGTCGTGCGGCACAGCTCCGGGTACATCGAGTAGCCCGGGCGGAACAGCAGGGCCGTCCGTCCGGGACCGCCGTAGGCCTGGAGGACCTGGAGCAGGACCTCGTTGGAGCCGTTCGCGGCCCACACCCGGGCGACCGGCAGCCCCTCGCGCGCGGCGAGGGCGGTGCGCAGCGCGAGCGCCTCACGGTCCGGGTAGCGGTTCAGGCGCAGCTCGGGCAGGCGTCGGGCGAGCTCGGCGACGAACGCCGCCGGGGGCGGCTCGGGCGTCTCGTTGGTGTTGAGCCGGACCGGCACGTCCAGCTGCGGCGCACCGTAGGGCTCGACGTCCGCCAGGTCGTCGCGGACCGGCGGCGGCCCGAGCTCCGGGTCGCCGGCGCCGCTCATCGGGACGGCCCGTCGAGCCGCACCTCGACGGCACGCCAGTGCGCCGGGAGCTGCTCGGCGTCGGACAGCATCCGGACGCTGTCGGCGAGGTCCTCCAGCGCCGGCCGGTCGTACTCGACGAAGTTGACGGGGACGAGGAACGACGCCGTCGTCAGCCCGCCCTGGAAGCGCGCCGTGCCGGACGTCGGGAGGGTGTGGTTCGGACCGGCCGCGTAGTCGCCGAGGCTGACGGGCGTGTCCCGACCGATGAACGTCGTCCCCGCGTAGCGGATGCGGGCGGCGACCTCCCGGGCCGCACGCGTGTGCACCTCGAGGTGCTCGGCGGCGAACGCCTCGGCGACGGCGACGGCGTGGTCGATGTCGTCGACGAGGGCGACGGTCCCCTGGCCGGCGAGGGCCGCCTCGACGCGTTCCCGGTGGTGGGCGCGGGCGACCTCCTGCTCGAGTGCACGTTCGACGGCCGCGACACCGTCGGCGTCGGTGGTGATGAGCAACGCGGTCGCGAGCTCGTCGTGCTCGGCCTGGGCGACGAGGTCGGCGGCGAGCACGGCCGGGTCGGCGGTGTCGTCGGCGACGATGCCGATCTCTCGGTCGGTCCGGCGTAGCCGTCGGTCCCGATGCGACCCTCCGCGGCGAGGAGCTGCTTCGCGAGCGACACGTACAGGTTGCCCGGACCGACGACGACGTCGCAGCGGGGCACGCTGGCGGTGCCGTGGGCCATCGCCGCGACCGCCTGCGCCCCACCGACACGCACGACCCGGTCGACCCCGAGCAGGCGTGCGGCGGCGAGGATGGTCCGGTCGGGCCAGCCGTCGGGCGACCCGTTAGGGCCGACCCCGGTCGGCGGGGTGCAGAGCACGAGCTCCTCGACGCCGGCGACGCGGGCGGGGACGACGGTCATGATGACCGTCGAGGGGTACACGGCCTTGCCGCCGGGCACGTACACGCCGGCGCGGGTGACGGGACGGTGCCACACCCCCATCCGGGCGCCGTCACGGACGTCCTCCCAGTCGGCGGGACGGGCCCGCTCGTGGAACCAACGCACCTGGTCCGCCGCGCGTTCGATCGCCCCGCGCAGCCCCGGGTCCAGGTCGTCGAGCGCCGCGTCGAGCACCGCGTCGGGGACGACGAGCCCGTCGGCGACGTCCACGCCGTCGAAGCGGGCGGTCAGCCGCACGAGCGCGTCGTCACCGTCGGCGGCGACGGCCGCGATGCTGTCGAGCACCCCCGCACGGGCCGCCTCGAGGTCGATGCGTGGGCGCGGCATCCGGTCGCGGGGGTCGCTCCGGTCGCCTCGGAGGTCGAGGACCCGCAGACGTGACATGCGTGCTCCGACCGGGGCGGTTGCGACGGACAGGGCCGGGGACGGCGACCCGGGGGGCAGGCTACCGGTGGCGTGCGGGCCGCCGGGGCGCCGCACCCGTCCCGCCGCCGCACCCGCCGCGCCGCACGAGCCTGCACGGGACCGCACGGGACCGCACGGGCGGGTCGTTCAGCCGGCACGCCGCCAGGCGGGGACGTCCTCCGGCGGGGCGGCGAGGGTGCGCACCGGCGCGTCGGCGACGGCGTCGGGGCCGAAGGTGGCCTTGAGCTCGCCGAACAGGCCGGGCCGGCGCTCCACGCGGAAGCGGTCGCCCAGTCGGAACCGCTGCGACGCGCCGTCGGGGGTCGCGACCTCCACGGCGACGGGTGCGGCCCCGGGGTGGCCCGCGAGCACCCCCTCCAGCCGGGCGATGGCGTCGGGGGTGAGCTGCCCGGCGGCGAAGCGGATGATGAGCGGCTGCCCGAGCGCCTCGGACAGGTCCGGCGGGGTGACGGCGTCGGCGGTGAGCTTCACGGCGTCGTCGCGCCGTTCGACGCGGCCGCGCAGCACGAGCACGGCGTCCTCGACGAGCACCTCGTGGGCGACGCGGTAGGTCGACGGCCAGAAGACGACCTCGACCTGGCCGGTGAGGTCCTCCAGCACCGCCGTCAGGTAGGTGTCGCCCTTCCGCGTGAACTTCTTCGTCACCGACGTCAGCACCCCGCCGACCGCGACCGTCGCCCCGTCGCACGTTCGCCCAGCTCGACGACCTGCGTGTCGACCAGCGTCGCGAGCACCGCCTCGGTGCCGTCGAGCGGATGGGCGGACACGTACAGGCCGAGCAGCTCACGTTCGAGCCGCAGCAGCTCGCGTGCGGGGAACTCGTCGTCGGGGACCTCCACCGCAGGCGTGTCGACCGGCCCGTCACCGCCGGCCGGTTCGTCGAACAGGCTGAACTGCCCGGCGGCCTCGGCGCGCTTGCGGGCGAGCGCGTCGGCGACGACCCCCTCGTACACGGCGAGCAGCCCACGACGGGGATGCCCGAGGGACGAGAACGCGCCGGCACGGATCAGGTTCTCCAGGACCGTGCGGTTGAGCACGCTCGCGTCGACCTTCGCGCAGAAGTCGGCGAAGTCGGTGAACGCGCCCTGCTCGGTCCGTGCCGCCACGATCCGCTCGACGACGCCCTCCCCGACCCCGCGCACCGCGGCGAGCCCGAAGACGATCTCGTCGCCACGGGGGGTGAAGTCCGCCTCCGACGCGTTCACGTCGGGCAGCCGCACGGGGATACCGAGCCGCCGGCACTCGTTGAGGTAGAGCGGCTTGTTGTCCTTGTTGTTGCGCACGCTGGTGAGCAGCGCCGCCATGTACTCCACCGGGTAGTGCGCCTTGAGGTAGGCGGTCTGGTAGCTGACGACGCCGTAGGCGACGGTGTGGGCCTTGTTGAAGCCGTACTCGGCGAACTTCTCGATGAGGTCCCACAGGCGCTTCACGAACCGCTGCTCGTACCCCTGCGCGACGCCACCGGAGAGGAACTTGTCGCGCTGCGCCTCCATCAGGTCGCGCTGCTTCTTGCCGACGGCCTTGCGCAGGGCGTCCGCCTCGGCCATCGTGAAGCCGCACAGGTCGGTCGCGATCTGCATGACCTGTTCCTGGTAGACGATGACCCCGTGCGTCTCCCCCAGGACCGCCTCGAGGTCCGGGTGGTCGTGGACGACGTCCTCCAGCCCGTTCTTGCGGTCCGCGAACGCCGTGTGCATGTTCATGCCGAGCGGTCCCGGCCGGTACAGCGCGAGCAGGGCCGAGATGTCCTCGAACCGGGTCGGCTTCAGCCGGCGCACCAGCGCCTGCATCCCCGCCGAGTCGAGCTGGAAGACGCCGAGCGTGTCGCCGGTGGCGAGCATCGCGAACGTCGCCGCGTCGTCCATGTCGCCCAGCAGCGTCGGGTCGTCCATGTCGAGGTCGACGCCGCGGTTCGCGCGCACGTGCCGTTCGGCGTCGGAGAGGACGGTGAGGTTGCGCAGCCCGAGGAAGTCCATCTTCAGCAGGCCGATGGCCTCCGCCGCACCCATCTCGTACTGGGTGAGGACCTCCCCGCCCTCGGCGCGCATCAGGGGCACGACCTCCATCAGCGGTCGGGCGCCGATGATGACGGCGGCCGCATGGATGCCGTGATGGCGCTTCAGCCCCTCGAGCCGGCCGGCGACCTCCAGCACCTCCCGGTACTCGGGCCGCTCGCGGGCGGCCCGCAGCTCCGCCGACTTGCTGAACGCCTCCTCCAGCGTCGACTCGATGCCCTGCACGGCCGGGGGCATCATCTTCGCGAGGTCGTCACCGACCTTGAACGGCTCGTCGAGCACGCGTGCCGCGTCACGGATGCCGGACTTCGCCTTGATGGTGCCGAAGGTGACGATCTGGGCGACGTGGTCGTCGCCGTACCGCTCCGCGGCGTAGCGGATCATCTCGCCGCGCCGACGGTCGTCGAAGTCGATGTCGATGTCGGGCATCTGCTGGCGGGCCGGGTTGAGGAAGCGTTCGAAGATGAGCCCGTGGCGGATCGGGTCGACCCGGGTGATGTCGGTGCAGTAGGCGACGAGCGACCCGCCGGCGGAGCCGCGCCCCGGCCCGACACGGATGCCGACCGAACGCGCGTGGCGGCACAGGTCGGCGACGATCAGGAAGTAGGCGGGGAAGCCCATCTGCTCGATGACGCGCAGCTCGTACTCGACCCGCTCCTCCACCGCCGTCGGCAACGGGCTGCCGTAGCGTTCGCGGGCGCCCTCGAGGACCATCGCGCGCAGGTGCTCGGCCTCGGTGCGCCCCTCCGGCACCGGGAAGCGCGGGAGCAGGTCGAGGTCGAACTCGATGCGCGCGTCGCACCGCTCCGCGATCTCCAGGGTCATGTCGAGCGCGTGCCCGTGGTCGGGGAAGGCGGCGCGCATCTGTGCCGCCGTCTTGACGAAGAACTGGTCCGACTCGAAGCGGAAGCGCCCCGGGTCGGTGAGCTTCGAACCGGTCTGGATGCACAGCAGCGCGTCGTGGGCGGCGACGTCGTCGGCCGCCGTGTAGTGCGTGTCGTTGGTGATGACGGTGCGCAGCCCGAGCTCCGCCGCGAGCCGCTCGAGCTGCGGCCACACGCGCCGCTGGTCGGGGATGCCATGGTCCTGCAGCTCGACGAAGTACCGGTCGGGGCCGAGCAGGTCGCGCAGCTCGCCCATGACCCGGCGGGCGGCGTCCACGTCGTCGCGCAGCAGGTGCTGGTTGACCTCGGAGCCGAGGCAGCCGGAGAGGACGATGAGTCCCTCGTGATGCTCGGCGAGCAGCTCGCGGTCGATGCGCGGCTTGTACCAGTAGCCCTCGAGGTAGGCGCGGCTGGAGAGCGCGACGAGGTTGCGGTAGCCGACGTCGTCCTGCGCGAGGACGGTCAGGTGGTGGGCCCGCTGCTTGCCGTCGGCGCCGCCGCTCTCCTGGTCGTGCCGGGAGCCGATCGCCTGGTAGAGCTCGGAGCCGAGGATGGGGTTCAGCCCGCGCTTCGTGGCGGCCCGGTGGAACTCGACGAGGCCGAACAGCACCCCGTGGTCGGTGATCGCGACGCCCGGCTGGCCGTCCCGCTCCACCGCGTCGAGCAGGTCACCGACCCGCGACGCGCCGTCGAGCATCGAGTACTCGGAGTGGACGTGCAGGTGGACGAAGCCGCGCCCCCCTCCCCCGCTCGTGGTGCCGTCGGACATGCTGCGTGACGACCTCCGGCCGGGTGGGTCGGCGAACCTAGCAGCGGCACCCGACGGGACCCGGGGGGCGAGGTCGCTCGGCGCTCATGGCGCTCACGGCGCCGCGCCCACCGCGGGCACGGCGAGGCCCGCACGGGCGCACGCCGCGACGAGGTCGTCGGGCAGCGGCTCATCGATCGCGACCTGCGCGCCGGTGACGGGGTGGGGGAACGCGAGGTGGGCCGCGTGCAGCGCGGGCCGGTCGATGCCCAGCGCGGCGGCGAGCGCCCCGTCGGCGCCGTACACCGGGTCGCCGGCCACCGGCGTGCCCACGGCGTCGAGATGGACCCGGATCTGGTGGGTGCGCCCCGTCTCCAGCCCGCAGACGAGCGTGGAGACGGCCCGACGGGCGCCGTCGGCGGTCGTGACCTCCCCGGTGGCGAGCGTGCGGTAGCGGGTGCGCGCGACCCGGGCGCCCTCGACGACCGCGAAGCGGGTGCGCCGGTCGGGGTGGCGGCCGATCGGCGCGTCGATCACGCCCCTGGCCTCGGCGGGGACCCCGGCGACGAGGGTGAGGTAGCGGCGGACGATGCGCCGCTGGGCGAGCAGCGCCACGAGTCCCTCGAGGGCCGCAGGGGTGGAGGCGACGACGAGCAGGCCGGACGTGTCGCGGTCGAGCCGGTGCACGACCCCCGGCCGGGCCGGATCGGCGGCCGCGGCGAGGGGCACGTCGGCCGCGACGAGCGCGTCGACCAGCGTGTCCCCGTGGTGGCCGGCACCGGGGTGGACGACGAGCCCCGGCGGTTTGGCGAGCACGAGCAGATGCTCGTCGCGGTAGCGCACGGGCGGGACGGGCGGCGCGGTGGCCGCCGCCGNGGTGGCGGCGGGGAGGACCTCGACCGTCTCGCCGACCTCGACGAGGNGGCTGCGCCGCACCGGACGCCCGTCGACGCGCACCCGCCCGGCGTCGACGTGCTGCGCGGCGGCGCTGCGGGACAGGTCGAGCTCGGCGGCCAGCAGCACGTCGACGCGGCGGCCGGCGCCGTCGGCGGTGACGACGATCCGGACGGGCCCGTCGCCGGTGCCGGTCATCCCGACGTCGACGGGTCGTCGGCGGTGCGGCCCGCGGCGTGCTCGCGCCGCTCGCTGACGATGGTCACCAGCACGAACAGCGCGACCCCGACGGTGATCGAGGCGTCGGCGACGTTGAAGCGGGGGAAGCTGCCCCACGCGACGAAGTCGACGACGTACCCGCCGATCGGCGAGCCGTCACCGGGCCGCACCAGCCGGTCGACCACGTTGCCGACCGCGCCACCGAGGACCAGCCCCTGCGCCGCGACGGCGGACATCGGCGCGGGCTCGGCGAGCGCGCGCACGACGACGACGATGAGCAGCAGGGTCACCACCGGGAACACCAGCGGGGGCAGCGGCAGGCCGAACGCCGCACCCGGGTTGAACACCAGCTGCCAGCCGACGTCGGGTCCGAGCAGCGGGACGAACCGGCCCGGCTCGAGCACGTCGAGGACGAGCTCCTTGGTGAACAGGTCGAGGACGACGACGACCGCGGCGACGGCGACGAGCAGCCCGAGACGGGCGCGCCGCCCCGGCGGCCCCGCAGGGGCGCTCAGCGGCCCGTCTCCTCACGACGCCGGCACTCCATGCACTGGGTCGTGTAGGGCAGCGCCTCGAGCCGCTCCAGCTCGATGCGACGGCCGCAGGTGACGCACTCGCCGAACGTGTCCTCGTCGAGACGGCGCAGCGCGTCGTCGATCTGGCTGAGGAGGTTGCGGGCGTGCAGCGACAGCGACTGGGCCGTCTCCCGCTCGAAGCTGGCGGAGCCGGCGTCGGCGGGGTCGTCGTCGAACCCGCTCTCCCGCCAGTTCTTCACGTCGGCCTCGGCGTCGAGCCCCTCGACCTGCCCCAGCAGCTGTGCGCGCTCACTGAGCAGGCCCTCACGGAAGGTGCGCAACCGTGTGGCGGAGAGGGGGCGACGTTGACGGGCCATAGGGCGGCGGAGGGTAGCAGTGGGACCGGACGGCCCGGAGGAGGCGGTTAGGCTCGACGACCGTGGTCGTCCCCCCGCAGCGGGGTCCGTCGGACGGCCGGGACCCCGGTGCAGGAGGACGTCGTGGGCGACGCGACCCGCTGGCCGGAGGTGCCCGCCCGCCCCGACCTGCCGGCGCTCGAGCGGGCGGTGCTGGAGCGCTGGGCACGCGACGACGTGTTCCGCCGCAGCGTCGCGCAGCGCGCCGACGCCCCGGTGTGGACCTTCTACGAGGGGCCGCCGACGGCGAACGGCCGTCCCGGCGTGCATCACGTCGAGTCGCGCGTGTTCAAGGACGTGTTCCCCCGCTACCGGACGATGAAGGGCCGTTCCGTGCGCCGCAAGGGCGGCTGGGACTGCCACGGCCTGCCGGTCGAGCTGGAGGTCGAGAAGGAGCTCGGGCTCGACTCGAAGGCGGACATCGAGGCCTACGGCATCGAGGCGTTCAACGCCCGCTGCCGGGAGTCCGTGCAGCGCTACGTCGGTGCGTTCGAGGAGCTCACCGAACGCATCGGCTTCTGGATCGACACCGACGACGCCTACCGGACCATGGACGCGGAGTACGTCGAGAGCCTGTGGTGGGCGCTCGGTGAGCTGTGGGACCGTGACCTGCTGTTCGAGGACTTCCGGGTCGCCCCCTACTGCGGGCGCTGCGGCACGGCGCTGAGCGACGCCGAGGTCGCCCTCGGCTACGACGAGGTCACCGACCCGTCGGTGACCGTGCGGCTGCCCCTCGTGGCGGGTCCCGACCCGCTCCCCGACCCGCTCACCGACGCCGCGCTCGTCGCGTGGACGACCACGCCATGGACGCTGCCGTCGAACGTCGCCGTCGCGGTCGGCGAGGACCTGCCCTACGCGGTCGTCGAGCGGGCGACGGCGGAGGGGACCGAGCGGCTGGTGCTGGCCGCCGAGCTCGTGCCCGACGTGCTCGGCGAGGACGTGACGACCGTCGCGACGCTGCGAGGCGCGGACCTCGTCGGGCTCCGCTACCGCCCCCCCTTCGACCATCACCCGGTCGAGGGGGACGCGCACCGGGTCGTCGCCGCCGACTTCGTCACGACGACCGACGGCACCGGCATCGTGCACCTCGCGCCGGCGTTCGGGGCGGACGACATGCAGGTCGGCCGTCGCGAGGGGCTGCCGGTGGTCAACCCGGTCGGGCCCGACGCGCGCTTCACGTCCGGGCCGTGGGCGAACCGGTTCGTCAAGGACGCCGACGCCGACATCACCGCGGCGCTCGACGCCGCCGGGCTGCTCGTCGCGAGCCGCCCCTACACGCACACCTACCCGTTCTGCTGGCGCTGCAAGCAGCCGCTCATCTACTGGGCGAAGCCGTCCTGGTACATCCGCACGACCGCACGCCGCGACGACCTGCTGGCGAACAACGCCGGCATCGGCTGGTCGCCCGAACACATCCGCGACGGCCGGTTCGGCAACTGGCTGGAGAACAACGTCGACTGGGCCCTGTCCCGCGACCGCTACTGGGGCACGCCGCTGCCGTTCTGGCGCTGCGAGGCGTGCGACCACGTCACCGTCGTCCGCTCCCGCGCCGAGCTGAGCGAGCGGACCGGGGAGGACCACACCGACCTCGACCCGCACCGGCCGTTCGTCGACCGCATCACGTTCCCCTGCCCGGAGTGCGCCGGCACGGCGCACCGCGTGACGGCCGTCGCCGACGCGTGGTTCGACTCCGGCGGCATGCCGTTCGCCCAGTGGGGCTACCCGCACCGCGGGCACGACGAGTTCGCCCGCCACTACCCCGCCGACTACATCTGCGAGGCGATCGACCAGACGCGCGGCTGGTTCTACTCGCTGCTCGCCGAGTCCACACTGCTGTTCGGCGACTCGTCGTTCCGCAACTGCGTCTGCCTCGGCCACATCGTCGACGAGGACGGCCGCAAGATGTCGAAGTCGGCCGGCAACGTCGTCGACCCGTGGACGGTCACGGAGGTGCACGGGGCCGATGCGCTGCGCTGGCTGATGTTCGCCGACGGCAACCCGTGGGTGTCGCGCCGGGTCGGGACGCAGCAGCTCGACGACGTCGTCCGCCGCTTCCTCCTGACCATCTGGAACACGCACGTGTTCTTCACCGGGTACGCGCGCATCGACGGGTTCGACCCGGCGGGCGCCGCGCCGCCGGTGGCCGCACGGCCGGTGACGGACCGGTGGATCCTCGCCGAGCTCGCCGACACCATCGACGTCGTCGACGCGGGCCTCGACGGCTACGACGTCTCCAGTGCCACCCGCCGCCTGGAGACGTTCGTCGACGACCTGTCGAACTGGTACGTGCGGCGCAGCCGGCGTCGGTTCTGGCGGGGCACGGACGAGGACCCCGACGACAAGGCGGCCGCCTACCACACGCTGCACACGGTGCTCACGACGCTGGCGCAGCTGCTCGCGCCGTTCGTCCCGTTCCTCGCCGAGCGGCTGTGGCAGGACCTCGTCGTGAGCGTCGACGCGGCCGCGCCCGACTCGGTCCACCTGACCGACTTCCCCGTCGCGGCGGCCGACTGGCGCGACGCGGACGTCGTCGCCGCGATGCGCTCGGCGCGCCGGCTGGTCGAGCTGGGCCGGCAGGCCCGCACCGACAGCGGCCGGCGGGTCCGGCAGCCGCTGGCAC
>PR_CR_10_Liq_1_inCRDRAFT_1001379_pt1 | contig 13723 bp, 6 predicted proteins | sample PRCRCaboRojoPR_3_FD_10241 | JGI IMG/M metagenome (IMG submission 10241) | reverse complement strand
TGCATCCGGCGGTGCGTCCAGTGGTGCATCCGGCGGTGCATCCAGTGGTACATCCGGCGGTGCATCCAGTGGTGCATCCGGCGGCGCGTCCAGTGGTACATCCGGCGGTGGGGCGCCCAAGGACGCGCAGGATAAAGCCGCCGGCGGCGCCGGCGGCGCCGATGCCTCGGCCGGCGCGGATGCCGGCGGTGGCACCGCAACCCAAGCCGCGGGCGACGGGGGCTAGACATGATCTCGCAGGTCTTCGTCGAACGCCCGCGGCTCGCCGCCGTGGTGTCCATCGTGCTGGTGGTGGCCGGTCTCCTGGCGCTGCGCACCATCCCCGTCGCCCAGTATCCGCCCATCACGCCACCGGTGGTGGTGGTGAGTGCCACCTATCCCGGTGCCGATGCCCAGACCATCGCCGATACCGTCGGCGGGCCCATCGAAAAGCAGGTGAACGGCGTCAAGGACATGCTCTACATGTCCGCCACGGCGTCCAGTACCGGTCGCTATACCCTGACTGTGACCTTCGCCGTCGGCACCGATCCGGACCTCGCCCAGGTGAACACCCAGAACCGGGTCGCCCAGGCGCTGGCGCGGCTGCCGCAGGAGGTGCAGGACCTGGGCGTGAACGTGCAGGCGAAGTCCACGAACCTGCTGCTGGTCATCACCGTCTATTCGCCGGATGAGTCCCGGGACGAGCTGTTCCTGTCCAATTTTGCCACCATCAATGTCCAGGATGAGCTCGCCCGCATCGACGGCGTCGGCGAGGCGAGCCAGTTCGGGCCCGAAAACTACTCCATGCGCATCTGGCTGGAGCGGGACAAGATGGCGGCCCTCGGCATCGCACCCCAGGAGGTGGTGAATGCCATCCAGCAGCAGAACATCCAGGCGGCGTTGGGGCAGGTGGGTGGCCCGCCGATCCCCGACGACCAGGCCTTCCAGTACACCATCGTCGCCAAGGGGCAGCTGGAGGCCCCCACGGCGTTTGGAGAGATCGTCGTGCGCACCGGTGCCGATGGCGGCGTCGTGCGGATCAACGACATCGCGCGCGTGGAGCTGGGCGCGCAGTCCTACAGCAGCAACACGCGCTTCAACGGCGAGCCCACGGCGGGCATCGCCATCTATCAGGCACCGGGCGCCAATGCGCTGGATGTGGCCGATCGGGTGCGTGCCGAGCTCGCGCGCCTGCAGCAGCGCTTTCCGGACGGCGTCGCCGCCAAGATCATGTACGACTCCACCAATTTCGTGGAGGCCTCCATCGAGGAAATCGTCCTGACCCTGGCCATTACCGCGGTGATCGTGCTGTTGGTGGTGTACATCTTCCTGCAGGACCTGCGCGCCACCATCGTGCCGGCGGTGACCATTCCGGTGTCGCTCATCGGCGTCTTCGTGGTGCTGCTGGCGGTGGGCTTCTCGGCCAATACCATCAGCCTGTTCGCGGTGGTGCTGGCCATCGGACTGGTGGTGGATGATGCCATCGTGGTGGTGGAGAACGTGCAGCGCATCATGGCCGAGGAGGGGCTCGACCGGCGTGCAGCGACCCTCAAGGCCATGCGTCAGGTCACCGGTCCCATTGTCTCCACCACGCTGGTGCTGTTCGCCATCTTTGCGCCGGTGGCCTTCCTGCCCGGTATCTCGGGTGAGCTGTTCCGGCAGTTCGCGGTGACCATCTCCGCGGCCGTGGCCATCTCGGCGGTCAATGCGCTCACGCTGTCGCCGGTGCTGACGGCGCTCTTCCTGGGCACGCCGAAGACGCCCAGGCGCGGCCCGTTCGCCTGGTTCAACAAGGGCCTGGCGCGCACGCGAAGCGGCTACGTCGCCGTGGCCGGGCTGCTGGCCCGACGGGCGCTGCTCGCGGGGGTGCTGGTGGTGGCCGTTGGGGCCGGCGTCGTGCTGGTGCTCGAGCGCCTGCCGAGCGGCTTTCTGCCCAACGAGGATCAGGGCGTGCTCTATGCCGATCTGAGCCTGCCGAGCGCCGCATCCCTGCCGCGCACCGATGCGGTGGTCGCCAAGGTGCGGGAGATCGCGGCACAAACCGACGGCGTCGCCGACGTGCTCACCGTGTCCGGCTACAGCCTGCTCACCGGTGCGCCATCGTCCAACGCGGCGCTCGCGGTGCTGGTGCTTGACCCCTGGGACGAGCGCACCACGCCGCAGACCAGCCTGAGCGGACTCTACGCCAAGCTGAATGCCGAGCTGGACGCCATCCCGGGCGCCAACATCCTGCTCTTTCCGCCACCGCCGATTCCCGGCCTCGGTACCGCCGGCGGCTTCACCATGCAGCTGGAGGCCCTGGGCGGGCAGTCGCCGCAGGAGCTCACCGAGGTGATGCGGGGTCTGCTGGCGGCGGCCAATCAGGACCCGCGTATCGCCGAGGCCCGTTCCACCTTCAGCGCCGATGTGCCGCGGGTGTTCGTGGACCTGGATCGCACCCAGGCGCAGTATCTGGACGTGCCGGTGGCGACCTTCTTCCAGACCATGCAGGCCACCTTCGGCAGTAGCTTCGTCAATAACTTCACCTACCTCGGACGTACGTATCAGGTGAATGTGCAGGCGGAGCAGGGCGCCCGGCGGACGCTGGAGGATATCGGCGCCACCTATGTGCGCGCCGACAACGGCGCCATGGTGCCGGTGTCGGTGCTGGCGACAATCCGCGAGGAGCTCGGTGCGGATCTGATCTTCCGCTACAACCAGTTCCTCACCGCCCAGATCAATGGCAGTGCCGCGCCGGGCTACTCCACCGGCGACGCCATGCAGGCCATGATGGACGCCGCCGACGCGGCCTTGCCGGATGGCTATGCCGTGGAGTGGACGGCCATGTCGTATCAGGAAGCGCAACAGACGGCGGGTGGCGAGATCGCCATCTTTGCCCTGGCGGTGCTGTTCGGCTATCTGTTCCTGGTGGCCCTGTACGAGAGCTGGGCCATTCCGTTCGCGGTGCTCACCTCGGTCACCGTGGCGCTGCTGGGCGGCGCCCTGGCACTCTGGGTGGTCGGGCTGGATAACGATCTTTATACCCAGATCGGCTTTGTGCTGCTCATCGGCCTGGCCGCCAAGAACGCGATTCTCATCGTCGAGTTCGCCAAGGAGCAGCGCGAGGCNGGCAAGAGTCTGTACGAGGCCGCCGTCACCGGGGCGCGCATGCGCTTCCGGGCCGTGCTCATGACCGCGCTCGCTTTCATCGTGGGTCTGTTGCCGCTGGTGCTCGCCACCGGTGCCGGCGCCAACGCCCGGGTGCATTTGGGCTTCACGGTGCTGGGCGGCATGCTGGCCGCCACCCTGATCGGCATCCTGCTGATTCCGGGGCTGTATGTCATGTTCCAGTGGAGCGGCGATCGGATCGGCGCGCTCATCGGCGCGCGTCCGACGGCTGCAGCCAAGCCGGCGGCACGCGAATCGGGCGGCTGATCTCGCCGGTGACGCACGGGTGGGTGAGCAGCGGAGGGCGCCGCTGCCGGCGGGGTGGCGCTCCGGGTCGTGACGGAACGATTTTTGCTGCGCGGCACAAGGCGACAGCGCTAGAGTACGCGCACAGAGCCGTCATCCTCCCGTCGTCCCGGAGATCCAGCCGCCGATGTCCATCCTCGTTGCCATCGATCACAAGACCGAGTACCGCTTCGATCGGGCGGTGGGCCTCGGCCCGCACACCATTCGGTTGCGCCCGGCGCCGCACTGCCGCACGCCCATCCGCTCTTACTCCCTGCGCATCGAGCCCGAGCCGCATTTTCTGAACTGGCAGCAGGATCCGTTTGGCAACTATCTGGCCAGAGTGGTGTTTCCCGAGAAGGCCCGGGCCCTGTCGGTGACGGTGGATGTCATCGCCGACATGGTGACCATCAACCCGTTCGACTTCTTCGTCGACGCGTCTGCCTACAACTTCCCCTTCGCCTACGACCACCAGCTCACCAAGGAGCTGGCGCCCTACCTGGAAGTGGCCGAAGACGGCCCGCGGCTCAAGGCGTGGCTGACCGGCATCGACCGAACCCCGCGGGAGACCGTCTATTTCCTGGTCGATCTGAACAAGAAGCTCAACGAGGACATCGGCTATGTGATCCGCATGGAGCCCGGTGTGCAGCGCTGCGAGGAGACGCTGACACTCGGGCGCGGCAGCTGCCGCGACTCGGGCTGGCTGCTGGTGCAGATCCTGCGTCACCTGGGGCTGGCGGCGCGCTTCGTCTCCGGCTACCTGGTGCAGCTGACGCCGGACGTGCAGGCGCTGGACGGCCCGAGTGGCACCGACCGTGATTTCACCGATCTGCACGCGTGGGCGGAGGTCTANGTGCCGGGCGCGGGCTGGATCGGGCTCGACCCCACCTCGGGCCTGTTCGCCGGTGAGGGCCACATCCCCCTCGCCTGTACGCCGGCCCCCGTCTCCGCGGCGCCCATCACCGGCGCCACGGACAAGTGCGATGTGAGCTTCTACTTCCATAACCGGGTCAAGCGCATCCACGAAGACCCGCGCGTCACCAAGCCCTACACCGACGCGCAGTGGGCGGCCATCGAGCGTCTCGGGCACCAGGTGGACGAAGAGCTTCGGGCGCAGGACGTGCGNCTCACCATGGGCGGTGAGCCCACCTTCGTCTCCATCGACGACATGGAAGGGGCGGAGTGGAANATCGCCGCCCTGGGGCCCACCAAGAAGGGCCTCGCCGAGGANCTGCTGCTGCGCCTGAAGCGCCGCTTCGCCCCCGGCGGGCTGCTGCACATCGGTCAGGGCAAGTGGTATCCCGGNGAGCAGNTGCCGCGCTGGGCGCTGTCGTGCTGGTGGCGCAAGGACGGCGAGCCGGTCTGGCGCGATGCCGCCCTGTTCGGCGACGAGCGCGAGTCCTACGGCCATGCCCCGGCCGATGCCGAGCGCTTCATTCACACACTGGCGGCAAAGCTGGGCGTGGCACCGGCGCACGCCCAGCCGGCCCATGAGGACGTGTTCTACTATCTGTGGAAGGAATCCCGGCTGCCCGTCAATGTCGACCCGTTCGACAGCAAGCTGAAAGATCCCATCGAACGCGCCCGTCTGGCCCGGGTCTTCAGCCAGGGGCTCGAGCGCACGGCGGGCTATGCACTGCCGCTGCGCTGGGCCGGCCTGCCCAGCCGCGCGGACGGCGGCGGTTGGGCCAGCGGCAAGTGGGCGCTGCGCGATGGCAATCTGTTTCTGATCCCCGGCGACTCGCCCATGGGGTTCCGGCTGCCCCTGGATGCGCTGCCCTACGTGCCGGATGCGGCGCTGGATACACATCCGCAGCGCGACCCCTTCGAGCCACTGCCGCCGCTGGCCGCACGGGACTTTGCGCACTACGGCCGCAAGTCAGACGAGATCGCCCGCCGCTANGCGCGCATCACCGAGCCCGACCAGCCCCGCGAGGCCTTCCGCGAGCAGGGCCAGCGCCCCGAGCAGACGGCGCNGCGCCACGGTCGCGCGCCGCTCACCGAGGACCAGCGCCAGNCCTTATCGGAGCAGGCGACCCTGCCGGACGACTATCCGCCGGAGCTGATCCGCACGGCGCTGTGCATCGAGGCGCGCGCGGGTCGGCTCTACTGCTTCATGCCGCCGCTCACCCACGCCGAGCACTGGCTGGACCTGATCCACTGCCTGGAGGAGACCGCCGCCGAGACGGGGCTTAAGATCATCATCGAGGGCTACGAGCCCCCGCGTGATCACCGCTTCAACAAGCTGGCCGTCACCCCGGACCCCGGTGTGATCGAGGTGAACGTGCACCCGGCCCAGGGCTGGGACGAGCTGGTGCGCAACACCGAGATTCTCTACGAGGAGGCCAGGCTGACCAGGCTCGGCACCGAGAAATTCATGCTCGATGGCCGCCACACCGGCACCGGTGGCGGCAACCACGTCACCCTGGGCGGACCGACCCCGGCGGACAGCCCGTTACTGCGCCGCCCGGACCTGCTGCGCAGCCTGATCACCTACTGGCAGCATCACCCGAGCCTGTCCTATCTCTTCTCCGGTACCTTCATCGGCCCCACCAGCCAGGCGCCACGGGTGGACGAGGCCCGTAACGACAGCCTGTACGAGCTGGCCATCGCCTTCCAGCAGATGCCCCGCGGCCGCGCCGGCGAGCGCCAGCCCTGGGTGGTGGATCGGGTGCTGCGGAATTTGCTGGTGGACGTGACCGGCAACACCCATCGCACCGAGTTCTGCATCGATAAGCTCTACTCGCCGGACGCCGCCAGCGGCCGCCAGGGGCTGGTGGAATTCCGCGCCTTCGAGATGCCGCCGCACGCGCGCATGTCGTTGGCGCAGATGCTGCTGCTGCGGGCGCTGGTGGCGCGGTTCTGGCAGCAGCCCTACACCCGGCCACCGGTGCGCTGGGGCACAGAGCTGCACGATCGCTTCCTGCTGCCGCACTTCGCGCGGGTGGACTTCAATGACGTCATCTGCGATCTGCAGCGCGCCGGCTATGCGCTGGACCCGGCCTGGTTCGATCCTTTCTTCGAGTTTCGCTTCCCGCACTACGGCGACATGATCGCCGCCAATGGCGTGCGCATGGAGCTGCGTGGTGCCATCGAGCCCTGGCACGTGCTCGGCGAGGAGGTCACCGCGCAGGGCACGGCGCGCTTCGTGGATAGCTCCGTGGAGCGCCTCCAGGTGAAGGTGGACGGCATGCTCGGCGAGCGCCACGTGCTGGCCTGCAACGGCCGGCGGGTGCCGCTCAAGCCCACCGGGCGCCGCGGCGAGTACGTGGCCGGCGTGCGCTTCAAGGCCTGGGCACCGCCATCCGGCCTGCACCCCACCATCCCGCGGCACAACCCGCTGGTGTTCGACCTGGTGGATCTCTGGAATCGCGCCAGTCTCGGCGGCTGCACCTACTACGTCGACCACCCGGGCGGCCGCGCCGAGGAGCGCTTCCCGGTGAACAGCTACGAGGCCGAGAGCCGCCGCATCGCCCGCTTCCGCGTCATGGGCCACACCCCCGGCGACATCGATCCGCCGCCCGAAGAGCCCGCCGGCGAGCATCCCTACACGCTGGATCTGCGCTGGACGTCGGGCTGCTGAGGCGCCGCCGCGGCTCCCCGGTGATCGTCTGCATGTGGGTGTTGGGCGCGCGTTCCAGCCGATTCGGCTGTGGCGTCACCGGGCCTCGGGTCAGCCGTTGGCAGAGCGGATCGCCCGCGGGATGGCGTCGGCCCCTTGGTCGCGCGCAGCAGCGGGCTTGGAGAGACCGGCGTCGCGCAGCAGGGCGTCGATGTCGGCGGCGTCCAGGGTCTCGGCTTCCAGCAGGCGGGCGGCCAGGCCTGTGAGCGCATCCTGATGCTCACGCATCAGGGCGCGGGCGTCTCGCTCCACGTTTTCCACCAGGGCCTTGATCTCGTGGTCGATGCGCCGGGCGGTGTCGTCGCTGAAGTTGGGCGCCTCGGAGATGTCGCGGCCGAGGAAGACATGCTCGTGTCCGCGCGGGAAGGACAGCGGACCGATGGCCTGGCTCATGCCCCAGCGGCTCACCATCTTGCGGGCCAGGTCCGTGGCGTGCTCCAGGTCGTTCTCGGCGCCGGTGGTGACCTCGCCGAACACCAACTGCTCGGCGATGCGCCCGCCGAGCATGACGCCGAGGCGGTCGCGCAGATAGCTCTGTTTGTAGGTGTGGCGCTCCTCCCGCGGGACCTGCTCGGTGATGCCCAGCGCCTGGCCGCGGGGGATGATGGTGACCTTGTCCAGCGGGTCGGCGTGGGGGAGCAGCCACGCCATCAGCGCATGCCCGGACTCGTGCACGGCGATGAGCCGGCGCTCGTCGGTGCCGATGGCCTGCTCGCGCTCGGCGCCGAGGACGATTTTGTCCCGGGCGAGGACGAATAGCGCCATGTCCACCGTGCGCTGGCCGCGGCGCGCGGCGAGGAGGGCGGCCTCGTTCACCAGATTCGCCAGGTCGGCACCGGAGAAGCCGATGGTGCGCTCGGCCACCTGGTCCAGCGCCACATCGTCGGCGAGGGGGATTTCTTTGGCATGGATGTCCAGGATGGCGCGGCGGGCGGCCTTGTCCGGCAGTTCGAGATAGATCTTGCGGTCGAAGCGCCCGGGGCGCAGCAGGGCGTTGTCGAGCACGTCCGGGCGGTTGGTGGCGGCGAGCACCACCACGTCCTCGTGCGGCTCGAAGCCGTCCATCTCGGCGAGGATCTGGTTCAGGGTCTGCTCGCGCTCGTCGTGGCCGCCGCCGAGACCGGCGCCCCGGGAGCGGCCCACGGCGTCGATTTCGTCGATGAAGATGACGCCGGGCGCGGTCTTCTTGGCGGCGTCGAAGAGATCGCGCACGCGCGCGGCGCCGACGCCGACGAACATCTCCACGAACTCCGAGCCCGAGATGCTGAAGAAGGGCACCCCCGCCTCACCGGCGACGGCACGGGCCAGCAGGGTCTTGCCGGTGCCGGGCGGGCCCACCAGCAGCACGCCCTTGGGAATCTTGGCACCGAGGGCATGGAAGCGCGCGGGGTCCGCCAGATGGCCGATGATCTCGGCGAGATCCGCCTTGGCATTCCTGAGGCCGGCGACGTCATCGAGACGCACCTTGACGTCCTCGGTGCGGAAGCGCTTGGCGCCGGATTTGGCGAAGCCGAAAATGCCGCCCTGCGGGCCCCCGGATCCGCCCATGAGCTTTTGCTGCATGCGCCAGCTCACATACAGAAAGATGCCCAGGATGAGTAGCCAGGGCACGAAGGCGATCAGTATCTGTGCCAAGCCGCCGCTCTGCGTCGAAGTGGCGCGGATCTCGACGTCGTGGCGCTGCAGCAGCTGCAGGAGCTCGGGATCATCCATCTGCGGCCTGGTGCTGGTGAAGCGCGCGGCATTGGCGGCGGTCGCCGCGGCGGTGGTGTCGTCGCCGTGATCCGCGCCCCGCACCCGCCCGCCGCTGCTGCGGGGGCCAACGCCGCCATCGCCGGGCTCGGCGCTCGTGTCCTCACCGGGTGCGGCACCCGGCTCGAAGCGGCCATGGATACGGTCGCCGTCGAAGGTCACCTCGGCCACGCGGTCGGCGCGCACCGCCTGTTTGAAGGCGGTGTAACTGAGTTCCCGGGGCGGCGCCGAGACCAGGCTGTTGAGCGCCATGGCCAGCAGCACGATGGCGACGGCGGCGAGCGCATAGCTGCGCCATTCGGATGGCGGGGGCGCGCCGTCGCCGCCGGGGCTGGGGTGGTGGAGCGGTTGCTTGGTGCTGGGGAGCTTGGGGTCGGGCATTGCCATGACTCGGGGGCGTTCGGTTCCGCCGCAAGACCTCCGCGGCCAGGAGGCGGCCTCTCACTCAAGCTTAGGACCTGTGGGCGGCATCGTATAGGCGCGCGGGCCGGTGAGGTGACCGCACCCCTGATCCCAGGACGGGACGCTTATGCATTAGCGCACGCGGGCGGTGGTGATGACGCGTCTTTTCCCGCTTTAAGCGTAAGGATTTATCCGTGCGCACAGGTTGCGGTGGCTGTGCTAATTTCGGGGCGTGGGTTGGCGATGACGTCGGCGCGTGCATGCGGCGGCCCGTGCTCCTCGCCAGGACAGCCCGATGCCTGAGCGAACGCCGATCCACGGAGTCATGCAGTCGGAGTTTCACGGTGGTTGCAGGTAGTACCGGGCGGTCTCCAGCGGCACACGCACCGCCCATCCGTCGCTTTCGGCTTCGCAAGGGGCTGGATATCCCGCTCGGCGGTGTGCCGGCGCCGGTGACCGACGCCACTGCCATCGAAGCGGCGCAGCCGGTTCACCGCGTGGCCTATGTCGGGCTCGACGTGCGCGGGCCAAAACGCCTGCCCACGCTCGAAGTCGCGGCGGGGGATCGGGTACGCCTCGGCCAGCCCATCACGCGCCGCAAAGCCTACCGCCAGGTGGTTGGCACGGCGCCGGGCAGTGGTGTCGTCGAGGCCATTCATCGCGGGCCCCGCCGCGTGCTGGAAACCGTTGTCATCCGCCTGGATGACCCGCAGCACGACCCCGACGGCGCCGATCAGGAGACCTTCAACGCCTACGGCGCCGCCGAGCTGGACGGACTGAGCCGGGATCAGGTGGTCGAGAACCTCACCGCCTCCGGCGCCTGGCTGGCGCTGCGCACCCGGCCCTACAGCATGATCGCGGACCCGGGCCGAGCGCCTGATGCGCTGTTCGTCACCGCCATGGACAGCCAGCCCCTGGCGCCTGATCCCGTCCCGTTCCTGGGCGCCGCCGGCGAGGCCTTTGCGGACGGTCTCAGGGTGCTGGGCAAGCTCACCGACGGGCCGATGTACGTCTGCACGCGCCCGCACGCGGCGTTGGCGCTGCCCGCGGTGGACAATTTGCGTCTCGCCGAGTTCGCGGGCTCGCATCCGGCGGGCCTCCCCGGCACCCATATCCATTGTCTGCGCCCGGCGAGCCTGGCGCATCAGGTCTGGCACATCGGCTGGCAGGACGTGATCGCCGTCGGGCGGCTGTTCCGCACCGGGCGCATCGACCCCAGCCGCATCATCTCCCTGGCCGGGCCCATGGTGGCGCGCCCGCGGGTCCTGCGCACCCGCGTCGGCGCCAGCACCAACGCATTGATCCAGGGCGAGCTCAAGGGGCCGCAGGAGGCGCGCGTCATCTCCGGCTCCGCGCTGAGCGGACGCCACGCCGTGGGCACCAGCGCCTATCTCGGGCGCTTCCACAACCAGCTGACCGTGCTGCCGGAAGACCGCGAGCGCACCTTGTTCGGCTGGATTATGCCCGGGCGCGGGCGCTATTCGGCCATGAACCTGTTCTGGTCCCGCCGTGGCGGCGACACGCTGGCGCTGGGGACGTCGCTGCACGGCAGCCCCCGTGCCATGGTGCCCGTGGGTGCCTACGAGCGCGTGATGCCCCTGGATTTACTGCCGACGCAGCTGCTGCGGGCGCTGCTGGTGAACGATGTCGAGACGGCGGAGGCCCTGGGTGCGCTGGAATTGGACGAGGAGGACCTGGCGCTTTTGAGCTTCGTCGACTGCGGCAAGCACGACTATGGCCCGGCCCTGCGGCGGAATCTGGAGCAGATCCGGCACGAGCATGGTTAGCGGTGGTTTCGATGGCTGAGCAGTATCCGATCCCATGAGCCAGCAGCTTCGCAAGTTCCTCGACCGCCAGGAGCGGCATTTCCAGCCCGGCGGGCGCTACGAGCGCTTTGGTGCCGTGTTCGAGCTGGTGGACACATTTCTCTACACGCCCGCCACGGTCACCGCGCGGGCGCCGCATGTACGCGATGGCATCGACCTCAAGCGCGTCATGATCTTCGTCTGGATCGCGGTGCTCCCCGCCGCGCTCTTCGGCATGATCAATGTCGGCTACCAGGCCAATCAGGCCATGGCGGGCATGGGCGTCGAGCAGGTTCCGGGCTGGCGCGGCGCCGCGCTCTGGCTGCTCGGTGCCGGCGGCTACGATCCGGCGAGCCCGTGGGACAATTTCTGGCACGGCGCGGTGTACTTCGTGCCCATCTACGCCGTCACCATGGCCGCGGGCGGCTTCTGGGAGGTGCTCTTCGCCAGTGTGCGCAACCATGAGGTGAACGAGGGCTTTCTGGTCACGTCCATCCTGTTCGCCCTCACCCTGCCGCCGGATATCCCGCTGTGGCAGGTGGCGCTCGGCATGTCCTTCGGCGTGGTCATCGGCAAGGAGGTCTTCGGCGGCACCGGCAAGAATTTCCTCAATCCGGCGCTCACGGGCCGGGCCTTCCTGTTCTTCGCCTATCCGGCGGAGATCTCGGGGGATGGCGTGTGGACGGCGGTGGACGGCTTCAGCGGTGCCACGCCGCTGATGCTGGCGGCGGCGGGCGGCGTCGACGCCATCCAGGCCGCCGGCGTGACCTGGTGGAGCGCCTTCTTCGGCACCATCCAGGGCTCCATCGGCGCCACCTCCACGCTGTTCATTCTGCTGGGCGCCGTGTTCATGCTCCACACCGGCGTCGCCTCCTGGCGGATCATGGCGGGCGTGCTGCTCGGCGTCGTCGCCACGGCGCTGATGTTCAACGCCATCGGCAGCGACACCAACCCGGCCTTCGGCGTGCCCTGGCACTGGCACATCGTCCTCGGNGGGGTGGCGTTCGGNCTGGTGTTCATGGCCACCGACCCGGTGTCCGCGTCCATGACGGAGGCGGGCAAATGGGTCTACGGCTTCCTGATCGGTTTCATGACCGTGCTGATCCGGGTGCTGAATCCGGCCTATCCGGAGGGCGTGATGCTGGCCATCCTGTTCGGTAACCTGTTCGCACCGCTCATCGACTGGTTCGTGGTCCAGGCCAATGTGCGCCGGCGGCGGCGGAGGGACGCGGCATGAGCGACACCGTGCTGGCACCCGTGCGCGCCGTGCTCGCGCTGCCCAACGATGACCCCCGCAAGACCCTCGCCGTGGCGCTGGCGCTGTGTCTCGCCTGCTCGGTGGTGGTGTCGGCGACGGCCGTCGGCCTGCGCCCACTGCAGGCGCGCAACGCCGCGCTGGAACTGAAGCGCGAGGTGGTGAAGGTGGCGGGGCTGGACGACCCGGGGGTGCCGCTCTCCCAGGCCTTCGGGCACATCGAGACGCGGCTGCTGGACCTGGAGACGGGTACCCTCGTCGACGGCGATGCGGCGTCCACCTTCGCCTACCGCGACGCCGCCCGGGACCCGGGTCAGAGCAAGGCGCTGGAGGACGACCCGGCGGGTATTCGCCGGCGCCCCAACCGGATGCCGGTCTACCTGGTGCGCGACGGCGGGGCACTCGAGACCATCGTGCTGCCCGTCTATGGCCAGGGCCTGTGGTCGACCATGCACGGCCTGCTGGCGCTGGCGCCCGACGGGCGCACGGCCAAGGGGCTCACCTTCTACGAGCAGCGCGAGACCGCCGGTCTCGGCAGCGAGGTGGCGAGCCCCCGGTGGCTCAGGCAATGGGCCGGCAAGACCCTCATCGGCCCCGCGGGCGAGCCGGTCATCGAGGTGGTGAAGGGCAGCGTGCAACCGGGCGCCCCCGATGCCGGGCGCAAGGTCGACGGCCTCTCCGGCGCCACGCTCACCAGCAACGGCGTCGAGCGCCTGATGGAGTTCTGGCTCGGCGCGCAAGGCTATGGGCCTTTTTTGGCGCGGTTGGATGGGTTGAGTCGGTAGTTTGGTTATTGGTTATTGGTTATTGGTTACTACTCGATCATGAACGGCAGCGATCGCAAGCTCTTCCTCGAGCCCATCGTCGACAATAACCCGATTACGCTGCAGATCCTCGGCATCTGCTCGGCGCTGGCGGTCACCACCAAGCTGGCGCCGGCCGTGACCATGAGCATTGCGTTGACGGTGGTGCTCGTCGGCGCCAGTGTCATCATCAGTCTGATCCGGCGGCACATGCCGAGCAGCATTCGCATCATCATCCAGATGACCATTATCGCCTCGCTGGTCATCGTGGTGGACCAGGTTCTGCAGGCCTTCGCCTATGAGCTGTCGAAGCAGCTCTCCGTGTTCGTCGGACTCATCATCACCAATTGCATCGTGCTCGGGCGGGCCGAGGCCTTCGCCTCCAAGAACCCGCCCTGGCCCAGTTTTCTGGACGCTCTGGGGCATGGCCTCGGCTACAGCGCCATCCTCATCACGGTGGCGGCCATCCGCGAGCTGCTGGGCGCCGGCACCCTGCTCGGCCTGCAGGTGCTGCCGCTGTTGGAGGACGGCGGCTGGTACGAGCCCAATGGCCTCATGCTCCTGGCCCCGGGGGCCTTCTTCATCATCGGGCTCATGATCTGGGCCATCCGCACCTGGCGGCCGCAGCAAGTGGAGAAGCCCGATTACCGCATCCACATCGTGCATCGCACCG
>PR_CR_10_Liq_1_inCRDRAFT_1001378_pt1 | contig 13724 bp, 16 predicted proteins | sample PRCRCaboRojoPR_3_FD_10241 | JGI IMG/M metagenome (IMG submission 10241) | reverse complement strand
CTTTTTACAGATTTGCCAATACCGTTTACAATGGTATCCCAGCTAGTGCCGTTTAACACGCCTACTAATGCAGCCACCGCTCCTGAGAGCAAAAGAATAAACTGATTGCTGCCGGCTAGGGCATCGTTGCCAAAAACACCAATTACATTAAAACTTAAAGCGCCTACCAGAAAAATTACGGGAATGAGGGCTTTAAGGAGCGACTTGTTTTGCTGCATATTTTTGAAATACCCCGCAGTTTACAAAATAATGCCCACTGCTGAAAGTCTGGCAGCCAGGGCCTCGCAGAAATACGGCCTTACCAATTTTGCAATGCCTCAAAAACCAAATGGGTGGGCAGCCCCATTACGGTGAAATAAGATCCCTCAATTTTGGGTATGCCTACCATGCCTATCCACTCTTGAATGCCGTAGGCCCCAGCTTTATCAAAGGGTTGATGCCGCTCAACATAGTGTTTGAGCCAGCGCTCGTTTAGTGTATTAAAATGCACTTGCACCGTGTCATGCTTACATACTGTTTTGGTGCCATCGGTAAGGCAAAAGGCACTAATTACCTGGTGGGTTTGCCCCGATAGTTGGCGCAGCATGCTGAGGGCTTCTTCAGCAGAATGGGCTTTGGCTAAAGACTGGCCTTGATGCCAAACTATGGTATCTGCGGTAAGCAGCAAAGCCTTGGGCGGGATTTGAGGTAGTAAGGCCTGGGCCTTTTTCTCGGCTAAAAAAACAGCCAATTCCTCGGGTGGTAAATCCGGATGATTTTCCTCGTCCACATCGGCCGAAAGGCAATTGAACGAAAAACCCAATTTATCCAGCAGCTCTTTTCTGCGGGGAGATTGGCTGCCCAGAATTAAAGTACGTTGAGCCCCGTTAATTTTCATAAAAGACTAATTTTAAGCGCCAGCGAGAATACCACCATAGAAAGAATACCAGTGAGCATAATGAGCTTCAGCAAGGTGCTCAATTTCTTGAACTGGCCGGGGCTTTGCGCCCACCAGATTTTTACTAAAAAATAGAGCAGGGGTAGGTTCACAAAAACCAGTAGATAGGCCGCAGAAATGGTATCGCCCTGAGCGATGTAATAATTAAAAAAGCCTGTAAAAGCCAGTAGCACTGCTCCCAGTACAAATACTATGTAGCGGATGCCGGCCGGTTTAATAATTACCGCTAAGGTGCTAAAGCCCATAGCCGCATCGCCTTTGTGGTCTTCAGCATCTTTAACCAGTTCACGCATAAAGTTGAGGTAAAAGGCAAAAAGGCTATAGCCTACAATCACTTTTAAAACCTGATACATGAGGGGAGCATTTTCACTGGTAGCTACTGGTAAGAGATCAAAAACACCCACTAAAAAAACGGGCACAGCAGTTAGCAGAGACACCAGCAAATTGCCTAATACCGCTCGCTTTTTAAAGTCAATGGCGTAGAGGTAAAGCAGGGCCGCGGCAATAATGGGTATAAAGCCCAAACTGCTTAATTCTACGTGCTGGGCTAAAATGTACCCGCTTACACAAGCCACTACGTTAAAGCCTAAAAACCAATACCAGGCGGTTTCTTCTTTTATTTTAGCGCCAATAAGCAGCCGCTGGGGCTTATTCAAGGCATCATTTTTTTGATCGTAAATGTCGTTTATGATGTAGCCGGCAGCCGCTAAACACACTGAGCATAAGACTCCTAAGAAATAATAAAAGTGATTTAGGGCATGGGGTATGCCTAAAAATTCAATGATTGAAAATCGCAAAAGGTATTGCACTAAGGCAATCATGACCAGATTGGGCCAACGAATTAATTTAAGAAGGGTTACCATGCAAAATCGTCATCAAGCATCCAGTTATCTTGAAGCTTTAAGGTTTGTTCAATAATATCTCTAACGCAACCTTCCCCACCGTTGGTATGCGAAACATAATCGGCCAGGGCTCTAATTTCTGGAACGGCATTTTTAGGGGCACAGGCTACACCCGCTTTTTGCATTACCGGATAGTCAGGAATATCATCACCCATGTAAAGAATATTTTCAGCTTGCAGGTTTTGGTGTTCGTAAACTGCCAAAAAATCTTCCCATGAATCGGTTTTATGGCTGGCGCCCATGTAAATATCGGTAAGGCCTAAACGTTGTAAAGAAGCCTTTACCCCCGGGCAACGGCCCCCCGAAATTACGGCCACCACGTAGCCCTTTTTTATGGCCAGCTGCATGGCGTAGCCGTCTTTGCTGTTAAGGTTACGAATGGGTGCACCGTCTGGGCCAATTTGAAAGCTGCCGGTGGTGAGCACTCCGTCAATATCAAACACAAAGGCTTTAATGTGGTGCAGGAGTTCTTTATAATTTTTTTTCATGTTTCTTCTGAATGCTTTCGGTTAAAAGGTTGTACAGCGCCAAGGTTTCCGGGTCTTTAAGTTTGGCACGATGAGCTGCCAGGGTGCTTTCGTCACCACGAACGGCAGGTCCCGTTTGCAACTGAGCCGGATCAAAATTGCCTAAGTTTTCTACCGCCTGCTGTAGAAGCGGTTTCAGTAAGCTAAAGTCTAAACCCTGGCTATGACACACGGCATAGGCTTGGCTAAAAAGGTGATTGCTAAAATTATGCGCCAGCACGGCAGCCAGGTGCAAATAGGGGCGTTGGCTGCTGCTTACCCGGTAGTGTTTACCGCCAAAAGCCCCAACTACCGCTTCTAATTGGCTTAAGTCTTCTGGCCGTTTGGCTTCTAAACAAAAAGGCACCTTCTGCAGGGGGGTACGCGCATCAGCCGTAAGGCTCATTAATGGATAAAAAATGGCCGGGTGGGGGTGTTTTTCGGCCAAAGCCGAAAGCGCTACACTGCCCGAGGTGTGGGCCAAAATACCTTGTAATGCAGGTAAACCCTGGCTTACGGTTGCCACAGCCTCATCGGCTACAGCCAATAAGGTAAGGGAGGTGGTTTCTTCAAACGCACTCAGTGGCTTCTCTTGGGGCGTTTTGGGATTACGCGCCCACTGAGCTACTTGCCAGCCATTCTTGGTAAAAGCCTTTACCAGGAAATTAGCAGCTTTCCCGTTTCCAATAAGGGCAATTTCCTTGAGCATAGCCGCAAAAGTAGCTATTTACAGTGGTGCGGGTCAATGTTAATTCAATTGGGTATTAATGGCTATATTTCGCCATTACTAATCCAGTTGTATGCGCTACGCTTTCTCTTTTTTGGCTCTTCTTTTTTTCATTATATCCTTGAGTTTTTCGGCCCAAGCCGCCCATCTTATTGGGGGCGATATTAGCTATACCTGTATGGGTAATAATCTCTACAGCGTTAAATTGAGAATGTATCGAGATTGCAACGGAGGCGGTGCCGCCTTTGACAATGTGGCGCAGGTGGCCGTGTATGACGCCAATAATTCATTAATCAATACCTTAAGCATGCAGGTAGGGCCAATCACCTCTGTGAGTAATCGCTTTCAAACCGATCCTTGCATTACCGTTCCCCCCGGTCTGTGTGTTGAATATACCGAGTATGAAGACACCATAACCTTGCCGCCTTTAGCCGGAGGCTATCTTTTAGTGCACCAGCGCTGCTGCCGCAACGCCAACATTAATAATGTGGCCAATTCCGGTACTTTGGGCAATACCTATTCCATTAGTATACCTTCGCAGGATACTTCTTGTAATAACTCTGTACAGTTTGATGGAGATATAGAGCTCTTAAGTTGTGTGGGCTTTCCCATAGATATTCCAGTAAACACTACTGAGCTAGATGGCGACTCGGTAAGTTATCAGCTTTGCCAAATATTTGATGGTGGGGGCCAAGGTGGAGGCGCTAATTGCAGTTCAATTATTCCCATGCCCCCGTGCCCGCCTCCCTTTCAGGCCATTAATTTTCAGGCACCCAATAGTTTTAGCAACCCTATACCGGCCTCACCGGCTTTTACCATAGACTCGGTGACGGGTATGCTTAGCGGCACGCCTACTCAAGCAGGAAACTACGTGTTAGGCATCTGCGTATCAGAATGGCGCAATGGCCAGCTCCTGAGCACCACCCGGCTTGATTATCAGTTGGCCGTTACTACCTGTGTGAAGTCAGTGATTAGCGACATGGTTACCCAAGCTGAAAACCCACAGATTAATTGCAATGGCCTAACCTTGGACTTTGAGTCAGAGTCTATTAATGCCAGTACCTTAAAATGGGATTTTGGTGATACGGCCACCGCAGCTGATACCGCAACCGGCATTACCCCTTCCTACACCTTTCCCGCGCCTGGTGACTATACCGTTACCTTAATTGCCAACCCGCGGCTTACTTGTAGTGATACCACCACCTCTGTTTTTAGGGTGTACCCCGAGGTTAATCCACGGTTTTTATACGATGGAGTACTCTGTTATGAAGCCAATGAAATTGATTTTTCGCCTCAGGGAAATTACCCTGCCGGCAGCACCTTTAGCTGGGATTTTGGCCCTGATGCCATTCCCAATAACAGCACTGATATCAACCCTACCGGTATTGTGTACACCCAACCAGGTGAGAAAACCATTAACCTTAAGGTGAGCTGGGCCAGCTGTGAAGAAAGCGTAACCGATACCATAAATGTACGTGCTTACACCTTAACCGTAGACGCAGGCCCTGATACCTTAATAGATCGGGGGGAGACCGTATTTTTGGAAGCCAGTGCGGGATTAGAACATTACTGGTTTGCCAATTTACCGGTAGAGTTTAACAGTCGTTTCAGCCGCAAAATCAGCAGTCAATTATTACCCAATCAAGATTCTGTGATGTTTTACGTGCGGGTGCGAGACGCACAGGGCTGTGAGGGTTTAGACTCTGTTTTGGTAAAGGTGCGACCCGCAGACCTTAGCGAAGTAGATAATTTCATTAGCCCCAATGGGGATGGCTTCAATGAATTTTTTGACCTGAGCGATATTAACCCCAGCGGTAACTGTGCCTTTACGGTTTTAAACCGATGGGGCGCTGTAGTGTATGAGGTAAATCGCTATGCCAATGACTGGACCGGTGTAAATCAAAGCGGTACAGCCTTACCCGATGGCACCTATTACTGGGTGTTAAAATGCGGTTTTGAGGTTACTGGTACCGGGCCTATCACCATTTTGCGCAATGAGCGCTAGCGTCTATTTCAATAGCCCGTTCTAAAAAAGAATTATTGCCTAATTCTTTGGTACACGGCTAATCCTGTGCCTACTACCATTAAAATGCAGCCCACCCATAGTATGTTGATCAGAGGAAAAACAATCGCTTTCATCACGATAAAAGGCTTTTCGTTTTCGTCCAGCTTGGTCCAGGCTTTCAACTTCACTTTTTTGTTATCGGGGTTTACTTCGGCAAACCTGAATTTAAAACCAGCATCCTCTAAAAAGGCATCGGTATGGGAGAGCACATCGCCCTCTAGCTCGTAGGTAGGTCTTATTTCATATTCAAGCCCCATTACGTTAATAACACGGGCTACCATGGTAAGGGTAAGCTTTTCAACGTTGCCGTTCTCTTCATTCATACCCAAGTTCACCTTCAGGCTATCCATAATTACAAAGTGATTGCGGTACACCGCTGAATCACCTACGCCTAGTTCTACTTCTACCTCCTTGCCATAGCCATCTGGGGTGCGGGGCTCCAGGTAAGAAGAGTACGTAACGTGGGTATAAATATCGTGGTCCAAATAGTGCTTGGTATCCGGATTAGGCGTGGTGCCCATATCATCCGTAACTTGCAAGAAGGGCTCCAGCTGGAACAATCTTTCTTCGGCTTGAGCCGGATCTTGCGCGTAATAGCTTACCTGGTAATACTGCTTATCTCCATCTTCACGCATTCCGGTGAAAACCGCGTTAAAACCACCTAGCTTAATGGTGTCATTAAGGTCCATCAAGGCATTTTCATTGGAGGGAAGGTCTTCACTTAAAAAAACATCACTTTGACTAATCACGGTTTTTCGGGCATTTGAAATTAATGCGCCTACCATAATTAGAGCAAAACCAATGTGCGCTACTGAGCTTCCGCTGAAAGAGAGTTTACCTTTACCCATAACCAGCCAAAAATCTAAGTTGCTAACGGTGGCAAAAACGCCCGTGAATAGTAGGGCCAGGTAAATGGGGTCGCGCCAAAAATCATAAANTTGAGCCAGGGTAGCGGTTACCAACAGGCTTATAATTAATGAGCGGGTTATGGTTTTCCAGAAGCGCTTGTTATTGGTTTTACCGTAGGTTAGAAATTGCCCTACCGCAATTAAAAGGGTAATAACAATGGCAAAAGGCACCTGAAAAGAATTGTAATGGTCAATAGCATCCAGGGGCGGTGCCATTTTATCATCCATCAAAGGTATCCAGCCTTCAGGGCCAAAGAGACTGTTAAAGACTGGAATAGAGGTACTAAAAATTATCTGGAAAGCCGAGATCAGGAGTACCAGGCTACCAATAAACATCCAAAACTCACGGCTGCTCAAGCTTTCTTCGGTTTTACCCTTAGGCATTTTAGGATAGCGAATAATGAAAATACCCAAGGCTATAATTACAAAGAAAAGCAGATAGACAAGCAACTGTCCACTTAGGCCTAAATCCACAAAAGAGTGTACGGAGGAGTCGCCTAAAACCCCACTACGGGTTAAAAATGTAGAGTATAAAATGAGCAAGAAAGAAATGAGAGCCATAAAAAACGCAGCTGCCAAACCCGTGCGTTTATTGCGGTAAATTAAGAGTAAGTGACCGGCTCCGGCTATGGTAATCCAAGGCACCAGAGAGGAGTTTTCAACCGGGTCCCAGGCCCAAAAACCGCCAAAACTCAAAGCTTCATAGGCCCAGGCGCCTCCCATTAAAATACCTAAACCCAATATGCCAATACTAAAGAAGGTCCAAGGTAAGGCTGGTTTTACCCAGCTTTTAAAATCTTTGGTGAATAAAGCGGCCAAGGCGTAGGCAAAAGGTACTAGGGTAGAAGCAAAGCCTAGAAATAGAGTAGGTGGATGAATGGTCATCCAGTAGTTTTGCAGCAGGGGGTTGAGGCCGCTTCCGTCTTGAAAGGCCGGGAACATCTCCAGGTAATTCGGGAACTCGGTCCACGGAAGTGCCGCATTCTCAGCCATATTGCGCATGAGTACAAATGGGCTACTACCAATTTTAAGGTCAAAGGGGTAGATGCCTAAAATCATGGAGGCTAAGAAGGCTTGCACCAGCGCAAAAACAATCATGGTGGGCGCCTCCCATTTTTTAGCGGTAAGCATCAAAATACAGCCCAGCACCACGTGCCAAAAAAGCCAAAGAATGAAACTTCCCTCTTGGCCTTCCCAAAAAGCCGAAAACACATAACGCAAAGGCAGGTCTAAGGAGGAATGTTTCCAGACGTAGTCGTATTCAAAATAATGGCTAAGCAGAAGGTAAAAGAGGGTGAGCACAATACCAACCACACTGGCTGTGTGCGCTAAAAAAGAGCCCCGTGCTACTTTTTTATAAGCGCTTTCTTCCTTTTTATGAAAAAAGAAATAGGCCAAAGCCGAAATGATGGCCGTACTAAAAGCTAAGCTCACCATAAACCTCCCTACCAAGCCGGGCAAGGTGTGTTCACCAACATATTCAATCATTCAAAAAAATCTTTTAGAATTTTAGGGCCTCAGCGCTAGTTAAAACTTAAAATTTGTGCACGCCATTAATAAGTATCGTAACCGGCCATTTGATTTTGCTCATTGTACTTAGAGGGGCATTTCATGAGAATTTCTTCAGCAATAAAGGCCGTGTCATTCGCATAGCCTTTCATGGTAATTTCCTCACTGCGTTCAAAATCCTGAGGCTTAGGCTGGTTGTAGACTACCTTGCGTTTAAGCCCTTCTTTATCTATGGCCGTAAATTCAAAAATACTGGCCCGGGCGTTATAATTCATAGGAGCCTCTTTGTCTAGGTAGCCAATTACGGTATACTTGGTGCCGGGGTTTTCCTGGGCCCGATCAAATCCAACGTAAGTAGAAGCATCATTTATAGTAACCATAATAGCGCCTATGGCCACTGCAATTACCACAACTATAGCAATATGGGTGCGTTTCATTTTTGATTCTTTTCCATTTTAGAAATCTTACGGTCTAAATTGATGAGATAGATTACTACGCCAATAAAGATGATAACCATTATAAGCACTACCACATAAATTTTACCACTGGCACGCAGTTCATCGGCCATTTCTACTGCTGGCATCTGCGCCAGTATGGTGTCTGCAAAAACTAGGCAAAAAGTGAACAGTGCGGTGAATTTTTTAAGCATTAGCAATTAAATTTTTAACTCTTACACGTAAGTTGGTGATCCACACGCCCATAAGTATCCATCCTACCACGGCACTGTAAAAAACCGGCCGCATGTTGCTATCTAAATCGTACTTATTAAAGCCGGGGTTGCCACCGTTACCGGGATGTAGGCTGTCTGTCATTCGCGGTAAAATGCCAATAAATACAATCATCATTACAAAAGCGAAAATATTGTAAACCCCGGCCAGCCTTCCTTTTTTTTGGGGGTCTTCAACAGAATTGCGGAGAACAAAATAGGCCAGGTAAATAAGCATGGTAACCGCAGTTCCGTTCAGCTTTGGATCATTCACCCAAAATGCGCCCCAGGTAAAGCGCGCCCAAATACTGCCTGTAATTAGGCCCAAGGTGGCCAGCAAGAAACCGGTTTTAGCCGCTTCATTGGCAATCAAATCACTTTTAGGCGAGCCTTGCCTTAGGTGTAGAATGCTAAAAATAAGGCTACCCAGCATGAGTGCCACCATTGAAAACCACATGGGCACGTGGTAATAAAGTACGCGAATGGTTTCGTTTAGAATAGGGAGGGCTTGCACCTCTCCCAAAAGACCAAAAACAATGGAAATAATAATTAGAAAAACGCCTAGAGCCTTCCACCAATGCCTTTTCATGCTCATTTTTTAATCGCGCCAAAGGTACGGAAATAGTAGGAAGCTTAATAAAAAACACACCAAGGCAATCATTGATAAAACCAATAGGAGAGGAGCATTTATTTCCCAGGAAAAACCAGTTAGCGCTCTTTGACTTACACGGCTTAAAGTGATAATTTGAGGGTACAATAAAGGTATGCTTAAAATGGTTGGTAGTGCCGGGTTGTTTCCGGCTTTGGCCGAAATACCCGCCACAAAGGTTAAAATGCTACTGAACCCTAAGGCCGCTAAAACCAGAATAAAAATAAATGCACCTGGGCTGGTCATATTTTGCCCCAAAAAGAAGATAAAAAGTAAGGTTGTAAAGAGCCCCACTAGGGTGAGGTATAAAAAGTTGTAGACAATTTTACCCAAAATGAGCACCTGCGGACTTACCATGCCAAAGTAAAGGAGAAACCGCTGCTCCGCTTCGTGATGAAAACTGCGGTAGGCGGCTTGCACGGCAGCAAAAATGAAAATCACCCAAAAGAATGAGTTCCAGGTTTCTACACTCATGGTACCGTTAAAAACTAGAAATGTGAGGTATACGGTACTTAAAACATAAATCAGAATGGAAAAGTAACTTTGCCTTTGCTGCCATTCTAATTTAATATTTAGTTGGAGTAGTGATGTAATTTTGCCCAGCACGCAGCAAAGATAATTATACCACCGCCAGTTAAACCAAGTGATTTAAAAAAGGTTACACTTTCAAAATTACATCCTATGAAAAAAATAGTTCTTGCTCTCAGTAGCTTATCCCTATTAGTGGCTTGTCAAAATGGTACACCACAAAAACAGCAGACGGCAGAGCTTGATGCAAAAACGGAGCGCTTACCTTTGGAACCCAAAGAAATCCCAGTAGACTTAAGTAATATGAAGACTTTACACGAATTCAGTAGCCAAACCCTAACCGGAGAGACCTTTGACTTCAGTACCCTCAAAGGCAAGCGTGTGTTAATTGTAAATACAGCCAGTGAATGTGGCTATACACCCCAATATGACCAACTTCAAGAACTTTATGATAATTACGGTGGTGAAAGCTTTACCATTGTAGGCTTCCCTAGTAATGACTTTGGCGGACAAGAACCTGGCTCTAATGAGGAGATTGCGGCCTTTTGTAAAAAGAACTTTGGTGTTACCTTTCCCATGATGGCCAAAACGCCCGTGAAAGGTAAAAATCAGCATCCGGTGTATGAGTGGCTCTGTAGTAAAGATCTAAATGGAATGGAAAATGCGGAGGTGAGCTGGAATTTCAATAAATTCTTGGTGAATGAAAAAGGCCAATGGGTAGCGCATTATCCCAGCAACGTAGGTCCCTTAAATGACCGTATCATCGCTTTTGCCGAAGGAAATTAAATAGAGTCTCGCTCATCAAAAATTCCAGCGCTGCCCAGCGGGCACTAGCCCGGTTATTAGACACCCAGTTTAGAGTTCTAGGCACCAAAATTACCTTTGGGCTTGATCCTATCTTGGGTTTAATACCCGGAGCCGGAGATGCCGTTAGTCTATTTTTACAGGCCTATCTTGTTTTTACCTTTTTGCAGAAAGGGGTAAGCGGAGAGGTAGCGGCTCGCATTACCTTCAATATCTTGGTCGATACGGTTGTGGGTAGCGTACCAATTCTGGGTCAAATTTGGGATTTTTGGTTTAAAGCCAATCAGCGTAATTTACGGCTGGTAGAAGCTCATTGGCATCAGGGGGCGTACAGTGGAAGTGGCTGGCCTTACTGGCTCTTAATGATTCTACTCTTTGTGGGAACCCTGTTTTTAGTGGGATATATTGTAGGACTTATTATTCAATTCCTAATATCGCTTTTCAGCGGATAGCAAGAAGTATTAAAACCTTTAATTTTGTTCCATGGAAATGAATGGGAAAAAGGTGGCTTTTCACACCTTAGGCTGCAAGCTTAATTTTTCAGAAACATCTACCATAGCGCGTGATTTTACCAGTCAGGGCTATGAGTCAGTTGATTTTACGCAACCGGCCGATGTGTATGTGATCAATACCTGCTCAGTAACTCAAAATGCAGATAAAGAATGTAAGTACTGGGTTAAAAAAGCCCAAAAGGCTAATGCTGATGCTTTTGTAATCATAGTGGGCTGCTATGCCCAACTGCAACCTGAGGAAATAGCTAAAATTCAAGGTGTAGATTTGGTTTTGGGCGCTACGGAAAAGTTTAAAATCACTGATTACCTGCAAGATCTCACCAAGAACGATCATGGCCAAGTACATAGCTGTGAAATAAATGAGGCGGATTTTTACGTTAGTTCCTATTCAATTGGCGACAGAACACGGGCCTTCCTGAAGGTACAAGACGGCTGTGATTATAAATGCACCTACTGCACTATTCCCTTGGCCCGTGGCATTTCCCGTAGTGATAGTTTAGAAAATGTAGTTGAAAATGCCCGTAAAATTGTTGAAGAAGGGGCCAAAGAAATTGTGCTTACGGGGGTGAACATTGGCGATTATGGTAAGGGTGAGTTTGGTAATAAGCGCCACCAGCACACTTTTTTAGAGATGGTGCGGGCCTTAGATGAAATTGAGGGTATAGACCGCTTTAGAATATCTTCCATAGAGCCCAACCTGCTCAAAGATGAGACCATAGAATTTGTAGCGCAGTCAAAGCGATTTGTTCCTCATTTTCACATCCCACTGCAAAGTGGAAGCAATAAAATGCTGGCGGCAATGAAAAGACGCTACCGCAAAGAGCTTTACGCTGATCGGGTGTCTAAGATTAAAAGCCTAATGCCGCATTGTGCCATTGGCGTAGATGTGATTTGCGGCTTTCCAGGTGAAACGGAAGAAGACTTTTTAGATACCTATAACTTCATCAATAATCTTGATGTTAGCTATCTGCACGTATTTACGTACAGCCAAAGACCCAATACTGAGGCCGATAAAATGACAAATCAAGTACCCTACGCCACGCGCAAAAAGCGGAGCAAAATGTTGAGAGTTTTGAGCGCCAAAAAGCGCAGAGCTTTCTATGAGAGCCAAATAGGCCAAACCCGCGAGGTGCTTTTTGAAGGAAATTTTAAAGAAGGTTACATTACGGGGTACACAAGCAACTATGTAAAGGTGAAAACACTTTGGAACCCAGATTTAATTAATACCAAGGCGAATGTGAACTTATCCGAAATTGATGAGGATGGCATGGTGCTATTTGAAACTTCCCAGATGGTACCTATCTTAGCCTAATTATGTTCGCTACAGTAACACATTACCGCCTGAATCCAATTTTTGAGCAAGACTTCTTGCGTGAATGGAATAAACAGGTACTGCACTTAAAAACGCAAAAGTTTTTATCCTCCAGTGTGCTCCACCGCGAGTCAAAAATTTCTTACGTTTCTTACACGCGCTGGCTTTCAAAGGAGCTTTTTGATCAAAACCTGAATGAGCCTGATGAATTGGTCTACAAAAGCCAGCTAAAAATTGAAAATTGCTGTAACTCTATAAGTATACCTTACCGCCTTTATACCTTAAAAGAGGTTACCATTAATGACTGATACTTACAACCAGTACCTGGTACAACTGGAAATACTCTGTAAGGAAGTAGGCCAGTTTATTAAGGAGCATCAAACTAAAGTTTCTGCAGAAGATATAGAATCTAAAAGCCTTAATAGCCTTGTAAGTTATGTTGATAAAACGGCCGAGGAAAAGCTGGTGAAGGGTTTAAGCAATATTTTACCAGAGGCCGGCTTTATCACCGAAGAGGGTACTACAAATAAGAAAAGTGAATCTTGTAACTGGATCATTGATCCGCTGGACGGCACCACAAATTACCTGCATGGATTACCTATCTATGCCATAAGCGTAGCCTTGCAATGTGAGGGTAAATTGAGGCTGGGTGTGGTTTATGAGTTAGGGCAACAAGAAATGTTTTCGGCTGTAGCCCAGCAAGGAGCCAAATTAAATGGTAGGCCTATAAAGGTAAGTTCAGAGTCAAAAATGCAAAATGCTTTATTTGCCACGGGTTTCCCATACCATGATTTTGGTCGCATGGATTCCTTTAATCAGTTGCTGACGTTTTTCTACCAAAATAGCCGAGGCCTGCGCAGATTGGGTTCAGCCGCTACAGATTTAGCTTACGTGGCTTGTGGCCGTTTTAGCGGATTTTTTGAATACGGACTTAGCCCTTGGGATGTGGCCGCTGGAGCTTTGCTGGTACAGGAAGCAGGGGGTGTGGTAAGCGATTTTAAAGGCGGTGATAACTATTTATTTGGTAATGATATTTGTGCAGCTTCCCAAAACATATACCAGCCCTTTAGTGCGGTTATCAAAGAAAAAATGACCTGACAAAAATTCTAAGCAATGGGGAGCCATTGTTTGTGCCAGCTTTTAAGGAGGGGTACTTCCCACTCACTTTGCAACTGGCCTTTTGTTTCTATCAAATTATTAAACACGGTGGTTTCCTCATAAATTTCGCCACTGCTTATGGCCGCCCTAAAATTCACCATGTGCATGGTGGCCACCAGGTGATTATCATCGCGATAAGCAATTTGGGTGCGGTCCATTAAGGAAACGCCCAACTCTTTCTCTAAATCTTGAACCAAATGGGTAAGCTTATCTATACTGCAGCCGGTAGCCTGATAACTGGCTTCATCAAGGGCTACTATCAAAAAGCGATCGTAGATGATACTAAATGATGCCTTGAGCGGTTTGCCATGCGCTTTCCATGCTTCTAGAAAATTCATGAGCCGGGCACTCAGCCTTTCTACTTTTTCATAGATTAAAAAATCAGTACTTTGAAAAACCCAAACGCGGGCATTAGGAGGCATTTCATCAAAAGCAATGTACATGGGTCTTGAATTTCTAAAGGCAAAAATAGCTTAAAGACTTAAGCTTAAAAAGTTAAGG
>PR_CR_10_Liq_1_inCRDRAFT_1001377_pt1 | contig 13733 bp, 7 predicted proteins | sample PRCRCaboRojoPR_3_FD_10241 | JGI IMG/M metagenome (IMG submission 10241) | reverse complement strand
TCATCTGAAGTGTTGAAGTGTCTAGGCTTCCCTTCATAAGTAGAGCTGTAAAGAAGGTTGTAAGAATTGAAGAACTTACTTACTTCTTGCTCGATGTATTTTCCAAGGGTTCCGTTGTAGTCATCTTGATAAACCATAGCCCAGTTCCAGTCATATTCCATGGTTTTGTTGCACCAAGTAAAAGGAGGCAGCAGCAAAGGCTTATTCTTTTCTTCGTCTAGATCCCTATTGTAGATGTACTTATGGTCTGTTAAGTTGTTCGCTAGAAACTCGTAAGGAGCCACAGCATAAGTGTTTTCAAGTTCTGAGTTATACTTGATGTCGCTGGGGGGCAGTGCTTGGCGGACAAGCACTATCATTAAGATCAGCAAGGTTGGGAAGGACAGTTCACAGCAAGACCCGAACTTCTGCCTTTTCCATAGAAGCCAGTTTTTCAGAGTGAGTGCTCTCAGCTTACTGCCAACTTTCATTTATAAGGCTGTATGCCAAGTTGAACCTTTAAGTTTACTTAAAAAGATTATTGAGGNTTGTTTTTTGTTAACTGAAGTCAATAAGCAAGTAACTCTTGCTTTCTAGAATAATTTTACATATTTGCTCATAAACTTAATTAGACTTAAAGGTAAAAATATGAACACCATCTGGCTACTTCTTTCTTTCGTTAAAGCATCAGAAATCATAGGTGTGCAGCCTGATAGTAAAGTCTAGGCAGAAATGCACCTTTACGATGTAGAAGTCTTTAAGTGTTTTGACGGGTCAAGAGAAATTCCCAACACTTTCATAAACGACGACTTCTGCGACTGTTCTGACGGCTCGGATGAGCCAGGAACATCAGCTTGTAGGTGGCACTTTTACTGCTCCGAAAAGAAACTGACTCCACACTTGATTCCTTCAAGCATGGTGGGAGACGGGGTTTGTGGTATAATGTATCTAGGACTGCTGTGACGGGTCAGACGAAGCACCAGGGGCTTGTAAGGACACTTGTCCAGAAAAGCACAAAGCCCTGATTGATGCCAAGATGCAAGAACACAGCGTTTGGCAAAAAGGAGTCAGCAAGAAACTCAGAGATGTAGCTAAGGCCATTGAAGAAAGGGATTCTTTGTTGCGGAGGGTCCAAACCCAAAAAACTCTGCTGAAAGAAATCCAAGCTAAACTCAGTGCTGCTAAAGCTTTGTCTGAGTTCACTAAAAACAACGAAGGCGAGTGTATTGACGAAGTCACTTCAGATTTAGAAACTATAGAAGGAATGAAAGAAGACGCCCAAGAAACCCTGAATGAAATGCAGAAAAAACTTGAGCTAGACACAGGCAAGTACTACGAATTCGAGAACTACTTCGGAAAGTGCGCTGAGGAAAACATAGGCAAGTACACTTACAGGGTGTGTTTGTTTGAAGAAGCAGTTCAAGAAGAAGGCTCTAAAGAGTACAAACTTGGTAAGTGGAATGGATTTTCAAGTGACTACTCTAAGATTTTTTACTCAGACGGAGAAAGGTGCTTCGGAGGGCCTGAAAGATCCCTTACACTCGACTTACGTTGCGGTGAAGAGCTTAAGTTGCACTCTTTAACAGAACTAGAAAAGTGCGTTTACAACGCCAAACTTGAAATTCCCTCGGCTTGCCAAGTTGACTTTTAAGTAAATCTTAGTTAGAAGCAGTAATTTCGTGGTAGTTACTAGAAATGGGCAGGTTTTCTTGTGGATGGTACAAAGTGTTAGCTGGAACTGTTTCGCGTGAAGAGTGTTCCCATTCCCAATTTACACTGGCAGTGCCTTCTAGGTTCTTGTACTTGATTTCTACTGGGTAAGGAATAGTGCTTAGGTCTACGGTGTAGGAGCTTTCAGCTTGGGAGTCCATCACTGTATTATAGTTGAAAGTCACTGAAGCTTGGTCGTCTGCAGCAATGTAAAAGGTGTAAGCTGACGAAGTTTCAGGCACCACAAAACCTGACCAGATTATACTTATTCCTGCAGTGGAAATGGAGTCTACTGTTCCTTGTCCCCAGTCAAACTCAACCTTTGAGTCTAACCTTATACTAGAAGGTGCACCTGAAAACTCAGGGTTAGAGTAAATCTGAGTGTAAAGTTTGGGAGTCAAGACGTAACCCCAAAGCAATAAGTTGCCTGTAAAGTCGCACAAGGAAGGGTCTGCAGGTGGATTGGTTGTGCACTCTCCTGACAAATCAACGTTTTGCTTAATGAACTCTGCAGTTCCTCTGAAAGTCCCCGTGCTTAAGTCTAAAGGATTAACGTTCAGCAAGAGTTTTTTAAAGTTGGGGTTGCCTTGTTTTTCTAAGTAAACGTAAAACAGTTGGTCAGTATTTATAATGTTGTCAAACCGATCCTTGAGAACTAGGTCCACAGAAAGCACCTCTCCCAAAGTTATAGAGTCTGGTGCATCTAAAGTTGAGCGGGAAGGACTGGGCAGAGTATGTGATACCGAGAGTGTTTCAATAGCTGCTTCTTGACCGTTAACTATTACGTTCAGTTCATAAGAACCTACTTTGTAAATCTTAAACTTAACAGAGTAGCTTCCGTCATCATTATCAAGTACTGAAATCTGGTTACTAGGGACTTCTTCTGGGCCCTCAAAACTTATAGTAACTGAGTCGCCTCCGGTGGCTTGTTGGTTTCCTCCACTGTCTTTTAAAAACACTGTGAAAGAAGCTGTTTGGCCTGCCTCGGCGTTGGTGACTCCAACTAATTCAGTGTAAGAGGGGTCAGTATCCCCAGGCCTTACGTTGACTATTTTTGAGTCTATGAGCAAACTCCCTAGGTAAACTTTAAGGGTGTAAGAACCAGTTTGGGATAGTGTAAAAGAACCTTTGTACTGACCAGGAGACTCTTGTTCGATAGTTACTTGTTCTGAGGCTGTGGAGCTCTTGATAGTTCCAGATATGTTGTCTGAAGTAGACTCGTTGGGATTTCCGTACTTGTCTTTAGTTTCTACAAGAAACAACTTTTCAACTCCAACGTTTGCTGTGGTTAACTCTGAGTCGGAAGGGTACTTTAAAACTGTTGACTTGGAGGCATCAGTTTGGCTTGGAGTTACTTCAAGGAAGTAAGGCCCGTTTTCAGAGTTCAAAGTTGAGTAAAGGTAAGCCGAAGGAACAACCTGTCTGCTTACACTGGTGCTTTCCCACTCGAGCCTAACAGAAGAACTTCCTGAAGCTGACTTATAGTGGAGTTCAACTTGATAAAAGTTGGAAGACACAAGGGCTTTACTAGTACTTAAACTTGTAACAGCATTTCCGGAGTTCAAGTTGTCCAAAAGTGTTTCCCCGTCAAACACAAACTTGACTCTGTTGTCTGTTTGAATGTAAAAAGTAAAAGTTTCAGAAGCAATGGCTCTTAAATAGCCTTTCCAAACAACAGAGAAAAAATCAATCGGGTCAGTAAAATAAGAAGGAGTGCCCCAGTTAAAGTCAATAACTGGGTCAACACCAGTGTAAAACTGAACATTAGAGGCATGGTCATGAGTGGGGCGGGTCCTTTCTAGGTTTTTGAATTCTTGGTCTTTGTAGTAAAACCCCTGGAGTCCTCCTTGCTCTACAAGACTAAGCACTACTGAATAACTTCCTTCCATCACCAAAGTGCTTAATTCTACCTTAAAGTCATCGAATTCTTCATAAGTAGCCTGGATGGTTTTTTCCTGAGGTCCACTAAAGCTTGTAAAGAAGTACTGAGAACCCATTTCTTGGGAGTTAACTGGGCTAGAAACAAGGTTGCCTTGAGAGTCTCTAGCTTCTATTTGCAAAGTTCCTTGGCCTGCCTCTGAACTTAACTGGAAGTTCTTAAAGTTGGACTTGATAGCTTGGACTCTGCCTACAGCTGCACTAAAAGTGTAAGGAGCGTTTTGTATATAGTCCATGCCTAGTTTCACAGAGATTTGGTATTCTTCACTTAGAGTTGGAACAAAGGTGACTGTTATGCAGTCTTCATTTTGAGAAGTTTCAAAGGCTAAAGAATTAGTTCCTGCAATGGATATTTCATAAGTGTCTGGAGTCTCGGAAATTGGGTTTGAGTACTGGTCCTTAGAGCAAATCTTAAACTCTGAAGAAGACCCTGCAACAGCAGAAGAAGGCAAGTCTTCTACTGAAGAGGTGCTTGCAGATACTGAGTTGCCTTCTACTTGTATACTTTGGGTGTTAGGAACTTCAAAGGAATTCAACTTTACTGAAAGTAAGTACTCACCAGACTTAGTAAGTGTGAACTCAGCAGAAAATACTCCCTGAGCGTAGTCACTTATGCTGCCTGAAACTTCTTGGGGCCCTGTTGCTTTCAGTTCGAAGCTGTCTAAGTCGGACTGAGTGATTAGCAAGTTGTTGTAGAACCTATCCCGTGCTTGAATTTTAAAAGAAAAAGCCTCACCTGCTGTAACTTTAGTTGAGTCGAAAACCAAAACGCAGTACTCAGGGTACAGTTCTGAGGGAGTGATACTTAACTCAACAGGAGACTCAGCTAAGGGGGATTCCTCTATAAGGATTGAGGCATCGTAGTTGCCTGCTCTAAAAACTGTAAAAGTAAAGTAAGTATAGTAGTAAGTCCCTGAGTAGTCTCGTCCAAACCTTTCGATCCAATCTGAAGGCTGAGGAACTCCTATTGGGCTTTCGTAGTTTTCGTTTTCTTTAAACACTATACTTAAGCTTAAGTTCTCAACTTGCTCGGTGATAGTGTTTGAAAAGGAATCTCGAAGACTTAAGGAAACTGTTGCTAGACTTCCAGCTTTTATGCTACCCAAAGAATTTAAGTTGCTAGTTGAAGTTTCGTAACTAGGCAGTCCCGCACTTACACTTAAACTAAAAGGTGAGTCCTTTATGCTAGTTCCGTAAAGTCTAACATCAACTGAGTATGTTCCAGCTTCAGTAAGGACGTAACTCAAAGAGGACTTTCCATTGCCTTGGTAAGTACTAGACAGTGTAAGTGAAGTAGGTCCAGAAAAGTTTACACTGTAGACATCGTCAGCATTATCTAAGGTTTCGCCTCTAGCGTTAACAGAGTACATGCTTATTTCACTAGCCACTCCTGCTCTAGCAGAGGTTTCTCCAGTGTAGTAACATAGCTCTGGGTAACTCTTGCCTACAGTAACTTGTTGGTCCCAAGGAGAGCCTGAAACTCTGTTGGGATAGTAAAGACTAGAAGAGGGTATGACTTGTTTTCCTACAGAGTAGCTGCTCCAGGAGAGCTTTACCTCCGCAGAGCCCTCCAGTTGCTTGTAAACTACTTTGATGCTGTAGAAGTTTCCAGCTTCTAAGTCTACCGCAAAGTGTTTTTCGCTGCAGCAAGAGTCCCAGGAGTCAATTAGCAAGTTATCTTGCAAGTAAAGTTGTACTCCGTCGTCAGCTAAAATGTAAAAAGTGTACTCTTCTGAGTATTGGGGTTGCACAAATCCTATCCACTTAATTCCAATAAAGTTTCCTGCGTAATCCGTGATTAGTTCTTCTTGTTCCCACTTGAAGTCGATAGTTGGGTCTATTTGCTCTTTGGAAATAGTGTCTTTGAACCAAATGTTGTCCCAATAGCCACCTATAAGTCCTCCCTGATAAAGCTGCAGCACTGAAAGTGTATAGTCTCCATCCAGCAAAGGAGTGTACTTTGCTTCCATTGAGTTGCCTGTAGTTTTTTCGAACCTAACGTATGCAGACTTGTCTAGCAAGTCCTGTGAATAATTAGGATCAGAAGAATCGAGTCTTTGGCATTCGTAGCCCTGATCAACTTCACAAACGTCCTTTACTTCCAAAAGCATAAGTGCAGAGTTTTCTACAGAGTTGCCCTCTGAGTCAAACAAGTCCACAGAAACAGTAAACTCGTACATACTTTTAGTTCCAGTTGGTTTTTGGATTTGGGTGTTTTGGGGACTAGCTTGCTGAGTTACCAAAACTTCAATTTGGGTGTTTCCAGGGGCTTGTCCTACCCAGTTGTAAGGCACTACTTTGTAGTTGTACCTTACTCCGTAACTCACGGTGTCTGTGTAACTAAGTACACTCGGGCCAACTTCTTCAAGCAGTTCCCAAGAAGTTTCCTTTTTGTATACCTTGAAACCTATTAAGTTGCTTCCCCCGTCTTGCAAGTCAGCACTCCAGTTAAGAGTAACATTGTTCAGAAAAGTTTCGTAAGTAAGACTCGGAACGTCCTCTGGAAGCCCTGCACACATCATACTTACTGACTCAGAACGAGGTGAAGTTTCAATGCCTATCTTCACAGTGTACCAAACACTCAAAAAGCTTCCGTCATTTGCTTCACAAAGTATTGAGGCTGAAGTAGAAGTGATGTCAGGCAAGTAATAAGTCTGGCTGTTGTACTCGTAAGAAACCTTGTAAATATCGGCTTCTTGGTAAGGGTCCCAGGAAAAGGTAAGTTTCTTTTCAGCAGTGTCATAGGAAGTCCACCTAACTGGGTTAGGCATTTCTAAAGCCTGTGCACAAACTGCAACTAGAAATACTAACATTTATAGGAGACAAAATGAAAGCTTTGATTTTAGTAGGAGGATTTGGAACCCGTTTGAGGCCTTTGACGTTCAGCTGTCCCAAACCCTGTGTTGAGTTTGCAAACAAACCCATAGTGTGCCACCAAATCGAAGCCCTTGTGAAAGCTGGGGTCACTGAAGTAATCTTAGCAATCAACTACCAACCTGAAACTATGCGCGAAAGCATAGAGCGCTACTGCGAAGAATACGGAGTCAGCATAGTGTGCTCCCAGGAAACTAGTCCTATGGGCACTGCTGGACCACTAGCTTTAGCTCGGGAACTTTTGACCAAAGACAACCCCGAAGGGTGCTTTTTCGTGCTTAACTCAGACGTGATCTGCGAGTACCCCTTTGAAGAAATGTATGAGTTCCACAAAAGCCACGGCAAAGAAGGCACGATTGTTGTGTTTCCAGTAGACGACCCTTCTAAGTACGGAGTAGTAGTTAGCAACGAACAAAAAGAAGTTGTTTCCTTCGTTGAAAAGCCCAAAAAGTTCATAAGCAACAAAATTAACGCAGGAATATACTTACTCAGCAACTCTGTGCTGGACAGGATTCCACTCAAACCCACTTCAATTGAAAGAGAAACTTTTCCCTTGATGGCTGAAGACGGACAACTTTGCTCACTGACCTTGAAAAGTTTCTGGATGGACATTGGACAGCCTAGAGACTTCCTCACAGGAATGGAACTTTACCTAGAGAGCCTTGCTCAGAAAAGTCCAGAAAGCCTTAACAAAGGAGAGGGTTACTTGGGCAACGTGCTAGTGGACCCCTCAGCAGAGATAGAAGAAGGATGTTTAATAGGCCCCAACGTAACCATTGCAGCAAACTGCAAAGTGGCAGCTGGAACAAGAATAGCCAACTCCTGCATACTTGAAGGAACAACCATTGCAGGCAATAGCTGGATAAACGGAAGCATCATAGGCTGGAAAAACAAAGTAGGCAGGTGGGTCAGGATAGAAAGCTTGAGTGTGCTAGGCGAAGACGTCCACGTTAAAGATGAAGTTTGTCTCAACGGAATAATAGTGCTTCCGCACAAAGAAATCAAGGAAAGCGAACTGGTCCAAGGAAAAATAGTTCTTTAAGTAGCTCAATAAGTATAAAAAGCGCCAAAATTTTAATATGAGCGTATACATATCAGGGTGCTACTTTAATGCAAACAGACACACTAAAGAATACGGAGTTCTGCGTAGAGCTAAGTTTTGTGTTTACCCCGTTGACTCACTGACACAAAAAGACTCAATCCCAATATTTCCTCACTCAGTCATTAAGCTGGAGTCCCCTACTTGTGTTTACTTAGAAAGTGACTTGTGGTTCTACACACTAAAGTTTCCCAAAAAGTCCCAAGCTCTCAAGTGGTGTGACGCATTCCACACTTGCAAACGAGAAGTTACTCAAGCCCAAAGAGAGTACATTTGCAAGATGATGCTAGGATCCTCTGGAGTTAAAATCAACTCGCGCAACAAAAAAAGAGTCAGTCGCTTTTTTTGGCTTTCAGAAGACAAAAGTCAGTTTTGCTGGGCTAAAAAAAAGCAAAAAAGGTGTTCTAGAATTAAGATTGCAGAAGTGCTGAGTGTGGATTACGGAACAAAAGGAGCTGACAGTTTGACAGTGAGCACACCCAAAAGGATAGTGGAGTTCCAAGTAAGTGAAGTAAGAACTTGGGTGCTGGGACTGACTAGCATTGCAAAGGTAGGTTTTTTGTCCCCTGGAGAGTTTGTTTTTAGAAAAGCAAGGATTAAACTTAGTCAAGAAGGAGACCTTCTTAAGTACCTCCTAAGCAAAGTCAAACCTATTGCTCAGAAGTTCGAACGCAAAAGTGATATTAAGTTTGAAAAGTCCCATATTTACATAGGAGGCCACGACCCCGAAGAAAGCTTTGCAAACGACTTAAGTGAAATAAGCCTTGAAAGGCAAGAAACTGACCGGTACAGACACGTTTCTTCAATTTCTACTCCTAAAAACAGTTCTAGAGAATTCAAACACGCAAGACAAGACACAGAAGTCCCTGAAAGCATTCCTAAAAACATGTCCAAACCACCTTTACCGGAGTGCAAAGAACTAGGCTTCAGAAAAAGCCTAGAAGACCTTAAGTCACCCAAAAGCTTTTTGGTGCCTGAGATCAGCACTTTACTTGCTGGCACTTCTTTTGACTCTTTAATTCAACTTCAAAAAACCCAAGAAAAAATGCACTCTGAAATCCAACTACTGAAGTCTTACATATCCACTTCAAGGTCCAAAACTATCCAAAGAGTCCAGAAAAAGCTAGACAGACTCAAGCACGAGCACAAAAACCTCAAAGAAGAAATCCAAGAACAGTACACTCAAGTAAACGAAGTTTTTCCCCATCTTCAAGAATTCTTGGTTAAAGAACTAAACGAAATGCACAGCCAGCACCAAAACACCCACCGCAAGTACTTAAGTGCTCTTGCTGAAAACAAGAAACTACGCAGAGAAACTAGGTTTTTTAACTCAACTTATAATTAATCACTGCGATGAGTACATTTCTGAAAGGACCTCTAGGTACTCAGAACGCGCCTTTTGACGCATGAGTTTTTGAGTTGGAGTCAAAAGGTCCTGCGGAGTCCAGGGTTTACTTTCCAAGTAGATCTTTTTGACTTGTTCATAGCCGAACAGTTTAGCTTGTTTGGCTTTTGCTTGCATGTCAGTTAGAATGTCTTGTTTAAGTTTTAAGTTTTTGCAGAGTTCTTCCAAAGGTGTGTTTTGTGGAACTTCGTTTTGGGAGCACCAGTGGAACCTTATATGGTCTTCATTAGGAACTACTACAGCTACTAAGTAGAACTGGTGCGGGTCTCCATGCACAAAGATCTGGCTTACGTAAGGGCTTTCTAAGTAAACTGTTTCTACCTTTTCAGCTGCAACGTATTCTCCTTGGGCAAGTTTGAAAAAGTTCTTTTTTCTGTCAATGATCATAAAAGCCCCGTTGTGGGAAAGTCTAACCGCAATGTCTCCGGAGTGGACCCAACCTTCTTCATCAATGTTTTCTTGGGTGGCTTCTGAGTCTTTGTAGTAGCCCTTAAACACAGTAGGTCCTCTCATGCAGAGTTCACCCATAGGCTGAGGCTTACCTGTTTCGTCCAAGTCACTTGTAGAATACTTCATTTCAGGCACGTCTACAAGCTTAACTTCTACAGTGGTTATGGGTCCTCCTATGTGCCCGCACTCAGGATCTTCAGGGTAGGTTGCTAAAGAAGCTGCACAAGTTTCAGTTTGCCCGTAGCCTTCTACTATTGGGCAAGAAAAAACTACTTTCAAGAATCGAAGAACTTCAGGCGGAATAGGAGCAGATCCCGTAAGCATAAAGCGAACTCTGCCTCCAAGAGAGTTTTTGACTCTGTTAAAGATGAGTCTGTCCCAAACTCGACTCTCAAGAACTCCGTACTGGTGGTAGTTGCTCATTTTCGAACTGAGTGCTTTGTCTAGAAGTGCTTTGCGGAGCCCCTTCTCTTGGCTGAACTGGTGAATAAGGTACTCGTAAAACTTGTTGTAGAGCCGAGGCACTGATATAAAGATAGTTGGTTTAAGAATAGCTAAGTCTTCTTGAATTTTAGTGACGTCTCCGGCGTAGAACCCCACTGACCCTCCTACTTGAACCATGTAGTGCACTATTGCCCTCTCGAGCATGTGTGCTAAGGGCAAGTAAGACAAATGCGAGTCCTTTTCTGAAAACACAAACCCTGAGTCTCTGATTCCGGCCATGGTGCTTATGAGGTTGGAGTGAGTAATCACTGCTCCTTTGGGGTTCCCAGTAGTTCCACTTGTATAGCAAATTGTAAAGACTGACTCAGCTTCAGGAGGACTTTCTGTTCCAGAACTTGCAAGGCTAAGTATTTCTTTGAACGAAAATATTCTAAGGTTGGTGTCTGAAGTCTTGGCTCTATCTTCTTCCGTCAAGTCTTCGTACTGGATTAGCGTAGTTAAGCTTTGGAGCCCTCCTTGTCTCCTCATGTCAACTATAGTGCTTAGTTTGTCGTGTGAAAACGCCATGCACTTCATTTGGGTTTGGTCTACTATGAATTTTATGTTTTCGGCTTTGTGAACGTCGTAAAGGGGCACTGTCGCTAAGTTTTGACTGGTGCATCCTAGGTCTGTAATGACCCACTCTTCCCTGTTTTTAGCGTATATTCCTACAAAGGCTAGTCCTTCCGAGTCCCTTTCACTTAGTCCTAGTGAAGCTAGCCCGTAGCCAAACTTAGAAGCCATATCTTCAACTTCTTGGTAGGTGCGCCAAGTGTACTGGGAGTCTTTTCGAGTTCCCAAAAAAGGCCTGTCTGGGAAGCTTTCAACAGAAGCTTTAAAGCTTTGATAAAGAGTACTAGCCCTAGTAGGAAGCCACCCTGCTAAGTAAGGCCTTGCTCTGGGACTCACAAATATTCCACTGCTTCCTTGAGTGCTGGTTCCTGGAATTTCCAAGCTATATATATGTTCTTTCCTAGAACTGGAGTTCCCCATTTGTTATTAATTTTAAGCACTTGAATATAAAAACGGTAAGGATGCTGATACTGTTAGGACTTTTAGTAGGCGTGGCAGGTGATTTACCTGTGCACTGCACTTACAAACAAATAGAAGGAAACTGGGTTTTTACACTAAACTCAGAAACTTTCAAGCCTTCTCTTCAAGACTCACAAACCTACTGTGGGCACGGGCAGCCAGACCAAGTACTCAACATCAAGCCTTCAAAAGTATTTTCTTTCGAAAAACCTTTGGAAGAAGAAGTAGCTCTTTCAGAACCCAACACTGCAACTAGTTCTACCTATGGAAAAGGCACCTGGACTATGGTATACGACGAAGGCTTTTTGGTCAGTTTTGCTGGTATTGAGTTTTTCACTTATTCGTTGTACGTTAAGAAGGGCAAAAACTACGCAAGTGTATGCGACAGAACCACTATTGGCTGGTACAAACAAACAGACTCCAAATGGGGTTGTTTCTTCGCAGAAAAAAAAGACAANACTGAAAGTTACTCAGTCCAGCCAGAACTAACAGTTAAGTGGGTAGAACCTAGCTACATGAGCTTTTTGCAAAAGACTCAGTTGTACGACGACTACAAAGAAGCTGTGGAACAAATCAACTCTTCACAAAGTTCCTGGAAAGCTGACTTGTCCCCTCAGTTCTTAGGACTCACAGTTTCAGAGGTAAGTTCTCGTTTTGGGTCAAAGAAGCCCAAACCCCCTGCTCCTTTTAGTTCTTTTATAGAGTCCAAAACTTCACTTACTCCTAGTGAACTTTCAAAGCTTTCTTTGAAAGACCAGGAAAGTCTTTTGTACTTTTGGGAAAAAAAACTTGAAGATATTCCTAGCTCATCTTTGCCACAGTCTTGGGATTGGTCAGACATCGATGGCACTAACTATGTGTCTGAACCCAGACAACAAGGAAACTGCGGTTCTTGTTACACAGTCACAGCTGTGTCCATGCTTGAAGCCCGTCTGAGAATTTACACTAACTTTGAGTTTGATCATCTGCTGAGTATGCAGTACTTAATAGACTGCAGCTTTTACACAGAGGGTTGTGACGGAGGCTACCCGACTTTACTAAATAAGTTTATATCAGAGTTTGGGATTGTGAGTGAGGAGTGTATGCCTTACCTCGCCAAAAATAACCAGTGCAAGTTCAGTTGCCAAGATGGAGTCAAAGTATCAGTAAAGGACTACGGGTACGTAGGTGGCTACTACGGAGCCAGCAACGAAGAAAACATCATGAAGGAGCTAAGAGCTCGCGGGCCTGTGATAGCTAACTTTGAACCTTCATGGGACTTCACCCTTTTCAAGAGCGGGATTTACCAAAGCTTCTCGAGAAGGGAAACTAGCACTGAGTTAAATGACCTAGATATGAGGGAAGCGGAGTTGGACTGGGAAAGAGTCAGTCACAGTGTGCTGCTGGTTGGCTGGGGAGAGGAAAACGGCCAAAAATACTGGAAAGCCATAAACTCTTGGGGAACCAAATGGGGCGAAAACGGGTATTTCAAGATAAAAAGAGGCACTGATGAGTGCTCTATTGAGTCGATGGCAGAAGCAGCTGTTCCTTACGCTGTTTCTTATAACTAATGATTAAATATCGGCTTTTAGTATTTGTTGAAGAAATCATAAAACTGAAGGAGTAGCCTCAGTAAATTAGGTGAAATTCAAAGAAATTCTTAAGTCTAAAGTCCTAGAGTATGATTTGTTTCGGACATGTTGGTTGTTGAATAAAATGAAAATAGGTAGCAAGCTAAGGGCACTCATGCTCAAAAACTGGCTTTTGTGGAAAAGACAGAAGTTTGGGTCTTGTTGTGAGCTTGTATTTGCAGCTGTGATGGTTGCACTAATTGCATCAGCAAGTTTATCTATTCCGCCCACTAAGAAGGACCATAAAGTTGAATATTATCAAAATACTGGAGTGATTGCTCCGTTTGAGTTCTATACAAACCAGAGCTCATATCGTGACGGGGATGGTATTCCATATAACCTCGCTTTGAATCAGAGCATGATGGAAAGCAGTTTCCTGCAAAGTAAAAACTATACTTATACTTATGCTCCTTTTCAGTGGTGCGCTAAAAACATATTGAAGCAAAACTGGACTTGGGGTATCGAAGCAGAAAACATTAGTACTCCTTTATACAACTATGTGAAGGATGAAGTGAAGAAATTCTTTGAGTTGTTTGTCAGTGTAAAACCCGATAAAACTGCGCCTGAACCTATGGAATTTGATAATAGCAACTCAAACTCAGAGAGCATTCACGACTACGTAACTAGCTCAGACTACGAGAAAAAACAAAAAATCTGTTTCGGAGTTACTTTGAAAAACAAAACTGGAGACTCTAGGTTGGAGTACTCACTACGTTTCAACATGTCAGACACTAATCCTGACGAGAACCCCATCTACGGGAACTTTTACGATATATTCTTGACTTCAATATACAGTGAAGCAAGAGACAAGTACCAGAAGAAAGTTGAAACTAAGTACCAAGAAGACTTTATCAAGAGTGGATTCCTTCAGTTGCAAAACATCGTGCACAACTACTACTTGGGAAGAGCGGAAAACAATCAAACTTACTACATCGAAGCTTACGCCCCTATGGACCAGATAAAGTACACTCAAGATGACTTCAAAAGCATCTTTGCAGGGGTACTAGGATTTTACATCTTTATTACTTCTTTTGTCCCAGTTGCTCGACTGATCAACCGGATTGCCACTGAAAAAGAGTCTAAGGTCAAAGAAGCTATGAAGATGATGGGACTCACCGACACTCCTTACTGGCTTTCCTGGATTATCATGTAC
>PR_CR_10_Liq_1_inCRDRAFT_1001376_pt1 | contig 13740 bp, 13 predicted proteins | sample PRCRCaboRojoPR_3_FD_10241 | JGI IMG/M metagenome (IMG submission 10241) | reverse complement strand
CCTGCCACTTCTTCATATCCGCTCCCGTCCCAAAGCCTGGGAGGAATGGCTCGCCGCCCACAGCGCCCCGCCGCACGCCACGGCCGGCACGGTCTTCGACCAGTTCTCGGCCCTGACCGAGGCTGCGTTGCACGGGCTTGGGGTTGCGCTTTTGCCCGCCTACCTCGTCGAACAGGACCTGGCGGCCGGACGGCTCGTGGCGGTCTACGGGGCGCCCACGGAGAGCGCTGGTGCCTATTGGCTCGTCTGGCCGGAGACAAAGGCGGACGACCCGACCTTGCGCGTATTCCGAGATTGGCTTTCCGTGCAGGCCGAAGACGAGGACCCCCTGCCCCGCTAGCCAAAAGTCTTGGGGCAAGACTTTTGGCAAAACTCTTGATCAAGAGTTTTGCGTCACCCGAGCGCGTAGCCTGCGCCGCGCACCGTCCGCACCGGATCGTCGCCGCCATGCTGGCACAATGCCTTGCGCAGTCTTCCGATATGCACGTCCACAGTCCGTGTATCCACGTAGATGTCGCGGCCCCAGACCCGATCGAGCAACTGCTCCCGCGACCAGACCCGGCCCGGCTTTTCCATAAAGGTCGACAGCAGCCGGAACTCGGTCGGCCCGAGCTTCAGGGGCTTTTCATCGCGAAACACCTTGTGGGTCTCCGCGTCGAGCACGATATCGGCGAATTCGAGCCGCTGGCCCACGGTCGCGGGCCGGGTCCGTCGCAGCTGCGAACGCACGCGCGCCATCAACTCGACCACGGAATAGGGTTTGACGACGTAATCGTCGGCGCCGGTTTCCAACCCGCGCACCCGGTCGACCTCTTCCGAGCGGGCCGACAGCATGATCACCGGCACGCCCCGTGTTTCGGCGCGGGATTTCAGGCGGCGGCAGACTTCGATCCCCGACACGCTGGGCAGCATCCAGTCCAGCACGATCAGGTCAGGCGCATCCTCGTCCACGAGAAGCAGCGCCTCTTCGCCGTTCTCGGCCTTGGACACGCGAAAGCCCTCGGCCTCCAGGTTGTACGCCAGAACCTCGCGTTGGGCCGGTTCGTCTTCGACCACGAGAACTGTGGGCTGATCGGCCGACATTGCTTAGTTGCCCTGACCATTGCCCGCGGCGGGGTCGCCATGGGTTTCAAACGCGGTGCGATCCTGCTTGTCGCGCATGTCGAGCGGCGCCTCTCCGGTCACGAGATAGACCACCTGTTCCGCGATCGAGGTCACATGGTCGCCCATCCGCTCGATATTCTTTGCGATGAAATGCAGATGCATGCAGGCGGTGATGTGGCGCGGGTCTTCCATCATGAAGGTCAGGAACTCGCGGAAGAGCGCATTGTACATCTGGTCCACGTCGCGGTCGCGGTGGATCACGTCATGGGCCAGCGCGGCATCACGCTGAATATAGGCGTCGAGCGCATCCTTGAGCATCAGTTCGACTTCGCGCGCCATCCGGCGGATCGCGCCCGACGAGCCTTCGATCGGTGTCATCTGCAAGAGCACGCCCGAGCGCTTGGCGATGTTCTTGGAATAGTCGCCGATCCGTTCCAGGTTGCTGCTGATCTTCATGACCGACAGGATCACGCGGAGGTCGACCGCCGTGGGCTGACGCAGGGCGAGAACGCGCGATGTTTCTTCGTTCACCTGCTCTTCGAGACCGTCTATGACCGCGTCGCCCCGGCGGACCTTTTCGGCCAGTTCCTCGTCGCGGGTTTCCAGCGCCTTGGCGGAGTCGGTGATCGCCACCTCGACAAGACCACCCATCTTCATGATGAGCGCCTGGACCCCTTCGAGGTCACGGTCGAAGGCAGAGGCCATGTGGGGGCCTGCGGCCATCATATCAACCGATCCTTCCGGTGATGTAGCTTTCGGTGCGCGGATCCTGCGGCTTGGTGAAGATCTGGCCGGTCTCGCCGTATTCCACGAGGTTGCCGAGGTGGAAGAACGCGGTTTTCTGGCTGACCCGCGCAGCCTGCTGCATCGAGTGAGTCACTATGACCACCGAATAGGTGGTGCGCAGCTCGTCGATCAGTTCCTCGACCTGGCTGGTCGCGATCGGGTCGAGCGCCGAACAGGGTTCGTCCATCAGCAAGACCTCGGGCTCGGTCGCGACGGCGCGCGCGATGCACAGGCGCTGCTGCTGGCCGCCGGAGAGGCCGGTGCCCGGCGCGTCCAGCCGGTCCTTGACCTCGTCCCAGATTGCTCCGCGGCGCAGGGATTTCTCGACGATCTCGTCCAGCTCGGCCTTGTTCTTGGCCATGCCGTGGATGCGGGGGCCGTAGGCCACGTTGTCATAGATCGACTTGGGGAACGGGTTCGGCTTCTGGAACACCATGCCCACCTTGGCGCGCAGCTGCACCGGGTCGACCTTGCGATCGTATATGTTCTCGCCGTCAAGGGTGATCTCGCCCTCGACGCGGCAGACGTCGATGGTGTCGTTCATGCGGTTCAGGCAACGCAGGAAGGTGGACTTGCCGCAGCCCGACGGGCCGATGAAGGCGGTCACGGTGCGGTCTTCGATGTCCACGTCGACATCCTTAATGGCATGGGTGTCGCCGTAGAAGACCTGCACGTTGCGCGCGGCGATTTTCGTTTCTTTCTGATCCACGTCTCTCTCCGTGTGTGGCGCGTCGTACATTGGATTTCCTTTGCTTACCAACGGCGCTCGAAGCGGCGGCGCAGGATGATGGCGATGATGTTCATGGTCAGCAGGAAAAGGAGCAGGATGATGATACCGCCCCAGGCCTTTTCGTAAAAGGCCGCATCCGACCGCGACGCCCAGGTATAAATCTGTGCGGGCATGGCCGAGTTCGCCTCGGTGAAGCCGTCAAGCAGACCGTTGGGATATTCGCGCGCCACGAAGCCGACCATACCGATCAGCAGAAGCGGCGCGGTCTCGCCCAGGGCCTGGGCCAGGCCGATGATTGTGCCGGTGAGGATTCCCGGCATCGCCAGCGGCAGCACATGGTGGAAAACCGATTGCATCTTCGATGCGCCGACACCCAGGGCCGCGTCGCGGATCGAAGGCGGCACCGCCTTGAGAGAGGCGCGCGTCGAGATGATGATCGTCGGCAGGGTCATCAGCGTCAGCACCAGGCCGCCCACCAGCGGGGCCGATTGCGGCAGATGCGCGAACTGGATGAACACGGCAAGGCCGAGGATGCCGAACACGATCGACGGCACCGCAGCCAGGTTCGAGATGTTCACCTCGATCAGGTCGGTAAAGCGGTTCTTGGGTGCGAATTCCTCGAGGTAGATTGACGCGGCGACCCCGATGGGCAGCGACAGCACCAGCACCACGATCATCATCACAAGCGAGCCCACCAGTGACACGCCGATCCCGGCCCCGCCGGGGTTGTCGACCCCCGAATCCGCTCCGGTGATGAAGTTCCAGTCAAAGATGCTGCTGATGATCCCCAGCTCTTCCAGCTGATCGACAAGGTCGAAATCGGCTGCGGTGATGAACCGGCTTTCCGAAATGTTGTCGCGGGTCAGGCGTCCGGCGAAATACCCCTCGACCCGAGAGGAGACGGACAGCTGAAACTCGACCGGCTGGCCAAGTTGGTCTTCGTTGGAGCGGTAGAATTCACGGATATCGGACCCGACCTTGCCCACGATCCGCTCGATCGCCTCCTGGTCGACCCCCTCGGTCATGCCCCGCTCCAGCAATGCCTGTTCCAGGTTCCTCGTGAACAGATCGGTATAGGCGGCGGTCTTGAGCAACTGGCTCTCGGCTTCGGCATATTCCTCTTCGCTCACCGACATCTCGAGGGTGACCGCGTAGGTGGTGAAGGCCGGGATACCCGAGCGCAGGATCGACACCGCCAGCATGACAAGGAAGAACAGGCCGATGATGATGGCGATCATGCCATAGGCTTTGAACCGGGTTTCGGCGGCGTTGCGCTTTTTCGTCAGCTTGTCCTGCGCGAGCAAAGAGCCGCCGTGACGCGAGCCTTCGCCCGGGGTTTGTGCGGTTGCGTCGGTCATTCGTACTGCTCCCGGTATTTGCGCACGATATAGAGGGCGAAAACGTTCAGCCCCAGCGTGATGATGAAGAGCGTCATGCCCAGTGCGAAGGCCACCAGCGCCTCGGGCGAGGCGAAGTCGGCATCGCCGGTCAACTGGCTCACGATCTTGGCGGTGACGGTGGTCATGGCATCGAACGGGTTCAGGCTGAGCCGGGCCGCGGCCCCTGCCCCCAGCACCACGATCATGGTCTCACCGATGGCGCGGCTGGCGGCCAGCAGGATGGCGCCCACGATGCCCGGCAGGGCGGCGGGCAGGATCACCTGCTTGATCGTCTCGGATTTCGTGGCGCCCAGCCCGTAGGAACCGTCGCGCATCGCCTGCGGCACGGCGTTGATGATGTCGTCCGACAGCGAACTGACGAAGGGGATGAGCATGATGCCCATCACCAATCCCGCGGTCATCACGGCGGTGCCCGCCTGCATCCAGCCGAGGCCGTCGTCGCCGAAGACTTGCAGCAGCAGCGGCCCGACAGTCAGCAGGGCAAACAGGCCATAGACGATGGTCGGGATCCCGGCCAGAACCTCGAGCATTGGCTTGGCGAAGGCGCGCACGGGCTTGGATGCGTATTCCGACAGGTACACGGCGGCGAAAAGGCCGATCGGCACCGACACCAGGAGCGCGATCAGCGAAATGTAGAAGGTGCCCCACAGAAGCGGCCAGATGCCCAGTTCGGACCCGCCGCCAAAGGACGGCGACCAAGTGAGGCTGCCGAAGAACTCGGAGGCCGGGTAGATCCGGAAGAATTCGATCGTGTTGAAGATCAGCGACAACACGATGCCGATGGTCGTCAGGATCGCGATGGAGGCCGCCCCGACCAGCAGCACACGAATGCCTGCCTCGACCACGTTGCGGGCGCGGAAATCCTTGTGGGTCTGGTTCCACGCGTAATAGAAGCCGCCCACCGCGACCAGCAGAACCACCGCGGTCATGATCAGGTTGCCGGTGCTCGACAGGCTGCGGTAGATTTGCGCGGCGCGCAGCACTTCGGGGCGCACATCCGACCCCAGCGCAACGCCGACATTGCCCAGCCGTTCGCGTACATCGGTGAACTCGGTGCGGATCGACGCCGCCTCGTCGCGGGTCAGCGCACCTTCCGCCACCGCAACGTCAAGGCCCTCGGCCACGCGGCGCACATCGCTCATCACCAGGCTCAGGCTCGAACCATCGGCGATGACGCTGTCGGGAATGGTGCCGGAGACGCGCCCCTCGACGATGAAGGGCTGGATGATCAGCCAGAGCATAAGCACGCCCATCGCGGGCACAACGGTCATGAGCGCGACGTTGGAGCCGTAATAACTGGGCAGTGAGTGCAGAAGCCGGTTGTCGCCATCGGCGCTGGACAGGGCGCGGCTGCGCCCGACGATATACCCCACCGTGGCAAGCGCCACGACGATGAGGAAGAGCCATAGGACAGGCATGTGCACTCCGTAGGTCTGAAAAAGGTCCTAAAAGGAGGAAGGGAGGACCACAAACGCAGCCCTCCCGGCAATCGCATTTGCGATTACATGGTCTCTTCGTTGGCGATCATTTCCTGGGTCGCCGACAGTTCGGGGTCCGAGACGAGGCCGTAGTTGGCCAGCGGGCCCGAGGGGCCTGCGATCTCGTCGCTGACGAAGAAGGATGCGTATTCCTTCAGGCCGGGGATCACGCCGATATGGGCCTTCTTGATGTAGAAGAACAGCGGACGCGACACCGGGTACTCGCCGGTTGCGATGGTTTCGGTCGACGGGGCGACGCCGCCCATGGTGGCGACCTTCAGCTTGTCGGTGTTGTTCTCGTAGAAGGCCAGGCCGAAGACGCCGACGCCTTCGGCGTTCGAGTCGATGCGGGCCAGGGTTTCGGTGTAGTCGCCGTCGATGTCGACCGACTTGCCGTCGGTGCGGACTGCCATGCAGGCATCCTCGGTGGCGTCTTCGTCCATGCCGGCATCCATCATGGCCTGCATCGCGCCGGTGTCTTCACAGCCCTGCAGCAGGACGTTCTCTTCGAAGACTTCACGGGTGCCGTGCTTGGTGCCCGGGATGAAGGCCGCGATTTCAACGGCCGGCAGATCGGCGTTGAAGTCGGCCCACTGCTGGTGCGGGTTGTCGACCAGCTCGCCGTCGACCAGAACCTGTGCGCCCAGGGCGTTGAACCAGTCGGAGGGCTCGAATGCGTTGAAGGCCGGGCCGTCGATCTGCGACGCGAACACGATGCCGTCATAGCCGATGCGGACTTCGATGATGTCGGTCACGCCGTTCGCGGCGCAGGTTTCGACTTCGCCGTCACGGATGGCGCGCGATGCGTTGGCGATGTCGATGGTGTTTTCGCCGACGCCTTCGCAGAAGCGCTTCAGGCCAGCGGACGACCCGCCCGATTCGACAACGGGGGTCGGGAAGTCGGTGTTTTCACCAAACGCTTCGGCAACGATGGACGCGTAGGGCAGAACGGTCGACGAACCGGCAACCTGAACGTTGTCACGCGCAGCAGCGGCGGTGGCGGAAACGGCAGCGATCGCCAGCGTCGAGGCGGTCAGTTTCACAAAGGACATGCTAAGAGCTCCTGATTTCGGTGTGACGACCATCGGTCGCGATGGTCTCAGGCCTGCCACGTAGAGACCGCGCACTATCCTTTTGTGACGATTCTGTAACGGTTTTGTAACGGCGCCCGGGCGCCGTGGGCGGATGCGGGAAAGGTGCCCCGACGTCATTCAGTAGGCGGGCAGAATCACGGTGAAACTGCTGCCTTTTCCCGGCGCGCTTTCGATCCGCAAGCGCCCTCTGTGGCGGTTGACGATATGCTTCACGATCGCCAGGCCCAGCCCGGTCCCGCCCATTTCGCGCGACCGGTGACTGTCGACACGGTAGAATCGCTCGGTCAGGCGCGGAATGTGAATCGGGTCGAGCCCCGGCCCGCTGTCGATCACGCTGGCCCGCACGCCCGGACAGCGCAGCGCGGGCTCGTAATCGGAATGCGACAGGACAACCTTCACACCAGTGTCGCGGCCGCTGTACTTGATCGCGTTCTCGATCAGGTTGGTGAACACCTGGCGCAGCTGGTCGGCATCGCCCATGACCGCCGCGCGCCCCTCGTAGTCCTCGCAGACAAGCGTGACGCCCGACTCCTCTGCCAGCGGTGTCAGGGCCACCTGGACCGTTTCCACGATCTCGCGCAGGTCCACCCGCTCGGTCGGGCGCACCCGCTCCTGGCTTTCCACACGGCTCAGCGACAGAAGATCGCCCACCAGCCGGTTCATGCGGATCGCCTCGGCTTCCATGATCGACAGGAACCGGTCCTGCGCGGCCGGGTCGTTGCGCGCGGGTCCGCGCAGGGTTTCGATGAAGCCCAGCAGCGCCGTCAGCGGCGTGCGCAGCTCGTGGCTGACATTGGCGACGAAATCGCGGCGCATCTGGCCCGCGCGCTCCATCTGGGTGACGTCCTCGAAACAGACCAGCACGCCCGTGCCCAGTTCGGATGTGACATGGGCGCATTGCACGTCGAAGGTCAGGTCATGGGCCCCTTCCGAGGTCAGGTAGCGCGTGGTCCGCGTGCGCCGGTCGCGCAGCGTGCCCTCGATCGCGTCCAGAAGCGTTGGCTGGCGCAGGACGGTGATGAAGTGCCGCCCCACGATGGCCTCGCCCAGAAGTTTGCGAGCGGGGGCATTGGCCCCACCGATGCGTTCGTTCGTGCCGATCAGAACCGCCGCAAGGGGCAGAGCATCCAGCAGCGGTGAAACCGGCGTGTCGACCATGGTGCCCTGCCCTTTCCCCGACCGGTCAGACCGACTGGCTGGCCGCGACAGCCCGGGTGAAGACCCCGTTCAGGGCCTCCGTGTCCTCGAGCCCGACAGACACGCGGAAGAAGCCCTCGGAAATGCCGATGGCGGCGCGCGCTTCGGGCGTCAGGCCCCGGTGCGAGGACGAGGGGGGATGCGACAGGGTTGTGCCCACATCGCCAAGGGTCGGTGCAAAGGCGATGCCTTCGGCCGCGCGCGCCAGCGCATTGGCCTGGGCGCGGCCTCCCTCGACCTCGAAGCTGACCATGTTGCAGCCCTGATCACCCAGAAGCGCCTTGGCGCGGGCGGCATCTGGATGGTCGTCGCGGGTGGGATAAAGCACGCGCTTGACCCCCGGCAGGCCGGCCAGGTGATCGGCCAGCGCGCGGGCATTCTCCTGCGTCTTGGCAAAGCGCAGCTCGAAGGTGGCAAGCCCCCGGTCGGCCAGCCAGCAGTCGAAGGGGCTGGGCGTCATGCCCGTCGTCACGGCGAAATCGTAGATCGCCTTGTTCAGATCCGGGTCCTTGGCCACGGCATAGCCGAGCGTCACATCCGAATGGCCCGCCATGAGCTTCGTCACCGAGTGGATGACGATATCGGCCCCGTAATCGACGGGCTTGATCGACAGCGGTGTGGTGAAGGTGTTGTCGACCATCAACAGGATGCCGCGCGATTTGGCCAGGGCCGCGATCCCCTCCAGGTCGGCCACCCGGATCGTGGGGTTCGACACGATCTCGATCAGGATCATCTTGGTGTTCGGCCGGATCGCCGCCTCGACCGCCGCGGCGTCGGTCGCATCGGCCAGGCTCGTCTCGATGCCAAAGCGGTTCAGATCGGTGTTCATGAGCCGCAGGGACCGACCATAGAGTTGGTCGCCTCCGATCACATGATCGCCCGCGCGCAGGATGCCCATCATCGCCGCCGTGACCGCGGCCATGCCCGAGCCCATGACGACACCGCCCGACATGCCCTCCATCGCATCGATGCGACGGGCCAACAGGTCGGCATTCGGGTGCCCCTCTCGGGCGTAAGTGTAGCCATCGGCCCGGCCCTCGTACTGCGCGTCCAGCATGTCGGGATCGTCCGAGGCATAGACGACCGAGGTCATCAGCCCCGGCACGACCGGCGCGCTCGCGCTGTCGGGCAGCGCGACGGGACGGATCAGGGTGGTACGGGAATTGCGCATTGTCTGTCCTTCTTCTTGGGTCAAATACCTCTGTCGGAGGCATCGCGAACGCCCCGCTTTCGGACTCGTCCCGATGCCGCGGCGTTCAATCGTCTGTTTGCGGGCGCGTCAGAGCGGCGTCAGCCCCGCCCGAAAGCGCCGCATCCGCTCCTGGTAGTGCAGCGCCGAGGCGCGCAGCCCCTTGATGCCCGCCTCGTCCAGCTGACGCACCACCTTGCCCGGTGCGCCCATCACGAGGCTGCCATCGGGGATCTCCTTGCCCTCGGTCACGAGCGCACCGGCCCCGATCAGGCAGTTGCGCCCGACCACGGCACCGTTCAGCACCGTGGCGCCCATGCCGATCAGGCTGTTCTCTCCGATGATGCAGCCATGTAGCATCGCCTTGTGCCCGATGGTGCAGCCTGCGCCCACGCTCAGCGGATACCCCATATCGGTATGCATCACGCAGTTTTCCTGCACGTTGGACCCTGCGCCGATGCGGATCTCTTCGTTGTCGCCACGCAGCGTGCTGCAGAACCAGACCGAGGCGCCGGCCTCGATCACCACGTTCCCGATCAGGTTCGCATCCGGGGCGATCCAGCTGTCGTCATCGATCTCGGGCGCGATGCCGTCAAGCGCGTAAATGGGCATGGCTCAGGTCTCCTCGAACTCGGCCTGCAGCTTGCGGACATGGTCGGTCAGGCCCGGTTGCTGGCTGCGGCGCAGGCGGGTGGCGGTCAGGATGCTTTTCAGCTTTTCCTCGGTGGCGTCCAGATCGTCGTTGACCAGCACGAAATCGTACCCGCCCCAATGGCTGATCTCGTCCCAGCTTTTCTGCATGCGCTTGGCAATGGTGGCGGCGTCGTCCTGCCCGCGGCTTTCCAGCCTGCGCCGCAGCTCGGCGATCGACGGCGGCAAAAGAAAGATCGACAGCGTATGCTGGCCCAGAACCGAGTTCGATATCTGCTGCGCGCCCTGCCAGTCGATATCGAACAGCACGTCGCGGCCCGCGTCGATCGCCTCTTGCACGGGGCCGCGCGGCGAGCCGTAGAAATTGCCGAAGACATGGGCATGTTCCAGCATGTCGCCCGCGGCGACCATCTGCTTGAAGTCGGCTTCGCTGACGAAGTGGTAATCCTTGCCGTCCGTTTCCCCCGGTCGCGCGGGGCGCGTGGTGGCCGAGACCGAGAATACGATGTCCCGGTCCCAGTCCCGCAGCCGCCGCGCGAGGGTGGATTTGCCCGCACCCGAAGGCGAGGACAGGATGATGAGAAGCCCGCGCCGCTGTGTCATGCCATGCTACTCCACATTCTGGACCTGTTCGCGCATCTGGTCGATCACCGCCTTCAGCTCCAGCCCCGCGGCAGTCAACTCGGTGAATTGCGACTTGGCGCAAAGCGTGTTGGCCTCGCGGTTGAACTCCTGCATCAGGAAATCGAGTCTGCGTCCGACCGGCCCGCCGTTGTCCAACAGGTCGCGCGCGGCGGCCACATGAGCGCGCAGGCGGTCGATCTCTTCGGTGATGTCGGCCTTGACCGCGATCAGTGCCAGCTCTTGCGTGAGGCGCTGGGGGTCAACCCCGTCGGCCCCCGCCCCGTCAAGCACCCGGTCGAGTTGGGCCCGCAGCGCGATCTTCATCTGGGGCGCGCGCGCCTCGGCGGCTTGGGCGGCGCGCGACACCAGCGTGTCGACCTGCCCCAGCTGCGCGCCAAGAATATCGGCCAGGGCCGCGCCCTCCTGCCCGCGCATGTCGAGAAACGCATCGAGCAGCGCGTCGAACTCGGACAGAAGCTGCGTGGCCAGCCGGGTCGCCTCGGTCGCGGGGTCGGACTCGAAATGGCTGCGCAGCCCGATGACATCGGCGGCGGTGAAAGGCGCCAGCGCGATGCCGCGTGCCTCTGCCGCCGCCTGGACCGCGGCGAGCGCGTCAAGCGTACCGTCGATCTGACCGGGCAGCAGGTCCCCGCCTGTCTCGGTATCCCGGGTCAGGCGCAGGGACACGGTAACGTTGCCCCGCGCGAGCGCCTTGGTCAGCCTGGTGCGCACGCCCTGTTCCAGCCCCTCGATCCAGTCGGGCATGCGCAGGCGCAGATCCAGCCCGCGGGCGTTCACGCTGCGCAGGTCCCATGTCCAGCGAAAGCCGTGCCCCTGGCCCTGCGCCGCGGCATATCCTGTCATCGAGTAGAGCACGGGGGCGATCTCTCCGGTCTGGGTGTCGATGCGCACCTAAGGCCATCCCGCGCCCGCTCGCAACCCGATCCTTCCGGTCACCGGCCCCGAAACGGTTGCCGGAATGTTAACTAACCGCCGCGAATTTGCCTCAATTCCGCGCCGATCCGTGGGATATTCACACTTGGGTAACCATTGTGCGCCCAGGGTAAACGCGGTCCCCCGCCGACCCCGGGCGTTTTGACTGGATTTGGATGCATGGGACGGACGGATGACCAACGGCATTGGAAACGGAGAGAACGTGATCGCGATGGCGCAGGCCCCACAGCAGCTGCGATATCCGGCCCTGTCCCAAATCGAGGGTTATTGGCAGGCGCTGCGCCGCGGGCGGCTGGTGCCAGACCGGAGCGAGCTTGACCCCCGTGGCATGGATCGCGCGCTCGACACCGCCTTCGTGCTGGAAACAATCGCGCCGGGACACGGGCGCTTTCGCGTTTCGGGCAGCACAATCACCGATCTTCTGGGCATGGAGGTCCGTGGCATGCCGCTGTCGGCGCTGTTCGGACCGGCCGCGCGCCCGGCGCTTGCCGAGATCCTTCAGGAACTGGTCTATGCGCCGGCCACGGCGGATCTGCGGCTGCGGTCCGGCCGCGCCATCGGTAAGCCGGTGCTCGAGGGGCAGATGCGGCTTTTCCCGCTGCGTGCCGAGACTGGCGAGATCAATCGCATCCTGGGCTGTATCGGTCTGACCGGCGCGATCGGACGCACGCCTCGCCGGTTTGACATCACGCACTCCCATCTGTGCCGTCTGACCGGCACGGTGACGCCCGTCGCGGCCGCTGATCTCGCGGTGGACGACATGCCGGTCGCCACCCCCGACCCCGACCCGGTGCCGGACCCCGTCGGCGGGTTTGTCGAAACAGCGCGCGCTTTCCTCCCGGCACCGCGGCAAAAGGGGCATTTGCGGCTGGTCGTGTCGAACTGATCGCCGACCGCCCCCTACCGGCGTTCCCAAGGCGCCAAGAAGAACGCCCGCCCGGCTGAGGAACCGGACGGGCGTTTGCCGTTTGCTTGCCGTTGCGCCGGTGGGTCAGCCCGCTGCGCGCGCGGCGTCCGCCTCGTCGCGGCGGTTCGACAACTCTTCGGCCACCAGGAACGCGAGCTCCAGCGACTGGTCCGCGTTCAAGCGCGGGTCGCAGGCGGTGTGATAGCGGTCGCTCAGATCCTCTTCGGTCACGGCGCGCACACCGCCGGTGCATTCGGTCACGTCCGAGCCAGTCATCTCGAAATGCACGCCGCCGGGCACGGTGCCCTCGGCCTTGTGCACGGCGAAAAACTCGCGCACCTCGCGAAGGACCGCGTCGAAGGGCCGGGTCTTGTAGCCCGTGGCCGACTTGATCGTGTTGCCATGCATCGGATCGCAGACCCAGACCACGTTGGCGCCCTGCGCCTCGACCGTCTTGATGAGACGCGGCAAGTGATCGCCCACCTGCCCTGCGCCGAAGCGGGTGATCAGCGTCAGGCGGCCTGCCTCGTTTTCCGGGTTCAGCTTGTCCAGCAGGATCTTGAGGTCGTCATCGGTCATGGTCGGCCCGCATTTCAGGCCGATCGGATTCTGCACGCCCTGGCAATAGGTGACATGGGCCCCGTCCACCTGGCGGGTGCGGTCGCCGATCCAGATCATGTGACCCGAGCCCGCCAGCCATTTGCCGGAGGTCGAATCGAGCCGGGTCAGCGCCTCTTCGTATTCCAGAAGCAGCGCCTCGTGGCTGGTGTAGAAGCTCACCGTGCGCAGCGCCTCGGTGGTCTCGGCCTTTATGCCTGCCGCCTTCATGAAATCGAGCGTGTCGGCGATGCGGCTGGCCATGTCGCGGTAGCGCTCGGCCTTTTCCCCGGCGGTGAAGCCCAGCGTCCAGGCGTGGACCTTGTGCACATCGGCATAACCGCCTGTGGAGAAGGCGCGCAGCAGGTTCAGGGATGCGGCCGCCTGGGTGTAGGCCTGCAGCATCTTTTTCGGATCGGGTATGCGCGCCTCGGGGGTGAAGTCGAGCTCGTTGATGATGTCGCCCCGGTAGCTGGGCAGTTCCACGCCGTCCTTGACCTCGGTCGGCGCGCTGCGCGGTTTGGCGAACTGGCCCGCCATGCGGCCCACCTTCACCACCGGCACCTTGGCGCCATAAGTCAGCACCATCGCCATCTGCAGCATCACGCGGAACGTGTCGCGGATGGTGTCGGCGTTGAACTGCGCGAAGCTTTCGGCGCAATCGCCCCCTTGCAACAGGAACGCCTCGCCGCGCGAGGCCGCGCCCAGCCGTGCCTTCAGTGCCCGCGCCTCACCGGCAAAGACAAGCGGCGGATACTGGGACAGCTGCGCCTCGACGGCATGCAGGGCCTCTTGATCCACGTAATCGGGCATCTGAACCCGCGGCTTGGCGCGCCAATCGGTTTTTTGCCACTCGCTCATCTGTCGCACTCCTGTTCGCGATATCGCGGGCCTCTATAGCGAAGCCGCCCATCGGTGGCCATATCCCAATTGCAGGGGAATCGCACTTGAGCTTTGACAGTTGTGCAGAACTGGATTCTTGAGGTTTCATCATCAGATGGAGCTTCGAGATGCCGGCATTATCCAATT
>PR_CR_10_Liq_1_inCRDRAFT_1001374_pt1 | contig 13751 bp, 12 predicted proteins | sample PRCRCaboRojoPR_3_FD_10241 | JGI IMG/M metagenome (IMG submission 10241) | reverse complement strand
ACCGACGATACGCCGGCCCCCGAGGCTGAGGCAGAAGCTGAGGACGCCGCCGCGCCCCCGGCGCAAGCCGACACAGGCGCGGGCGCGGCCCCCGTCGCCTTCACCTCGATCCGCGCAAGCCGTGACACGGACACCCCCGAGGCGGCACCGAAGCTCGCCGGGGCCGAGCGCGGCGCAGGCGCCGTCGCCAAACCCGCCGCTCCGGTCACCGGCACGCCCGACGCGGCCATGGCCGAAGACACGGCCGGAAATCTTGCCGCCTCGCTGCGCCCGGACCCGGAGGCGCGACTGGACGACAGCCCGGCTGAGGCCAATGCCGAAGCCAGCGCCGGCAAGGGCCTGCTGGCGGGGTTCCGCACCCGGCGTGATCCCTCCCAAGCGCCCCGCCCCAAGGCGAAATCCAAGCGCACCGACGAAGGCACGCCCGTCGCCGCCATGGCCACCACCGGGGAGGCGCGCGCCGACGAGGCCCGCCGGATGACCGTCTTCGGGGCCCGCGAGGAGGTCCCGGTTGGCGGCAAACCGCGATACCTTGGCCTGATCCTCACGGCGATCCTGCTGTTGTTCCTCGTGTCGGTCGCCGCTTGGGCGTCGATCTTCATGGAGGACGGGCTGGCGCGGTTTTTCCGCGACGACGAGACCCAGGTGGTCGCCGCCCCGGATGCCGAGGCCGAGGCCGAGATCGAGGCAGAGATCGAGGCCGCCGAGGACGAGGCGGAGGCCAACGCGGAGAATAGCGAGGTCGCCCTTGCCTCCCTCCCGCAGGACGAGGCCGAGACCCGAAGCGATGCCGAACCGCGGCTGACACAACCGGCGGTGCCCGAGGAGCTTACCCCCGACGAGGCGCGCGCCCGCTATGCGGCGACCGGCATCTGGCAACGCGCGCCGCGCCCTCTGCGCGCCCCGCGGGCCGCTTCGCTGGATGAGTTTTACCAGACCTCGATCGACAGCAATGTGCCGAGTTCGGATGCGGTGGCGCTGCCGGACATGGCGCGGCTCACGCCGGATGCGCGCCCGCCGACACCGGCCTCTCCGGCGGCGGCCGGGACCACCTATACACTGGACGACAGGGGCATGGTTCTGGCCACGCCCGACGGTGCTGTGACGCCTTCGGGTGTGACCGTTTATGCCGGGGCACCGCCGCTCACGCCGGATATCGTTCCGGACCGTCCGGGGGCCATCGCCCTGCCGCAACCGCCCGAGGAACTGCAACGCCTGATGGGTATGCGGCCCAAGCAGCGCCCTGACGACCTGACCGAACAGAACGAGCGCGGCCAACTTGGCCTTGGCGGGCGCACCCGAACCGAACTGGCCGCGCTACGCCCCAAACTGCGCCCCGAAAGCGCGCAGGAGGCCGCCAGCCGTGCCCGCGCCGAGGCCGTGGCGGCGGCAGTGGCCGAAGCACAAGAAGACGATACCGAACCGCAAGAGGCCGACCCCTTCGCCAGTGCCACGCCACAGGCGGTCGCCGCGTCGCTCAAGCCCAATTCGCGCCCGCGCAACTTCGGGCGGATCGTCAAACAGGCCGAACGCCGCGCCGCCGCGCAGCCGGTCAGCGCCTCCCAGCGCATCGCGCCAAGCGCGCCCACCACCACCACAGTGGCCCGTGCCGCGACCGAGCGTAATCAGGTGAACCTGCGACAGGTGAACCTCATCGGCGTCTACGGCACCCCCTCGAACCGCCGTGCCCTCGTGCGTCTGTCCAATGGACGCTACAAGAAAGTCAAGGTCGGTGACCGCCTTGACCGGGGCCGCGTCACCGCCATCGGCGACAGCCAGTTGCGCTACAACAAGGGTGGACGCAACGTGGTGCTGCGCATGCCGCGCGGCTGATCCGCGCCGCCGGAACCGCAGGCAAAACAAACACATCCACAACCGCTTTGCCACGGCGCCCAGCAAGCCCCTTGTTCCCATGCGCGGCTTGCCCCATACCCATAGGCACACAACACCCGGAGCGCGCCGATGGAAGGTTTCCTCTTCCAAGCCACGATCTACCTCGCCGCGGCGGTGATCGCCGTGCCCTTGGCCGCGCGGCTAGGGCTTGGCTCGGTGCTGGGCTATCTGGCCGCCGGGATCGTGATTGGCCCGGTCCTCGGGTTGGTCGGCGGGCATGAAACCGAAGAACTCAAGCACTTCGCCGAATTCGGCGTGGTGATGATGCTCTTTCTCATCGGGCTGGAGCTTGACCCCCGCGCCCTTTGGGACATGCGCCACAGGCTTTTGGGGCTGGGCGGCTTGCAAATCACCCTCACAACGCTCGCCGTGATGCTGGGCTGCATGGCCTTGGGACAACCTTGGTCGATCGCGCTGGCCATCGGGCTGGTTTTTGCCCTGTCATCAACCGCTATCGTCCTGCAAACCTTGTCTGAAAAGGGCTTGATGCAAACCGGCGGTGGGCGCTCGGCCTTCTCGGTGCTGCTGACGCAGGACATCGCGGTGATCCCGATGCTGGCCCTGTTGCCCTTGCTGGCACTGCCAAAACCGCCCGAAATGGTGCTGTCGGACGCGTTGAACCGGATGAGCGATGCCGGCCACGGCACCGATCACGGCGCCCATGATGCCGCCACCTCCTTCGTGCAAAGCCTGCCGGGGTGGGGGGTGACCCTGCTGACCCTCGGGGCCGTCGCCGCGATTATCCTGACCGGCATTTACCTCACGCGCCCGGTCTTTCGCTTCATCCACGCCGCCCGCCTGCGCGAGATGTATACCGCCCTCGCCCTGCTGATCGTCGTGGGTATCGCCTATTTGATGAACCTCGTGGGCCTGTCGCCCGCGCTTGGCGCCTTCCTTGCCGGTGTGGTCCTTGCCAACTCGGAATTCCGGCATGAGCTGGAAAGCGATATCGAACCGTTCAAGGGGCTTCTTNTGGGCCTGTTTTTCATCACCGTGGGCGCGGGCATCAACTTTGCCGTCCTCGCGCGGGATTTCTTCGTGGTGATCGGCATCGCGCTTGCGGTGATCCTGATCAAGGGAGTGATCCTTTACCTTCTGGGCCGGGCCTTCGGCCTGCGCGGGCGCAACCTGTGGCTTTTTACCCTGTCGCTGGCGCAGGCCGGTGAATTCGGCTTCGTCCTTATCAATTTCTCGGGGCAGCAAAACGTCATCCCGCCCGCGATGAACGAGATGCTGCTTCTGGTGGTGGCGCTGACCATGCTCATCACGCCGCTGCTTTTCATCCTCTACGATTGGCTTTCAGGCCGCATGGAAGACCCGACCGAGCCACAAGAACCCGACAAGATCGACGATCAGGCCCCGGTCATCATCGCCGGGATCGGTCGTTTCGGTCAGATCGTCAATCGCCTCGTGCGGTCTTCGGGGTTCAATACCGTGGTGCTTGACCATGACCTCAGCGCGATCCAGCGGATGCGCCAATTTGGCGTCAAAGGCTTCTTTGGCGACCCCACCCGCCCCGAGCTTCTGCACGCCGCCGGTCTGGGGGAGGCCAAGGTGCTGGTCGCCGCGCTGGACAGCCCAGAACAGATCACCAAGCTGGTGGCCTTTGCCCGCCGCGAACGCCCAGACCTGCATATCATCGCCCGCGCCCGCGACCGCACCCATGTGTTCCGCCTTTACAAGGCCGGGGCCGATGACATCGTCCGCGAGGTCTTCGACAGCTCCCTGCGGGCCGGACGCTATGTGCTTGAGAACATGGGGCTGACCGAGTTCGAGGCCGCCGAACTGGAACAGACCTTTTACAAGCACGACCGCCAGTCGGTGCGTGAACTGGCCGCGCTATGGGATCCCGATATTCCCACCATCGAGAACTCCGCCTACGTTGCCCGCGCCAAGGAACTGGAGCGTGACTTGCAGACCATGCTCTTGTCGCAACTCGAAGACACCGCCGAGACCGACGCGAAAGAAGCGGGCGAGTAGCGCGAAGGGTCGTGTCACAGGGGCGCGTCGGGGGGCGCGTCGGGTGTCACCCGTCAGAAACCCCCGCCTCGGCAAAGGTCGACATGCCGGAATGACAGGCCAAGGCGCCTTTCAGGATATTGATTGCCAAGGTCGCGCCCGAGCCTTCGCCAAGCCGCATATCAAGCGCCAGAAGCGGCGTTTTCTGAAGATTGTTCAACAGTTTTTCATGCGCGACCTCGGCGCTGAGATGCCCCGCAACCGCGTGATCCAGCGCGCCCTTTTGCGCCACCTCAAGGCAGGCTGCCGCCGCCGAGCAGATGAACCCGTCCAAAATCAAGGGGATACGCAGGGTCCGCGCGCGGACCATGGCCCCGGCCATGGCCGCCAATTCGCGCCCCCCAAGACAGCGCAATGCCTCCAACCCATTGGATTTGCAGCCTGAATTCACCTCGACCGCGCGGGCGACAACCTCGGCCTTGTGCTGCAATGCCGCGCCCTCGACGCCCGTGCCGCGCCCGGTCCAATCCCCCGCCGCGCCGCCGAAGAGCGCCAAGGCAATTGCCGAGGCGGCGGTGGTATTGCCAATCCCCATCTCCCCGACGGCTAGCAAATCCGCTTTGGGATCAACAGCTTGCCACCCGGTTTTGAGGGCGTCGACAAGCTCGTTCTCGGTCATGGCGGGGCCTTGCGTCATGTCCGCCGTGGGCCGGTCAAGCGCCAAGGCATGCACATCCATCTGCGCACCCGCGGCCTTGGCCAATTGGTTTACCGCAGCGCCGCCCGCCTCGAAGTTGGCCACCATCTGCACGGTCACTTCGGGTGGAAAGGCCGAGACGCCCTGCGCCGTCACCCCGTGATTCCCGGCGAAAATGATCACCTGCGGCGCGTCGATCACCGGCCGCGCGTCACCGCGCCAGCCACAGTACCACGCCGCCAGTTCCTCCAGCCGACCCAAGGCACCCGGCGGTTTGGTCAACTGCCCATCGCGCGCCTTCGCCGCTGCCACAGCCGCCTGATCCGTTTCGGGAAGCGATTGAAGTATCTGCGAAAATTCGGCCAGCGTGGTAAAGTCTTGGCGCATCTGTCCATCCATTGCATCCTGTCTTGGCATTATGTATCGCAGCCAGACGCAGAGGCGCAGCCGGAAAAAGGCCCAGAGACGATGAAAAACGACCAAGGCCTTGTAAAAGCATCGGATTTTCCCTTGGCGCTTGCCCTTCTCACGCGCCTGCCGGTGCATGTCAGCAGCTTCGAGCGCGGTGCGCGCGCGGCCTGGGCCTATCCCTTGGTGGGCCTGGTGACAGGTGGTTTGGCCGGGTTGGGCGGGCTTGCCGCGCTTTGGGTGGGCCTGCCGACACCGCTGGCGGCCTTGTTTGCCCTTGCTATTCTCACTGTCACCACCGGTGCCATGCACGAAGACGGTTTGGCCGATACCGCCGATGGCCTCTGGGGCGGCTGGGATCGCGCCCGCCGTCTGGACATCATGAAGGACAGCCACATCGGAAGCTACGGGGTGATCGCGCTTGTGCTTTCGTTTTCAGGGCGTTGGGCGGCGCTCTGGCTTCTGTTCGAGGCCGGCCCCGGCAGTGCCCTCGCCGGCCTGCTTGTCGCGCCGATGCTGTCGCGCGCCACCATGCCCGCGCTCATGGCGGCACTACCGCATGCCCGTGATCACGGGCTTTCACACAGCACCGGCCGCCCGACGGTCGCAACCGCCGGCTTGGGCCTTGCAATCGCGGCAATCCTCGGGCTGTTTCTTCTGGGCTGGGGTATATTCGGCGCCCTGTTCTGGGCGGTCATCCTCGCCATGGTCATGGGCCGGATCGCACAGGCGAAGATCGGCGGACAGACCGGAGACATCCTTGGCGCGACACAGCAAATCACTGAAATCGCGGTTCTTTTTTACCTCACCACTTAGGCATTTCGAGACGACCCGAAACGCCATGAAAAAGGCCACGCCCAAGGGGTATGGCCTTTTTACAGAATAGTCTGAAGACTTACGCGGCGCGGGTGATCAGAACCTCATCCACCTTCTTGGCGGCACTCACCTCGTCACCACCCGACACAGCGGCCACTTCCCGGGTCAAACGCTCAAGCGCGGCCTCGTAAAGCTGACGCTCGGAATAGCTTTGTTCGCGCTGGTCGTCCGAGCGATGCAGGTCGCGCACAACCTCAGCAATGGCGATCAGGTCGCCGGAATTGATCTTTTGCTCATATTCCTGCGCCCGGCGCGACCACATGGCGCGCTTGACCTTGGCCTTGCCTTTCAGCGTGGTCATTGCCTTGGACACCACATCCGGGCTCGACAAGCTGCGCATCCCGATCTCGGTGGCCTTGTTGGTCGGCACCCGCAGGGTCATCTTGTCCTTTTCAAAAGAGATCACGAACAGTTCCAGTTTGATCCCGGCAACCTCTTGCTCTTCGATCGAAACGATTTGTCCAACGCCATGGGCCGGGTACACCACATAGTCGTCGGGACGGAACTCGGATTTCTTGGCTTTGCTCATTCAGGTCTTCCTCACAGGGTAAGCCCGTTCAATACGACATCGGCTGTATCCGGCATCCGCCGAAAAACAGACGTCAGGCGCAAAGAAAACCATCCCCAGGCGGCAGCATGGGCAAATGGATATCAGGCGATCATCTACATATGTGACAGATATATAACACAAAATGCCCCCTTTCGGAAGTGGTGGCATTCGCAGTATGTATTTATACCTTTTAACTCAAAGGCTTACACGCGATTCCTCGGGCGCGATTGGTCATAAAACCTGCCCAAATTCCGAATCGCCCGATTGGTCTCAGCCACCCTCGCCGGGTTTCTCCGAGAAATACTTGTCCAGTTTCCCGGTTTCGCCATCGCGCTCTTCGGCCTGGGGCAGTTCATCCTTCTTGGTGATGATCACCGGCCACATCTCGGAATACTTGCGGTTGAACTCCACCCATTGCTCCATGTCCGGTTCGGTATCGGGCCGGATCGCATCGGCGGGGCATTCGGGTTCACAAACCCCGCAATCAATACATTCGTCAGGGTGGATCACCAGCATGTTTTCCCCCTCGTAGAAGCAATCCACGGGGCACACCTCGACACAGTCGGTGTATTTGCACTCGATGCAGTTATCGGTCACCACATAGGTCATGTCGGTCTCTCATTCTGGCGCGTTTCGCTTGACCTAATCCAGCGGCGCGGATCAATCAAGCGTATCCGGGCGATTGAGATCGAGTTTGCGACGATCCCGCTTGNTNGGCCGCCCTTTTCCCTCNTATTTCGGCGCCGGCGCANCGCTGTCCTTCGGCGCAGGCGGTGGGCTCAGGTCGTCATAAAGCGCCTGCGCTTCGGGNGCGGGGCCGCGCCGGTCGCCCACCTCCACAATCCGCACAACCCGGACCTGACGCGCCTGTGTAAAGGTCAGAACATCCCCCGGCCCGACGCTATGGGCGGGCTTGGCCACCTTTTCGGAATTGACCCGCACGTGGCCTGCCGACACCTGCTTGGCCGACAGGCCGCGCGTCTTGAAAAAACGCGCGTACCACAGCCATTTGTCCAGACGGATCTTGCCCGGCTGATCGGCCAAACCCGGGGGTTACCCCTTGTCCTTGAGCCCCATGAGGGCTGCGGCAAAGGGGTTGTCGGGGTCGATCTTGTCTTTTTTCTGCGGCTTGGAGGAAAAGCTCTTCGGCCCCTGCTCGCGCTTGGGCTTGGGTTTGCCCTTGCCGCGCGGCTTGCCGGCGGGTTTCTCACCCCGCGGTTTGCCACGCCCTTCGTTGCGCGCACGGCCGCCGCGCCCGGCCCAGGTGAAGGTATAAAACACTTCAATCTCGGGGTCGGCAGGTTCAGCGGATGGCGTTTCCCCCGGAAGCACCTCGCCTTCCGTGGCCTCGGGCACATCGGCCGGCACTTCGGCTGTCTCGGGCGCATCGGCGGCAACCGGCGCTTCTCCTGCATCGGGGATCGCTTCGGCCTGGTCCTCGGCGGTGGCCTCGGATGCGCCGCCACCTTCGGTCTGCGCCGGTCCTTCGGTCATGGCCTGATCCACCGGCTTCACCTTCTCGCGCTCACCGCGCTCGGCCTTGTAGCCAAGGCCCTGCATCAGGTCGGCGAATTGCTCCAGCGTCATGCCAGTGATCGACAGCATATCCGCCTTGGCCTCGAAACCGCCGCGGCTATCCTCGGCGCGCAGCATATCGGCCAGACGTTCCAGCATGTCGATCCGAATGGCCCGCTCACCCGCCGCACGATAACCCGACATCGCGTGATAGCCGCGCGGATGCGCCGTACCCGCAGGGACGGTGACCAAACCGGGCGGCGGCGCTTCGGGGAATTCCTCCAAGCCTTGGGCCAGCGACCACAGTACAAGGCGCAAGCGCGTCGGCGCGGGCTTGAGCAGCAAGGGCATGAAAATCGTGAACTGGCCAAAGCGCACACCGTGCTTGCGCAGCGCGCCACGGGCGTCCTGATCCAGCGCCTTGACTTCCTCGGCCACCTCGCCGCGCGGGATGATCCCGAGGTTTTCCACCAAACGGAACCCGAAACCACGCGCCAGCCCGCTCAATGCCTCGTCGCGCTGAATGTTCAGTAGCGGCTCGAACAAAGTGGCCACCTTGCGGTCAATGAAATGCTGCAAGCGGCGCTGCACCTTTTGGGCCACGTCCTCGCCCGCCGCTTCATCGACAAAGGCCTGCGCCTGCGGCTTCATCGGGTCGGCCCCGGCCACCAGCTTGCCCACGGCCTGCTCGCCCCACATCAACCCGCCTTGTTCGGTAAAGTCGATCTCGGTATCGGGCGCGTTGTAAAACCGGTCCGCTTTCAAATGGAATTGCGGCGCAAGCGCCTGCAAACTGGCCTGCGAGATGGCTTTCGCCTCCTGTCCCGCTGCCGCTTTATCCTGAATAAAGCGGAACCCTTCCAGACGCCCGACGAATTCGCCCTCGACCGTCACTTCACCTTTGTCGTTCACTTCGGCCACCATGGCCTCCTTCTGCTTGAGCCGGCGCAAAAGCACGGATGTGCGCCGGTCCACAAATCTTTGGGTCAAACGCTCGTGCAGCGCGTCCGACAGGCGGTCTTCTACCGCGCGTGTTGCGCCGCGCCAATGCAATTCGTCATCGACCCAACCCTTTCGTTGCGCAACATAGGTCCATGTGCGGATATACGATAGACGTTTCGACAATGTGTCGATGTCGCCATCGGTGCGGTCAATGCGTTTCACTTGCCGCGCCAGCCAGTCATCGGGCACCCGGCCCCGTTCATGCAGATCGCTGTAAATGGTCTCCAGAAGCCCCGCGTGTTCCACATGGCTGATGCCGCGGAAATCAGGGATTCGGCAGACGTCCCAAAGCAGACGCACGGAGGCACCGTCACTGGCCCTTGCGCGCACCTCGGCCTGTTCGGCAAGGGTTCGCAGCGCGCGCAGGTCATCGGCCTCCCGCGCCCGGACCAGCCACTCGCCCTCGGGCTTGGCCTCGAGCGAGGCAATCAGCGCCTCCACCTTGCCAAACGACAGCTTGGGATTGCGCCACTCCAGCTTGCGAATGGGCGCAAAGCGATGGTCCATGATGGCCTGCGCCACCTCGTCGGGCAGCTCGGGCGCCTCGCCCGTCACACCGAAAGTGCCATGGCTCATGCCCCGGCCTGCGCGCCCAGCGATCTGCGCCAACTCATTGGGGGCCAGCGCCCGCATCCGCCGCCCGTCAAACTTCGACAGCGATGAAAACGCAACGTGGTCAATGTCCAGATTGAGGCCCATGCCAATGGCATCGGTGGCCACCAGATAATCCACATCGCCATTCTGATACAGATCGACCTGCGCGTTGCGGGTGCGTGGGGAAAGTGCCCCCATAACCACCGCCGCGCCGCCTTTTTGACGGCGCAACAGCTCGGCAATGGAATATACATTATCAACCGAAAACCCCACGATGGCGCTTCTTGGCGGCATCTTACTTATCTTTTTCGAACCTGCATAGGAGAGTTGCGACATCCGCTCCCGACTCAGGAATTCCACCCCCGGCACCAGCGCCGCAATCGCCCCGCGCATGGTGTGGCTACCCAAAAACTGCGTCTCGCGCAGCCCCCGGGCGCGCAACAAGCGGTCGGTAAAGACATGCCCGCGCTCCGGGTCGGCGCAAAGCTGGAATTTCGTCGATGGCCACGAAGTCCGCGCCCAAGCCCTCGGGCATCGCCTCGACGGTGCAGACCCAGTATTGCGCCCGCTCCGGCACGATCCGTTCCTCGCCAGTGACAAGCGCCACCACCGACGGGCCACGGGCCGCAACGATCCGGTCATAGACCTCGCGCGCCAGAAGACGCAGCGGCAGGCCAATGACCCCGGTGCGATAGCCCAGCATCCGCTCGATCGCGAAATGCGTCTTGCCGGTGTTCGTGGGGCCCAGAACCGCCAAGGTTCTGGACTGCGCGGCCATGGACATCGGCCCAACTCCCTCAGTTGTCAGAGATCCGCGCCGCCAACCTCGCGGGCCACACGCTCCAGCGCCTTGGTTACGTCCTCGGACTGCGGATGTATAGCCGCCGAGCGTTGAAAGGCCTCAAGGGCCAGATCATCGTGGCCCACCTGCTCCAGAACCGAGCCCAAACTAAACATCGCGTTGAAGTTATGCGGGTTGAGCGCCAAGGCACGGGCCAGATCATCCAAGGCGGGGCCGAACAGATCGACATTGGCGAAGGCAATCGCCCGCAGATGCCAGCCCTCGGCGAATTCCGGCGCATGATCGGTCAGCGCGGTCAGATGTTCGATCGCGTGCCGCGAATCACCGCTCTCCAAAGCCTCTCGCCCACGCTTGAGCAGCAAGTCCATCGCCGGAGACCCGGTTTTCGACCACTCATGCTCGATTTCGCGGGCCAGGCGGCGGGCCTCCTTCGGCTCCGCCTCGGGCAGTTGCTCCAACATCTCCATCGCGCGATTACCGTTCTCCGCCGCCAAAGGTAGGGAAAACGCGACTACAACGGAAAGTGCCGCCACGATATGGTTGAGAATGCGGTGTCCTATGCCCATAGATACAGAATGTAGCGAACTGGCCGCCGAGTCAAAGACCCGGGCCATCAATTATTCCTGAGGAGTACCGCCATGAGTGATGTCATCAACACAGCCGTCGCCGCCCTGAACGATAAAATGTCGGGCGGATTCGACGGCACCGCAAAGTTCATGATCGAAGGCGAAGGCGCCATCATGATCGACGGCGACGGCGCGCGCGCCGCCGATGACGAGGCCGATGTCACACTCACCGCTGATGCAGATACCTTCCAATCCATCCTCGAAGGCGATCTTGACCCGACAGCGGCCTTCATGTCCGGCAAACTGGCCGTGGATGGCGATATGGGCATGGCCATGAAGCTGGGCAGCGTTCTGGGCTGATGGAAAACGCGCCCTTCCACGCCGATGTGGCCGACGGGCCAGAGGGTGGCCGCGCCTTTTGGCTGCAGGCAGCGGATGGGGTGCGCCTTCGTATCGGGCTCTGGACACCCGAAGGCGCGGACAAGGGGACGGTCTTTCTGTTCCCCGGCCGCACCGAATATGTCGAAAAATATGGCCGCGCGGCGCGGGATTTCGCCACGCGCGGCTATGCCACCCTCGTGGTGGACTGGCGCGGCCAAGGCTTGGCCGACCGCTTGCTTGACGACAGCATGTCGGGCCACGTCAATGTCTTCAGCGATTACCAGAAAGACGTCGAGGCGGTTGTTCAGGCTCTGGACCAGCTCGATCTGCCCAAGCCGCTTCACCTTTTGGGGCACTCCATGGGGGGCTGCATCGGGTTGCGCGCTGCGATGAACGGCCTGCCTGTGGCCTCCTGCAGTTTCACCGGCCCGATGTGGGGAATTCGCATCGCATCCCCCCTGCGCCCGGTGGCGTGGTCTCTGAGCTGGGGCAGCCGACAAATGGGGCTTTGCCACCTCTACGCACCGGGCACGAAATCAGACACCTACGTTCTGGTCGACCCCTTCGAGGCCAACAAGCTGACCTGCGACCGCGACATGTATCAGTACATGATAGATCAGGCGCAGGCGCATCCCGAACTCACCCTCGGCGGTCCCAGTCTGCGCTGGCTGCACGAGGCCCTGCGTGAAACGCTTGCCTTGTCGCGCCTGCCCTCTCCACGGTTGCCATGCCTGACGCTTCTGGGCACGGAGGAGGATATCGTCGACATCCCGCGCATCCGCTCGCGCATGGCCCTATGGCCCGGCGGCCATCTGGAAGAAATCGACGGTGGCCGCCACGAGGTGATGATGGATACCCCCGAGATGCGCAAGCGCGTCTTCGACATGCTGGCGGCGCATTATGACAGCGCCGCGAAGGGGTTCAGGAATCCCGCGTCACCGGCAACCGCTGTCGCCCAAGGCGGCTGATTTCCAGTTCCATCACGTCACCGTCCTTCAGGTAACGGGGCGGTTTCATCCCCATCCCCACACCCGGCGGCGTGCCGGTGGCGATCACATCGCCCGGTTGCAGGCTCATCACCTCGCTCAGATGCGCGATGATCTGCGCCACGGTGAAATTCATCGTCGCAGTGTTGCCGGTCTGCATCCGCTCGCCATTCACCTCCAGCGACAGGTCCAGGTCTTGCGGGTCGCCCACCTCGTCGGGCGTCACCAGCCAAGGCCCGACCGGCCCAAAGGTGTCGCAGCTTTTGCCCTTGGTCCATTGGCCCGACATCTTGGCCTGAAAATGCCGTTCCGAGACATCGTTGACGATGCAATAGCCCGCGACATGGTCCAAGGCCTCGGCCTCGGTGACATATTTCACCGGCTTGCCGATCACCACGCCAAGCTCCACCTCCCAATCGGTCTCTTCCGATCCGCGCGGCATCCGCACCGTGTCATAGGCCCCGATAATGGACGAGGTCGCCTTCATGAACACGACCGGATGGGTCGGCAGTTCCATGTTCATCTCGGCGGCATGGTCGGTGTAATTGAGCCCGATCGCCACCAGCTTGCCGATATTGCCCACCGGCGGGCCAAGCCGTGGCTCTCCTTCGACCAGCGGCAGACCCTCGGGGTCGACACCAGGCAGTTTACCAAGGATCGCCCCCGCCAGATCAGGCACCACGCCCGANAGNTCGCGCAGGCGCCCTGCGCTGTCGATCATCCCGGGCTTTTCCTGCCCCGGCTCTCCGTAACGCACGAATTTCATCTCTGTCCCCTATCCGGCATTGGAATTGATCGCAGGATAACCGCAGGTCTTGGCAGTGCAAGGGGCTGGCATCCATTGCGCGTGGCCCTATCCTTTTGCGCATGGTTCTGGAGTTCAAACCCCAAGGTATCTACTGCCCCGCCGGTGATTTTTTCATCGACCCGTGGCAGCCCGTTGATCGGGCGTTGATCACCCATGGCCACGCCGACCACGCCCGCCCCGGCCATACCCGATACCTTGCCACCCATGCCGCAGGCCCGGTGATGCGCCACCGTCTGGGTGAAATCACCTTGGACGGTATGGCCTATGGCGAAACCCGGCAAATCGGGGAGGCCAAGGTCTCCTTCCACCCCGCAGGCCACGTCCCCGGCTCAGCGCAAATTCGGGTTGAGGTGGGCGGTGAGGTCTGGGTGGTTTCGGGCGACTACAAGACCGCGCCGGACCGATTGTGCGCAGCCTTCGAGCCAATCAAATGCCACAGCTTCATAACCGAATGTACCTTCGGCCTGCCTGTCTTTACCTGGCCCTCCGAAGATCAAATCGCGCAGGAGATCAACACCTGGTGGGCAGCCAACTCCGCACAAGGTCGCTTCTCCCTTCTAGGGGCCTACTCCCTTGGCAAGGCTCAGCGTGTGCTGTCGCTGCTCGATCCTTCCATCGGCCCGATCCTCACCCATGGCGCGGTGGAAAACACCAATGCCGTGCTGCGCGGCCAAGGCCTGCCGCTGCCCGAGACAATTCACGTTACCCCCGACC
>PR_CR_10_Liq_1_inCRDRAFT_1001373_pt1 | contig 13752 bp, 12 predicted proteins | sample PRCRCaboRojoPR_3_FD_10241 | JGI IMG/M metagenome (IMG submission 10241) | reverse complement strand
GATGTCGTGGCCGGCGCCGCGGCTCTCCACCACCGCCCGCAGTTGCAGCAGCAGGTCCGCACCGGCGCGGTAGTCCGCGAGCCGCAGCGACGCATCGTTCGACGCCAGGTCCAGGTCGAGTTGCAGCGTCTCGGCGTTCACGGCAAAGCGACCGCTCAGGCTGCCGCTGCCGCCCAGCAGCGCCAGGTCCCACTTGTCCGGGAACAGGCGGTTGTAGACGGCGATGTCGTCCACCTGCATGGCGGGGATGGTCAGCGTGAAGTCGAGCGCGACCTCCTCCAGCAGCTCCTCCGGCGCCTGGGCGGTGGAGGTGGTGCTCGGGTCCACCTCCGCCACGCGCAGTTGCGCGGTGAGCCCGCGGCCGGTGAACAGCACATCGGCGGTCTCGGCATCGGCGTCCGGGAGGGCGGCCCGCACCTGATCGAAGCGGACCCAGAGATCGGCCTGGGCCTCGTCCTGCGGGTCCACGCGCAGCTCCACCGAGCCGTCGCCGGCGAAGCGGTAGGCGCCGACACCCATGGCCAGCTCGTGGGCCTCGACGACCAGGTCCGTGCCGCGCAGCATCTCGCCGTCGGCGAGGGCGAGGCGCCCGCGCAGTTGCCCGCGGCCTTGCAGATCCAGCGCCGCCGCCGGCGGCATCAGCCAGCTCACGAAGGCCAGGCTCTGCACCGGCAGATCCAGCGTGACATCCAGGTCGCCGACGCGCATGAATTCCAGGCCCTGGGTCTCTGCGGGCGCGAATGGCTTGATGTCGAGGTGCCCGCGGATCATCGCGCCATCGGTCACGTGCTCCTGCGGACCGACGGTGAGGTCCGTCAGCGCCAGATCGACAGCACCCTTCGCCAGCGACAGCTCGCCGGTGGCCGTGTCCATGCGGAAGTTGCCGCCGATGTCGCCGGTCAGCTCACCCCGTGTCTGCCCCACCCAGAGGCTGTGCTCGCCGCTGACCCGGATGTCGTCCAGCTCCACGACCAGGGTGCCGGGCTCGGGCGCCGGCGCGGGCCCCGCGAGTGCTGCCGGGTCGCGGTTGCGGACCACCGGAAAGAACCCGGCGATGCGGCCGAAATCGTCCTCCGGCCCCGGCAGCGGGCGCAGGCGCAGATCCAGGTCGGTCAGCGCCAGGTGGTGCAGCAGCACCTTCCCGCGGAACAGCGCCGGAATCGACATCGCGGCCCCCACCCGCCCGGCGTCCACCTGCCACTGCGCCGTCGGCGTGGCCCCGTCCGCGGCGACCCCGGTGAACACGACCCGCAGCGGCCATGGGCTCCAGGCGCGCCGCCAGCTCACCGGGAAGGTCTCGGGCTGGAGGCGGTTCAGGTAATCGCGGGTGGCCGGCAGATTCAGGGCCGTGTTGACGACGACGAGATACAGCCCCGCCAGCACCAGCAGGGCGATGAACAGGCGGGAGAGGAGGCGCTGCAAGATCCCTGTGCGCACGGGCAGGCGTTACTCCACCGTCACCGATTTGGCCAGGTTGCGCGGCTGGTCCACGTCGGTGCCCTTGAGCGTCGCCACGTGATAGGCCAGCAGCTGCATGGGGATGGTGAAGACGAGGGGGTCGATGAGGTCGTCGGTCTCGGGCAGGCGGATGACGGTGATGCCGGGCTCCTCCTGCATGGGCACCTGGGTGTCGGCGAAAACGAAGAGCTGCCCGCCGCGGGCGCGGACCTCCTCCAGGTTGGACTTGAGCTTCTCCAGCAGGGCGTTGTTGGGCGCCACGGCCACCACGGGCATGTCCTCGTCGATGAGGGCCAGCGGGCCGTGCTTGAGCTCGCCGGCGGGATAGGCCTCGGCGTGGATGTATGAGATCTCCTTGAGCTTGAGCGCCCCTTCCATGGCAATCGGGTACTGCTCGCCGCGACCGAGGAAGAGGCAGTGATGCTTCTCCACGAAGCGCTCGGCGAGCGCGGCGATCTGCCCGTCGATGGCCAGCACCTCGTCGAGCTGGGCCGGCAGCCCGCGCAGCAGGGCGACGGCATGGGCCTCTGCGGCCGCATCCATGCCGCGGGTGCGGGCAAGATTGACGGTGAGCAGCAGCAGCGCCACCAGCTGGGTGGTGAAGGCCTTGGTGGAGGCGACGCCGATCTCGGGACCGGCATGGGTGAGCAGCACCAGGTCGGATTCGCGCACCAGGGAGCTCTCCGGGACGTTGCAGATGGCGAGCGTCCTGGCATAGCCGCTGTCCTTGGCGATGCGCAGCGCCGCCAGGGTGTCGGCGGTCTCGCCGGATTGGGAGATGGTGACGAAGAGCGCATCCGACGGCACCACGTGCTTGCGGTAGCGGTATTCGCTGGCCACTTCCACGTGGCAGGGCATGTTCGCGAGGGCCTCGATCCAGTACCTGGCCACGAGCCCGGCGTGGTAGCTGGTGCCGCAGGCGACGATGGTGACGGCCCGCGCTTGGGCCAGCACGGCCTCGGCCTCGACGCCGAAGGCCTCCGGCAGCACGTGCTCGGCGGCGAGGCGACCCTCCAGGGTGTCGGCGATGGCCCGTGGCTGCTCGAAGATCTCCTTCTGCATGAAGTGGCGGTACTCGCCGCGCTCCGCGGAGTCCGCGGCGACGCTCGACTCCCGCACCGGGCGCTCCACCACCTGGCCGTCGCGGTCCCAGATGGTGACGCCGTCCAGGCGCAGCTCGGCGAGGTCGCCCTCCTCCAGGAAGATGAAGCGGTTGGTCACCGGCAGCAGGGCGAAGACATCGGAGGCGATGAAGTGCTCCTGGAAGCCGACGCCGATCACCAGCGGGCTGCCCTGGCGGGCGGCCACCAGGCGGGTGGGGTCCTGGGCGTCGATGACGCCGAGTGCATACGCACCCTCCAGCCGCGCGGTGGTGCGGCGCACGGCCTCGGTGAGGCTGTGGCCCGCCGCCAGCGCGTCGTAGACGGCGTGGACTACGACCTCCGTGTCGGTCTGGGAGCCGAAGCTGTGGCCGGCGGCGAGCTGCTCCGCACGCAGGGTCGCGTGGTTCTCGATGATGCCGTTGTGGACAATGGCGCAGCGCTCGCCCGACAGGTGCGGATGGGCGTTCTCGGTGGACGGCTCACCATGGGTGGCCCAGCGGGTGTGGGCGATGCCGATGCTGCCGTTGAGGGGCTCCGCGGCGACGGCCTCGGCGAGCTTCGCCACCTTGCCGAGGGTGCGCAGGCGCTGCATGCCGCCGGCAGGGCTGAGCACGGCGAGGCCCGCGGAGTCGTAGCCCCGGTATTCCAGCCGCTTCAGACCTTCCAGCAGGATGGCCGCAACGGGCCGTTGGGCGATGGCGCCGACGATGCCGCACATAGGATTGAGCTCTTTCTTTGGGCTTCAGGGCGAGGATCGAGGGGCGAGGATCGAGGGGCGAGGGGCGAGGAGTGGATTGCACCCCTCGTTACTCGGCCCTCGTCACTCGTCACTTCTTCCGCGGCCGCTCCCACCCCTGAATGGTGACCTGCCGGGCGCGGCTCACCGTGAGCTGCTCGGCGGGTGCATCCATGCTGATCACGGAGCCCGCGCCGATGGTGGCGCCGGCGCCCACGGCCACCGGCGCCACCAGAGCGGTGTTGGAGCCGATGAAGGCGCCGTCGCCGATGCGGGTCAGGTGCTTGTAGGCGCCGTCGTAGTTGCAGGTGATGGTGCCGGCGCCGACGTTGACGCCGCTGCCGATCTCCGCATCGCCGATGTAGCTCAGGTGGTTGACCTTGCTCCCCTCGGCGATGTGGGCCTGTTTCACCTCGACGAAGTTGCCGATGTGGCAATGGCGGCCGATGTCCGCCCCCGGCCGCAGCCGGGCATAGGGTCCGATGCGAGCCCCCGCGGCGACCCGCGCGCCTTCGATGATGCAATGGGCGAGCACCTCGGCACCGGCGCCGATGTCGCAGTCCTTGAGCACGCAGTTGGGGCCGATGCGGGCGCCGGTGCCGATGTTGACCTCGCCCTCGCAGACCAGGTTCACATCCAGCGTGACGTCTCGCTCGCAGTCCAGGCGCCCGCGCACATCGATGCGGGCGGGGTCCATGATGGTGGTGCCGCGGCGCATCAGGCATTCGGCGGTGCGCCGCTGGTGACAGCGCTCCAGCTCGGCGAGCTGGATGCGGTCGTTGACGCCGGCGACCTCTTCCGGCGTTTCGGGCTGCGCGGTGACCACGTCCACGCCCTCGGCGGCGGCGAGCCCGATGACGTCCGTGAGGTAGTACTCGCGCTGGACGTTGTTGTTATCCACCCGCCCGAGCCAGTCGGCGAGGCGGGCGCGATCAGCGACGATGATGCCGGTGTTGACCTCGGTGATGGCGCGCTCGGCATCGCTCGCGTCCTTGTGCTCGACGATGCGCAGCACGTGGCCGCCGCCGTCGCGGACGATGCGGCCGTAGCCGGCGGGGTCGGCGATGGTCATGGTGAGCAGGCCGAGGGCCGTGTCGCTGCTGTCGGCAATGAGCCGGTTCAGCGTCTCCGCCTCGATGAGTGGCACATCGCCGTAGAGCACCAGCACCCGGTCCACCTCCGCCATGGCCGGCAGTGCCTGCTGCACCGCATGTCCGGTGCCGAGGCGCTCCGCCTGCTCCACCCAGGCGCAGTCGGCGTCGGCCAGGGCCCGCGGCACCTGCTCGCCGCCATGGCCGTAGACCACGCAGACACGGGTGGCGCCCACGGCCCCCGCGGCATCGAGCACGTGGCGCAGCAGTGGGCGGCCTGCGAGTGGATGCAGCACCTTCGGCAGGGCGGAGCGCATGCGCGTCCCTTTGCCGGCGGCGAGGATGACGACGCCGAGGGTCATGGGGCAGAGACCTTGGGCAGGCTTGAGTGAATCGATCCGGCGGCGGGCGACATGACAGCGATGGCCGCCTGCTTCAGTGCAGCGTGCCGGGGTTGGTGGCGGGCGCGTCGTCGGCGGCATCCGCCTGCACGTCCGCGGCACTGGGCTCGCGCACGTCCTGGATGCGGATGCGCACCCGCAGCCGTTTGCCGGCGAGGGGATGGTTGCCGTCGACGGTGAGGCGGCCGTCGGCAATGCGCGTCACGTAGAAGGTCCGCGTCTCGCCGGCGTCGCTCTGCATGGGCACCTCGGCGCCGACCCGGCGAAACTCGGGTGGCACATTCTCGACGGCGTCGGTGAACGTCAGGTCCGGGTCGTAAGGGCCGAAACCGCTTGCTTCCGGCGCAACGTCCAGCTCCACCTCGTCACCGGCGCCCTTGCCGGCAATGGCCGCATCCATGCCGCCGATGAGCTCGCTGTTGCCGCCCTGGATGTACGACACAGGCAGGTTGCTCTGCTCAAGCACCTGTCCCGCATCGTCACGGATGCTGTAGGTCAGGGACACGAGCTTGCCGGCGGCGACGCGGTCGGACATGGCGGGCGGGGGTAAGCAGGTTGACTGCCGGGAGCATAGCGCAACCGACCGCAGGCCCAAAAGTCTTGAGTGCCGCACCCGAGACGGCCGGGCACTTCGCAGGCCATCCGCGGGGATGGACAGCCAACACAGGGCCCGACTGACACGCCGTCTGAAGCGGGGCTGTCCGCGAGCGGCCGGTTCAGCGGCGCTGTGGCCCGACCAGCGCCGGTCGTTGTCGGATGCTCGCGCGCTCGGGGCGCTTACTTAGGACCGGCCCGACCTCAACTGGCGCGCATCTTGCGCAGCTTCTCGATGGCGCGCAACTGTGCGATGGCCTCGGCCAGCTCCGCCTGCGCCTTGGCGTACTCGAATTCCGCCGTCTGCCCGGCCAGCGTGTCCTCGGCGCGGCGCTTGGCCTCCAGGGCCTTGGCCTCGTCGATGTTCTCGGCACGGATAGCCGTGTCGGCGAGCACGGTGATCACGTCCGGCTGCACCTCCAGCATGCCGCCGGAGACGTAGAAATGCTCCATTTTGCCATGGTCATCCTCGACCCGGACATCGCCGGGCTTGAGGCGGGTGATGAGCGGTGCATGGCGGGCGGCGATGCCGAGCTCGCCCATCTCGCCGGGGGCGTAGAGCATGCTCGCGCTGCCGGAGTGGATGGCCCCCTCGGCGCTCACGATGTCCACGTGGATCTGCATTGCCATGATGGCGTGCTCCAGAAAGCTGCCCGGCCCGGCAGGGCCGCCGCGCACCGGTCGGCGGGCGGCGCTGCCGGGTGCGGCTGGTTTACATCTTCTGCGCCTTCTCGACGGCCTCGTCGATGGAGCCCACCATGTAGAACGCCTGCTCCGGGAGCGCGTCGTGGTCACCGTTGACGATGGCCTGGAAGCCCTGAATGGTGTCTTTGAGCGACACGTACTTGCCGGGGGCGCCGGTGAAGACCTCCGCCACGAAGAAGGGCTGCGACAGGAAGCGCTGGAGCTTGCGTGCGCGAGAGACGATGAGCTTGTCTTCGTCCGAAAGCTCGTCCATGCCGAGGATGGCGATGATGTCCTTGAGCTCCTTGTAGCGCTGCAGCGTGCCCTGTACCGCCCGTGCCGTGTCGTAGTGCTCCTGGCCGACGACGTTCGGGTCCAGGATACGGCTGGTGGAGTCCAGCGGGTCCACGGCCGGATAAATGCCGAGCTCCGCGATCTGGCGCGAGAGCACCAGGGTTGCGTCGAGGTGCGCGAAAGTCGTGGCCGGCGACGGGTCGGTGAGGTCGTCCGCGGGCACGTACACCGCCTGGAAGGAGGTGATGGAGCCGGTGCTGGTGGAGGTGATGCGCTCCTGCAGGGCGCCCATCTCGGAGGCGAGCGTCGGCTGGTAGCCCACCGCGGAGGGCATGCGCCCGAGCAGCGCCGAGACCTCGGTGCCGGCGAGGGTGTAGCGGTAGATGTTGTCGATGAACATCAGCACGTCACGGCCCTCGTCGCGGAAGAACTCCGCCATGGTGAGGCCGGTCAGCGCCACCCGCAGCCGGTTGCCGGGGGGCTCGTTCATCTGGCCGTAGACCAGGGCGACCTTGTCCAGCACGTTGGACTCGGTCATCTCGTGGTAGAAGTCGTTGCCCTCGCGGGTGCGCTCGCCGACGCCCGCGAACACCGAGTAGCCCGAGTGCTCCACGCCGATGTTGCGGATCAGCTCCATCAGCGTGACCGTCTTGCCCACACCGGCGCCGCCGAACAGCCCGACCTTACCGCCTTTGGCGATGGGCATGATGAGGTCGATGACCTTGATGCCGGTCTCCAGCACCTCGGTGGCACCGGACTGCTCCTCGAACGTCGGCGGCTTGCGGTGGATGGACCAGAGCTCGTCGGCGGCGACCTCGCCCTTCTCGTCGATGGGCCGGCCCAACACGTCCATGATGCGCCCGAGCGTCGGCTTGCCCACCGGCACACTGATGGGCTTGCCGGTGTTGGTGACATCCACGCCGCGCTGCAGGCCGTCGGTGGAGCCCATGGCGATGGTACGGACCACGCCGTCACCGAGCTGCTGCTCCACCTCCAGCGTCAGCCCGTTGTTATCGATCATCAGTGCGTCATACACCTTGGGCATGTCGCCGCGGGGGAATTGCACATCGACGACGGCGCCGATGATTTCCACGACCTTACCGGAGCTCATAATGGTTTCCTCTGCTGCTGCTGCGCGCGCAGGCGCGCAGCGGATCGCTGTGTCGGATGGGGATTTCGGTCAGTCCCGCTGCGCTACACCGCCGCGGCACCGCTGACGATCTCGGAGATTTCCTGGGTGATGGCTGCCTGCCGGGCCTTGTTGTAGACGAGCTGCAGCTCGTCGATGAGGCCGCCGGCGTTGTCGGTGGCGGCCTTCATGGCCACGCGGCGTGCGGCCTGCTCGCAGGCGCCATTCTCCACCACGGCCTGGTACACCAGGGACTCGATGTAACGGGTCAGCAGGTTATCGAGCACCAGGCGCGCGTCCGGCTCGTAGATGTAGTCCCAGATCGGGCCCGTTGGGCCGTCGTCTTCGGCCTGGATGGGCACCAGCTGCCGGATGGTCGGCCGCTGGGTCATGGTGTTCTCGAATTCGTTGTAAGCGATGTGGATGGCATCGATCTCGCCCTGCTCGAAGGCGTTCAGCATCACCTTGACCGTGCCGATGAGGTCTTCGATGTGCGGCTTGTCACCCAGATGGGTCACCTGCGCCTCCACCTTGCCGCCGAAGCGCCGGAAGAACCCGAGCGCCTTGTTGCCGATGGTGCAGAACATCGCATCGATGCCATTGTCCCGGTGGCCGCGGATCTCGCCGACGAGCTTGCGGAACAGGTTGGCGTTGAGGCCACCGCAGAGCCCGCGGTCCGAGGAGACGACGATGTACCCCACCCGCTTCACCTCGCGCTCGGTGGCGAGGAAGCTGTGGTGATACTCCGGCGACGCCTTGGCCAGATGCCGGATCACCTGCAGCATCTTCTGGGCATAGGGCCGTGAGGCACGCATGCGATCCTGCGCCTTACGCATCTTGGACGTGGCCACCATTTCCATGGCCTTGGTGATCTTCTGCGTGCTCTTGATGCTGGAGATCTTGGTGCGGATTTCTTTGGCGCCTGCCATGGGGGGCTCCGATCTGTGTTCTGAGCTGCGTCTGTGCGGTCACGATGTACGTGCACACGACGACGGCATGTTCCTCGGGGCTGAGGGCTGAGGCGGTCCGTCGCTGTGCTTCGGCCCTCAGCCCTCCGCCCTGCGCGCGCTTGGCGCAGGGAGCAACTGGACTCCCCATCACCAGCGCGCCCCGAGGACTGTCACGACAAACCTACCAAGTGTTGTTCGCCGTAAAGTCCTTCAGCGCGGCGTGCAGGGCTTCCTTGATCTCGTCGCTGTAGTCCCCGGTGGCGTTGATCTTGTCCAGCAGGTCCTTCTGGGCGGAGGCCATATAGCTCTGCAGGGCACGCTCGAAGTCCACGACCTTCTTCACCTCAACGTCGTCGAGGTAGCCCTCGTTGACGGCGAACAGCGAGCAGGCCATCTGCGCGACGCTCATGGGCGTGTACTGCATCTGCTTCATGAGCTCGGTGACGCGCTCGCCGCGCTCCAGCTGCTTGCGGGTGGTCTCGTCCAGGTCGGAGGCGAACTGCGAGAAGGCCGCCAGCTCGCGGTACTGGGCCAGGGCCAGACGGATACCGCCGCCAAGCTTCTTGACGATCTTGGTCTGGGCCGAGCCGCCGACACGGGACACCGAGAGACCCGCGTTGATGGCCGGGCGGATGCCGGCGTTGAACAGATCCGTCTCCAGGAAGATCTGGCCGTCGGTGATGGAGATGACGTTGGTGGGCACGAAGGCCGACACGTCACCCGCCTGAGTCTCGATGATCGGCAGCGCCGTCAGCGAGCCGGTCTGGCCCTTGACTTTGCCGCCGGTGAGCTTCTCCACCTCGTGCGCGTTGATGCGCGCGGCACGCTCCAGCAGGCGGGAGTGCAGATAGAAAACGTCGCCCGGGTACGCCTCGCGGCCAGGCGGGCGGCGCAGCAGCAGGGACACCTGGCGATAGGCCCAGGCCTGCTTGGTGAGGTCGTCGTAGACGATGAGCGCGTCCTCGCCCTTGTCGCGGAAGTACTCGCCCATGGCGCAGCCGGCATAGGGGGCGATGAACTGCATGGCCGCGGAGTCGGAGGCGCCGGCGTGCACGATGATGGTGTGCTCCATGGCGCCGTGCTCTTCGAGCTTGCGCTGCACCCCGGCCACGGAGCTGTTCTTCTGGCCCACGGCAACGTAGATGCACTTAACGCCGGTGCCCTTCTGGTTGATGATGGCGTCCACGGCCACCGCGGTCTTGCCGGTCTGGCGGTCGCCGATGATGAGCTCGCGCTGACCGCGGCCGACGGGCACCATGGCGTCGATGGCCTTGATGCCGGTCTGCATGGGCTGGTCCACGGACTGGCGGGCGATGACGCCGGGGGCGATTTTCTCGATGGGCGAGGTGGCGTCGGTCTGCACCGGGCCCTTGCCGTCCAGCGGCTGCCCCAGGGAGTCCACCACGCGGCCGAGCAGGCCCTCGCCCACCGGCACCTCCAGCACGCGACCGGTGCAGCGCACCCAGTCGCCTTCCGAGAGGTTCGTGTAGTCGCCGAGCACGACGGCGCCGACGGAATCGCGCTCCAGGTTCAGCGCCAGGCCGAAGACGTTGTTCGGAAATTCCAGCATCTCATAGTACTGGGCGTCCGACAGACCGTAGATGCGCACGATGCCGTCGGTGAGGCTGACGATGGTGCCTTCGGCGCGCGCCTCGGTCTTGAGATCGAACTGCTCGATCTTTTGCTTGATCAGGTCGCTGATCTCGGAGGGATTGAGTTGCATGGGATTGCTCCGCTGAGAGTCTCCGATGAGGGCTGCCGACGTGCGCCGTCAGATGGCGCTCAAGCCGGGCGGCCGTCAGAATTGCAGGTCGTTGGACAGCCGCTCGAGCTTGCCGCGCACCGAGCCGTCGATCACGATGTCGCCGGCGCGCACCTTGACGCCGCCGATGAGGCTCGGATCTTCCGCCACGGTGAGATCCACGTCGCCGCCGAAGTGGGCCTTCAGGCGCTCGGTGAGGGCGCTGCGCTCGGCGTCGTCCACCGGGTAGGCGCTGGTGATCTCGATGTGGCGCAGGCCGTCGTAGACGGTCTTCATCTGCGCAAAGAGCCGGGCGATGTCCGGCAGCACAATGAGCCGCTTGTTCTGCGCGAGCAGGCGCACGAGATTCTGCAGGTGCTCGCCCAGGCCCTCGCCGGCGACGCCGAAGATCAGGTCGCGCAGCTGCGCCGACGTGGCGTTGGGGCTGCCGAGCTGGGCGCCCACCTGCGGGTCCTCGACGATGGCACCGAGCAGTGCCAGGCCCTCGGCCCAGGCGTCTACCGTGCCGTCCGCCTTGGCAACCTCGAAGGCCGCCTCGGCATAGGGGCGGGCGATGGTGGTGGTATCTCCGGCCATGCTCTGCCCCTAGATCTGCTTCGCGAAGGACTCGATGAGGTCCTTGTGCGCCTTGGCGTCGACCTCCTTCTGCAGGATCTTCTCGGCCGCGGCCACCGCGAGCTGGGCCATGCGCTCGCGCAGCTCCTCGCGCGCGCGGTTGGCCTCCTGCTCGATCTCGGCTTGGGCTGCCGTGCGGATGCGCTCGGCCTCCGCCACGGCGTCACGCTTGGCCTCGTCGACGATCTCGTTGTAGCGCTTCTGTGCCTGGGAGACGATGTCGGAGGCGTTGGTCTTGGCCTCCTTCATGACCTCCAGCGCCCGCTGCTCGCCCAGCTCCTGCTCCTCTTTGCCGCGCTCCGCGGCCGCGAGCCCCTCGGCGATCTTCGCCGTGCGCTCTTCCAGCGCCTTCATGATGGGCGGCCAGACGTACTTCATGCAGAAGGCGACGAACACGCCGAAGGCGATCATCTGCACGAGCAAAGTAAGGTTGATGTTCATCCGTCTGCCTTTCTGACTTGTGCCTCTAGTGTGGAACGGCGGTCACCGGCGGCCATTTCTGACGCATGGCCGCCGACCGCCCGACGTGGGCTCCCCCGCGGTGGAGGACCCATCTGGGGCCTTGGGGGGGACCAGAGGACGACTCAGAGGGCGAACATCGCGTACAGCCCCATCGCAATGGCGATGACGGGCAGCGCGTCGGTCAGACCCATGACGATGAAGAACTGGGTGCGGAGCATCGGGATCAGCTCCGGCTGGCGCGCAGCGCCTTCCAGGAAGCGGCCGCCGAGGACGCCGATGCCGACACCGGCGCCGATGGCGCCGAGGCCCAGCATGAGACCGGCGGCGACGTAGACGAGTGCTTGTGCGAGTTCCATGTTGTTCCCCTCGGGATCTATATGGTTGGATGGTAAGGGTTTTCGGTTGTTGCCGCCGCGTTGGCCGGCGGCGCCGCGGGCGTCAATGGTGCTGGTGCGCCATGTCCAGGTAGACGATGGTGAGCACCATGAAGATGAACGCCTGCAGCGTGATGATCAGGATGTGGAAGATGGCCCAGGCCAGCTGCAGCGTCATGCCGGACAGGTCCAGCAGCAGGTTGTGGCCGTACATCAGCGCGATCAGGATGAAGATCATCTCGCCGGCGTAGAGGTTGCCGAAGAGCCGCAGCGACAGCGAGAGCGGCTTTGACAGCAGGCTGATGCCCTCCAGCACAAGGTTCGCCGGCATGCCGAGCTTGCCGAAGGGCTGCATGGTGAGCTCGGACGCGAAGCCGCCGACGCCCTTGATCTTGATGCTGTAGTAGAGCACCAGCAGGAACACCGACAGCGACATCCCAAACGTGATGTTCGGATCTGTGGTGGGCACGATGCGCATGTAGACGTGATGCGGATCGGCACCGAACAGCCCCATGAACTGCGCGAAGGCATAGGGAATCAGGTCCACCGGAATCAGGTCCATCAGGTTCATCAGGAAGACCCAGACGAACACGGTCAGCGCGAGGGGGGCAACGAGGTCGTTCTTGCCGCTGAAGGAGCCGCGGACGTTCTCGTTGACGAAATCGACGATCCACTCCAGAAAATTCTGCGCGCCTGTGGGCACGCCGGCGGTGGCCTTCTGGGCCACGCCGCGCATGAAGCGGTAGGCGAGATAGCCGAGGCCGAAGGACCACAGCAGGCTGTCCACATGCAGCGCCCAGAACCCCATGGCGGCGGCCTCTTCGGCGTTGTGCGCGAAGGTGAGTCCGTGCTCCGGGTGCAAGCCCAGGGTGAGGTTGGTCAGGTGGTGCGCGATGTAGTCCTGGGCGGTGAGCGTATCTGCAGCCATCGATCAATCCCGGTTGGCGGTCCGCGGAGACGCGGGCCGCGATGCAAACAGCGCGGGCAGCACCTGCACCGCGAAATAGGTGCCGAGCAGCGCCGGCAGGTTGAGATTCGCGAGGGTGGCGAACGCAAGCGCGAACAGGCCGAGGATGAGCACGATCTTGATGATCTCGGCCGCGTAGATCCGCGATGCGAGCTCCGCCGGCGCCTGGGCGCGGTAGCCGCGGAAAACCCTCAGGGCGAACACCCAGTTGGCGAGGAGGCAGACACCGGCACCGATGGCCGCCGACTTGAGCGCGGTCACACCGAACGGCGCCGCCAGCACGACGGCGGCCAGCGCAAATCCCCCTTGCCAAAGCAGCAGGCGGCGCAGCTGCACCCGATCGTGCGGGCCCAGACCACGGGCATTCCCCGAATTCACTTGCCCCCCGCAAAGGGCCGCGAGTATAAGCGTGCCCGAATATTCTGGTCAAATCCCTGACCAAACCCCGCGCATGTTGCCATAAGCGTGACGAATGGACCTTACGGATTGGTGACGACACCGGCTGGGGTTATCACCGAATATGACCCAGGATGCCATCCAGCTCGTCCAGGCTGTTGTAGGTGATGACCAGCTTGCCGGCGCCCTTGGCCCCGTGCTGGATCGCGACCCGGGCACCCAGGCGCTCGGCAAGGTCGTCCTGGAGACGGCGAATGTCCGGGTCCTGTGACGGCTGGTGCGCGCGCTCCGCGCCGGGGTCTTCGCTCTGGAGCCGGCGCACCAGGCGCTCCGTCTCGCGCACCGAGAGCCCGCGGCCCACCACCTGGCGTGCCGCCAGTGTCTGGGTGTCGCCCTTCAGCCCGAGCAGGGCGCGGGCGTGGCCCATCTCCAGGCGCCCGGCGTCGAGCAGCGACTTGGCCTCCGCACCGAGCTCCAGCAGCCGCAGCAGGTTCGTGACCGTGGTGCGCGACTTGCCCACCGCCTCGGCCACCGCCTGGTGGGTGAGGCCGAACTCTTCCTGCAGCCGATGCAGGGCGCCGGCCTCTTCCAGGGGCGCCAGGTTCTCGCGCTGGATGTTTTCGATGAGCGCGATGGCGAGCGCGGTCTGCTCGTCCACCTGGCGCACCACGACGGGGATCTCGGCGAGACCCGCCTGCTGGCTCGCGCGCCAGCGCCGCTCGCCGGCGACGATCTC
>PR_CR_10_Liq_1_inCRDRAFT_1001372_pt1 | contig 13754 bp, 13 predicted proteins | sample PRCRCaboRojoPR_3_FD_10241 | JGI IMG/M metagenome (IMG submission 10241) | reverse complement strand
GCGCCGGCGCCGGCGGGCGCGGCTCGAAGCGGTGCAGCCCGCGTCGATCCGCGCGTGCCGCTGCCGGCGCCAGCACCGGCAGTGCCGCCATGGCCAGCAAGATGCGCCGGCGGCGCCGATCAGTGCGCGCAGCGTTCTCAGGTGTTCGCTTCATCATGGCGTGTGGTCCTGTGCCCTATGAGAACCCTGGGCCGCGGGCGGGGCGGCACCCCGTCCGCGGCGGTCCAAGGCGGCATCAATAGGCCGGTGCCTCGCCGCTGAACACGAACCAGCCGTCCTCGTAGATGCGATCGAAGGCGGCCTGCTGCGCCTTACGGCTCCAGACCGTCTCATAGCTGCAGTCCTCCTTCACCTGCAGCTCATCGACGACCATGGTGTTGTAGCGGTCGTTGACCTCGCCGGTGGCCCTGGCCTCTTCCAGGACATGGCGCACCTTGGTCTCGCGGGGAACATTGGACAGGAAGTAATACTCGCCGTCGGCCTGCTGGAGCACGAAGTCGGGCTCGAAGGCCACGTGGGGGTCCAGCTTGCCTGCCGGGCAAGTGTGGCCGCCATGCGCGCAGCCGTGGCCGTTGATCTTGCCGGTAATGGTCTCGGCCGCGGCCGAGGTCATGGCCAGCCCGCCGCCGACCAGGGTCAGCAGCGGCAGAAGGGTGCGCAGACGGGGATGTGTCGGATGGTGCATGGTCTCCTCTCCAGTTTCGTCGTGGGGGGGCAATGGGAATCGGGCCGGCGGCCCGTGCGGCGGGCGGTACGCGGGGCGGCGCCCATCACCGTCAGAGACCGAGCCTGCCGGGCCGATCTTTCAGCCTGTTCACTGCGAATGTGCATCGTCGCCAAGCGAGAACCAGCCATCCTGATAGACCGCCTCGAAGGCCTGTTGCTGGGCGCGGGGCGTCCAGACCGTCTCGAAGCCGTCCTCGGTGCGAACCATCAGCGCGTCCACGTCGATGGAGCGGTAGGTCTCGTTCAGCGAGCCGCGCACGCGCACCTGCTTCAGCACATGGCGGACCTTGGCCTCGCGGGGCACGTTGGACAGGAACCAGTAGCCGCCGTCGGCCTGCAGCAGCACGAAATCCAGCTCGAACGACAGATGGGCGTCGAGGTTGCGGGCCGGGCACAGATGGCCGCGCTGGGCACAGCTTTGTCCGTTGAGCCGGCCTTCCAATGTCTCGGCGCGGACCATCGCATCGACGGACATGGCGGCGGCAAGGATCAGCGCCATCGGCACGGCGAGGCGCAGCGGGCGGTGGGTTCTGTGATGCATGGTCGAGGTCTCCCGGCAGCGGCAGAAGCGAGCGGCACCGGACCCGGGATCACCGGGAAACAGGCCACGGATGGCGAGTCGGGTGTCCGTCGGTCCTGGAGACCGGAGCGGCAGCGGTCGCTTTTCAGCGGCCCCGGCGGTCCGGATTGGCCGGACGTTCTCGGAGGCCTCGACGATGCGGGACGCCGATGGCACCGACGCGGGCAATCCCGGCGCCACGCTTGTCATCAAACGTCCCCGCTGATCCGAAAACGGCTCCGCGGCTGAAATGATCCTCGGCGCCGGCCGGTCTGCTGCTGGAGCACGCCGGGCCGCCGGGCCCGTGCCATTCACACGCCGCTGGAGGCCGCCATGCAGACACAGTTCCCTTACCATGACACCGAATCCGCGCCGGATGCCGCGGTGCCGTCGTTGCAACAGGCCGAGCAGCGCTTCGGCATGCTGCCGAACCTGATGCGCAAGATGGCCACGGCCCCGGCGCTGCTCGATGCCTACCTGGCCTTGGGCGATCTGTTCGAGCAGACCTCGCTGTCGCCGGCCGAACAGCAGGTGGTGCTGCTGACGGTGAGCCGCGAGAACCGCTGCGAGTACTGCGTCGGCGCGCACAGCGTGCTCGCGGACATGGCCGAAGTGCCCAAGGAGGTGACGGATGCACTGCGCGACGGGCAGCCGTTGCCCGATCTGCGTCTCGAAGCCCTGAGCCGCTTCACGGCCGCCGTGGTGGAGGCGCGCGGCTGGGTCGGCGAGGCGGAGATGGACGCGTTCCTCGCGGCCGGCTACGGCCCGTGGCAGGCCCTGGAAGTGGTCCTGGGTGTCGGCATGAAGACCCTGTCCAACTACACGAACCACATCGCCGGCACCGAGCTGGATGACTTGTTCCAGCATCGCGCGTGGGATGCCGGGACCGGCGGCAGCGCCTGAGGCCGGCCGGCGCCGGCTGACCCGGCGCCGGCGTCAGCTGCCATCGCGCTCGTCGACGGTGCGCGTGAAGCGCAGATGGGCGATGTCCGGCGGAAAGAACATGGCCCAGTTCCACTCCAGGTAGACCCGCGCCTTGCGGGCGAAGGTGGGGATGTAGAGCAGATAGAAGCCGCGCCACAGCAGCCAGGGGATGAATCCGGACAGATTGACACCCCAGATACGGGCGACCGCGCGGTTGTGGCCGATGGCCGACATCAGGCCCTTCGGCCGGTAGCCGAACGGCCGGGTCGGCGCGCCGCGCTCGCGGCGGGCGATGTTGGCGGCGAGCTGCGGACCCTGGCGCAGCGCGAACTGGGCCGTAGGCGGGCAAGGCGCGCCGTTCGCGCGGCTATTCGACACCGCGGCGCAGTCGCCGATGGCCCAGACGCCGGGCAGCTCCGGCACGGACATGTCGGCGTCGACGCACAGTCGCCCACGCTGTTTCTCGGCCGGCAGCGCCTCGATCAGCGCGTTCGGCGCCGTGCCGATGGTGCTGACGACGGTGCCGGCATCGATGCGGCTGCCGTTGTGGAGTGTCACGCCGCGGGCATCGATGGCGCGGCTGCGGCTCGAGAGCCGCACCTCGACGCCGCCATGACGGGCCAGCTTGCGCTCGGTGAAGCGGCCCAGGCGCTCGGGGAGTTCCGGCAGCAGGTGCGGGCCGCCGTGCACGATGACCACGCGCGGCGGTTCCAGTTCGGCATGCCGGTACCAGCGGCGGCTCTCGGCGAGGAAGTCGCTGATCTCCCCGGCCACCTCGACGCCGGAGAAGCCGCCGCCGACGACGACGAAGGTGGTCAGCCAGCGGCGCAGGGTCGGGTTCTCGGTCAGCTCGGCGTCTTCCAGGCGGGCGATGACGCGGTTGCGCAGGAACAGCGCATCGCCGACGGTCTTCAGCGGCAGCGCGTGCTCGGCCAGGCCGGGGATCATGCGCAGGTTGGCGCTGTTGCCGCAGGCCAATACCAGATGGTCGTAGCCGAGGCTGCCGGTCTCGCAGCCGCCCCGGTAGTGCACGCGGCGCGCGGCGGTATCGATCGCCGTGACACGGACCTGATGAACACGCGCCCGGCGCACCATCTGGCGCAGCGGGGCGACCACGTGTCCCGGCAGCACCGAGGCGCCCACCACCTCCGGCAGCAGCGGGTTGTAGGTCAGATGGTTCTCGGCGGACAGCAGATGGATCTCGGCGGTGCGCAGGCGGCGCTCCAGCGCCCGCGCCGCCGTGGTCCCGGCGAAGCCGCCGCCGATGATGACGATACGTGGGGCGCTGTCGCGGTCCGCGCGGGCGGGATTCGGATCATCACGCATGGGAGGGCTCCGGCCGCGGTTGGGTCGGTAAGGTTGGTGCATCGGCACCCGATCGAGGTGGAGGCGGGCGGTGTCGGGCCGTTGGCACCGCGCTCGTCGTCCGCACTTGCCGATAGAGACCGAGCATCACGCTGGATTATTTCAGCGCATGGCCGTTGTCCACGCGTGCCGTTGGGATGGCTGTGGATAAGCTGTTGAGGACGGCGCCAAGCAGCAGGCTGCGCTGGGGAGATCGTCGGATTGATCAAAAATTGACCAGCGCCCCGGCGCCAGCGGGGCCGCCACCGCCGCTGCTCGTCCGCGAGAAGACCGCTTATGCTCCAGATCCTGTCGTTCTACGCCGTCCTGCTGGCGCTCGCCCTGGTGCTGGAGCCCCTGGCCCGGCGTGCCCGTCTCCCGTTCGGCGCCGTGCTGGTGCTGCTTGGCTTCGCCGCCGCCGAGCTTTGGATCGGCATCGGTGGCGACACCGGCCTGCATTGGCGCTGGTTCGATGATCTGGTGTTCCAGGTCCTGCTGCCGATCCTGATCTTCGAGGCGGCCTACAACCTGGCGCCGCGGCACCTGCTGTGCAACCTGCTGCTGATACTGACCCTGGCGCTGCCGGTGATGCTGCTGTCCACGGCCTTGATCGGCGCGCTGCTCTATGTCGGCATCGCCCACGCGAGCGGCTTTCCCTGGCTGGCCGCGCTGATCGCGGGGGCGCTGCTGTCGGCGACCGATCCGGCCGCGGTGCTGGAGCTGCTGCGGCGCATCGGCGCGCCGCCGCGGCTGCTGCTGCTGCTGGACGGTGAGGGCCTGTTCAATGACGCCAATGCCATCGTGCTGTTCACATTGCTGGTGGCGCTGGCCACCGGCGAGCAGTCCTGGCAGCGCTGGGACGAGACCGCGCTGGCCATGGTCGGCGTGCTGGCCGGCGGCGCCCTGGTCGGGCTCGCCGGAGGATCGCTGGCGGCGCTGCTGGGCCGGGTCGTGGCCGGGCCGGCCGAGCGCGGCGTGCTGACCCTGGTCGCGGCCTATGGCGCCTTCGCGGCGGCCGTGCAGCTGGGTGTCTCTGGGGTGGTCGCGGTGCTCTGCGCCGGGCTCATGCTCGGGCGCGCGCGGCGGGCGCCGGGTGACGAGGCGTTGTCGGTGCTGTGGGCGTACAAGGCCTGGCTCGCGAACACGCTCTTGTTTCTGATCGCCGGCATCACCGTCCAGCCGGCGATGTTCACGGACCAGTGGCTGGCGATCCTGATCGGCATCGGCGCGACCCTGGCGGCACGGGCGGCCGGGGTGTTCCTGTTGCTGCCGCTCGCGGCCCGGCTGCCCGGCAGCGAGCGCTTGCCCACGGCCTGGTATCCCCTGCTGTGGTGGGGCGGCACCCGCGGCGCCGTGACGCTGGCGCTGGCCCTGTCGCTGCCGGTGGAGCTGCCGTACTGGTGGACCATCCAGTCCATCGCCTATGGCGTCGTGCTGTGGACCCTGCTGGTGCAGGCCGGCAGCATGCCGCTGGTGCTGCGGTGGCTGCGGCCCTGAGTCGTCGTCCCGCGGGCCGCGTGGGCGCTGCGCCCACATCGCGTCGGCTTCAGGCGCGTGCCGCATCGAGCCGCGACGCCGCACCCCGCGGCGCCACGCCGGGGCGATCAAGCCAGCGCCGCACCCAGTCGTCCACCGACACGTAACGCCCGGCGCCGATGAAGAAGAGCGCCACGAGCATGATCAGGTAGGTGGCCGCGAACTCGATGCCGTTGTTCAGGATCACCAGGCTGCCGTTCTCGGTCAGCCAGCTGTAGTTGCCGTGCTCGCGCAGGATGTCCTTGGCACGGTCGAGTCGCTCGATGGCGCCGATGGTGCGCTCGTTGGCGAACAGCGAGCCGGCCCCCTCGGCGATCGCGAGCCAGCCATGCTGCCAGTGCACCGTGAACATGGCGACGATCATGGTGACGATCAGCGGCAGCGCGATCAGGCGCACGCCGAAGCCGAGCACCAGCAGCACGGCGCCGACGGTCTCGGTGGAGGCCGCGAGGAAGGCCATCACGGCCGGAAACGGCAGGCCCAGGCCCCAATCCGGATTGCCGAACCAGGCCACGGTGCTGTCGAAGCTGGCGAATTTCTTGGTGCCCGCCATCCAGAAGACAGGCGCGAGATAGAGCCGCAGCAGCAAGGGGGCGATGAAATCGACGCGCCGCGTGGCATCGAGCAGGCCGCGGGCATGATTGAGCAAGGCGATCATGGGAGAGTCTCCGACGGTGGTGTCGACGTTGGGATACATCGTCGAAGACCCGAGCGGCCCGGTCGATCTTTCGCCTGGACCGGCAACGAGCCCGGCGCAGCAACCCGGCGGCCATCCGATGCGCCGGCGCCGGGGCGCCGTTGATCGTCAGGGCGTGAAGCAGTCCAAGTCCTCGGCCACACTCACGGTGCCCGGATAGACGCGCCCGATCCGCGCCAGGCTGTCGTCGAGAGCGCGCTCGGAACGACGCATCAGGTGGCTCAGCACCAGATGGCCGACCTCGGCCTCCTTGGCGATGGCGGCGATCTCGGAGGGCAGCGCATGCAGCCGCGCCGCCACCGGCCCCGCCTCCACGGGCACGGCATGATCCATGATCAGCAGGTCGGCGCCGCGGGCGAAGTCGGCGAACCAGGGATCGTCGCCGTTCATGTCGCCGCTGAACACGATGCGGTGCTCGCCCGCGTCCACGCGATAGGCCAGCGCCGGCACCGGGCCGTGGGTCACGCCGACGGCGCTGACCCGGTAGGCGTCGGTCTGGTGCACCGGCATCGGCTCGCGGCTGTCCGCATCCAGCGTGCGCCGCCTGAGCGCCACGAGGCCGTTACTGCCGTCGAGAGAACCGGCCAGGTAACGGAAGGCGCCGGTCCCGGGTCCGAACAGCCCGTGCAGATAGCCCTCCAGGTCCGGATAGTCGCCGCCGCCGGTGGGGCCGGCGATGGCCAGCGCACGGGTGCGGGGGCTGAAATAGCCGCTCTTCAGCAGCGCCGGCAGGTCCGTGGCGTGATCGGCGTGCAAATGGGTCAGCGCGATCAGGTGCAGGTCCGCGAAGCGCGCGCCGCTGGCGCCGAAGCGCGCGAAGCTGCCTCCGCCGATGTCCAGCAACACCCGCGCCTTGCCGTCCAGCCAGACCAGATAGCCGGCGCTGGCCCGGCCCGGCTGGCCCTCGGGGCCGCCGGAGCCGAGCACCTGCACGGCGACGGGGGCCTCGCAGGGGCCGGCGTCGGCGCCGGCGACGGCGAGCAGCATCAGCAGGGCGGCGAAGCGATGGGCACGGGTTGTCATTGCGAATCTCCTCGGGGTGGAGTCGTCTTGCCAGGGGATCTTCTGACGGTGATCGCGCGCCGATCCAAGGCCGCACCGGCGCCAATGTCCGCGAGCGAGCGCCCGTTCCTGCACCGGCGTGAAAGAATTGCGGCCGTCAGGCGGTCGATCCCGTATGCACCCCGTCGCCGCCACCTATCCCCTGCTTGACTTGCGCCGCCTGCCGCGCGCCCGGGTCAGCGCCGGCGCCGTCACCGTCGCGGTGACCTTCCGTGAGACCTGGGCCGACGGCCTGGGCGCGCGCGGCTGGAAGCTCGACGCCAACCTCGACGACCCCGAGATCATCGCGGCGACGAGCACGCCCGGCGAGACCATCCCGACCTCGGTGCCGGTGCACGACATCCTGGACCATCTGCTGTGCGGCTTCGCTCCCAGCGGCCACCGCGCCGAGGCGATGGCGCTGGCGCAGCTCGCGCAGCGCACCGATACCGATCCGACGCCGGACTACCGGCAGATGGTGCACGAAGACCTGCTGCAGGGTCGCATCTTGGGCGAGTCGCCGCACGCGTTCATCGGCGCTGGCCTGCGCGCCCATTTGCCGCGCAACGCGGACGCATGGGACGGCAGGACCCTGATGGCAGCGCTGCGCGCGCAGCTCGGGGAGGCACTCTTGACCGAGCTCCTGGTCGTGCGGCTGCGCGCGCTCGGCCAATTGGGACGACCGCACGCCATGCTCGCGTGGCGCCTGACCGGTTTTGATTTCCGACATCGCGGGCGGCTCGGTGACCGACTGCAGCGACTGCTGGAGCGCATGGACGCCTGGGTTCGGACCGATGGGCGTCCTCACGCGACGGGAGAAATCCGTCTGCGCGCCGATCTCTGCGAGTTTGCTGCCCGCAACGGGCCGCGCCTTCGAATCTAGATCAGCAGGTTGTTCAGACCACGATGGAACCCATCCGAACGTCCTCTTCCGTACCGGCGGTCGCCGCAAGCCGTCGCTCCGCGAAGCGGACCCGCAAGCCTGGTGGCGCAGCACGCGGGTCTTCGCGACCGAGATCATCCACGCTCGCCGGTGGCGACGGCGGTCGCCGATGCCAACCCTGCACCGCCTGCTGCGACGGCTGGCTGCGTATCGAGATCGCCGGTATTGCCGTCTTTCCGGGTAGCCCCTGTCCGCACAGCACCGGCAACGGCTGCGACGACTATATCCATCGCCCCCGGTCCTGTGTGCGCTTCGAATGTGGCTGGCGCATGCAAGGCAGCCCGCTGCCGGGCTGGATGAAGCCGAACCAATCCGGCGTCATCGTTCTGTTCGCGAAGCGCCGCTGGATGGGGCGGCCGGTCGACGTGGCGGTGCCGGTGGGGCCGCGCATTCCGCCGCGCGCGCTCGCGTGGCTGAAGGCCTTCGCCGAACAGCACCAGCGGCCGTTGCTGTACACCGAGCAAAGCCTGAGCGATGGCCGCTGCGATGCCTCGCAGCAGGTGCTTGCGCACGGGCCGCCGGCATTCCGCGAGCAGGTTGCTGCCTGGCAGGCCCGCGGCGAGCCCTTGTGGTAGCGCGTCAAAGCTGGAAACAACGGCGGCTTTCGCATCGGGCTCGCGCCGACAGCATCGTTGGTGGCGGCTGAAAGAAGGGCGGCGCACGGCCGGTTCTGGACTGAAACCGGACCCGAGCCCAAGAGGATGCCTCATGCCCGCCGCGATCGATCTCACCACCCATGTCGAGCTGCCCCCGGCCGCGCTGCCGCAGGCCGGGCCCAGCGTCATCGTGATCTTCGGCGCCACCGGTGACCTGACCCGGCGCAAGCTGATCCCGGCCCTGTTCCATCTGCACATCAAGGGCTGTCTGGACGCCGGGCTGCGGGTGCTCGGGATCAGCCGCGACGACCTCGACGACGCCGCCTTCCGCGATCTGCTCGCCGACGCGTCGGCCGGCTCGGCCGAGATCGGCGAGCCCGATGCCGCGGCCTGGGCGGAGTTTGCCGAGCGCCTGCACTATCGGCCCGGTGATTTCACCGCGGCCGACACGTACCGGCGGCTCGGCGACGCGCTGGCGCACCAGCCCAGCGAGAACCGGCTCTTCTACCTGGCCACGCTGCCGTCGGCGGCGCCGCGGATCATCGCCGCGCTGGCCGAGCATGGGCTGAACCGGGAAGAGCGGGGTTTCGCGCGGGTCATCATCGAGAAGCCCTTCGGTCATGATCTCGACTCGGCGCGGGCGCTGAACGCCGCGGTCGCCGAGGCCTTCGACGAGTCGCAGGCCTACCGCATCGATCATTACCTGGGCAAGGAGACGGTCCAGAATCCATGGACTTCTGTTATCGCGGCGCCTTCGGCGCCAATCCGCCCTCGGCCTATGCCGTGCTGCTGCTCGACGCGCTGCGCGGCGATGCCACGCTGTTTACTCGCCGCGACGGCGTGGAGGCGCAATGGCGGCTGATCACGCCGATCCTCCGCGCCTGGGCGGCCGACCGGGCCGAGCCGCTGCCCAGCTATGCCGCCGGCGGCGACGGCCCGGCCGAGGCCCATGCGCTGCTCGCCCGCAACGGGCATGGCTGGCGCGCCATCGCCGACAACCGCGGCGCCTGCGCGCGCTGATCGCCGCGATGCGCGGCGCAACGGGACGAGGGTATCGGCGATGAACCGCGATGCCATGCAACAGGCCTGGCGGCTGCTGGAGGCATCCGTGGTCACCTATCGCGGCACGCCGGTGGGCACGGTGGCCGCCCGCGACGCCGAGACCGAGGCCCTGAACTACGACCAGGTTTTCACCCGCGACTTCGCCATCTCGGCGTTCGCGTTCCTGCTCGACGATCGCCCGGAGATCGTGCGCCACTTCCTGGCCACGGCGGTGAAGCTGCAAAGCCATGAGCGCCAGCTCGACTGCTTCAAGCCCGGCGAGGGCCTGATCCCGGCCAGCTTCAAGGTCACCGACGACGGCGCCGGCGAGCGGCTGATCGCCGATTTCGGCGAGCATGCCATTGCTCGAGTCGCGCCGGTGGACTCCGGATTCTGGTGGTTGCTGACGCTGCAGGCCTATGTGCGGGCCACCGGCGATCGGGCGTTCCTGATTGATGCATCGGTGCAGCAGGCGATCCGGCTCGTGCTCGATCTGAGCATGACCAATCGTTTCGACATGTTCCCGACCATGCTGGTGCCGGACGGCGCCTTCATGATCGACCGGCGCATGGGCGTCTACGGCTACCCGATCGACATCCAGGCACAGTTCTTCGCCGCGCTCTGCGCCGCCGCCGAGCTGCTCGACGCGACCGATCCGGCCAATGCGCCCTACCGCACCGCGCTGGACGAGCGCCTGCCGCATCTCGCCTATCACGTGCGCACGTACTACTGGCTCGATCTGCCGCGGCTGAACCAGATCTACCGCTACGGCGTCGAGGAATACGGGCCGGCGTCGGTCAACAAGTTCAACGTCTATCCGGACAGCATTCCCGACTGGCTCATGGACTGGCTGCCGGAGACCGGCGGCTATCTCGTCGGCAACGTCGGGCCGGGCCGCCTGGACTACCGCTGGTTCGGCCAGGGCAACCTGCTGGCCTGCGCCGCCGGACTCGCCACCGAGGCGCAGTCCGATGCCGTCATGCAGCTGCTGTCCCAACGCTATGACGACTTGGTCGGCAAGGTGCCGCTCAAGCTCTGCTTTCCGGCCCTGGAGGGTCAGGACTGGCGCATCCTCACCGGCTGCGACCCGAAGAACCGGCCCTGGTCCTACCACAACGGCGGCAATTGGCCGGTGCTGCTGTGGCTGCTGACCCTGGTCAGCCAACAGACCGGCGCCGACGAGCTGGCCGAGCGCGCGCTGCACGATGCCGAGCGCCGTCTCGTCCGCGATGACTGGCCGGAGTACTACGACGGCCGCCATGGCCGCCTGGTCGGTCAGCAGGCGCGGCGTCGCCAGACCTGGAGCGCGGCCGGCTACCTGGTCGCCTGTCAGCTCCTGGAGCGGCCCGAGCGCGCCGCGCTGCTGCGCATGGGCCGCCCGGTGGAGGGCGCGAGCTGTGCCGCCGTCACCGCCGGCGCTTGACGGCACCGGTCACGGCGGTTGAAACAATGCCGCGTCCGGCCGGGTCTCCGGGGATGACGACGACGGCCGTCCGCTTTCCCACGGCTGCCGCAAGATCATTTCCACGGGATTCAGGAGGCGTTTGATGCAAATCGCGATGATCGGTTTGGGGCGCATGGGCGCCAATATGGTCCGGCACCTGGCGCGCGCCGGGCACGACTGTGTGGTCTACGACCTCGACCCCGCGGTGGTGGCCTCGCTGGCCGAGGAGGACGGCGTCGAAGGGGCGGGCTCGCTGGCGGAGCTGGCGGACAAGAGCGAGCGCCCGCGCAGCCTGTGGCTGATGGTCCCCTCCGGTGCCGCCGTCGACGCGACGCTGGACGCGCTGTCGCCGCACCTTGCCGACGGCGACGTCGTCGTCTACGGCGGTAATTCCTATTTCAAGGACGATGTCCGTCGCGCCGAGCGACTTGCCGACCGCGGCGTGCGCTACATGGATGCCGGCACCAGCGGTGGCGTCTGGGGTCTGGAGCGCGGCTATTGCCTGATGGTCGGCGGCCCGGAGCAGGCATTCCAACAGCTGGAGCCGGCACTGGCGACCCTGGCGCCCGGTACCGGCAACATCGAGCGCACGCCAGGGCGCGAAGGAGAGCCCGATCAGGCGGAGCGTGGCTACCTCCATTGCGGACCGGTCGGCGCCGGGCACTTCGCGAAGATGGTCCACAACGGCATCGAGTACGGCCTGATGCAGGCCTATGCCGAGGGGCTGGACATCCTGCGCGGTGCGCGCGCTCAGTCTCTTCCGGCGGCGCAACGTTACGACTTCGACATCGCCGCGATCACCGAGCTGTGGCGCCGCGGCAGTGTGGTCGGCTCCTGGCTGCTCGATCTGACCGCCGCCGCGCTGCAGCGCGACGGTGAGCTGGCGCGCTATTCGGGCTACGTCGAGGACTCCGGCGAGGGCCGTTGGACCATTCAGACCGCCATCGAAGAGGCGGTGCCGGCGGACGTGCTGTCGGCGGCGCTCTATACCCGCTTCCGCTCGCGCCAAGAGCACACCTTCGCCGAGAAGGTCCTCTCCGCGATGCGCGAGCAGTTCGGCGGCCACGTCGAGCACTCGGCGCGCTAGCGCAGCACGGCAGGTCTGTCGAGGCCCTCCCCTGTCGTTGTCGTAATCGTAGTCGTGTCGATGATCGATGAGGACAACGATCGCAGACGGTCTCGGAATCTCCGCATTGCTGCGCACCAGCGGCGCCGTAAAAGACTCCGACTCGCCTGGACGGAACGGCGGTATCCAGCATAGCCGCGATGCCGTCGCCTTGCGCCCATTCTCAACCAATCTGCCCGGGAGCCGTCATGAACAAGCTTGAAGCCCTCCGTGACATCACACCCGTCGTCGCTGACACCGGCGACATCGCCTCCATCGAGAGCTACCGCCCGGTGGACGCGACCACCAACCCGTCATTGCTGCTGAAGGCGGCACGGCTGCCGCAATATCAGCCATTGGTCGACGAGGCGGTCGACTACGGCAAGCGCCGCAGCGACAACCGTGCCGAGCAGAGCCGGCTGATGATGGACAAGCTCGCGGTCAGCGTCGGTGTGCGCATCCTCGACCTAGTCCCGGGCCGGGTGTCGACCGAGGTCGATGCCCGTCTGTCGTTCGACACCGAGGCTACGATTACCCGCGCAAGGCAGATCATGGGCCTTTACGACGCCGTGGGCATCGACAAGGACCGCATCCTGATCAAGATTGCCGCCACCTGGGAAGGGATCCGCGCCGCGGAGCTCCTGGAGCGCGAGGGCATCCACTGCAATCTGACGCTGATGTTCGGCTTCTCCCAGGCGGTCGCCTGTGGCGAGGCGGGGGTGACGCTGATTTCGCCCTTCGTCGGGCGCATTTTCGACTGGTACAAGGCAAAGGATGGCGTCAACGGCTATGCGCCCGACGATGACCCCGGGGTGCGCTCGGTGCGGCGGATTTACGACTACTACAAGCGCCACGGCTACGAGACGACGGTCATGGGTGCGAGCTTCCGCAATACCGACCAGATCCTGGCCCTGGCTGGCTGCGATCTGCTGACCATTGCACCATCGCTGATGGACGAGCTGGCGGAGGCCAAGGGCGAGGTCCCGCGCAGGCTCGACCCGCAGGACGCCGCCGAACAGGGCGAGACCCGCGTCTCGTTCAACGAATCCGGCTTCCGCTGGGAGCTCAACGACGATGCAATGGCGACCGAGAAGCTGGCCGAGGGCATCCGCAACTTCGCCGCCGACTCGGTGCGCCTGGAGCGCTTCGCGTTCGAGAGCTGCACCCACTGTAACTGACCCGCTGTTCGCGGGGGCGCCGCCCCGGGGCGCCCGAGGGGGCCTTAGTAACGAGTCATCAGCGATGTGATGCAGCACCCGCGCCACCTCAGGCGAAGGGCTGCGCTTCACATTGCACCTCTTTCGTAGGGTTTGACGCGACCTGCGGGAAGCGCCGTCGCTTCGAGAGCCTGCTGCCCTGCTTCTTGTCCGGGGGATCGTCGCCGGGGTGCTCGTACAGGCACTCGTTCTTGTCGTTGTAGGCGTGGGCGAGCAGCAGTCCGCGCCGACGCCAGATCTTGACCGTGTGGGTCGCGATACCGAGCAGGTCGGCAGTCTCCTCGAGGGTCAGCATGCCGTCCTCGCGCAGGCGCTCGTAGCGCGTCTTGAGCTGGTAGTCGCGCCGCAACCGCCGCACCATGCAGGCGTGGAAGGGCAAGCCCTCTCCGGAGACGCGGCCGCGCGCGTTGAGAATGCCCGCGATCTCGCCCTCGGTGTGGTCATCGAGCAGGGCATCGATCTCGGCGACGACGGCGGCCGAGGTCTGACGAAGCTGCCACGCGGGCTGCGCGAGCGCCAGTCTCAGGCTTCGGCTGGCGCCGCCGCGGAAGCGCACGCCGGCGGTAATCGCATCGCCCCTG
>PR_CR_10_Liq_1_inCRDRAFT_1001371_pt1 | contig 13758 bp, 14 predicted proteins | sample PRCRCaboRojoPR_3_FD_10241 | JGI IMG/M metagenome (IMG submission 10241) | reverse complement strand
GGGCCGCCCGCCGGGCGCGGTCCAACCGCGCCCCACGATCCGTCCCTCGCGCACGATCACGCAGCCCACCGCCGGGTTGGGCCAGCATTGCCCCTGACCCCGCCGCCCAAGCGACAGGGCCAGCGCCATGAACCGGGCGTCAGTCTCCCGGCTCACTCGTCCGATTGTTTGGCTTCGGCGATCGCCTCGTCAGGGCGCAACTCGCTCACGAATTTGTCGAAATCATCGGCCGCCTGAAAATTCTTGTAGACGCTGGCAAAGCGCACATAGGCCACGGTATCAATCCGCGCCAGGCTTTCCATGACGATCTCGCCCACGGTTTTCGACGGAATATCCGTCTCGCCCATGCTTTCCAATCGCCGCACGATACCGGAAATCATCTGCTCAATGCGTTCGGGCTCCACCGGGCGTTTTTGCAACGCGATCCGGATTGAGCGTTCCAGCTTGTCACGGTCGAAATCCTCGCGCCGCCCATTGGTCTTCACCACCACCAGATCGCGCAACTGCACGCGCTCATAGGTGGTAAACCGTCCGCCACAGGCCGGGCAAAACCGCCGCCGCCGGATCGAAACATGATCCTCCGCAGGCCGGGAATCTTTTACCTGAGTGTCAATATTTCCACAAAACGGGCAGCGCATGGGCCGTCCCCCTTTTTTTCTCTGCCTCACTGGTCGTGGGTCTCATGGCCCACTTATCCACAGCCACTATAGGACAGCCGCAAGGTTTTGGGTAGAGGGGAATTTACACCGCTAGATAAGCAGCGCACCGGGGGGTTAAAACACGCGAAAACCGGCTTAGGTCAGGGTGAACGCCAACAAAAGAAAGGCCAGGACATGACCGACAAGACCCTCTTCATCACCGGTGCCTCCTCCGGCATCGGCGCCGAAACCGCCCGCGCCGCCGTGGCCAAGGGCTGGCGCGTGGCCCTGATGGCCCGCAGTGCCGACAAACTGGATACCCTCGTCCAAGAACTCGGTGCCGACACCGCCCTTGCCATCACCGGCGACGTCACCAACTACGATGACCTCACCGCCGCCGTCACCGCCACCAAGGACAAATTCGGCCAGATCAACGCCGTCTTCGCCAACGCGGGCATGGGCCTCGACACGCCCGGCGTCGCCGAGGGCGACCCCGAGGAATGGCAAGCCATGATGGATCTCAACGTCATGGGCGTGCTCTGGACGGTCAAGGCGACCTACGAAGCGCTCAAGGAAAGCAAAGGCCACCTTGTGCTCACCGGCTCGGTCGCGGGACAAATCCATCTGCCCGCCTCGGTCTATGGTGCGTCCAAATGGTTCGTCCACGGCTTCGGCGGCAACATGAGCGAAGACATGCGCGAGTGGGGCGGGCGCTGCACCGTCATCGCGCCGGGCATGGTCGATACCCCCTTCTTCAACGAGGCCAAGCCAGACAAGCTCAAACCCGAGGATGTGGCGCAAACCGTGATCTTCGCAGTTGAACAACCCAAGCGCGCCGATGTCCGCAACCTCACGATCATGCCCACGGGCTGATCCCTGTCCAATGGAACCACAGCCATTCTCGTGCGTTGATTTGATGACATGACCAGCAAAGCGAAAGGAGAATGCAATGTCCGTCGCACGTGTCACTGAAATCTCTTCAACATCTACGAAAAGCTTCGACGACGCCGTCGAGCAAGGCATCGCACGCGCCTCGAATACGCTGCGCAACATCCGCGGGGCGTGGATCAAGGATAGCAACGTCGATGTGGAAAACGGCAAGGTCTCGAATTACAGGGTCAACATGGCGGTGACCTTCGTGCTCGAAGACTGACCGTCACACCAGATGCGCCGCGACCTTCCGGGTATGCGGCGCATCGCGATGCTCAAAGAGGTATATCCCCTGCCATGTGCCCAACACAGGTACGCCGCCACGCACCGGAATGGACAGGCTCACCGGCATCATCGCCGCCTTGATATGGGCAGGCATGTCATCCGGCCCCTCATAGGTATGCGTCAGATACCCCATCGAAGGATCCGTCGTCGGCGGCACCAGCCGTGCAAAGTAATTGCGCAGGTCGGTCTGCACTTCGGGGTCGGCATTCTCCTGTATCAACAACGAACAAGAGGTATGCCGCACGAACAGCGTCAAAAGCCCGGCCTGCTCCCCCTGCTCCCGGGTCCAGCTCACCGCCTCACGGGTGAACTCATACAGGCCCTGCCCCCGCGTGCCGATCTGAAACTCCGTCTGCATTCGGCTCAACACGGCCCCCATTGAAACGCCTCGCGATCCCAACACTGGCCCGCCGCTTCCTTGGCCACGTAAAGCGGATAGATATCCGTCACCGAAACCGAGCCCGCGTCACAGAGCAACTGGGCCACGGTTTGGTCCCCCTTGATCACCGTCACCCCACCTGAAACACTGGTCGTGACCTCACCGTCTTCCGGGATGCGGTCAATCGCGTAATGCACGGTATAGTCGAATGGCCCATTGGAGAACCCCGCCTCTTCATAGATGGTGCGCCCGATCCCGTTCCAAGGTATCATGTGCACTTGCGCCACGGGCTGTGCCAAAAGCATCTCTGCCGCAGCATCCATCGGGCCAAAACGGTAATAGGCGACCCGACCTTGCAAACAGACATCCACCGATTTCGCGCCATCCTTGACCGTGCAATGAAACATCGGCTCGCCGGGGCCATAGCATCCCTCGGCACGCAGTGCGCCACTGGCGGCGATCAGCATCGCNAGGCTCAGGATCGGTTTTCGCATCTGGCAGGCTCCCGGGAATGGCTTTGGACAGTTCTAGCACGGCAAACCCGCACCGGCCCATCCCTTTCCATCCCGTGACACGGGCGCGCGCCCTGTTCATCTTTGGCCCGCCCCACAAAAGCGGCATTAACCAAACTTGCACGATCCTCACCAAGGCGCACGGCGGGCGCTCATCGCTCCGCTCCTCGCGCAGAAGGCCGTCAGGCCTGATAAGCGCGCCGCTTTCGTACGGGTTGTACGACTCGTACGACGCCCCAAGGCCACCCCCCGATTTTCGTACGAAAAACGGCGGGCAAGCGTACGACTTGTACGAAATGTACAACTTGTACAGTGGTCCAAAAGAAACCCCGGAGGTTCGTACAAAACTCCGGGGTCAAACGTACAACTTGTACAGAACTCGGCAGGCGCCGCGGTTAGCGAAAAATCCGCTCGCCCTGCTCGTCGATCACCTGCTTGGCCTTGCGGATGGAAAAGGCCTGCGCCTCCTCCAACGACCGGATCACATCCGCCCGCAGCAGGTGATGCACCTTCACCTCGCCATCAATCTCTTTCTCGATCCGCGCCCCAAGGCGATAGCCGTCGCTTTCGGATTGCGGCGTGGGGATGATGCGAAACCCCTCGTAAACCTCGGCTTCGGCCTCCGGTTCGGGCTTGGGCTTGCCGCCGCCAAAAAGCTTGGAAAACAAGGACATAGCCGCGCTTATTGATCCAGGAACGACCGCAGCTTGCGCGACCGCGAGGGATGCTTCAGCTTGCGCAGCGCCTTGGCTTCGATCTGCCGGATCCGTTCGCGCGTCACGCTGAACTGCTGGCCCACCTCTTCCAGCGTGTGATCAGTGTTCATGCCGATGCCGAAACGCATCCGCAAAACCCGTTCTTCGCGCGGTGTCAGGCTCGACAGAACCCGCGTGGTGGTTTCCTTCAGGTTGTCCTGAATGGCGCTATCTAGCGGAAGAACAACGTTTTTATCCTCTATGAAGTCACCAAGCTGGCTGTCTTCCTCGTCCCCGATGGGGGTTTCAAGGCTGATCGGCTCCTTGGCGATTTTCATCACCTTGCGAACCTTCTCAAGCGGCATTTGCAGCTTCTCGGCCAGTTCTTCGGGCGTGGGTTCGCGGCCGATTTCATGCAGCATTTGCCGCCCGGTGCGGACCAGTTTGTTGATCGTCTCGATCATATGCACCGGGATACGGATGGTNCGCGCTTGGTCGGCAATCGAGCGGGTGATCGCCTGACGGATCCACCATGTGGCATAGGTCGAGAATTTATAGCCCCGGCGATACTCGAACTTGTCCACCGCCTTCATCAGGCCGATGTTCCCTTCTTGAATAAGATCAAGGAATTGCAGGCCACGGTTCGTGTATTTCTTGGCAATGGAAATCACCAGCCGCAGGTTGGCCTCGACCATTTCTTTCTTGGCCTGCCGGGCCTCTTTTTCACCCTTTTGCACTTGGCTCACGATGCGGCGGAACTCGCTGATATCCAGCCCCACGTATTGCCCCACCTGCGCCATGTCAGCACGCAGTTCAGCAACCTTTTCGGGTTGGCGCTCCATGAACATCTGCCAGCCACGTCCGGGCTTTTGCGCCATGTCGTCCAGCCAGGTCGGGTCCAACTCGCGACCGCGATAGGCATCGACGAATTCCTTGCGGTTGATGCGCGCTTGGTCGGCGAGTTTCACCATGGCGCTGTCGATCTGCATGATCCGCCGGTTGATGCCGTAAAGCTGGTCGATCAGGGCCTCGATCCGGTTGTTGTGCAGGTGAAGCGAATTCACCAGCTCCACGATTTCGGAACGCAGTTTCTGATACTTGGCCTCGGCGTCCTCGCTGAATGAGCCATCCTCGTTCAGGGTGGCCGAGATCCGGCTGTCCTGCATCTCGCTGAGTTCGGCGAAGTCCTCCGCGATGCGATCCAGCGTTTCCAGAACGCGCGGCTTGAGGGCGGCTTCCATGGCCGCAAGGCTCATGTTGGCCTGCTCTTCTTCCTCGTCGTCATCGTCCTTGGCAATCGGATTACCATCGGCATCCAGTTCAGGCTCGCTGTCTTTGCTTTTCTCAGTGGGGGCGCTTGTCACATTGGCCGCCTCGGCCACGACGTCCTCTTCGGCACCATCGAGGCCTTCGCCCATCTGACCCGAAAACGTGGTTTCCAGGTCGATGACATCACGCAGCAGGATGTCTTCGCCCAACAGTTCGTCACGCCAGATGGTGATCGCCTGGAAGGTCAACGGGCTTTCACAAAGCCCCGCGATCATCGTGTTGCGGCCCGCTTCGATGCGCTTGGCGATGGCAATCTCGCCTTCGCGGCTCAGAAGTTCGACCGAGCCCATCTCGCGCAGGTACATGCGCACCGGGTCGTCCGTGCGGTCGAGCTTTTCCTCCTTGCCCGAACCGAGGGTAATCTCACCCTTCTTGCCGATCTCGGCAACGGCGGTGGATTTCCCGTCCTCTTCTTCGGCCTCTTCTTCCTCGATGATATTGATGCCCATCTCGTTGAGCATGGACATCACGTCCTCGATCTGCTCGCTGCTCACCTGATCCGGCGGCAAAACCTTGTTGAGCTGATCGTAGGTGATAAAGCCCTTCTCACGCGCCTCCCCGATCATCTTCTTGACCGCGGCCTGACTCATATCAAGCGAGATTTCGGCCTCTTGGTCTTCGGGTTTCTGGTCGTCGGTGTCCTTGGCGGCCATGAAGTTCTCCTGAACGAAAGGGCGATCGGGTGATTCTTAAAATCGAATCAATAACGCGTTCGCATGATTCGCACACCCGTTTACCCTGTTTTTCTTACATAATCCTAGCCAAAAGCCCTTCAATGGCCTGACTTGGAGTATCTGATCCTTTCCAGCAACGCTGCAAACGCGTCGCGTTCGTCACGACTGATTCGCGCGCCGTTGTCTCCAACCTCGTACTCTGCCTTGTCTTCCTGCTGGCTGCGCTGCGCCCGATTTTTAGCTTCGGCCGCCTGACCAAGACGCCAAGTCATGGCTTCATCAACGACACCCGCAATTTCTTCGGAAGCTTCCTCAACCTCTGCGGTCCATCCGGCTTCGGCTTTTAGTTTGGCGAACGCTTCATTTAAGGTCATACGTGCCGCTTCATCATCGTCGCGACGACGCACTGCAGGTGAAAGGGCAACGTGGGGCAGCGCCATAAGGTTTTCAAGGGTTTGCGGCCCCATTACTTCATCAATCCTTTGGCGCAAAGCGTCGCCACCGTCCGGGCCGTGACGCAAGATCAAATCACGCAATCGCGCATGATCAGGTACGGCACACTCCATCACTTCAAGCGAATCCCCAAACTCATCACAAATGGATGGGCAACAAATCAACGTCGCGAGAATGACCGCTTCGCACTTCTGAATCCACGCCTCATCCCCGGCAGCCACTAGAAGCGAGCTTTTAGTGCTTGTTGGAACAGGGGGAATGGGCTCCCACTTGCCAGACCGGAAGCGTTTCTGCCCTCCGCTACGGCGGGGGTTAAACAGCTTCCAAGTGAGATCTTTGATCGTCTGTTCATAATGCCCTCGGATCGACGGATCGCGGATCAGCTTGATCTTCTCGCGCAGCGCTTTGTCGAGGGCCGCTTTACGCTCCGGGCTGTCGAAATTGCGCCCCTCGGTCTCGCGCTGCCACAACAGCTGCACCATGGGCATGGCCTCATCCAACAGCTTTTGCACCGCCCCAGCTCCCTTGGCGCGCAAAAGGTCATCCGGGTCTTGCCCCTCGGGCATCAGAACGAACCGCAGGCTTTTGCCCGCCTCCAAAAGCGGCAAGGCAATATCAATCACCCGATAAGCCGCCCGCAGGCCCGCCGTATCGCCATCAAGCGCCATGATCGGCTCATCGGTGATGCGCCAAAGCAGTTGCAACTGATGCTCGGTCACTGCCGTGCCCAAGGGGGCCACCGAGGCCCCGAACCCCGCCTGCGCCAATGCGATCACATCCATATAGCCTTCGGCCACGATCAGGGGCTGCCCCTTGCCCGCCGCCTCGCGCGCCGGGCCATGGTGATAGAGCGTGCGGGACTTATCGAAAAGTTCGGTCTCGGGAGAGTTGAGGTATTTGGCGTTGTCATTCGGGTCCATGGCCCGCCCGCCAAAGGCAATACAGCGCCCGCGCGGGTCCCGGATCGGGAACATGATCCGGTTGCGGAAGGTGTCATAGGGCCGCCCGCCCTTCTGGCTGGGCTTGGCCAGCCCCGCATCAAGGATCATCTGATCCTCGACACCCTTGTTTTTCAGGTGGTCCCAAAGCCCCTGCCACGCGTCCGCCGCAAAGCCGATCTCGAACCGCTCCTGCGCCGCCTCATCCAAGCCGCGCCCGGCAAGATAATCCCGCGCCGCAGCCCCCGCCCCGGTTTTCAGCGACAGGCGAAAATGCTGCACGGCCATTTCCATGACCTCGGCCAGTTGCGTGCGGCGGTCGGCCTTTTCCTGTGCACGTGGGTCGCGTTCGGGCATCGGCATGCCCGCTTCCCCGGCCAGAATGCGCACGGCCTCCATGAAATCGACGTTCTCGGTCTCGCGGACAAAGGAAATCGCATCGCCCTTCGCGTGACAGCCAAAGCAGTAATAAAACCCCTTGCGGTCATCGACATGGAAGCTGGCGGTTTTTTCCTGATGGAAGGGGCAAGGCGCCCACATATCGCCCTTGCCCTGATTGGATTTGCGGGTGTCCCACATCACCTTGCGCCCGACCACATCGGTCAGCGACAGGCGCGAGCGTAGCTCGTCAAGGAATCCGGGGGGCAGGCTCATATATCCATATATGGGCAAGCCAGTGTTTTCGGCAAGCGGAAGAGGCGCAGAGTTTACTGCGCCAAGCAGGCCTCCTCGTAGGTGGCTGCTACCTCGTCGGTCAGTTGATCTTCCTCAAGTGTGTAGACCCAATTGACGATCGGCTCGACCGCGGGCTTATAAATCGCCGCATCGCCTTCCAGACCTTCGCCAATCGTTCGGATCGCCTTTTTCTGGCGCATCCCGTCCTGACGGGCCTCGACCGCGGAATCCACGATCTCAGCAGAAGTCGCGCAGAGGCTTTCCTTGTCCTGCGCCATCACGGGCGCGGCCAGACAAAGCGCGGGCAAAAGGGCGGCAAAACGGGTCATGGGTTACCTCTTGGGTCAAAAGCGTTGGGGGGCAACCTAATGCCCTCGGCGCGAAATGTAAGGGGGCGGGCCGGGGAAATCCGCCCGTCCCCTCCCCTCATCCCTGCCGCGCGGCCACGCCCTGCATCGCGGTTTTGAGGTCATGCACAAGGGTTTCGGCAAAAGCGCGGAAGACCATGATCTGATACGTGCCGTCGCTCAAATGAGTGATCGAAGCCTGCATATGCTGAAGCTCGGTCCGGGCGGTTGATCCGGGGCCGAATGCACCAGGGCGCAGATCAATCGGTGTCAGCCGCGCCAAGACATCCGCCGCCCGCGCGCCTTCAAGCCGCACAACCGCCCAAGCATCCGATTGATCGGTCAGGGCGCCATGGGCGGCAAGGCTTGGGTCCGCCGAAACGCCCATCAACAGCGCCATGCGTGGCCCGAACCAGATGGCCCGTGCATCGCCTGCCTCACTCACCCGGTTGGGCGCGGGCATCTCAAGCCCATGCGCCGCCTGCAGCGCTTTCGACAAGGCCGCATCCTTGTCTTTGAAAGCGGCGACCGAGGTCACAAACCCGGCCTCCACCTCGCTCAGCCGCAGGTCGCCCACCTCAATCGGCAACAATCCCTCGCAGGGCGTTTTCGCTTTCAACTCAACCACGCATCCGCCCTCCCTCTGGATCGAACTGCACAGGGTCGCAAACCTCGCAAAGGGTTTCCACACCGTTCAGATGGTCCACCATGCGCACCACCTCGCCATGCCGCACCCGGCCATTGCGCAGGAACCCAAGGCCGATATTGGCCTCCAGCATGGGCGAATAGCCGACCGAGGTGACATAGCCTTGGTCGTTGACCCGCACCGCCTCGGCTTCGGCGTTGAACAAATGCGCGCCCGCCACCAGCATCTTGACCTCACCCGCCGGGCGCAGGCCAACTAATTGCTCACGCTCGGAGCCATTCAGCCCCTCACGCGCCGCGGCGGTTTTGCCGATGCAATCCTTTTTGGCGCTCACCATCCGCTCCATGCCGATATCAAAGGCCGTCACGCGGCCATGAATTTCCGCATGGGTGATGAACCCCTTTTCAAGCCGCAAGACGTTGAGCGCCTCCATCCCGTAAGGCCCGCCGCCCACGCCCTCGGCCCGGCTGACCAAGGCACGGAACAAGGCATCGCCATAGCGCGACGGCACGGCAATCTCATAGCCATGTTCGCCCGAGAAGGAGATGCGGAACAGCCGCCCCTCGACCCCGGCCAGACTCACCGCCCCGCAGGACATGAAGGGCCACGCTTCATCGCTTAGCGGCGTATCCAGCAACCCATTTAGGACGTCGCGCGCCTTCGGGCCCGCCACGGCGAACTGCGCCCATTGCTCGGTGACCGAGGTAAACCTCACGTCAAGATCAGGGCGCAGGGCCTGATGCACGAATTCCAGATGCCGCATCACCTGCCCCGCGGCCGCGGTGGTGGTCGTCATCAGGTAGTGATTTTCGCCCAAGCGCGCCGTTGTGCCATCGTCCATCACATGGCCATCTTCGCGCAGCATCAGGCCATAGCGCACCCGCCCCACTTTGAGGGTCGAGAACATGTTGGTATAAACGAAATCCAAGAAGGCCCCCGCATCCGGCCCCTGAATGTCGATTTTGCCAAGGGTCGAGACATCGGCCACGCCTACGGCCTCGCGCACCATGCGCACCTCGCGGTCACAAGATTGCCGCCAGTGGGTTTCACCCCTTTGCGGGAAATAACTGGGCCGGAACCAAAGCCCCGCTTCGATCATCGGCGCACCGCGCGCCACGCTTGCCTTGTGCGATGTGGTGAAGCGTTCAGGCGCAAAGCCCTTGCCCTGCGCGCCTGCCCCCATGGCCGCGATCGGCACCGGCACAAAGGGCGGGCGATAGGTGGTCGTGCCCGTCTCGGGGATGCCGCGCCCCGTCGCATCGGCCAGCACGGCCAAGGCCCCGATGTTGGAGTTCTTCCCCTGATCCGGCGCCATACCTTGCGTGGTGTAACGCTTCATATGCTCCACGCTTTGGAAGTTCTCGGTGGCCGCTTGCTTGACGTCCTTCACCGTCACATCGTTCTGAAAATCCAGCCACGCGCGCCCCTTGCCCGGCACTACCCAAAGCGGCGCGATGTCATAGGCGCTATCTTCGGCGCGGGGCAGGTCGATATCCGGCACGGCGCGCCCGATATCCTGCATCGCCTCACGCGCTGCGGCCAAACCGCCCTCAAGGCACGCGCGGGTCGAGAAATCCCCGCGACAGGCCCCGGCGGTGAGCATCCCCGGCACCGCCCCTTCTTGCGGTACGAAGGCTGCGATCCGCTCGTTCCACTCGGGGCGCCCGTTCATATGACAGGTCAGATGCACCGAGGGGTTCCAACCGCCAGATACCGCCAAGGTATCGGCCTGGATTTTCTCAACCCCACTGATCGAGCTGATGGAGATCGCCTCGACGCTACGCCCGCCATGCACCGCACTTACCTCGCGGCCCGCATAAAACGGCACGTCCAGATCACAGCGCGCCTCGGCGCGGCTGTCGATCAAAGCACTCACATGCACGCCCCCCGCGATCAGATCGGCGGCGGTGCGATGCGCAGAGTCGTTGTTGCCAAAGACCGCCACGCTGCGCCCGGGGCTGACCCGCCAGCGGTTGACGTAGGCCCGCACAGCCCCGGCCATCATCACACCGGGCCGGTCGTTGTTGGCAAAGGCCACGGGCCGCTCCAAGGCCCCCGCCGCCAGCACCGCGCGCTTGGCCACGATCCGCCAGAAACATTCGCGCGGCGCACCGGGGCGCATGGCCACATCCGAGGCCACCCGTTCAAGCGCGCCATAGGTGCCTTGATCATAGGCGCCCGTTACCGTGGTGCGGGTCATCACCCGCACATTGGGCATCGCCTGCAACTCAGCGGTCATCGCCTCGGCCCATGCGGCACCTGACTGCCCGCCCACCTCAAGGCGTTCCGCATTTAGCCGCCCACCGGTGCGCATGTCCTCATCACACAGGATCACATCGGCCCCTGCGCGCCCTGCCGCCAAGGCCGCCATCAGGCCCGCAGGCCCGGCACCGATCACCAAAAGATCACAATGGGCAAAGGCCTTTTCATAGCGGTCGGTATTGGCCTCCATCGACAAGGCACCCAGCCCCGCCGCACGCCGGATAAACGGCTCATACACTTTTTCCCACGCCGCCTTGGGCCACATGAAGGTCTTGTAATAAAACCCCGCACCAAGGAAGGGGGCTGCTAGGTCATTAACCGACAGAAGATCAAGCCCTAGCGAGGGCCAGCAATTCTGCGGCCGGGCCATCATCCCCTCGAAAAGCTCCACCGTGGTCGCCCGCACGTTGGGGTCCTGAGCGGGGCCAAGGCCAAGGGTGACAAGCGCATTCGGCTCCTCGCTGCCCGCTGTCATGATCCCGCGCGGGCGATGATACTTGAACGACCTTGCCACCATTCGAATGTCATTGGCCAGAAGCGCCGAGGCCAATGTGTCGCCCTTCAGCCCCTCGTATTCCACGCCGTCAAAGCGGAACTTGACCGGGCGGCTTCGGTCGATCTGGCCCTTTCCTGCAAGTCTCATGCGCCCGCCTCCTTGGCGTCCTGCGCCAACTCACAACTCAACACCTCATGGGTTACGGTGTTGCGCGTGACCACCACCCAAGCGCCACAACCGGTCTCGTGATACCACAAATCGCGGGTCACCCCCGCCGGGTTGTCACGGTTGTGGATGTAGTCATCCCATGCCGCCTCCCCGGCCTCGGGGTCGGGCCGATCAAGCGCCACGGCATCGCCCTGATAATAAAACTCGCGCCGGTCGCGCTCTCCGCAGTAGGGGCAGGTGATCCTCATGCCGCGCTCTCCCAACTCATCCGCTTTTTGCCAATACCCATGTCGCGCCTCAATGCAGGTTGTGCTGCATGCCGGTGCCTTCTTCGTCCATCAGGCCCCGCCCCGTGCGGAAGCGGTCCAGACGGAAACGCGCCGCCGGGTCGTGATGCCTGTCCGTGGCCACCAGATGCGCCATGCTGAACCCCGATCCCGGCACCGCCTTGAACCCGCCATAACACCAACCCGCATCCAGATAGAGGCCCTCGACCCCGGTCTTGTCGATGATGGGCGAGCCATCGGGCGTCATATCCATGATCCCGCCCCAACTGCGCAATACCTTGGCCTTGCCGATGGCGGGCATCAGGGTCATCCCCGCTTCCATCACATGCTCCACCATGGGCAGGTTGCCGCGCGCGGCGTAAGAGGCATAGAAATCCAGGTCGCCACCGAAAACGAGCCCCCCTTTGTCCGACTGGCTGATATAGAAGTGCCCCATGCCGAAGCTGACCACATGGTCGATGCAGGGCTTTAATCCTTCGGTCACAAAAGCCTGCAAGACATGGCTTTCAATGGGCAGGCGCATACCTGCCATCTGCGCCACTTGGCTGGACCGGCCCGCGACGATGATCGCCACCTTCTTGGCCTTGATCGCGCCGCGCGTGGTCTGCACGCCCTTGACGACTCCGCCCTCGATATCAATGCCCGTCACTTCGCAGTTCTGGATAAGGTCCACGCCCCGGTCGCTCGCCCCCCGGGCATAGCCCCAAGCGACGGCATCGTGCCGCGCGGTCCCCGCCCGCCGCTGCAACAACCCGCCATAGATGGGAAAGCGCGCTTGGTCATAATCCAGATAGGGCAGCATGCGTTTGAGGTCCGCCACCGATAACAGCTCGACATCATCGCCCTGATTGCGAATGGCATTGCCCCGCCGGATCGCCGCGTCACGCTGTGCATCGGAATGGAAAAGCGCAATCTGACCGCGCTGCGAATGCATCACGTTATAATTCAGGTCTTCTTCCAACCCTTCCCACAGCTTGAGGGAATGACTGTAGAATTCCGAATTACCCGGCAGGAAGTAGTTGGCCCGCACGATGGTGGTATTGCGGCCAACATTGCCGCCTCCAAGGTACCCCTTTTCAAGCACCGCGACATTGGTGATGCCATGCTCCTTGGCCAGGTAATAGGCGGTTGAAAGGCCATGCCCGCCGCCGCCGATGATCACCACGTCATAGGCATCCTTGGGTGTCGCATCGCGCCAATGCGACTGCCAGACCTTGTTGCCTGTCAGGCCCTCTTTCAAAACGCGCAAACCGGAAAAGCGCATCGCCATCTCCCTGATACTTCGGCCGGAGTGAACCAAGTTCCATGCCCGATGGCAATGGTCGGAAACGGTGCCACGCAATTATTTGCGGCAATCTCGAAACCGGGCAATCAAGATCCCGCCTGTCGCCTGAAATGACGCGAAGAAGAAACGCCGTTGGATGCCTTAACGCAGGTGCTTCGGTATTGCGGCTTTTCGCTGCTCAAGAGATATTACGACGACCGGTGCGATAGGCGCGCCATCCTCGCTCAAAAGCGGATTTTGCCTGCTGCGCCCGGACATCAATGCGGCCACCAATCGCGCCAGTATGCGAAACCCGGCATAATAAAAGCCTCTGTCACCAGACGGGATGCCCTTTTCGGGCACCGCATCGCGCGTGAAGGCTTGGCAACGTGACGGTCCAAGGCTGGCTGCCTCTGCTTCCACCTCGGAACGGCGCAGAACGACGCCCGCAAAAGGCAAATGAACCTTTGACATGGTATTGATCATCAGCGTGTTGCAGCACCGCGCGACCCACCGATACAGCCCCTTCGGCGACAACCGCCGGATTTCCAACTGGTCCTCACCTTTCGCGAAGGTGATACGGTCAGGCGTGGTCTGCCAAATGTCCGTCCCGCCGGCCTGGCTAAGGATATCAATGCCGTCCTCGTAAAGCCGAGCCGCAGTTTGGCAATCCTTGCAAAAGCAGGTAACGCGCGTGCCCGCCGCCGGGGCGGGCACGGCCAAGGTCATCTCAACCGCGCCACACCGGCAGGCTTTGCGCACCGAGGTGGCCATCGCTCA
>PR_CR_10_Liq_1_inCRDRAFT_1001370_pt1 | contig 13760 bp, 10 predicted proteins | sample PRCRCaboRojoPR_3_FD_10241 | JGI IMG/M metagenome (IMG submission 10241) | reverse complement strand
GTCAAGTTTGAGATCAAAAGAAGCTGATCTAAGCCCCATGCGTTATCAACGACAATTGTTCCCGCTGCGGGATCAAACGTGTATGTCGATATTCGTCTCTTAGCCATTTTTTATTCCTATGTTATTTTCACCAGCCGCCAAGCGCGGTAGCGTATGCTATGAATCTTCGCTCGTCTTCAGCAGTAACGCCTGTTGTCTGTTGTGCTGGCTGCCATTGACCTAACGATTCGTTATATACAAGAATTTGTCCCTCTGATGGCGAACCTGGATCGTCAGAGTTTACGTTACCTAAGTCCTCGAGGTTGACATCGAGGACGTTTTTTGTTACCTTGCGAATTGCCATTGTCGTTCCTTTATGTTAGGATAATTCCCATTTCTATAAGCTGCTCTTCTTCGATTCCTTCATACTTTTCAGGATACTGCTGATAGTGCGCATTAATCATCTCTGAATAAGTGGCGTACTCTACGACTGTAGCGTCATCAGGATATGAGACGTGTAGACCCGCAGGATTTTCTGCGTCTGGTCCACAGCAAGAGCAAGCGTGACCGTTAATGATAAAATGTCCTTGTGTTTTAGTAAGCATAATATTCTCCTTAGTGTTAAGTTACAGGTCCGCCGTCAGTGATAACCCATTCATATATATTTATGAGAGCTGTTCTTGCAGCTTCTGCATCTCCGCCTGGTGTGTATTTTGAGTCTCCGACTCTGAAGTCAACGTTTGATTGTAAACTTTGACCAGAATAGTTGATAAGCATCGCATCATATCTTTCAGTAGAAAACCCTGCGCTTGCTGTGTTAAAATCAGTTACGCTTGATACATCAAACGTCTCTATTCCTTGTACATCCTCGTCAGGATAACCATACCCTTCAAAGGTAAAATCAAAACCCGTAACCTTTGACGTATCAAAATTGCGCAAATCTAAATCGGGAACTTGAGTACGACGAAACATCTGGGTCATATTTGTAACATTTGACGTATCAAATCCAGAAACGTCTAATGCTCCTTCACCTACAATAGAATCACAAACACCAAACATGCCATTCATAAGCGTTACATTTGACGTATCAAAGCTAGTCACATCCACTGATGTCAGCGAAGAGCATCTAAAAAACATTGCTTCCATTGTTGTTACATTTGAAGTGTCAAAATTGCTAAGATCTACAGAAACTAAATTTGAACAATCTATAAACATACTAACCATAGTTGTTACATTTGAAGTGTCAAATGCAGTCAAATCTAAGGTAGTAAGAGAAGAACACCCCGAAAACATATACCCCATATTTGTCACGTCAAGAGTGCTGGTTGTTCCTGGGGTAAATGATGTCATATTACTACAGTTTGAGAACGCGCCCGAAAAGCTCTGCCAACCCGTTGTGCCCAGATTATCAACTGATATGACCTTGACTGCTGAAGTTGAATCGTCGAAAAATCGTATATTCGGAAACTTACCGCTAATCTCAATCTGATACGTACCCGCGCTCGCAAACGTGTGAGTAAGGTTTGCATCGTTGTAAGCAGTAATCGTCTGTGTTGCTGAACCATCACCCCAATCTATTGTGGCATCAAATGTACCGATATTCTGGCAGGGAATTGTGAATGATTCGTTGGTCGTTGTTGTTTCAATGGTGAAGCGGAATGGTGCATCTACAAAACCGCCGTCTGTAATCGTCCACCCATAGGTATCAATCATTGACTGTCTTGCGTCCGCAGCTGAACTATTTGCGCTGTATTTTGCATTGCCAAAGTCAGCGCTTATACCTATTGGTAAGTTTTGCTGCGAATAGTTTATTAACATCTTATGATATCGAGGAGTATTCAACGTAGATCTTCCGTTGTATCCTCCCAAAAATCTGGGCATATCTGACGTCACGTTTTCTAGATTGAAATTTTCTATACCGATAACGTCAGTTAAGTCATACATATCGGCAAACATGCCTCCATACGACGTAACATTTGACGTATCAAATCCAGATACGTCTAAAACTTTTACATTAGGTATTCTAAAAAATGCTTCTGAGAATGACGTGACGTTTGAAGTATTAAAGTTTCTTACGTCTAATTCTTCTCCCGCATAATACAAAAAGATTCTGCTTATGTTCGTCAGACTAGACGTATCGAGATAAGGAACATAATCGTTCAAATCTGTAAACGAAGTACAATTAGCAAAAAGATTGTTCATATTAGTTACATTTGATGTGTCCCAATTTGATATATCAATTTTAGTTAAGCCACTACAACCAGAAAATAAATTTTGCATATTCGTAACATTAGAGACGTCCCAATTAGACACATCTAATTCTGTTAGTTGAGAACAGCCGTTAAATGCGTTCGCCATAGTAGTTACACTTGACGTGTCCCAATCAGAAACATCTAACTCTGATATAGGTATACCGACGAAAAAATGATCCATAGTAACTGAATTTTTGTGTACAAACTTGGGTGGCAATCTTAAATCCGTGAGAGAATTACATTGCCAAATAAATCTGCCTGCCTGCGTTATATTTGAAACATCCCACGTAGATATATCAAATAAAGTTAACGCGCTACAGCCACGAAATGAGTATCCTATACTTGTGACATTAGAGACATCAAAAGAAGTTAAGTCTAATTCAGTAAGCGAAGTGCAGAATGAGAAGTCTAGCGCCCTTCCCGTAAAGTCTGACGTGCTTGTTGTTCCTGCTGTAAACGTCGCTAGATTTGTACATCTACTTAAATTAAGCACTCGTAATCCGTTAGTGCCTAAGTTATCTACAGAAATAACTTTTTCTCTTGAATCTGTGGAAAATTCAATATTACCAAATTCGCCACTTATGCTTATTTGATATGTTCCTGCTGTCGTATAAGTGTGTGTACGATCAGGATCGTTCCATACGGTGATCTCAGACGTTGTACCGTCGCCCCAATTAATAATTGCATCAAACGAACCAAGAGATCCGTTAGTTATAGAAAACGTTTCGTTGTCAGTAGTTGTTTGAATGGTGAACTGCATTGGAGCATCTTCTTCTCCAAAGTCAGAAATAACCCAATTATGGTCATCAATCAATCGCTGCTTTGCTTGCGCTGCTAAGGAGTTCGCAGAATATCGTGATCTTACTGTAAACGACTGGTCGTTTTGTACAGGCTGCGCTTCCCAGTTGAGAAGAAGTTTGTCGTATTCAGTTCGAGTAATATAAAACGTAGTTGATATACTAGTGGTGTTTTCTATATTAAAGTTTTCAACGCCAATTGTTCTGTTTAAATTTGCGCTGTTACTAAAAATACCAAACATATTTGTAACTAAAGAAGTGTCAAAACTGGAAACGTCAAGTGTAGGAGCACCACAAGTTCGGAACATTTGAGACATCCCAGTAACTTTTGATGTATTAAAACTGCTAACATTTAAAGAGGTCAAAGAATCAGTAAATCTAAACATGTTAGTCATGTTAGTAACATTTGATGTGTCAAAATTAGACAGATCCAGCGAAGTTAAATCGTTACAGTACTCAAACATGGTACTCATGCTAGTTACGTTCGATGTGTCAAAATTAGATAAATCTAGTGAAGTTAGAGATCCGCATGCTCTAAACATAAATGCCATATTAGTTACATTTGACGTATCAAATCCTGACACATCAAGCTCTGTTACTAAACCGCATCCGTTGAACATCGAAGAAAAAGATGTACAGTTTTTGGTATTGAATCTAGACACGTCAAGAGTAGTCACGGAACCACATCCAGCAAACATCGCGTCAAGACCAATTCCTGTTATATTCCGAGTTTCAAACCCAGAAACATCTATTGTTGACAAAGATGAGCATCCTTGAAACATTCTGAAGAATGTTGTTGCAGAACTCGTATCCCACTTTGATACATCAGCGGTTGTCAATGCGCCACATGAGTTAAAAAATTCTTGAAAATCTTGTACAGAAGATACGTCCCAGTCAGCAAAACTAACAGTTTGTAAAGAAGTACACTCTCTATGCATTCTATTCATATTGGTCACTTTTGACGTGTCCCAAGTAGAATAATCAAGAGTGACTAAAGAAGAGCATCCATAAACCAGCTGACTCATATTGGTTACATTAGATGTGTCCAAAGCCGTTAAATCCAATGAAGTCAACGAAGAACAACCAAATAACATATTAGACATACTAGTAACTTCGGTTGTGCTACAGGTACCAGGAGTAAACGAAGTCATATTTGGGCAACTAAATCTTATTGATGTCCAGCCTAAAGTTCCTAGATTATCAACCGATAAAACTTTATTTCTGCTTTCCTGATTTGAGAAACTAATGCTTTTAAATAAACCTGTTATTTCAATTTGATATGTTCCGGCTGTCGCATAAGTGTGAACTAAGTCAGGATCACTAAATGACGTGATTGTTGAGGTTGTTCCGTCACCCCAGTCAATTGTTGCGTCAAATGCTGTAGCAGAATAACTACAAGGTATTTCAAAAACTTCATTCGCCGTAGTAGTTTGAACCGTCATTTGGAAGGGAGCGTCTTCAACACCCCCGTCTGTGATAATCCAGCCATAAGTGTCTACAAGCGTTTGTCGTGCGTCAGCGGCTGCGCTGTTTGCGCTGTATTTTGTCACTCCAAAATCAATGGGAACATTAGATTGGACAGATTGTGCTGCCCAGTTTACAAGCGTTTTATCGTATTCTGCTCTTGTTAAGGGACCTAAGTTTCCAGTGTTTAAATTTCCAGTATTATTCAAAAAATTTGACGCGTCAGTTACGGAAGAAACGTCCCAGTCACTAATCTTTAAATTTTTTAAACTAAAACATTCTTGAAATAACCCAGGCATTAGCTCAAATGACGAGGTGTCCCAATTTGAGACATCCAAATTAGTAAACGAATTGCCTTTTCTGAAAATTCTTGACGCTTGTGTTACAGAACTGACATCAAGTGTAGAGATATCAATATTTTCTAAAGTTGATAGTATATGAAGCGCTTCATATAAGCTCGTAAGGGTTCCTTTGTCGCAATTTCCTGCAACAAAGGACGTCATATTAGTACATCCTTGGAATCTAAAGCCAGTGAGACCCAATGTTCCTAAATTAATAACTTCCTTCAATTTGAGTCGGTGTACTGAATCAACACCAAAAAAATTAGCGGAATTTGCTCTTCCAGAAACAGCTATTTCATATGTTCCAGCTTCCAAATATGTGTGAGAAGGATTATTAGCGGTAACGCCCGTATCAAACTCGCCATCGCCCCAATCGATGTTTATGCTGGTAATGTTTTGTATTCCCAAAACATAACTTAAATCGTCAGCGGGTATCTCAACAATAATTCTAAAACTATTGTCTTTTGGTTCAGAAGATACACCTACAGCAGAGTTTAATAATGAACTCATGAGACCCCAGAACCTCCTAATGTCGCCTCAGTCGTACTTACAAAGAATAGTGTAGCAAGCCCTCTTCCTGCTAAAGTGCGCGTCCCTGTCGTTTCTGTGCCTGCTAGACGAAGGGTTACTCCTGTACCTTGATTTACCGTAACATCAAACGCTGAATTATTATAGATGAGTACCGTGTCTCCTGGTACACCCACGTTTTGATTAACAGTAACGTCTCCCGTCACCGTCATAGAAGTATTCATATTCGCCGACGTGAGTGTTATCGTAGTTTCAGTTGTGTGTTTTGCTTTAACGGCTTCAGCGAGCAAAGGCTTTAAGTGTAATACGCGAATCTCACTGCCAGCAGATATCGCAGGGGATATTGTAAGCGTAGTATTAACGATAGAATAACTACTAGTGGGTTGTACAACACCGTCAATAGATACCAAAATATTTTCTGGGATCGATGGCGCTTCACTTAATATAAATGCTGTTGAGCTACCGTTTGTGGTGAAGACGTCCTCTACGTTAGCGGAGTTCGCAAGATCAGATGATGTTAAGATGCCTGCTTCAACAGTAGTTCCGTTTCTAAATTTATCTCCGTCATAGTATAATATTTCGCCTAGTACTGGAGAACCTATTGAAACGTCGTCTAAGTCGCCTAGCCCGATCGAATTTGTAGCACGAACAAACATCGTTCCGTTATTATTATTAGATATAACAAAAGCTGTAGCAATCTTAGTACCAATAAGCGGTTCAGTCGCAGTAAACTCTCCTACAGCCGTCGTAGAGAGCCATAGGACATCGCCTTCTTGATATGCGCTTAAGTCTATACCTCTGACTTTACCGAAGTGTGTGACCTTTCCATCGGCGTCATTCGCGATCTCTTCAGTCGTAACGCCAAGATAATACTTTGCGTTTGCGGGATTCGTTGCGTCCATCGGAGCAATCGTGATGCGACCTGAAGCGCCTAATGTTCCCGTCGCCATTACGGGCGTGCCATCGGCAATCGTTGAGCCAGTGTTGTTTCTTACGTGATAAACAACTTCTTGACCTATCTGAAGAGTAGATCCGCCTTCATTAAGATCGAGCGTCTCTTCATCTGTGTTCCAAGTTAACGTACCTTGATCGCCTGTTCCGCCCGACAATTGAACTGAAGATGCTACTATATCTGTCGTATTAACCCACTGAGACGTCGCCGAATCATACTTTAAAAGATCTTCGTTAGTAGCTGTCGTAATCGTAACATCGGCAAGATCATCGATCGCCAAAGTGTCTAAGCGCAGTTTATCGGCTGCTGACATCATACCCGCTTCAGCTTGAGTGGCGTTTACGATTGTAGTGTCAGTTCCTGTCGATGATGTGATCGTTACTGAGGAATTTGTCTTAGTATTATTAAGATTTGTTCCGACATTATAGCTTGCTTCTATCCAAGCACCGTCATAATAGATAAACAGATTAGCGACAGTACTGTCCCACCAGAGATCGTTTTGATCAGGATTAGCAGGAGGAGTGTCCGATATGACAATAAAAGCGTTACCGACTTTGTCCCAACTACTATCAGAATATTGTTCTAGATAATTGAGGTCAGTATTATATCGCACCATTCCATTGACAGGCGATACTGGTCTTTCAGCTGTGGTGCCAGAGGATACTTTGACAGCGCCTGTACCATTGATTTCTGCGTCTTGCCCTACAGCAAGACCGTGTTTTACAACAAAGTCTTTGATTGCCACGGTTCACTCTCCCCTGTAGCTTTATTTTTATTTATGATGAAAGAATCTGCTCTTCTTCGTCTTCAATACCGAAAAATTCTTTTGCGAGTTCTTCAGACTCAAAGTAATACCAGCCATCTATAGGTAGCGCATATTGATCTTTGTCTTCAATCAATAGCTCATAATTTGCGTTATATATGCGCCTACCAGGTCCGAATAAAGTTTCGCTTTCGTACTTATAGAATCCATTTGTCGTCATAATACTACCGTCCATCCTTTGTTAGTCGCAATTTCAATTTCTTGTGCTGTAAGAAGAGCAGAGTTTGGCGAAGGACTAGAACCAGAAGAAAGTAATAATGTTTGCCCCACGGCAGGAAGTAAGTTGTTAAAAATTGTCACAATACTATCCTTTGACATCGAGCCAGTGATGGCGATTGAAGTAGCAATATTAGTTATCTTGGTTGGATCAACAAAAGAATTACAGCCAACAAACATAAAAGTTGTGTCTGTAGCATTTGTTAGATCCAACGTGGGTATAGACTTCAAAGAGCCGCAAGATTGAAACATACTATGATAATTACAAGCGCCTGTAGGAGGCGTAAAATTCACCTCACTAATATTTCTTGCGGCAAAAAAAGCATCGGATAAAGTTGTTGCGCTTGAAAAATCTAAATCTGGTATACTTTCCAATGATTCACATTGATAGCACATGCTAGAGAAATTTGTTGCTCCTGTTGTATCTAAGTTGCCTTTAATTTCAGTTAGACCGTAGCAGAATCCAAAAGTATTTCTAAGAAACGAACTGACTTTTGCTACATTCGAAAAGTTCATTTCTATAGAAGGCAAAGCGCTACAAGCATAAAATGCTCGTTCTGCGTCGGTGCAAACTGGTAAATTCATGGGAGGAATGACGCTTAACGATCTACAATTATCGTAGATGCTAGAAATGTCTGTCGCCGAAGAAAAATCTAAATCTGGAGCTTTTCTGAGTGAAGCACAAGAAGAAAACATACTTACGAAAGAGCTACATAAAGAAGATTGTCCTAAAATTGTAAAATTATCTAAATTTTCGCAGCCAAAAAACATAAAGTTTGTGGTGGTCGCGGAAGAAAGATCCAACGCAACAGACAATAGCTTAGTGCACCCAGAAAACATATTACTAAAAAATTGACAAGAAGAAGTGTCGTAATCAGGTATAGTTTTTATATTTTTACAATTAGCGGCAAAATAACTTAAGTTCGTACAAGAACTTAAATCCATATATGGCAATTCTGCTATTTTAAAGCAGTTGCTAAACATATTTGTAGCGTTTTGTAAAGCAGTTGGCCAAACTATGTCTGATGGAAATCTTACTAATGAATTGCAAGATTCAAATAAATTTGTCGCGCTGGTAACTGGACTTAAGTCTAAACCATTCGGTAAAGTCAGTAGAGACCTACACAGATAAAATGTTCTAAATGCGTCGGTTATTGGAGAAGAGAATGTTAGATTAGACAGGTCAATTAAGTTATAGCATTGATCAAACATGTAGTCAATATCTACTACAGAGTCAAGTTGAATTGTAGGAGCGACTTGTAGACTATAACAAGACGCAAACATACTAGAAGCGTCTGTGATAGCAGAAAAGTCTGCGTTCAATTCAAGATCTATTAGCGAAAAAAGTCGTTGAAACGCTCTAGTGCAGGCACTAATCTGTTCGCTAGAATTGAAAACGAATTTTTTCATTTTCGTATGAAATCTTTCGTTCCGAGTTGGACCTTGAAGTACATCGTCTAAGTCTGTAACTTTAGAAGAAAGAATTTCAATCTTTTCAGCTGCGACAGCATAAGAGCTATTTTCACCGCCAGCTGAAATAGCTGTTGCTTCGGGGAAACTCATTACAATATCTAAAAATCCCATTTCATAAGGATAAATTCCACCCACTAATAAAACTGTGCTATCTATATCAACAGCAATAACGGCTCCAGTAATCGTCTGAGACGCTTGTGGAGTTACTGTAATGATTGCTTGACGATACCCTTCAGTTGTTGTAGTCGCTGCTGATATGTCGTTGTACGCATATTGATGAACTCCCACCGAGCCTTGCGTGATGTTTTCGACAGTACCGTCTCCCCAATCTACAGTATAATCACCTCCGTCTATTCGCAAAGAATACCAGTTATTATCAGCTGCCTCATAGACTGCGGCAAGAGCGACCATTTTCTGTTCTGTATTCAAAACAGTCGGAAGATCAATGAACTCTGAGTTTCTCTCATATGACCTAAGAGGAGGCGCTGGCGGATCTATCTGTAGCTCAATCGCGTCCCTTACGGCTTGCGGAAGGTCGCCAGTATATTCGGCAAACGAAGTGGATTCCCAGCGCTCTTTATCTGCGTTATAAGCAAACTGTAAATCGCCAGAAGTAAATGATTGTTCGTCTACTGGATTTGCTGGGAATACAAGTGCCATTTAGCTTAGTCCTTCTTCAGATGATGCCCACGCTTCGGTTGCCAGAATAGCTAGTATTTCAGAATGCGTATATTCGGCGCTCTTGCCTGATATTGCGGCAACACTGGCTGGCATAGCGCCTTCGTACTTTACAAACGTCTGACTTTCATCTACACTATAACGGCACGTTTGCGCTGACGTTTCTAATACTTCGTCAAAGTTAATGTTAGCAACTTCGGTTGCTGGTATGATTACATATTTGCGATTATCAAATGCCATATCTTCCTCTCATAGCGTTAAAGTTTTGTTGGACTTCTTCTGCGGTTAGTGCGCGGTTGTAGATTGATGCGTTATATATGTTTCCATTAAAGTTTCTTTCGTAAGTTGATGTATAGCCCCATTTTCCTATTTTAACATTTACATTGCCTGAAGTAGGGTATACTGGATCTGTTGACCAAGAACTCTCTGCAACCAAGACTCCATTATGATAAATTTTTCTATTGACTCCGTCGTATGTAGCAGCTATATTATGCGTTATATTATTTAAAATGGTGTTTAATCCAGTTTCTATTCTTGCGCTATTAGACTGAACAATCAACCTAACGTTTTGATTTATCCAAGAATGAGATAAAAAATATTGTACAGGCAATTGTTCACTAGACGCAACCAATACGCCTCCAAAGTCGTCGTTTCTTGCAGGAACTCCCGTCGCTTTATACCAACAAGAAAGAGTAAAATATGTTGGAGTTATTTCAGCAGATTCTGTGTAGTCATCAACACCATCAAAACTCAAATATCCTAAATTATCAGCAGAATACCCAACACCATTCACCAGCGTCGCATCATTTCCATTTCCACTCAGATCAAACCAATCTGTACCAGTACCGGAATAACTGCGCGAATTTGCTGCGTCTAAACACAGTACTAGCCCGTCTGTTACGATAGGTCTATTTCCATGCGCTAAACTCATAACCCGTAACGCTCCCTCATCGCATTAAAGTTTTGTTGGACTTCGGCTGCTGTTAATGCGCGGTTGTAGATTGATGCGTTTGAGATGTCAATAATAGAGTATCTACCTGATTGACTATCACGAGTATCAAACTGAAAAGTTCCTGTTAGCTCTGGGTGCGAAACTGTATTCGTTGCGACGGAATCAATATTATTACCTTTAAGATACGCAGTTCCCTGAGTAGGTGTAACTGTAATCGCACATAAACACCATTCGTTTAAAGGAGGTACCAGTCCAGATGCCCAACCATATGTGGTACCTGTATTATTCCAATGATATCCAATTTGATTAGTGGTATCTCTAAAATTCATACCAGTCGCGGGAACAGTCCCTCCATTTCTAGTAAAAAGTATTCCTGCAAACCGAATTGTTTGCCCCGTTCTTCTAAGCCAAAGCATTATCGTCATTTCAGAAAATGTTGAATCAAATGCTGTTCCTTGAACAAAATCGTTTACACCATCTTGTATAAAATATCCTAAATTATCGTTAGAATACCCGACGCCATTTACTAATGTACCGTCATATCCATTCCCACTCAGATCACTCCAAGTGGTACCAGTACCGGAATAACTACGAGAGTTCGCAGCATCTAAGCATAGAACCAACCCATCTGTTACGATAGGTCTATTTCCGTAGGCTGTACTCATAACCCGTAGCGACCTCTCATCGCATTAAAGTTTTGTGCGACTTCGGCTGCGGTTAGTGCGCGGTTGTAGATTTTGAAAGATGAAATGTTCCCAGGAAATAGCGATCCTGCGGGCGCCTGTGATTTACCTATTTGAAACGTTTCTGTTTGGGAAGTAAAAGGTCCTATTGTTCCAGTACCGTCTAATTCTGATTGAACATATACTTCAGTAGAAGAAGTTAACAAAACAGACGTAACATTATACCAAGTTGTATTATCCCAGGATGCAGTCGCTGAACTTAGACCTGCATCATCACCAATATCAAGATGAAAGGTTCCTTCAATAAATCTAGACTCTAAATGAGTTCCTTTACCCCAAGGTCTACCGCTTTCATTTGCTGCGCTTGATATATTATTTGCGGGTTTAAACCAAAAATCTATCGTAAGCTCAGAAAATAGATGATAGTCTCCAGGAACTTCTGCGTAATCGTTTGCTCCATCAAAAACAAATGTGCCTTTGTTATCCGAAGAGTATGTTGGATTGTTTATCAGCGTTCCATGATTCCCGTTTCCGCTCAGATCAAACCAATCTGTGCCTGTACCAGGATACGATTTAGGATTCGCTGCGTCTAGGTGTAAAACTAGCCCGTCTCTTACAATTGTTGGTCCATGCCCAAGTGCCATGATTATGCTGGTCCTCCGTCAGTGATAATCCATCCATATGTATTTACCAGAGTTGTTCGTGCTGCCTCTGCTGCGCCACCTGCTGTGTAAGTAGCATCCCCAAAGTGAATAGTGACGTTGCTCTGAACAGCCTGTGCTGCCCATGCGATAAGCACTTCGTCGTATTGGGCTGTTGTTAGGGCGTTGTTTGCGCCGAGTAGGAAGTCGGTTGCACTCAGAAAGTTATTTGGTAACAGTAAAGTGATGTCCCAACCAGCTATATCTAGGTTTTGCAGGGATGAGCAGTTTCGGAACATAAAAGCCATAAACATAAGACTAGACGTGTCAAAACCTGAAACATCTAAAGTCGGTACAACACATCCGCTGAACATTGCTAACATACTGGTAACATTAGACGTGTCAAACCCTGATACATCTATAGTCGTTAAACCAGAACACAGTTGGAACATTGCCCCCATAAAAGTAACATTAGACGTATCAAAACCTGATACATCTAAAGCTGATAAAGACTCGCACCGATCAAACATTGCCCCCATAATAGTAACGTTGGACGTATCAAAACCTGATACATCTAAAGTTGTTAGCGATGAGCATTGCATAAACATCCAGCCCATATGAGTAACATTAGACGTATCAAAACCTGATACATCTAAAGTTGTTAGCGATGAGCATTCTGCAAACATATAACTCATATTAGTAACATTTGATGTATCGCAATCTCCCGCTACAAACGATGTCATATTTGAGCAAGATTGAAACGCCTCAAGAAAGCTAGTCCAACCAAGCGCACCTAAATTAGTAACCGTCCTTAACTTGCTCTCAGAGCCGCTACTACTAAACTGAACTCTCGTCGCACTACCCGACACACTAATTGAGTGCGTCCCAGCAGTAGCATAAGTGTGAGTGGGATTATTCGTAGTTATGCCCGTATCAACCGTACCGTCACCCCAATCCACATCAATACTGGTAACTCCTGTCAATGGCAACAGGAATTCTTCACTCGCGCTGGTTGTCTCAATCGTGAATTCAAACGCATCATTTCGCTCAAGCGTTCCACCACCGTCAGTGATAATCCAGTTATATTTGTCAACCAGATACTGCCTTGCATTTGCTGCTCTACTTCCTGGTGTTACCGCAGCATCACCAAAATGAATTAAAACATCTGACTGTAATGGTTGTGATGCCCAGTTGATTAATACTTCTTCGTATTGTTCGGTTGTGAGGGCGTTGTTTGCGTTTTGTAGGAGCCCTGTCAAGTTTCTAACGGAAGTAACGTCCCACTTGGTCATGTCTAGATTTTCTAATGAGCCGCAGCTACGAAACATATACTCCATACTGTTTGCTCTAGAAGTATCAAACTTGCTCACGTCTACAGAAGTCAACGAAGAACACGTGGAGAACATAACATTAAATTTGGTAACGCTAGACGTATCAAAGGTTGATAAATCTACATTTGTTAAACTAGTACAATTCCAAAAAAACCCATCAGTATTATTTAAATTCGACGTGTCGCAGTCTCCTGATACAAAAGAGGTCATATTAACACAGTCTTTAAACATTCTATTTTCACCGCGCCAACCTAACGCGCCAAAATTAGTAACTTCCTTAACATAAGGAGCCCAAGGAGAGTCGCCAAACCGAACACTCGTCGCACTACCCGTCACACTTATCGCATGAGTGCCTGCGGTGGCATAAGTATGAGTAGGATCGTCTGTGGTAATCCCCGTATCAACCGTACCATCGCCCCAATCCACGTCTATGCTTGTGACACCGCGCATGGGCAACAAAAACGACTCATTCGCAGTAGTCGTTTCAACCGTGAGTTCAAATGCGCTGTTAAAGTTTGTGACTGGACCGCCGTCAGTAATGACCCATCCGTATGTATTCACAAGCGTGTCACGGGCTGCTTCTGCTGAACCACCAGGAGTGTATTGTGCATCGCCGAAATGAATCGCAACATTTGACTGAAGCGACTGTG
>PR_CR_10_Liq_1_inCRDRAFT_1001369_pt1 | contig 13764 bp, 15 predicted proteins | sample PRCRCaboRojoPR_3_FD_10241 | JGI IMG/M metagenome (IMG submission 10241) | reverse complement strand
GGCGAAGCGCCTCGCCGCGAGCCGGCCGCAGGCCGAAATCATCGGCTTCAGCGTCCAGCCCATGGTGCGCGGCCGCGGCGCCCGTGAGCTCATCGTCGGCGTCGCCGCGGACGCCCAGTTCGGTCCGGTGCTGCTGGTGGGCCACGGTGGCAGCGCCGTCGAGGCCATCGACGACAAGGCCATCGGTCTGCCGCCGCTCAACCTGCGCCTGGCGCAGGAGCTCATGGCGCGCACGCGCATCCATCGGGTGCTCTCAGGCGCCGGCGGCGAGCCCGCCGCGGCCCTGGACGCCGTGGCCCTGGTGCTCATGCGGGTCTCGCAATTGGTGTGCGACTTCGCCGAGGTGCTGGAGCTGGATATCAATCCGCTGCTGACGGACGCCGACGGTGTGCTGGCGCTCGACGCCCGGATTCGCGTGGACTTGAGCGCCCGCACTGCCGATCCCGGCGAGCGCCTCGCGATCCGCCCCTACCCCAAGGCGCTGGAGGAGACCATCAACTTGGGCGACGGCCGCCGCCTGCTGTTGCGGCCCATCCGGCCGGAGGACGAGCCCGCGCTCCAGGCCGCCGTCGCCGGCCTCACGCCGGCGGAGGCGCGGCTGCGGTTCTTCGCACCCACCCGCACCCTGGACCATGTGGCCGCCGCCCGCTTCACCCAGCTCGACTACGACCGGGAAATGGCCCTGGTGCTGACCGAGCCCGGCAGCCCCGGCCGTACGCCCATCTACGCCGTCGCCAACCTCTCCGCCACCCCGGACCGGGCCAGCGCCGAATACGCCGTGCTGGTGCGCCACGACATGGCCGGCATGGGCCTCGGCGTGCTGCTGATGCGCCGCATCATCGACTACGCCCGCGCCCGCGGCATCGGCGAGCTCACCGGCGATGTGCTGCGGGACAATACCACCATGCTCAAGCTCTGCCGGCTGTTCGGCTTCAGCACCCACCGCGACCCGGAGGACCCCGTCATCGTCAAGGTGCGGCTTCCGCTGTCCGGCGCTTAGGCGGCGAGGGCGCCGGATCGCGATAGGGCGATGGCGGCGACGGATACCCGTCGTGCAGCAGGCGCCACTGGGCACCATCGGTGGTGCCGATACGGGAAAACCATTGGGCGGCTGGGCCGATACCCGAGTGACGGCGCAGGGGTGGCGGTGTCTGCCCCTTTCGCTGAACCCCCGATCCTTCCCGTGCGTGTATTAAGGTAATGTGGTGGCGTCTACACATCTGTCGCGCTGAAACAACACAAAGGGGGTTTCCATGTCCAGCAGCAGAACACGCCGACGCCCCGGCCGCGTGCTCCTCGCCACCGTCGCCGTACTCGCATGTCATCAGGTCCATGCGGCGAACTGGGTCATGCTGCTGGGCACGGAGCCACCGTCCGCCCCCGCCTATCGCCCGTTCGGCTTCATCGGCGTCGACTACCAGCAGACACAGGGCACGGACCTGCCCGCCGGCCCCTGGGAAGGGCAGCCAATGGTGCTGAATCAGATTCCGCCCAACCTGGATACCGATTCGACGCTGCAGTTTTCGTTCGTGCGCCTGGGCCTGCGCGGGCGTCTGCTCGACGGCAAGCTCAACTATTGGGTGTCGCCCCTCGCCGGAGACAACCCGATCTCCCAGAACGGCACCCCGAACGTCAAGTTCACCGACGTGAGTGCGACCGCGAGCCTGATTCCGTATGCACGCATCCGCATCGGGCAGTTCAAGTATCCCGGCTCGGAGGAGGGCATGCAGCCGACGGTGTTGCGCGATTACATCAGCCCCACCGCCGTCAATGCACAGCTCGTCAACGAGCGCCCGCTCGACAGCGACGGGCTGCCTCCGGACGATGCGAACGACCTGACAGGCCCCGTGAGCGGCTGGCGCGACACCGGAATACAGCTGTTCGACGCCTTCAAGACTGGTGACTGGGAGCACACCTATGCGGTCATGGCAGGGACCGGCTCCGGTCTCGCCATCTACAACGGCACCGGCAGCGGCACACCGGACTGGTGGCTGTACTGGAGCTCGGAGTGGGTCTTCGGCGGCAAGGGGCCGTTCCGGGATGGGCTCAAGCTGACGGGCTGGTATCAAACCGGCGAGCGTGAGCTGCGCGCCGGCCCGGAGCAGACCAAGCAGACCTTCGATCGCACCCGCTGGGGTCTGGGTACCACCTTTCGCCGCGGCCCCTGGCGCGCCGCCGCCGAGTGGATCAAGGGTGATGGCATGATCTTCAACGGCACCGATGCCGTGGCGGTCCCGGGCGCGATCAGCAACAACGGCATGCGCGTGGCCTCCTACAACGTGCTGCCGGAGAACGAGGCCGACGGCTGGTACCTGGACGCGGGCTACACCCTATTCGACAAGTGGGAGCTGCGCGCGCGCTGGGACCGGCTGAACCGCGGCACGGACAGCGACATCACCGAGCGCCGCTTCGAGACCCTGACCCTGGGCACCACCTACCGCTTCAACAAGCACGTGCGCGTACTCATCGACTATCAGTTCCGCGACTTCAAGGCCCCGGGACTGCCCGGCGCCGCAATGCCCAATGTGATTCTGGACGACGTGGACAACGTCTTCGCGGCCCGGGTCTGGGCAAGGTTCTAGTGCGCAGCTGCTGCGGTCGCGCGGCCGTGCCGGATACGCCGACTCCGGTCGGCACGCTGGGGCGGGCGGACTGCGGTCCGCCGGCGGTGCAGGAGCGCTGGCCGCAGCCGTACCAGTCTCCAGGGCGGCCCAGACGCGGCTCTGGCTTGCGTCCCCCGGCCGGCGTCTGTTCCCGCGGGCCGGTCACGGCCGCCAGGTGCGTCACACGCCGCCGGCGTGGACAGTTTCGTAGTAGAGCTTCTCCAGCTCTTCCTTGTGCTTGGCCTCCTCGTTGGCGAGGTATTCGAACAGCTCCTTGATGGGGCCGGGGGCGGTGCTGTCGGCAAGGGAGCGGTAGTGGGTCATGGCCAGGTGCTCGCGGCCCATGGCGTACTGGAGCACGGCCTGGTCGTCGGGCTGCTCGCCCAGGTCCGGAGTCATCACGGCGTCAGCGAACTTGCCGTCGGTGACCGGGCGCTCGATCTCCGCCTGGATCGCGTCTTCGACGTCGTCGCGGGCGGCGAGGCTGGTGAAGAGGTCATAGTGGCCCTGCTCCTCCTGCGCCAGCTCCTCCACCAGCCAGCGGAAGCGCTTGCTGACCTTGGGAATCAGGTCCGTGTAGAAGTCCCGGGCGCTCTCCTCGAAGGACGTGGCCACGGCGAGCACGTCCTTCAGCGTGGTCATGGATTTGATCTTGGCGTAGCTGGCGGATTCGCCTTCCTGCATGCTGCTCATGCGGCTTGCTCCGAAATCATCAGGTGATCGTGGATGCTGGCGGCGGCCCTGTGGCCGTCGGCGACGGCAGAGACAACGTCCGGGCCCCGCACCATGTCGCCGGCGGCCCAGAGCCAGTCCGCGGAGGTGCGCAGCTGCTCGTCGACCCTGAGACGCCCGCGCTGCCACTCCAGTTCCTCGGTGAGGGCCTCGCCCAGCAGATTCACGTCGGCGGCCTGGCCGATGGCCTCCACCACCATGTCGCCATCGTGGACCAGCTCGTCGGCGTCGTCGAACTTGGGGGCGAAGCGGCCCTGCCCGTCGAAGATGGACAGCACCTTCAGCGTGCGCAGGCCGGTGGCGCGGCCTTGTCCGTCGAGCATGACCTCCTGCGGCCCGCGGGCGTCCAGGATCTCCACGCCTTCCTCGCGCGCCTCCCTGATCTCGTCGGGGTCGGCGAGGAAGTGGTCGATGTCCTCCAGGGCGGTGAGGGTGATGGCCACCTGGCCGTGCTTGCGCTTCTGCAGCCGGGCCAGGGTGCGGGCGATGTCCATGGCCACGTTGCCGCCGCCGATGATGACGGCGCGCTTCGGCACCGGGATGGACTCGCCGTCGGCGACCTTGCGCAGCAGCTCCACGGCGCGGTGCACACCCTCGGCATCCGCTCCCCTGACCCGGGTGGAGCGGCCCATCCACAGGCCCACGGCGATGAGCACCGCGTCGTAATCATCGCGCAGCTGCTCCATGGTCACGTCGGTGCCGACGCGGGTGTCGTACTGGATCTCGACGCCGAGGGAGGTGATCACGTCCACGTCGTTGTCCAGCTTGTCCGCCGGCAACCGGTAGTAGGGGATACCGTAGCGGGTCATGCCGCCGGCGGCGCCCATGGCCTCGAAGACCTTTACCGCATGGCCCTGCATGGCAAGGTCGTAGGCCGCCGTGAGCCCGGCGGGGCCGGCGCCGATGATGGCGATGCGCTGGCCGCTGGGAGAGGACTGCCTGCCCTCGGCGGCGATCTGCTTGACCCGTTCGTGGCTCAGCTGGTCCATGGCGAAGCGCTTGAGCCAGCGGATGGCGATGGGCTCGCCGCGGTGGCCGACGGAGCAGGCGGTTTCGCAGCGGTGCGTGCAGACCCGCCCGCAGGTGTGCGCGAAGGGGTTGGTGCGGTAGATCTGGCGCACGGCCTCTTCGATGTCGTCCTGCCAGATGGCGCGGATGTACTCCGGCGCGTTCATGTGCGTCGGGCAGGCGTCGTGGCACATGCCGCACTGCACGCAGCGCGACGCCTCGATGATGCCCTGGTTGCGGTCGTAGCCGTCGACGATCTCGTCGAAATTGCCGATGCGCGCCTCGGGGGCCAGCTCCGGCATGTCGGTGCGCTCCAGCGCCACCATGTCGCTCTCGGCGTGCTTGGCCCAGCCCTTGTCGTAGGCGACGCCGTGGATGCCGCTGCTGTCCGGCAGCACGAAGTAGCTGTCGAGCTCGGGGTCGGTGCAGGTGTGCACGTACTCGCGCGACAGCGAGATGGACCCGGTGGGGCAGAGGTCGACGCAGAGCGCGCACCAGCAGCAGCGGCCGTAGTCGATGGCCGGGCGCAGGTTGCGGACGCCCTTCTCTGGGTCCTCCGGCAGGCCGGGCACCTCCGCCATGGTGATGGCGGCGTTGTCGCAGACCTTCTGGCAGGTGCTGCAGCCGATGCAGGCCTCCCAGTCATTGAGGTGGAAGCCGCGGTAGTTGGCGGAGGCCGGGCGCGGGTCCAGGGATTCGGTGACCGCCTTGCGGCCGAAGAACTGCAGGTTCTTGAGGGGCGCGAGGATGCTGCCCTTGTCGTTCGGGTCGATACGGCTCATCAGCGGTCCACCTCCGGGGGGCAGGCGTCCAGGGAAAACATGATCTGCGCGACGTCCTCGATGCGGCAGCCGACGGAGAGCTTCTCCAGCACCTGCACCGCGTGCATCTGCGAGGGGCCGCGCACGTGGGTGCGGTAGGGCTTCTCGCCGCCGTTGGAGACCACGTACCAGGCGAGCTCGCCTTTGGAGGACTCCATACGCACGTAAGTCGAGCCCGCGGGCACGTTCCAGGCAAGCGGGTTCGGGATGGGGCAGCGGATGGGGCCTTCGATCTCCGGCAGCTTCGCCAGCACCTGGCGGATGATCTTGATGCTCTCGAACAGCTCCTTGCGCCGCACCAGGGCGCGCGCCCAGGCGTCGCCGGCGTCCTCGGTGACGATGTCGAAGTCGAGTTGGTCGTAGACCAGGTAGGGGTCGTCCCGGCGCACGTCGAAGGCGAGCCCCGTGGCGCGCAGGTTTGGCCCGGTGACGGCCCAGTCCAGCGCGTGCTGCTGGCTGATGACGCCGACGCCGCGGGCGCGCTTGACGAACACCCGGTTGCGGAACATCAGGTTGTCGTAGTCCGGCAGCCGGGACTCCAGGTAGTCGATGGTGTTGGACACCCGCTCGATGAAGCCCGGCGGCATGTCCCGGCGCACGCCGCCGGGGATGTTGTAGATGTGGTAGACGCGCCCGCCGCAGAGCTCCTCGAACAGGTCCAGGATCAGGTCGCGGTCCGCCATGCCCCAGAACATGGGCGTGTACATGCCCGTGGTGGCCGCATGGCCGCCGAAGGTGAACAGATGCGCGGCGAGGCGCGAGAGCTCCGCCTGCAGCACCCGCAGCCACTTGGCGCGCTCCGGGACCTCAAGACCGCACAGGTCCTCCACGGCGAGGCAGTAGCTGATCTCCATGGGCACCGGGTCCGGCACGCAGATGCGCGGCGTGATGGCCAGGTTCTGGATCCACAGCCGGCCTTCCATCAGCTTCTCGAAGCCCCGGTGCAGGTAGCCGGCATCGGCGCGGCCCTCGATGACCTCGTCGCCGTGCAGCCGCAGCTTGAAGGCGTAGTTGCCCTCGATGCCGGGGTGGTTCGGGCCGATGTTCAGCTCGTACTCGTGGCTCGGCGGCTGACGCTGGGTCTCGTAGTTTTCGGGTCTCATGGCGGATCAGGGGCTGGGGCTTGAATGAATTGGTAGGAGCTGGGAGAAGATTCAAAAACCAGTCGTCGACGGCGTCGGCTTTGGCGACACAAGTGTTTGAGGTCTTTTTGAACCGTATCCAGGCGATGGGCCCAGGAGAAGGGAGTAGCCATCGGCTCATGGTGCGGGGTTTTGCCCGGCCACTTGCCACCAGGTTCTCATTTCCGGCTGAAGCGCTGCTCGTCGGGGCGGATCGCGATGCCGCCGCCCTGGGCGACGATCTCCTTCAGCCACTCGGGGTTGTAGTCCTGCCAGTCGAAGTGATCGTTGACCCAGGCCTCGGAGTCGAAGTCTTTGCGCATGGGCGGCGGGCCGTCCCATTCGGTGAGGATGAACTTGCTCATATCCGGGCTGCCCTCGAAGTAGACACCGAACATCTCGTGGATGTCCCGCTCGAAGAAGGCGGCCGGGGTGTAGATGTCGTAGACCGAGATGTAGACGCCGGGCTCCCGCGGAATGCGCGTGTGGGCCGACACCAGCGACTGCAGCTCGTAGGACCAGACGTGGTAGACCAGCTCGAAGGCGCCGTCGTCGGGCCAGTCCACGCAGCTGATGGCGGACAGGTGCACGTACGATGCCCGTCCGCGCAGCAGCTCCAGGAGCGCTGGCAGGGCATCCGCCGCCACGTCAACGCGCAGCCGGCGGCTCGACTTGCGCCGGAACTCGATGCCTTCCAGCTCCGACAGCACTTTGTCGAGCCAGGTGGAGAGCTCTTTGCCTTTGGTCATGGGTCGGCCTGTGTTGGGTTGGCTCACGCGAAGGTGGTTGGAAGCTTGTCACGCGAAGACGTTGGGTGCGATGTCACGCGAAGACGCTGGAAAGAGGGGCACGCGAAGACGCGCAGGGAAGGCGCGAATGAAGAGGTGGCATGCGAAGACGCGAAGACGCGAATTGAAGAGGTGGCACGCGAAGACGCTGAGGTGAAGGCGCGAATTGAAGAGGTGGCACGCGAAGACGCTGAGGTGAAGACGCGAATTGAAGAGGTGGCACGCGAAGTCGCGAAGACGCGAAGGGGAAGACGCGAATTGAAGAGGGGGCACGCGAAGACCCGAGGACGCGAAGGGGAAGACGCGACTGAAGAGGTGGCACGCGAAGATGCGAAGGCGCGAAGGGGAAGGCGCGGGTCTGAAGAGGGCACGCGAAGACGCGAATAGAAGAGGGCACGCGTAAACGCGAGGGGTCTGGATTTGACGCAGGGCGTCGAGCGGAGGTCCGGCCACAGGGCCGGCGCTGGCTCCCACGCTCCCGCGTGGGAGCAAGGGCGGACGCTCTGCGTCCCGGGTCCATTCTCGCGAGATGGTCGGAGTTATGACCAAGGCCTGATGTAGAGAGGTTCATGGCGTGGGTCCTTGTCATTGATTCACGCGGAGAGTTGAAGCTGTAAGTTCATGATGATTGTTGACGACGCGCCGTACGCCTTCCCTGAAGGTCGCTGCGCCGAAGTTGATCACCAAGCCGACGCGCAGATCCATCAGGCGCAAATAGGTGAGCAGTTGCTTCATGTGTAGCGGCAGTAACTTCTCCACTGATTTGACCTCGATCACCAGACAGTCGGCGACGAGCAGATCGATGCGGAGCCCTTCATCGAAGTGCATGTCGTCAAAGTCGAACGCAACCCGCTTCTGACGCTCGACCCGCAAGCCACGCTTCTCCAGCATCCGGGCCAGCACGGCCTCGTAAACCGATTCCAGCAAGCCCGGCCCAAGATCCCGATGCAGCCGAAACGCCGTATCCACCACAATGGAAGAGACTTCCTCTACGTCCATACCGCTCCGCATCCGCGCGCCGTCTTCTTCGCGTCTTCGCGCGAGCCTCTTCTCCCCGCGTCCTCGCCTTCGCGTCTTTCCTCGGCGCCTTCCTACCCAGTCGAGCGCCAGTTACGCTGCTGCTCCAGCTCGGCGATGGAAAGCTTGATGTCCAGCGCCTCCAGCGGCTTCTGGTGCTGCTCCAGCAGCGCCGTGTGCTCGCCGCGCGTTTCCGGGCCGAGCTGGCCGTAGTGCTCCGCCTCACTGATGATGTCGGTGGGTGTCTGCCAGGTCTCGCCGAACAGCCGCTGCTGGTTGCCGAGGTAATAATCGTAACGGCGGTAATAGTCCTGCCAGGCGTTGCCCTCGCCGTTCTTGATGTTCTCGATCAGCTCGCGCAAGCCGGCGATGACCGCCTCCGGTCGCGGCATGCAGCCGGCGATGTACATGTCCACCGGCAGATAGTCGTTCAGCTTCTTGGCGGTCGCATAGCTCTGCCAGTACATGCCGCCGTTGACGGTGCAGGAGCAGATGCCGATGACGTACTTGGGGGAGGGCATCTGCTCATAGGTCAGGATGACGCGCTTTAAGGTCTTCACCGAGACATAGCCCGTCACCAGCAGGATGTCCGCCTGCCGCGGCGTCACCATGGGCTGGATGCCGAGCCGCTCCATGTCGAAGCGCGAGGTCATCGCCGGCGGCAGCTCCACCGCCCCACAGCCGGTGCAGTAGTGCAGCATGAACAGCGAGCGTGACTGCGCGAAGGCGATGAGCTCGTCGAAGACATGGGCGAGCGGGTTGGTGCGCTTACCGGCCTTCACCGGCAGCGGGTCGCCCGCGCGGGCGAGCTGCTTCTGATCGGTTTGGTGTGCCTTGGTCATATTCAGCCTCGTGAAGGATGCCCCGGCCAGCGGTGCTCGCCGATCATAGGTCTTCTGGTGTGAGCCCGGTCTGCTTCGCAATGCGTGCCAACATTCTGGGTCCGATCTCATCACGGTCGTGGAACGCGAATACGACGTCTGGATAACCATCGCGCTCCAGTATCCGGTGCGAGCTGCTCTGTCGCTTGATGCCCCATCCAATCTTGACTAGCGCCGCCAACACACGTTTGGCCTTTGTGGAGGGCCAGCGACTCATGCCGCCGCAAAAGTGATCGTAATCGGTTCTACGGGCTGCTCGCCGTGCTCGATCCGATCCGCCAAGACCCTGAGTGCCAGCGCCTCGACTTTCGCAACGGCTTCTTCATGACTGGCTCCATAGCAAAGCGCCCCGGGAATGGCTTCGATCTCGGCGATCCAGCGACCATCGTCCTCGCGCTCGGTTTCGACTGTGAAGAGCATGTCGCCTCCGGTGTGCAGGGGTTTTGCTCCGTCAGGTCGTTCAGGTCATCAGAAACGCCAGACCCAGCAGCCCGATCATGGTAGGCCAGGTCCAGAGCAGCCGAACCACGTCCTCGGTGCGGTAGCGCGGGAACAGGTAGGCGATGGACATCGGAATCGCCACCACCGCGAAGACCTTGATCAGGAAGGTCAGCCAGTTCTCGCCGCCGCCCAGGAACAGCGTCGTGTAGAGGACGCCGGCGGTGTAGAGCTGGAAGCATTGCATCACGAACAGCCCGCCCAGGAACTTGCCGCCCATCTCCACCATCGGTCCGGTGGCGATCTCCGCCGGGGCCACGTAGATCTCGAAGGGCTGCTTGCCGAGCATGCCCTGCATGGCGATGAGTCCGGCGATGGCGAGCAGCGGATTCTGCACGATGCCCCAGGTGGCGATGCCGCCCGCCTGCTGCATGGCGATCATCTCCACCAGGTTGGTGGAGCCATAGATGAAGGCCACGCCGAAGGCGACGATGACGAAGGGGATGTCGTAGGCCAGCATCGCCGTCAGGGCGCGGGAGATGCCGATGGACCCGTTCGGGTTCGCGCACTGGCCGACGCCGAGCGCGAGCCCCAGCGACGGGATCATGGTGATGTACAGGAGCGCGATGAGCCCGCCCTTTTCGGCGATGCCGTTCATGCCCGGCACCGGCAGCAGGGTCTCCGCGGCTACGAAACCGCCGATGGCCATGACGATGCCGATCTCGTGGATCAGCCCGTGCGACACCTGCGTCTGCTTGCTGTGCAGCTTGACGATGTCGTACAGCGGCTGGAAGAAGGGCGGCCCGACCCGGCGCTGCAGCTTCGCGCCGATCCTGCGCATCATCAGCACCATGGCCATGCCGACGATGAAGGCGATCAGCGGCATCAGCGTGAGCTCGATCAGGAGGTGTTGCCAGTGCATCGACGTGGTCTCGTGAGGCGATTCGTGCCTGGTTGATGGTCGCCTGGAGGCCGTCGAGCCCCAGGAGCAGTCTGAGGCGGCGGCTTCAGGCCGCGTCTTTCGCCGGTGACTTCTGCGGCCGCGGGGCCGGCATACCGCTCAGCATGCCTGCGACGCTGATGTCTTCATCGACATCCGGCCAGTGCGCACCCTGTCCGTCGCCGAGGATCTGGAAGTTCTGACGTGCCTCGGGCGTGGCATCGGACAGTCGCCACGACCAGGCCAGGGGCACGCTGATCGTCCGGCCGTCGGTGAGCTCGGCGATGATTTCGTCGTCGGTGACATGCAGTTGTCGGAGGCGCGCTTCTGTATGGTCAGCCGCAGTGCTCATGCCATGCCTCTTGAATGCCAGCCAGGTTATCCAGGATGGTCCTTCGCAGCGCGTTCAGCTCTTTTGCCGTGAAGCCAGCGTTCCTGGCCAGGCTGACCGGCTCCAGCCAGAATTTGCAGAGTCTGCGCTCGCGCTGGACATGGACATGCGGTGGCTCGTTGCAGTCGAAACTGTAGAAGAAAAACCGGTGCGGACCCTGAACGACGTGAACGGTCGGCATCGTACTGGTATCGCGATCGGCACCGGCCTGGCTCGCCCGCTTACAACACCACCCAGGCCAGCATCACCACCGCCGCCGCCACCGCGAACAAGGTGGTGGCCGACGGGATGATCGAAGCCCTGGAACCAGCAAAACGCCCCCGCGCATTCATGTCGCCGCATCCGGCAACGGCAGCTGAAACCGACCTGCAACAATGCCGGCCACGGTCAGGTCTTCGTCCAGTGCTTCCCAGCGCAGGGCGTGCCCTGATACTTCGACCTGCACCTGCTTGAGCGCTTCGTCGGACGCCCCGTGGAGTATCCGGAAGCGGTCCGCCGGGAAGCCGATGACCCTGCCATCCGTAAGCTCGACATAGATCATGCGTCGCTCCGCCCAGGCAGTGATGGCGCAGGGTTCGCCGTCAGTCGCGGAGATGCTCATGGTATTTCTCTCTCAGGAAGACTTGCCTTTCGTAGACCAGACTCTCTATCTCACGGAGCAGCTTCGGCGGGATACCGCGATTGCGCGCCAGGCTGATCGGGTCCAGCCAGAATTTGCATTCGCCGTCCCCGCAGCGCACGTGGATGTGCGGGGGCTCGTTGCCCTCATCCGAGTAGAAATGGAACCGAAACCCTCTGATGCGCAGGACAGTGGGCACGACCAGGTCATCCGCTGCGTCGAGCTTACAACACCACCCAAGCCAGCATCACCGCTGCCGCCGCCAGCAAGAACAAGGTCGGCTGCACATACCGATACACCCCCACGGTGGAGAACGACAGCATGTCCACGGTGGACGTGACCGTCCCCTCCAGCCAGCGGAAGCCGCCCTTGTAGAGCCCGCCGATGAGGTGCATCAGGCCGGCGTAGAAGTTGTCGCTGTAGTGATAGCGCACGTCGGCGGTCAGAAAATGCCCGCCGGCGTAGTTGTCCAGCTGGTGCACCCGCTTCGACTTGCCGCCGAAGCCGTAGAACACCAGTGCGCCGACGCCGAAGCCGGCGAAGAGCACCCCCACCAGCCAGACCATGTCGATGCTGCCCTGCGGGCTCTCGACGCCGCCCAGGGTGTAACTGATGACTTCCAGACCCAGCGCCCGCTGCACCTCGGCCACCCAGGAGAGCGCCGGTCCCGGGAAGACGCCGGCCAGGAAGATCACCGTGGACAGCCCCAGCATGGGCGCGAGCAGGCTGACGGGCGCCTCGCGCACCTGCTCGTGCTCAAGGCGCAGCTGGCCCAGGAAGATGTTGTGGATCAGCTTGTAGACCGACAGGATGGTGCCGAGCGTGCCGATGACCGACGCCACGAACAAAAACGGCATCTCCGCTGCGATGAGCGAGCGGTAAACCAGCCACTTGGACACGAAGCCCGCCATGGGCGGCAGCCCGGCAAGGCTGATGATGCCGATCAGCAGCACGACGAAGGTGATGGGCATGCGGGTGAAGAGCCCGCCCAGCTTGTTCAGGTCCGCGGTGCCGGTGCGGTACATCACTGCGAACACCGCCATCAGCAGCGCCGCCTGGGTGATGGCGTAGTTGAACACGTGCAGCAGCCCGCCGGCGGAGCCGTTGGCGGTGCCCACCAAGAGCCCGAGCAGCATGTAGCCGCCCTGGCCGATGCCGTGCCAGGCCAGCAGGTAACGGGCGTCGTGCTGCTGCAGCGCCGTGTAGGTCGGGAAGATGATGGTCAGCGCCGCGATCCAGCAGAGCAGCTCCCGGGCGCTGATGAAGGTGTAGGGGATCTCCATCTGCACCAGTCGCCCGATACCCACCAGGGCCACGAAGACGACGACGATGGCATAGAGCCCCATGCGCGCGGAGATGGCGCCGAGGAAGGCCGAGCCCGGACCCGGCGTCTCGGCATAGGCCGGCGCCTGCCACAGGTGCAGCGGAATCAGCCCGAGCTTGACGCCGAAGCCGCCCACCAGCAGCGCCACCAGCACCCAGAGCTGACCGTTGGTTATGGTCGGCACCGCGGCGGCGAAGTCCGCATACGAAAAGGACCCGGTGACGCCGTAGATCAGCACCAGCGCACCCAGCACCGCCATGGCGCCGGCGAAGGCATAGGTCACATAGCGCAGCGCCGCCTGCGCCGCGATGCCGCCGGCCACCGCCATCAGCAGGAAGCTCGCCCAGCTGACCAGCTCCCAGCCGATGAACAGCGACAGGAAGTCGCCGCTGCCCACCAGCAGCAGCATCGAGAGCACATTCGCCGCCAGCGCCACGTGGAAGAGCCGCGGGCCGTGGCCCTGGCTGCGATACAGCCCCTGCCAGCCGCCGCCCGCGTACCAGGCGGACACGAAGCCGGCGCCGATGGTGATCATCGCGAAGAACCAGGACAGGGCGTCGTAGCGCCAGCCGAGGGCGTGGCCCAGGATCTCGAAGCGCATCGCCGCCGTCATGGGCTCGCCGCGCAGCGTGCCGGTTTCGAGCAGCAGCCAGAACTGCACGCCGTAGCCCATCACCATAAGCGGCCCGGCCATGCGCCAGCGCCCCAGCAGCAGGGCCAGCAGCAGCGTCGCCGCGGCCGCTGCGAAGAGCAGGTCCAGCGGCGTCAGGGCGCCAGGCAACGGGAGCGCGGGCAGGGCCGGAAGGGGCAGGGCGGGCAACTGCATCGGGTGGGCTCTCCGGAAGGCGTGACGGCGACCGCCGGTTGATCTGGCTCGTTACAGGGGCTCAGCGGGCGCCGCTCTGCACCAGCGTCGTCGGGAACACGGTGTCGATGTACGCGGCGCGGTCTGCGGCCTGGTCGGCGACGCCGCGCAGCCAGCCGGACACCGGCACCACCGACACCGTGGCCGCCAGCAGGAGCACGCCCGCCGCGGAGGCGACCCCGAAGTCCAGCAGCTTCGGCTTCGGCAAGGCCGGGG
>PR_CR_10_Liq_1_inCRDRAFT_1001368_pt1 | contig 13764 bp, 16 predicted proteins | sample PRCRCaboRojoPR_3_FD_10241 | JGI IMG/M metagenome (IMG submission 10241) | reverse complement strand
AGAGACAGGGATTCGAACCCTGGGTGGGCTTGCACCCACAACGGTTTTCGAGACCGCCCCGTTCGACCACTCCGGCACCTCTCCGCGGGGGTCTGGAGGCGTCGTTTACGCATTCCTTTCCCGGCGCGCAACCGCTTTCACCATAATTTTTTTACCGCTACGCCCGGATTGGAATCCGAGCGCGTCTCGCCTAGCTTAATCGGGGTCATACAGGAGAACCCCGCGATGCGTGCGCGCCTGATCCAAGCCGCCCTTGTCTTCATCGTCAGTGCCCAAACCGGGTTGGCGCAGACAGGGTCCATGCCGGACCGATTGCTCACCGCGCTTGGTTTGCCGCAAATCGTCGAGATCATGCGCACCGAGGGTCTGCGCTCGGGCGATGAGCTGGCGCGCGACATGATCATGGGCAGCGCGCTCGATCAATTGCAGCGCGACGTGGACAGGATCTACAACCCGGATGCCATGGAACAAACCGTGCGGGCAGGGTTCGCGGAGGCTGTTGGCGACACGGATCTGGCACCGCTCGTGTCCTTCTTCGAGAGCGACGAGGGCCAGCGCGTTGTCGGACTGGAGCTGAGCGCCCGGCAGGCGATGACCGATCCGGGCGTCGAAGAGGCCGCGCGTGAGCGGGCCCGTAGCCTCGACGGCTCGGACGATCCGCGGTTCGCCCTGGTCACGCGGTTCATTGCCGCCAATGATCTGGTCGTGGCCAATGTTGCGGGTGCGCTCAACTCGAATTTCGCCTTCTACAAGGGGCTGGGCGACGGTGGCGCCTTCGAGATGAGCGAGGGTGACATGCTGGCCGATGTCTGGAGCCAGGAGGATGAGACCCGGGCCGACACGCGCGAATGGCTCTACGCCTTTCTCTTGATGGCCTACGGGCCGCTCGGGGATGGGGATCTTGAGCGCTATATCGCCCTGTCCTCCACACCCGAAGGCCAGGCCATGAACCGTGCGCTTTTCACCGGGTTCAACTCGATGTTCGACCAGATTTCCTATGCCTTGGGCCGGTCCGCCGCGCGGGCCATGCAATCCGAAGAGCTCTGAGCCGTGTCGCGGGTCCGCCGGGGGTTGACTTGGTCCCCGTTTGCCCCGATACACCGCCACCTGACCCGGTGCTTTCGTGCCGGGTCTCATATTTGAACCATCGCCCGGACAGCCGGGCGCGCTGTTCGAGGCGGGCCAAGGGCCCAAGAACTCCGGGCACACGGGGCCATAGAACGCGGTAGAGAAAAGGAAGACGCGATGTTCGCTGTCCTCAAGACCGGCGGCAAGCAGTACAAGGTCACCTCGGGCGACATGCTCCAGGTGGAAAAGCTGGCCGCAGATGCTGGTGAGAAAGTCCAGTTCAACGACATTCTGATGCTGGGCGGCGACACTGCCGTGATCGGCACCCCCTTCGTCGACGGCGCCGCCGTGCAGGCCGAGGTGGTCGAGCAAATCAAGGGTGACAAGGTCATCCACTTCGTCAAGCGCCGCCGCAAGCATTCGTCGAAGCGGACCAAGGGCCACCGCCAGCAGCTGACGCTGCTGCGCGTGACCGAGATCCTGGCCGAAGGTGCGGACAAGTCGGGCGTGAAGGCCGCGATCGGTGCAGGCTCGGTGGCCGCAGGCACCGTTGCCGCTGCTGCCGCGACCGACGCCAAGCCCGCCAAGGCGGAAAAGAAAGCGGCTGAAAAGCCCGCCGCGAAAAAGGCCGAGCCGAAGGTCGACGCGCCTGCGGCAGCCGAGGTCGAGGGCACCAAGCCCGGCAACCTTCTGACCGAAGCCCGTGGCGGCCAGCCGGACGATCTGAAAAAGATCTCGGGCGTTGGCCCCAAGCTGGAATCGCTTCTGCACGAGAACGGCGTGTTCCACTTCGACCAGATCGCCGCTTGGACCCCGAGCGAGATTGCCTATATGGACGATCAGCTGTCCTTCAAAGGCCGTATCGAACGCGACAACTGGCTGGAACAGGCAGCCACGTTCGCAGCAGAACAGGAGTAACGACCCATGGCACACAAAAAAGCAGGCGGTTCATCCCGGAACGGGCGCGACTCTGCCGGTCGTCGTCTGGGCGTGAAGCTCTTCGGCGGTCAGCACGCGATCCCCGGCAACATCATCTGTCGTCAGCGCGGCACCAAGTGGTGGCCGGGCGAGGGCGTCGGCATGGGCAAGGATCACACCATCTTTGCCACCGTCGAGGGTGCCGTGACCTTCCGCAAAGGTCTCAAGGGCCGCACCTATATTTCGGTCCTGCCAATGGCCGAGGCCGCGGAGTAAGCCGACCGTAAGGATTTCCAGCATTTGGAAACAGGGGATCGGCGGCAGCGCCGGTCCCCTTTCTCGTTTCTGGTTCACGTAGCGTCAGGAGCCCTGTCATGGGTGTCGCCCTGGTCAGTTTCTGGATTTTCGCGGCGTCGCAGATCGCAACGCCCGGTCCGGCCAATATGGCGCTTCTGGCGACGGGGGCGCGCTACGGCTTTGGCGCGGCACTGCCCTTTGTGGCGGGTGTGGCGCTTGGCAAGCAGCTGGTGATTTGGCCGGTGGGATTTGGCCTGATGGACCTGGCGGCCCGCGCGCCCTTGGTCTTTGAGGGCCTGAAATGGGCGGCACTGGCCTATATCCTGTGGCTCGCCTGGAAGATCGCGGGCGTCCGGCTGTCTTCCGAGGGCCACCCGGAACAGGCGCCGGGGTTCTTTGCGGGGCTGATCGTGCACCCGCTGAACCCCAAGGCCTGGGCGATGATCGTGACGGGTTTCACCAGTTTCGTGGCGCCCGGCACGCCTACCTTGCAGGCGACCGCCTTGATCGCCATCTGCCTGCTAAGCGCGCAGGTTCTGTTTCACCCGATCTGGACCTTCGCCGGGGACCGGATCGCCGCCCGCCTCACGGGCACACCGGCGGAACGCACGTTGATGATCGGCCTGGCCATCCTCACCGTGGCGTCGGTTCTGTTCGTGCTTTTCGGAGGAGAAAGCGCATGAGTTTTGATGTTGTGGGGACCGTGATGGACCAACCCGTGATCGCCACCGACCGGTTCGACCTGCGCCCCCTGCGCCGGTCGGATATGGGTCTGATCGAGATGTACGGGGCCGATGAGCGGGTTGCGCGCATGACCCGGTCCATCCCGCACCCTCTGCCCCCCGGCACGACCGAGGCCTATGTCCGGCGTGCCATGGCGACCGACCGGAGCGAAGATGTCTGGGCCATGGACGGCACCAAATCCGGCGGACCCGAGGTGATGGGCGTGATCGCCCTGGAACGCATGGATCGCAACCAGTCCGAAGTGGGCTATTGGGTGGGCCCGGCGTTCTGGAACACGGGCCTTGCCTCTGACGCGGTCCGTGCCCTGGTCGACGCCAACCCGATGAACAACGACACGATGTTCGCAAGCGTGTTTCAGGACAACCCGGCTTCGGCCCGTGTCCTGACAAATTGCGGCTTCGAATATATCGGCGATGCCGAGGCCTTCAGCGTGGCCCGCAACGGCAAGGTCGCCACCTGGACGTATATCCGCAAGATGCGCTAGGCCCGGCGCTTGAGCCCGGGCCGGTTGCGCTGTATCGCAAACCCTGAAGAAAGACAGGCCCGGCCATGAAATTCCTCGATCTTGCAAAGGTCTTTATCCGCTCCGGCTCGGGCGGCGGGGGCGCAATCAGCTTTCGCCGTGAGAAATACATCGAATACGGCGGCCCCGATGGCGGGGATGGCGGCGATGGCGGGTCGGTCTGGGCCGAGGCGGTCGAGGGGCTGAACACGCTGATCGACTTTCGCTACCAGCAGCATTTTTTCGCCGAGAACGGCCGCCCCGGCATGGGCCGCCAGCGTACCGGGGCCAATGGCGACGACATCGTGTTGCGCGTGCCCGTCGGCACCGAGATCCTGGACGAAGACGAAGAGACGGTCATCGCCGACATGACCGAGGTGGGTCAGCGAGTCTGCCTGGCCCAAGGCGGCAATGGTGGCTGGGGCAACCTGCGCTTCAAGACCTCGACCAACCAGGCCCCGCGCCGCGCCAATCCGGGGCAAGAGGGGGTCGAGCGCACGATCTGGCTACGGCTCAAGCTTATCGCCGATGTGGGCCTTCTGGGCCTGCCCAACGCGGGCAAGTCGACCTTTCTGGCCGCCACATCGAACGCGCGGCCCAAGATCGCCGATTACCCCTTTACCACGCTGCACCCCAATCTCGGTGTCGTGGGGGTCGACGGCGTTGAGTTTGTCGTGGCCGACATTCCCGGCCTCATCGAAGGCGCCCATGAGGGGCGCGGCCTGGGCGATCTGTTTCTGGGCCATGTGGAGCGTTGCGCGGTTCTGCTGCACCTGGTCGATGGCACGTCCGAGACCATTGGGCAGGATTATCGGACCATCATTCACGAGCTCGAAGCCTATGGCGGGCATCTGGCCGAAAAACCCCGCGTGACGGTTCTGAACAAGATCGACGCGCTGGACGAAGAGACCCTGGCCGAGGCCAAGGCGACGCTCGAGGCCGAGGTGGGCCGCCCGGTCATGACCATGTCCGGCGTCAGCAAAGACGGCGTGACCGAGGTGCTGCGCGCGCTCCGGGCCGAGATCGACGAGGATCGCCTGCGCCACAGGTCCCCCCAGGAGGTCGAAAAGTGGCATCCCTGAGCGACGCCAAGCGCCTTGTGGTCAAGATCGGATCGGCCCTGCTGGTCGACCGCGCCACGGGCGATTTGCGCCGCGACTGGCTCTTGAGCCTTGCTGCCGATGTGGCCCGGATCAAGGCGCGGGGCACGGACGTGATCCTTGTGTCCTCGGGCTCCATCGCGCTGGGGCGCGGGGTGCTGGGCCTGCCCAAGGCGGACCTCGCGCTCGAGCAATCCCAGGCCGCTGCCGCCGTGGGGCAAATCCGGCTGGCGCGGGCCTATGAAGAGGCGCTGGCCCCGCACGGTCTGACCACGGGGCAGGTGCTGGTCACGCTCGAAGACAGCGCCGACCGTCGCCGCTACCTGAATTCCCGCGCGACGCTGGGCACACTTCTGGGTTTGGGCGTGGTGCCCATCGTGAACGAGAACGACACCATCGCCACCGATGAAATCCGCTATGGCGACAATGACCGTCTGGCGGCACAGGTTGCGGTCACCGTGGGCGCGGATCAGCTGGTGCTGTTGTCGGATGTGGACGGTTTCTATTCCGCCAATCCCGCCACCGATCCAACCGCCCGGCGCTATGACGTGATCGACGACATCACCCCCGAGATCGAGGCGATGGCGGGCGATGCGGGCTCGGGCCTGTCGAAGGGCGGGATGAAGACGAAACTGATGGCCGCACGCATGGCCACCGGCGCGGGCTGTGCCATGGCGATCACCGAAGGGTCGGTGCATAACCCCCTGAGCGCGATGGAAAACGGCGCACCCTGCACCTGGTTCACCCCGCAGCTCGACCCCCATGCGGCACGCAAGCGCTGGATCGCGTCGATGAAGCCCAAGGGCACGATCACGCTCGACGCGGGTGCCGCGCAGGCGCTGGAGCGTGGCAAGAGCCTGTTGCCCGCGGGCGTCACGGCAGTGACCGGCTCCTTTGGCCGGGGCGATCCGGTGGCCCTGACCGGGCCGGACGGGCAGGGGCTGGGGCAGGGTCTGGCCCGATACACCGCCGCCGAGGCCCGCGCGATCAAGGGGCACCGCAGCGACGAGATCGAAGATATTCTGGGCTATCCGGGCCGCGCCGCGCTGATCCACCGCGACGACATGGCCCTGTAACGCCGCCCCATGCTAGACTGAGCCCAAGGAGGGACGCCCGATGAAGGACATGGACACCATCCCCGCCATCATGGCCGAGATCGGCCAGCGCGCCAAGGCGGCTGCGGCCGAGCTGGCCTTTGCCCCGTCCCCGGCCAAGTCCGAGGCGCTCAATGCCGCTGCCGATGCTATGTGGGCCCGCCGCGCCGAGATCCTCGAGGCCAATGCCAAGGACATGGACTTTGGCCGCGACAAGGGGCTGTCGGACGCGATGCTTGACCGGCTTCTGCTGACCGAAGAGCGGATCAAGTCGATGGTGGAGGGCGTCCGCGCCGTCGCCGCCCAGGACGATCCCGTGGGCGAAGTGATCGAGGATTGGGACCAGCCCACAGGTTTGCATATCCGCCGGGTGCGCACGCCCCTTGGCGTGATCGGCGTGATCTATGAAAGCCGGCCCAACGTGACCGCCGATGCGGGCGCGCTGTGCCTGAAATCCGGCAACGCGGTGATACTGCGCGGCGGGTCGGAAAGCTTTCATTCCGCGGGCGTGATCCATGACTGCCTGCAAGAGGGGCTGCGCGCCGCAGGTCTGCCCGAGGATGCGATCCAGCGCATTCCCACCCGCGACCGGGCCGCCGTGTCCGAGCTTCTGAAGATGACCGATACCGTCGACGTGATCGTGCCGCGCGGAGGCAAGGGGCTTGTGGGCCTTGTCCAGCAAGAGGCGCGCGTGCCGGTCTTCGCCCATCTCGAAGGGATCGTGCACATTTTCGTCGACAAGGATGCCGCCCCCGAAAAGGCCCTGCGCGTTATCCTGAACGCCAAGACCCGCCGCACGGGCATTTGCGGCGCGGCTGAATGCCTGCTCATTCATCGTGACGCGGTGTCGACCATCGGGCAGGGCGTGATCCGCGCGCTGATCGATGCGGGCGTCGAGGTGCGCGCGGACGCGACGCTCAAGGCCATCCCCGGCACGACCGAGGCGACCGAGGCCGATTGGGGGCGCGAATTCCTCGACAAGATCATCGCGGCCCGCGTGGTCGATGACGTGGACGGGGCCATCGCCCATATCCGGCAGTACGGCTCCCAGCACACCGACTGCATCCTGACCGAGAATGACGATACCGCCGCGCGGTTCTTCCAGCGACTCGACAGCGCGATCCTGATGCGCAACGCCTCGACCCAGTTCGCGGACGGCGGCGAGTTCGGGATGGGCGCCGAGATCGGCATCGCCACGGGCAAGCTCCATGCGCGCGGGCCGGTGGGCGCGCGGCAGCTGACGAGCTTCAAGTACCTGGTCGAAGGCGACGGGACCGTCCGGTCCTGACACTCAGATCTCGAGCGTAATCGCGGTCTCAGAGCAGCTAAAGCGCGGGGTGCGGCCCATTTCGGCCGCGCAGCGCGGCAAGAGCGCGAATTGCACATGGGCCGGCGCCAGGTCGCCCGTGGCATGTGGGGCCGGTCCCAGCCGATCCCAGAGCGCGGGGTCGACGGACAGCTTCGTGCCCCGCGCGTCCAGCCGCCATGCCGTGTCGGTCTGAACGATCACCTCTCCGCCCGCGGGCAAGGCGGTTTCGAGACAAAGAAGTCCGAGAAAGGCTAGCTGTACCTCGTCGCGCCGAAGGTCGCCCTCGGCGCGCCAGTCGACGCGCAGGCGTCCGCCCGACGTGACCTGCACCAGCGTGCGCCGGATGTCCCGCTCGCCCAGCATCTGTCCGTCCGACACGGTGCCGAAGGCCACGCGGAAGAACCGGATCTGGGCGCTGGCGCTGTCCACGCTGTCCGAGATCAGGGACAGTTCCGGTCCCATGCCCGCGCCCTGCAATGACAAAAGCTCGATCCCGTTGTGGATTGCGCCTACGGGCGAGATTAGATCATGGCAGATACGAGAGCCGACAAGCGCGGCCAGATCGGGGTCCGTCATGCCCATGACATGCCCCCGCAGCCCGAGGAGAGTGCGATGGATGACATGAATGCCATTCTGGAACCCGGTATGCTGGTGCGCCACCCGACCGAAGAGGCCTGGGGCATCGGGCAGGTGCAGTCCAATATCGGTGGCCGCGTGACGGTGAATTTTCGCGAAGAAGGCAAGGTTGTCATCGATTCCCAGCGCGTGGCATTGATCCCGGTTTTCGACTCTTAGGTTTATATAGTTAGGTTAACACAACCTAAAGAAGAGTCCAGTCGACCGGTGCGCGCCTTGCCAAGCACCGGGACGCACCGTAGAACGCGGCCACCCCAAAAGGAGCCGACCCGCGCCCATGCCCGAGGCCGATCCCCAGTTCACCGTTCGATTGGCCGAAACCGAGGCCGAGATCCGGGCCGCGCAACGCCTACGCTACGACGTGTTCGTCGATGAACTGGGCGGCGGCGGCGATCTTGTGGATCACGCGGCCCGGCTGGAACGGGACCGGTTCGACCCATTCTTCGACCATCTGCTGCTCTTCGATGCGGCGCGGCGCGACGAGCAGGGCGCGCCGTCGGTCGTGGGCGTCTACCGGCTGATGCGGCGTGACCAGGCCGAACGCGCCGGGCAGTTTTACTCCGCCGACGAATATGACCTGACCCCGCTCTTGCGCTCCGGCCGCGCGATGATGGAACTGGGCCGGTCCTGTCTGCACCGCGACTACCGCGGGGGCAGCGCGATGTTTCATCTCTGGACAGGCCTCGCCGACTATGTGCAGAACCACGGGATCGAGATCATGTTCGGCGTGGCCAGCTTTCACGGCACCGATGTGCAGGCGCTGGCCCAGCCCCTGTCGCATCTGCATTACGCCCATCTGGCGCCGCCCGAGATGCGTGTGCGCGCCCAGGCGGCGCATTTTCAGCCCATGGACCTGCTGCCCCGGGACCAGGTGGACCGCCGCCGCGCGATGCTCGAGACGCCCGCGCTGATCAAGGCCTATCTGCGGCTGGGCGGTTTCGTGGGTGACGGGGCCTTCGTCGATCATGCCTTCAACACGACCGATGTGTGCCTTGTGATGGACACGGCCCGCATGAACGACCGCCAGAAAAGCCTTTATACCAAGGCCCGCGCATGAGCCCCACCTGGCGGTCCGAGGACGAACCGGCGCCCGTGCCGATCACGCCCATTGGCTGGGTCCGGGTGGTGCTCAAGGGGGGGCTCGCGGGGCTGGTGACCTTCGGCTGTCTTGGCCTTCTCTTGCTCGTGCGGCTGATCGAGCGGCCGGTCTTTGGCCTGCGCCGCCCCGTCACGCCCTACATCACCCAGTTTGTGTGCCGGGCGTTTTTCGTCATCACCGGCATCGGCTGGCTCATCGAAGGCCGGCCCATGGTCGGCGACGGGGCGGCGGTGGCCAACCATTCCTCGTGGCTCGATATCTTCGCTCTGAACGCGGCCAAACGGATCTATTTCGTCTCCAAGGCCGAGGTGGCTGGCTGGCCCGGCATCGGCTGGCTTGCACGGGCCACGGGCACCGTCTTTATCCGCCGCGACCGGGCCGAGGCGCAGGCTCAGACCCAGGTCTTCCGCGACCGGCTGCGCGCGGGCCACCGGCTGATGTTCTTTCCCGAGGGGACCTCGACCGATAGTCGCCGGGTGCTGCCCTTCAAGACGACGCTGTTCGAGGCGTTCTTTGACGACGGGTTGCGGAACGAGATGGCGATCCAGCCGGTCAGCGTTATCTACCGCGCGCCAGAGGGGCAGGATGCGCGGTTCTACGGCTGGTGGGGCGACATGGGCTTTGGCGAACACCTGCTCAAGGTGTTGGCCGCGCCCCGGCAAGGGTCCGTGACGCTGGTCTATCACGCGCCTGTGCCGGTGGCCGAAATGGCCAACCGCAAGCAGATGGCGCAACGGCTGGAGGCTGTCGTGAGGGCAGGGCTCCAGGACCGCATGGCAGAGCCGGGCAGCCGGCCGGAATAGCCCAGCTGGCCTCTTGTGTGAACGCTACAGGATCGGCGCGCAGAGGGTCCTGAGGGTGGCAAGCGCGTCTTCCTCGCGCCAGATCTCTTCGCCCAGGGCGAAGAAATCGGTGACCGGCGCCAAAGCTTCCACATGGGCGGTGTCGAGCGCGCCTTCGGCCACCACGGGCACCTCGATCATCTCGGACCACCAGGCGAAAAGCTCCGCGTCGGCCACGGACCCGTCGCCGAGTGGGGTCTGGGCCACCGGCCCGAACGAGACGTAATCGGCCCCGGCCTCGCCTGCGGTCATGCCGTCATGGCGCGAGGCCCCGCAAAAGGCCCCCACGATCGCATCGGCTCCAAGCGCCTTGCGCGATTTCCGCACCGAGCGGGCATGATCGCTCAGATGCACCCCATCGAGGCCCAGACGCTCGGCCAGCACCACATGCTCGGCAATCACGATGGCCACGTCGCGGGCATGGGCCACCTCGCGCAGGGTATCGGCCGCGCGCGAGATCTCGTCTTCGTCCCGGGTCGACAGCGCCATGCGCAGACAGGCCACGGGCACGGCGTCCAGCACGCGGGCCAACCGGTCGGGAAAACTCGACAGGGTGATTTCCGGCGGGGTGATCAGATAAAGCTGCGGCTGCTCGGGCTCGGCCATTCTTTGGGGCTCCTGACCAAAGGTTTTTGCTCTTTTAACGGGGCGTCGCGGCGTTGACCATGCCTTGCGCCACGGCCCGGGCTTCCGTATCTGTCGGAGGCCTTCAGCTTGAGGAACCGGATGCCAGAGCCCACCGCTTCGCCCGCCCCACAGCCTGCCTTTGTCCTGGTGCGTCCCCAGATGGGGGAAAACATCGGTGCAGCCGCGCGGGCGATGTGGAATTTCGGGCTGGACCGGATGCGGCTGGTCGCCCCCAGGGACGGTTGGCCCAATCCGTCGGCGGTTGCGATGGCCAGCGGCGCGGGGCGGCTTCTGGACGCCGCGCAGCTGTTCAAGGATACGGCGGGCGCGGTTGAGGACTGCACCTATGTCTACGCCACCACGGCGCGCCAGCGGGGGCTGACAAAGCCCGTCTTCACCCCCGAAACCGCCATGCAGGACGCGGCCCGACGGATCGCGGCGGGCGAGAAGGTCGCTGTGCTCTTCGGGCCGGAACGCGCGGGGCTGGAGAACGACGATATCGCCCGGGCCAACGCGATCATCTCGGTGCCCGTGAACCCGGAGTTCCCGTCGCTCAACCTGGCGCAATGCGTGCTGCTGACGGGGTACGAGTGGCGCCGCCAGACGGCTCAGACGGTGGGCGAACGGGTCGAGCTGGCCGGGTCCAACTGGGCGACCGGGCTCGAGATCGAGAAACTGGCAGAGCATTACGAGGTTCGGCTGGAAGAGGCGGGGTTCTTTTTCCCGCCGGCCAAGGCCGAGGGCATGAAGATCAACCTGCGCAACCTCTGGAGCCGGATGCGGCTGACCCGGTCGGATGTGCAGATGCTACACGGGGTGATGCGGCAAATGGTGCGCTGGAAAGAGCGCGGCAGCGATGCACCTGACCCCGTGGAGAGACGGAGGAACGGATGAGCGGCAAAAGACAGTTGTTCGAGGAAGTCGGGGATGTTCAGGCAGCGCGGCCCGCAGCCACGCCGGGCGTGATCGACAGCACAAGGCGCGGTGCGCGCGTGGCGGTGCGGGTCTGGTTGATGATCCTTTTCGCCCTGGTGGTGTTGATGATCTCGGTCGGCGGTCTGACGCGGCTGACCGACAGCGGGCTGTCGATCACCGAATGGCGCCCCGTGACCGGAGCCTTGCCGCCGATGAATGCGGCCGAGTGGGACTCGGAATTCGAGAAATACAGGGCGATCCCGGAATACCAGCTTCAGAACCGGGGCATGAGCCTTGAGGAGTTCAAGGTCATCTATTGGTGGGAATGGGGCCACCGGCAACTGGGCCGCGTGATCGGGCTGGTCTGGGCGCTGGGGTTCTTCGGCTTCCTTCTGGCGCGGAAGATCCCGCCGGGCTGGACCGGGCGGTTGTTCCTTCTGGGTGTCCTGGGCGGCGTGCAGGGGGCCGTGGGATGGTGGATGGTCGCCTCGGGGCTCACGGGCACCATGCTCGACGTGGCGAGTTACCGGCTGGCCACCCATCTGGGCCTGGCCTTCGTGATCCTGGGGCTAATCGCGTGGTTTGTCTTCCAGCTGGGCCGCGAGGAACGCGACCTGATGCAGGCGCGCCGTGCCAAGGAATACAAGCAATTCAGCATCTCCACGGGCCTTATGCATTTTGCATTCCTGCAGATCCTGCTGGGCGCGCTGGTGGCGGGCATCGACGCAGGCCGCACCTTTACGGACTGGCCGCTGATGGCCGGGGGCATCCTGCCGCCCGACCTTTTCGCGCTTGAGCCGTGGTGGCGCAACTTCTTCGAAGACCCGGGGCTTGTGCAGTTCATGCACCGTGTCGCGGGGTACTTGCTGTTCATCATGGGGTTTGTCGCCTGGCGTATCGGCCGCCGCAGCGCCAATCCGACGACGCGCACGGCCTTCAATGCGGTGATGGCGGTGCTGACCCTGCAAATCGTGCTTGGTATCATGACCGTGCTTTACATCGCGCCGTGGCACCTGGCGATCCTGCACCAGCTGACTGCCGTGCTGCTTTGGGTGCTGATCCTGCGCGCGCGCTACCTGTCGAACTATCCCATCGTCACCTCTGTCCGGGAGCGTCTGGCATGACCACCATGACCGCCTATCAAGACCTGATGGCCTTTCAGCGCGAGACCGAGGCGCTGGCCGAAATCGCGGGCCGCCTGGGCTGGGACCAGGAGACCATGATGCCGCGCTGTTCCGCCGACCAGCGGGCCGAGGAAACGGCTGCGATCAGCCATGTGCTGCATCAACGCCGGATCGACCCGCGGGTCGAGGATTGGCTGGGCCAGATCGAGGATGATGCGCTGGAGCCCGAGGCGCAGGCGCAGATGCGGCTTATCCGGCGCGACTTCAACCGCACGCGCAAGATCCCGCCCAAGCTCGCGACCGAGATCGCCCGCGTCACCAGCCGCGCCCAGGGCCAATGGGCCGAGGCGCGCGCGAACGAGGATGTGGCGGCCTTTCTGCCGGTGCTCGAGCAGGTCGTGCAACTGCGCCAGGAGGAGGGGCACGCCCTGGCCGAGGGCGGCGATGCCTATGACGCGCTGCTGAACGATTACGAGCCCGAGGCGAAAGCGGCCGAGATCGACGCGATGTTCGCCGCCATGCGGCCCCGGCTGGTGGCTTTGCGCACTGCCGCTTTGGACCGCCCGGCACCAGCACCGGTTAAGGGCGATTTTCCAGCGGATGTGCAATTGGCTTTGGCGCGCGATGTGGCCGTTGCCTTTGGCTATGACCTCGACTGCGGGCGGATCGACCTTGCGGTGCACCCGTTCAGTTCAGGCTCGGGCCGGGATGTGCGGATCACCACGCGCACCAACGCGGACGATCCCTTCAACTGCATCTATTCCACGATCCACGAAGTGGGCCATGCCAGCTATGAGCAGGGCATCGACCCGGCCTATTTGCTGACGCCGCTGGGCGAGGGCGTGTCCATTGGGGTCCATGAAAGCCAGAGCCGGATCTACGAGAACCAGTTGGGCCGCTCGCGCGCCTTCACGGGCTGGCTGTTCGAGCGCATGACCGAGCGGTTCGGGGATCTGGGCCTTGATGGGCCGGATGCCTTTTATGCTGCCGCGAACCGCTTGCATAACGGCTATATCCGGACCGAGGCGGATGAGGTGCAATACAACCTGCATGTCATGCTGCGGTTCGACCTGGAACGCGCCTTGATCTCGGGCGATCTGAAGGTAACAGATCTGGAAGCCGCGTGGAACGATCGCTTTGCCGCCGATTTCGGCTTTGCCGTCGACAAGCCGTCGAACGGCTGTCTGCAGGATGTGCATTGGTCGGTCGGCCTGTTCGGCTATTTCCCGACCTACAGCCTGGGCAACGTCTATGCGGGCTGTCTTTACGAGGCGCTGCGCAAGGCGGTTCCGGATCTCGACGATCACCTTGCCCGGGGCCATCTGACACCCGCCACGGCTTGGCTGCGCGAGCATGTGCAGCGCCATGGTGGACGGTATACGCCGCGCGATCTGATCGCCCAGGCCAGCGGGGCGCAACCGGGGCCGGAGCCGCTTTTGTCGTATCTGGAAGAGAAGTTCGGCGCGCTTTACGGGTTCTGAGCCCGAGA
>PR_CR_10_Liq_1_inCRDRAFT_1001367_pt1 | contig 13765 bp, 12 predicted proteins | sample PRCRCaboRojoPR_3_FD_10241 | JGI IMG/M metagenome (IMG submission 10241) | reverse complement strand
CATCATGCCCGCCACAAGGAACGGCAGGGTCGGCACGATGATCTGCAAGTAGTGGATCGCCAGGTTCTCGGTCTCGCCCGTGGCGCCCAGAAGCCGGACGAGCGGGCCAAGGCTGACCCAGACGGCGGCGGCGAAAAGCGCGGCCGCGATCACGCCCAGGATCAGCGCGTTCGAGGCCTTGGTGCGCGCCAGGTCGCCATCCCCGCTGCCCAGGGCGCGCGACACGAGGGCGGCGGCGGCGATCGCCATGCCGATGCCGAACGACGTGGTGAAGAAGAGGATCGAGGCCGCATAGCCCACGGCCGCCGCCAGTTCCGCGCGGCCCAGCATGGCGATGAAGACCATGTCGATGAAATCGACCGCGAAGATCGCCATCATGCCCAGCGAGGCCGTCAGGCTCATCACCGTCACATGGCGGAAAAGACCGCCTTCGAGAAAGCGCGCCTGCGTTCGGTTCGGTTCCTGTGTCTGTGCGTCAGTCCGTGCCATTCCGCCCCCTGTCCCGATCCAGCTAGCACAGCCGGTCCTTGGGCGGGAGACGAGATTTCACCGCGCACACCGGACCGAACGGGCGCGCGACGGACCGGTCCGGGCGGCAATGGTCTTCGAAGACCCTTGGAAAAGGCGTTTCGAAACGCCTTTTGCCTTTGTGGCGGGCGCGCGCCCCGGGATCAGCCGTGTTTTGCCCGAACGTGTTGCAGAAGCGGCATCAGGTCGGCCATCTCGGGGCCCCTTGGCTGGCCGGTGAGCGCCAGGCGCAGCGGCATGAAAAGCCCCTTGCCCTTGCGGCCGGTCTTGTCCTTCACAGCGGCCGTCCATGTGGCCCAAGTCTGATCGTCATAGGGCGGCTCGGGCAAAAGCGCCATCGCCTCGGCCACGAAATTGCGGTCCTCGTCGGCAATGACCGGATCGGCCCCGTCGCGCATCATCGCCCACCAGCCGGCCAGGTCCGCACGGGTGGTGATGTTTTCGCGGGCAACCGTCCAGAACCGCTCGGCCAGGTCATCGGGCACGCCCAGCGCGGCAATCTCCGCGCGCACGGCGTCGAGCGGTTGTGCGTGCAGATGCCGGGCCGTGAGCGGGAACAGGTCGTTCTCGTCAAATTTCGTGGGCGCCGCTCCGAAGCGGGAGATGTCGAACCCCTCGACCAGCTCGTCCACGGACCCGCGCAGCTCGACCGGGTCGGACGAGCCCAGGCGCGCCATCAGGCTCAGAAGTGCCATGGGTTCCACGCCGCGCGCGCGCAGGTCGCGCAAGCTGAGCGTGCCCAGGCGTTTCGACAGCGCCTCGCCCTGGGGGCCGGTCAGCAGCGAATGGTGGGCGAAGGCGGGCGGCTCGGCCCCCAGCGCGCGGATCATCTGGATCTGGGTCGCGGTGTTCGTCACGTGGTCCGATCCGCGCACCACATGGGTCACGCCCATCTCGGTGTCGTCGACGACCGAGGCAAGCGTATAAAGCACCTGCCCATCGCCCCGGATCAGCACCGGGTCCGACACGCTGGCCGCGTCGATGGAGATATCGCCCAGGATGCCATCGACCCATTCGATCCGCTCGTGATCGAGCTTGAAGCGCCAATGCCCCTGCCCGCGTTCGGCGCGCAGCGTATCTTTCTCGGCGTCCGACAGGGCAAGTGCCGCGCGGTCATAGACCGGGGGCTTGCCCATGTTCAGCTGCTTCTTGCGCTTGAGGTCCAGCTCGGTCGGGGTCTCGAAACACTCGTAGAACCGCCCCATCTCGCGCAGGCGGTCGGCGGCCTCGGCGTAGCGGTCCAGCCGCTCGGACTGCCGCTCGACCCGGTCCCAATGCAGGCCCAGCCAGTCGAGGTCTTCCTTGATGGCGTCGACGTAGTCCTCTTTCGACCGCTCGGGATCGGTGTCGTCAATGCGCAGGATGAAGGTGCCGCCGGCCTTCCGCGCGATCAGGTAGTTGAACAGCGCGGTGCGCAGGTTGCCGACATGGATATAGCCGGTGGGCGACGGGGCGAAACGGGTGGTGGTCATGGGCGTGTCTCCTGTGCGCGTCCGTTTTTCACAAGGGCCGGGCTTTGTCCATGGCGGGCGGGGGCTGGCGGGCGTATACCCACGGGCCATGACCGCGACCGACATCGACAGTTTCTATGCCATTGCGCGCCAGGCGATTGCCGCCTTCCCGGCCCCCTTTGCCGAAAAGGCGCAAGAGGTCGCGTTACAGGTGGTGGACTGGCCGCCTGAAGAGTTCCTGCGCGATCTCGACATGGATGACCCGCTGGAGCTGACGGGGCTTTACGATGGCATCCCGCTGACCGAGAAATCAGTCTTCGATCAGCCGATGGGTCCGGACACCGTGTGGCTCTTTCGCGAGCCGATCCTGGCCGAGTGGCGCGACCGCGGGGATATCGACCTGGCCGATCTTGTGGCCCATGTCACGGTGCATGAATTCGCGCATCATTTCGGCTGGTCGGACGACGATATCGCCACCATCGACCGCTGGTGGGAATGATCACGCCGGGTAGACCGGCCAGCGGGCCGCCAGATCGTCAAGCCCAGCGCGGATCAGGCGGCGCAACGCGTCTTCGTTCACCCGGTCGAGCCGTGTGATGTAGAGGCAGCTCTTGCCCATCTTGTGAGGGCCAAGCTCCTCGAGAATACTACCGAAATCGGCATAGCCCGGCATGATGTAGATCGACAGGTTGGCCTTGCGCGGTGCAAAGCCGGTGGCCAGTGAGTGACCGGAGCGGCCACTTTCATAGGTATAGTCATAGCACCCATAACCGACCATCGACGGGCCCCACATCTGCGGTTGCCATCCCGTGACCTCTTGAAACAGGGCGTTCAGGCGATGGGCGTCACGCCGCCGGGCATCCGGCGCGACCGCGTCGAGATAGGCCGCGACATCGGCCCCGGTGGGCTGCGTCTTGTACTCGGCCATGGGACCTCCGACCGCGATCCGTGCGTCACATGTGCGCGAGCGCATGCATCATTCGCGATTTCCGCACTTTGCGCGTGATATTTTGCGCTATTTTGCCGCAGGGCACCACCCAAAGCGAGGAGAGACCCCAGTGACCCCCTTCAAGATGACCCGACGCAAGGCCCTGACCGGGGCCGCCGCCCTGCCCCTGACCGCCGCCATGGCCCCGCTGGCCCAGGCCGGTGCGCCGATGATGGGCGCAGCCCCCGCCACCGCGAACCGCGTCGTTCTGGGCGGGTTCGAGGTGACGACCATGCTGGCGGGCACGCGGCCGGTGGAGAACCCGCAGCAGATCTTCGGCCTGAACGTGAGCGAGGACGCGTTCGCCACAGCCTCCGAGGCCGCGAACATCCCCACGGATGTGGCGCAGTTCTTCTTTACGCCGACCATCGTGAACACCGGGTCCGAGCTGGTGCTGTTCGACACCGGGCTCAACCCCGATGGCATCACCGGCGCGCTGGCAGCCGCGGGCTATACGCCCGACCAGGTCGACGTGGTGGTGCTGACGCACATGCATGGCGATCATATCGGCGGCATCGCGGGCGACGCGGGCGTGACCTTCCCGAACGCGCGGTATGTGACCGGCGCGGCCGAGTTCGACGCCTGGTCGCAGACCGACAACGAAGGTTTCCAGGGCAAGGTCGCGCCCCTGGCCGAGCAGATGACCATGCTCGACGATGGCGGTAGCGTCGCCTCGGGCATCACCGCGATGGCCGCCTTTGGCCACACGCCGGGCCACATGACCTACATGCTGGAAAGCGAGGGCGAACAGCTGCTGATCGCCGCGGATTTCGCCAACCACTACGTCTGGTCGCTGGCCTACCCGGATTGGGAAGTGCGCTTTGACATGGACAAGGCCGCCGCGGCTGCGACCCGCCGCCGCGTCCTGGGGATGCTGGCCGCGGACAAGATCCCCTTCGTGGGCTACCACATGCCCTTCCCCGGCACGGGCTTTGTCGAGGCCGATGGCGACGGCTTCCGCTACGTCCCCACAAGCTATCAGTTGATGCTCTGATCCCGGCATCGGCGCGGGGTCGTCTGCCCACCGGGCGGCCCCGATGCTTTGAACGACAACGGCCCGGAAACGTTGGACGCTTCCGGGCCTTTCCTTGCCGAAATGTGCCGGCCTCAAGCGGTCCGAGACAGGATATCCTCCTCGCGCAGCACCTTTGCCAGCTTGTCCCGTTGGAAATCGATATGGACGATGCGCCGGGTCCGGTCATCCTCGCCCACGCGGCGGAACAGGAAGTCGCGGTCGGTGAACTGGCCGGGCTGCATGATCCAGCGCACGATCCCCTGGGTCAGGCCGCGATAGGGTGCGAGGATATCCACGATCCAAAGCCTGTCGCCGCTGGTCCAATCCTCGGGTGACAACGGCTCTCCGGTCACCAGCTTGCGCTCGGCCTCGGGTCCGAAATGGCCCCAGGTGAAGGCACCGCGCGGCACTCCGTCGAAGCGGAACAGACGAAAGCTGCCCTGCACTAGCGGCGGTTCGAGGTAACTGCGCAAGAGCGCGGTGGACATCCGGGCGTGACGCGGGCTGCGGAAGGCCAGGAACATCATGTCGCCATAGGCGCGCAGCCGTTCGGGCCCCGGTGTTTCCACATCGGGCAACACATGCCCCAGGCTGTCGGTCTTCGCGGTCACGAGGCCATCCTGAGATCCAGTGCGACACCATCGGCCCGATCGGCCAGAGCGCCCCGCAACAGGCGCCCCTCCCAAGGGCGCAGGGCCATGCAGGCGGTGGGCGGCACGCCCTGCCCGTCCGCGAGGTCGGGAAACAGGCGCAGCACCTCGTCCCGGGCGGCCCGGTCCATCTCGCGCAGCGCGTATTGCCCCGGGTGGAAGCTTTCGGTCGGCAGGCCCTCGGTCAGCATGATCTCGTGGGCGTCGAAAAGCACATGGAAATACTCGACCTTGTTCAGGCCGGCTTCAATGCGCACGCTGGTGCCGTCCACAAGCGCCTTGGCCGGGACCAGCACCGCCCCTTCGCCGAACATCAGCTCTGCGCGCCAGTCCTCGATCAGGACGCGGTGCTGGGGCGAGACCAGGAGATCGCGCGCGGGACGCCCCGCGCCAAGGGCACCTGCGGTGATCCGAACCGGGTGCAGCGCCGGATCGCGCGCCAGCTCGAACGCGGAGACGCGGCGGGACCCGATCCAACGCACGGGCTGCGCGCGGCCATCGGCGGTGCGGACCATGTCGCCCCGGCGCAGGTCTTCGACCGGCACGGGGCCGGACGCGGTCTCGATCAGGGTGCCCCGAGCCACGCAGATCAGCAGGTTGAGGATCACCGTGTCCGTATCGCTGGCACCGCCATCGTCGCCGGTCACGGTAAAGGTGACGGTCTGGTCGGACCCGGAATCAAAAACCGCCGCGCGGTCGATGGTAAAGGTAAAGGTGCCGTCCGCAGCATTGAAGGACGTGATCGTGCCGAAGTCGCTCGTGCTCGGCGCACCGACGCTGTAGCCATTCGAGGCCTCGGTGGCGCCTCCGCCGCCGAGGGGAATTTCGTCGAAATCACCGCTGACGGTCGTCACACCCGTGCCGTTCAGGGTGACGTTTAAGGTCCAGGTGTCCAGACCCGCCGATCCGCCACCGCTCGCGCCGGTGGTTTCGCTGATATTATAGCCCATGGCCTGCCTCGTCTGCGGTGCGCAAACGCAAAAAGCCGGGTCTTGGCGCCCGGATCTGCTCGATTTGGCCTGATTATCGGCAAATTTGTGGCAAGATTAAGGCATAACCGACACACAGACGACGGCACGTTTTTGCCTTGGCGGCGGCGCGGCCTGCGGGCAGACTCGGTGTCATGACCTCGATCCTGACCCTGACCCTCAATCCCGCGCTCGACCTCGCTGTGGCCACGCCCGAGGTCGTGCCCGGGCCCAAGCTGCGCTGCACCCAGCCCAAGACCGACCCGGGCGGCGGCGGCGTCAATGTCTCACGCGTGATCCAGCGGCTGGGCGGCGACAGCACTGCGCTGGTGGCGCTTGGCGGGCCCACTGGTGCCGGCCTCGAGGCGCTTTTGCGCGCTCAGGCGTTGACGCTTTTGCCCTTTGCGGTGTCTGGCGAGACGCGGATCAGCTTTGCGGTGACCGAAGGCGTCAGCGGGGCACAGTACCGGTTTGTCCTACCCGGCCCCGTCTGGGCCGAGACTGATTTCGACCGACTGTGCGCCGCCCTGCCAGAGGGTGCCGCTGGGGGCGTCCCCGGCGGGGCGCCTGCAGGGTTTGCGGTGCTGTCCGGCAGCCTGCCGCCGGGGCTGACGCCGGATCACGCTGTTCGCCTGACCCGGCAGCTCGACGCCCATGGCTGGCGCATCGTCGCCGACACCTCGGGCCCGGTCCTCGCGGCGTTTTGCGCGGGCGACGCGCCGCTGTCGGTGCTGCGGATGGACCATGCCGAGGCCGAAGAGATGGCCGGCTGCCCCCTGCCCGAGCCTGCGGACAGCGCCCGGTTCGCGGCGGAACGCGTGGCGGCGGGCGCGGCCGAGACGGTGATCGTGGCGCGGGGTCCCGACGGGTCGGTGGCGGCCACTCGCGACGCGCGCTGGCATGTGGAGGCGGCCGATGTGCCCGTCGTCTCGAAGATCGGGGCGGGGGACAGTTTCGTGGGGGCGTTCACGCTTGCCCTGTCGCGCGGGCTGGGCCTGAGCGATGCGCTGGCGCACGGATCGGCTGCGGCCAGTGCGACGGTGATGACCCCCGGGACGGATTTGTGCCGCAGCGACGATGCGCTGCGGCTTGTATCAGCGTGCCCGGTCACAGCCCTGTAGACGGGGCTGTAACCGGGCTGTGCACTCAGGCCGCCTGCTGTTCGGCAGACGCGTCCTGACCGGCCAGCAGCCGGGCCGTCACATCCACAAGCCGCTTGGCCTGGTGCGCCACGGCCTTTTTCTGGCTGTCCCCGAAAGCGCCGGCGGTGACCGACACGCCGTAGGGGTTGCCGCCTGCCTCGAACTGGATCGGGTCGGTGAAGCCCGGCACGACGAGGAGCGCGCCCCAATGCATGAAGCTCGTGTAAAGCCCCATCAGCGTGGTTTCCTGACCGCCATGGGGGTTCTGCGCGCTGGTGGTGGCGGTGACTGTCTTGTTGGCCAGCTTGCCGTCCATCCAGAGCGGGCCGAGAGTGTCGATGAAACTGCGCATCTGGCTTGCCACGTTGCCGAAGCGCGTGGGCGAGGAGAAGAAATAGCCATCGGCCCATTCCATGTCCTCGTGGCTGACGACCGGGATATCGGCAGTTTTCTCGGCCTGGGTCTTCCAGGCTTCTTGTGCGGCCACGACCTCGTCGGGCGCGGTTTCGGCAATGCGGCGCAGGCGCACGTCGGCGCCTGCCGCTTCGGCCGCGCGCTTTGCCTCTTCAGCGATGGCGTGGTTGGTGCCGTAGGTCGAATAGTAGATGATCGCGATTTTCGGTTGGGTCATGTCAGGCCTCCTTTGTCCTCGGGCAAAAGTGGGCCCTCGCATACGCAGAAACCACGCCGCAGGCGCAAAGGGCCTGTGCGACGATGCAGAGGTGTCAGCCGTCGTCGCGCCAGCGGTTCACGATCGGGTAGCGCCGGTCGAGCCAGAAGGCCCGCGGGCTGAGCCGGGCCCCGGGGGCCGCCTGGAAGCGTTTGTATTCGCTGATATAAAGCAGATGCTCGACCTTTTTGGCATCGGCGCGGTCATAGCCTGCCGCCTCGCAATCGGCGACGGAGCCGTCACGGTCCACCAGGATCTCGAGGATGCCGTCCAGCACCGGGTAATCGGGCAGCGAGTCGCTGTCTTTCTGGTCGTCGCGCAGCTCGGCACTGGGGGGCTTGTCGATCACGCGCTGGGGGATGGGCGCGTGTTCGGGTCCCATCATCCAGTCGCGGTGATGGGCATTGCGCCAGCGGCAGATGTCGAAGACGCGGGTCTTGTAAAGATCCTTGATCGGGTTGTAGCCGCCCGACATGTCGCCATAGATCGTGGCATAGCCCACGGCGACCTCGGACTTGTTGCCGGTGGTCAGCAGCATTTCGCCGAACTTGTTCGACAGCGCCATGAGTAGAAGGCCCCTCAGGCGGGACTGGATGTTTTCCTCGGTCAGGCCTTCCTCGGTGCCCTCGAACAGCGGCGCAAGCGCCTCGGTCACGGCGGCGCGGGGGCCCGAGATGGGGACGTAGTCATAGCGGCAGCCCAGGGCCTTGGCCACGGCCTCGGCATCCTCGAGAGAATGGGCCGAGGTGTATTCCGAGGGCAGCATCACGCAGCGCACGTTCTCGGCCCCCAGCGCATCGACCGCGATGGTGGCCACGATCGCGCTGTCGACACCGCCCGAAAGGCCCAGAAGCACCTTCTGGAACCCGGTCTTGGCCATGTAGTCGCGCAAGGCGAGCACCATGGCTTGATAATCCTGCTCCATCGTGTCGGAGATATGGGCCATCGCGCCGCGCTCGGCCTGCCAGCCGTCGTCGCCGCGGGTGAAATCCACATGGGCCACGGCCTCTTCGAACAGCGGCATTTGCAGCGCCAGCGCGCCGTGGCGGTTCAGCACGAAAGACCCGCCGTCGAAGATCTGGTCGTCCTGCCCGCCCACCATGTTCAGGTAGACAAGTGGCAGACCGGTCTCGACCGTGCGGGCCACCATGAGGTTCTGCCGGATGTCCAGCTTGCCACGGTAATAGGGCGAGCCGTTGGGCACCAGCAGCAGCTCGGCCCCGGTTTCGGCCAGGGTCTCGGCCACGTCCGGGTACCATGCGTCCTCGCAGACGGGCGAGCCGATGCGCATGTCGCCCACCACATACGGCCCGGTCACGGGCCCGCTGTCGAACACGCGTTCTTCGTCGAAAACCTTGGTGTTGGGCAGGTGATGCTTGAGGACGGTGGCGCTGACATGGCCGCGCTGGAGGATGTAGTAGGCGTTATAGAGCCGCGCGCCCTCGATATAGGGTGCGCCCACGGCAAGCGCGGGCCCCTCGGCGCAGTCCAGTGCCAGCTGGTCCACCGCGGCCATGCAGGCCTGGTGAAAGACCGGCTTCAGCGACAGATCCTGCGGGTTGTAGCCCGCCACGAACATCTCGGGCAGGGCCACCATGTCGGCGCCCGCGTCGCGGCCCACCGCCCAGGCCGACCGGATTCTGGCGCAATTTCCGTCGATATCCCCGACGGTCGGGTTCAGTTGCGCCAGCGTCAGGCGGAAACGGTCGGGCATGCATCGCTCCTGCGAAACTCCGCCCCCATGTAGCAGATCGCAGGCCGAGGGAAAGCCCGCCGGACACCGCGCCGGGGGACATACCCCGTTGTCACGGGCCGGGCCGTCGCATAGGTTTCCACCCAAGGGACGCGGCAGGGCCGCACGGGCAAACGGGCATCACATGACACGCAGATCGGCAGCATTCGCACGGGTTGCATCCCAGGTCGCAACACTGGCCCTTACGGTCGCGCTTGCGGGCGCGGCCTGGGCGCAGGACGGCGATGTCCAGACCAAGCAGTATGATGACGGTGGCGTCTACGAGGGCACGTTCAAGGACGGGTTGCAGCACGGCACCGGCACCTATCGGCTACCCAACGGCTATGAATATACCGGCGACTGGGTCGAGGGCGAGATCCGCGGCGAAGGCGTTGCGCGCTTTCCCAACGGATCGGTTTACGAAGGCACTTTTGCCAAGGGCAAGCCCGAGGGCTTCGGCAAGATCGTCTTTTCCGATGGCGGCATCTACGAGGGCGAGTGGGTCGACGGCAAGATCACCGGACAGGGGGTCGCGCAATACGCCAACGGCACCCGGTACGAGGGCCAGTTCCGCAATGCCATGCATCACGGCAAGGGCCGGATGCAGAGCCCCAACGGCTATGTCTACGAAGGCGACTGGGTGAACGGCGTCAAGGAAGGGATCGGCAAGATCACCTATCCCGACGGCGCCGTCTATGACGGCGAGATCGTCCGCGGCGCGCGCGAAGGGCAAGGCACGCTGACCATGCCCGACGGGCTGGTCTACGAAGGCACCTGGAAGGCGGGCCAGATCGACGGCACCGGCACGCTCACCCAGCCCAATGGCGATGTCTACGAGGGCGAGCTGGTCGCCGGCCAGCGCCAGGGCCAGGGCCGCGTGACCTATGCCAATGGCGACACCTACGAAGGCCAGTTCCAGGACGACAAACGCCAGGGCCAGGGCGTGTTCGTGGGCCAAGACGGCTACCGCTACGAAGGCCAGTGGATGTCGGGCCAGATCGAGGGGACGGGCACCATGACCTATCCCGACGGCTCGGTCTACGAGGGGCAGTTCCGCGCCGACCTGCCCGATGGCGAGGGCAAGATCACCTATGCCGACGGTTCGACCTACGAAGGGTCCTGGGTCGCCGGCGTGATCGACGGCCAGGGCACCGCGACCTACACCAACGGGCTGGTCTACGAGGGCAGCTTCAAGGATGCCAAGAACCACGGCTACGGGGTGATGACCTATGCCGACGGCTACCGCTACGAGGGCGAATGGCTGAACGGCCAGCGCCACGGCACCGGCAAGGCGGTCTATCCCGACGGCACCGTCTACGAGGGTGAATTCGCCGATGGCCAGCGCCACGGCACCGGCACGATCACCATGCCCGACGGCTTCACCTACCGTGGTGCGTGGCAGAACGGCGAGATCTCGGGCCAGGGCGTGGCCACCTACGCCAATGGCGATGTCTACGAAGGCATGTTCCGCGCAGGCAAGCGGCAGGGCACCGGCACCATGCGCTATGCCAGCGGCGAAGAGGCCAGCGGCACCTGGGAAAACGGCGCGTTGACCGATGGCGGCGCGGATGCGGCAGATGCGGCAGAGGATGCCGCGACGGAGAACTAGGCTGCGGCGTCATCCGGTCCCGTTTCGTTTCGCGGCCCTGCTCCTGCTGGCGGCGCTGGCCCTGCTGGCCGCGCCTTTGCCCTTTTCAGACGGTCGCGCGCTTCGGGCGCAAGAGACACCTCCGGTCCGGATCGGGATCCTCGCCCATCGCGGCTGGAGCGCCGAGCAGTCGGGCTGGCAGCCGCTGGCCGCCTATCTAGACGCCGCCCTGCCCGACCGCCCCGTGCGGCTGGTGCCCGTGACGCTGGGCTCGGCCGCGCCGCTGATCGAGGCGGGCGGGCTCGAGTTCCTGGTGACCAATCCGGGCCATTTCCTGACCCTGTCGGACCACTACCCGATGAGCGTGATCGCCACCCGCGCCCGGCGCTTGTCCGATGGCAGCTACAGCACCGAGTATGGCAGCGTGCTGTTCACGCGGTCCGACCGGTCCGGGCCCACTGACCTGTCGGCGCTGTCGGGCGCGCGTGTCGCCGCCGTGGCCCCGCAGGCCTTCGGCGGATTCCAGATGGCCTGGGCCGCGGCGCGCGACCAGGGGATCGACCTTTTCATCGCGCCGGACGCGCTGACCTTTGCGGGCTTTCCACAGGATCGCATCGTCGAAGCCGTGCTGGCCGGTGAGACCGATATCGGCATCGTCCGCTCGGGGCTGATCGAGACCATGGTCGCCGAGGGGCGGATCGCGGCCGGACAGCTCCGGGCGCTCAACGCCAATGCGACCTATACCTATGCGGATGCGGTCAGCACGCGGCTTTATCCCGAATGGCCCTTTGTCGCTCTGTCGGGGACGGACCCGGCCTTGCGCGACGCGGTGGCGCTGGCGCTTTTGCAAAGCCGTGCCGCGCCGTCGGGCCTGATCGACCTGTGGGGCGCGCCTGTCAGCTACCATGCCGCGCGCGACCTCGTGTCTGCCTATGGCGCGGCGCAGGCGGATGGGGGCTCGGCTGCCCCCGCCGCGGGCCAAACGGCCCTGCCCCTTGGCGTTTGGGCGGCCATGGCCGTATCCTTGGGCGGGATCCTCGCCATCGGGGGCGTGTTCTGGGCCCTGAGCCGGGCCCGCCTGCCCGTCACGCATCCGTCCGAGCCCACCGCGCCCGGCGACGGGGGCGACGGTGGCGATGCGATCACTCTCACACGCCGCGAGCGGCAGGTGCTGGTGCTGATCGGCAAGGGTCTGTCGACCAAGGAGATCGCCAAGGATCTGGGCATCAGCCCCAAGACGGTGGAGTTTCACCGTACCAACCTGTTGCGCAAGTTCGATGCCCGCTCGGCCGCCCAACTGGTGGCCGCCGCGGGCGATCTGGCCCGCGCACCCGACGCCTGACGGGCGAAACCCAGGGTTTTCCCCTGTCAAGAACCGGCAGAAATCACGGGGGATCGCGGGCTATCGGCACGCTGCGGCCCTGTCATCCTGATCTGCACAGAGGCGGCCTCAGCCGTCCGGTGTCAAAACGGGAGGAACACATGACATATTTCACACGTCTTTTGTCGGTGCTGTGCCTGGGGCTTTTCGCCCTTGCGGCCGTGACCGGTACGGCCCAGGCTGACGGGTACGGCAAGCAAAAGGTCGTCTATCACATCAACTACCCGGGCGGTGACGGCGACAAGGCCTATCGCGGTGCCATGCGCAACATCCAGAACCATATCAACGCCGTCGGCGCCGAGAACCTCGAGGTCAAGGTGGTGATGCATGGCAACGGCGTGGGGCTGGTCCAGTCGGCCAAGTCCGACGAGACTCTGCAGACGGTGATCGGCAGCCTGAAATCGCAGAAGGTGTCGTTCCATGTCTGCAACAACACGCTGGTTGGCCGTGACATCAGCTATTCCGACGATCTCTACGATGTGTGGGAGGACGACATCGTGGCCTCGGGCGTGGCCGAGCTGTCGCGGCTCCAGCAGGCGGGCTTTACCTATATCAAACCCTGAGGCGGGCTGTCCTTCTCATAGAGGCCAGTGACCGAAAAGCAGACGCCCGGCCCCGGTTCGTGTCCCGGTGGCCGGGCGTATTTGCGTTTGATCAGACCGCCTCGCCCGCCGACAGCCGGTCGAGGAACGCATCGGCCTCTTTCAGCACCTTCTCGCGCCGGTCCGGGTCCATCCGGTCCCAGGTGGCGTACATCTGGCCCATGCGGGGGTTCTTGCCGAACCGGTCGCGGTGGCGCTCCATGAAATGCCAGTAGAGCAGGTTGAAGGGGCATGCGCCCTCGCCCGTCTTCTTGGTCACGGAATAGGCGCATTTCTTGCAGTGGTCCGACATGCGGTTGATGTAGGACCCGCTTGAGACATAGGGCTTTGACGCGATGATGCCGCCATCGGCGAACTGGCTCATGCCCACTGTATTCGGCGCCTCGACCCATTCATAGGCGTCGGCATAGACCCGCAGATACCAGTGATGCAGCTCGGTCGGGTTCACACCCGCCAGCAGCGCGAAATTGCCCGTCACCATAAGCCGCTGAATATGGTGGGCATAGGCCTCGTCGCGGGTCTGTTCCACGGCCTTGGACAGGCAGCGCATCTGCGTCTCGCCGCCCCAGTAGAGATCGGGCAGCGCGCGCTGGTGGTTGAGCGCGTTGCGGCGCGGATAGTCTGGCCCTTCGAGGAAATAGATACCGCGCACATATTCGCGCCAGCCGATGATCTGGCGAATGAACCCTTCGACCGCGTTGATGGGCGCCTGGCCGTCCGTGTAGGCCTGCTCTGCCGCCTTGCAGATTTCCAACGGCGTCAGCAGCCCCGCGTTCAGGTAAGGCGAGATGATCGCGTGGTAGAGAAAGCGGTTGTCGTCCAGCATCGCGTCCTGGAAATCGCCGAACTTGGGAAGCGCGTGGGTGATGAAATGGCTCAGCGCCCGGCGGGCCTGCCCTCGGTCGGTGGCGAACCAGAAGGGGCGCAGACGGCCGAAATTGTCGGGGAACTGCCGCTCGACCAGGTCCAGCACCGCCTCGACCGTCTCGTCGGGCTCGAACCGCATGGGCCCGCCGAAATCGACCTCGTCAGGGGCGGGTTTGCGGTTGT
>PR_CR_10_Liq_1_inCRDRAFT_1001365_pt1 | contig 13768 bp, 28 predicted proteins | sample PRCRCaboRojoPR_3_FD_10241 | JGI IMG/M metagenome (IMG submission 10241) | reverse complement strand
CTCACGCATGTAGGCGCTTGTTGCCAGATCGTGGTTGCCCTCGGCGTAGATCACATGAATCTGCTCGTAGCGCTCGGCAAGCAGTGCAATCACCCGGCGCATCACCCGGATCACGGTGCGAGCGAGGAGCTGCAGCCGGGTGTCGCTATCAAGGATGTTCTTGCCGGTCGGGGTCACCGACTCGAGGCTGTCGTAGTGGGCGAAGTCACCAAGCTGTGCTAACACCACTTGCTTTGCCGGTGGCGCCGAGGCAATCGCCGCGGAGAACCAATCCACCAGCGCATCCTCTGCGATACTGATGTCCCAGTCATCGCCCCGGGTTTCCTCGCCCCAGGCCAATGATCCGAGATGGTAGTCGGTGATCACAAAGCAGGAGAGCAGATTCTCATCGACACCGACTGGAAGCGATCCTAAGCGCGACCTCGGGATTTTATCGGCAAAACCCTCGAACGCGCCCTTGAGCGCCTCTTTGACCGCATCGGCGTCGCGGCTGGTCTTTACCCACTCAAGCTTCGCCTCGCCGGTCTCCGCATCGTAGAGCGTGGAGCGGCCCTTGACGATTTCATCGGGCATCACCGATGGCGACTCGACCGAGCCCTCGAGCTCGTTGATCTTCTCAAGCCGCCGATAAAAACCCCGCAGATCAACCCCGAGCAGTGCCGCGGCACCGGCCTTGGTGCCTGCCTGCTCAAGCGCTGCGATGATCTGCCGATCGGTATATTTTTTTCCGGGCATAAAAAAAGCCCCGTTCCTTTCGGAGCGGAGCCCTTGTCTGGGTGTCTATTTTCCCAACCTACCGAGCGTTATACCGTTGCTGGATTCTATGTCAACGCCTAAAGCCGCGAGGTCTTCAGCCATTGCCTCGAGCCGATACTCAATGGCATCGACGCTTTGCGAGACAAGCCCCTCAGGCGGTGGAGCGTCATAGAGATACTGCCAGGCATCCGCAAACGCATCACTGGTGACCGCGGCATATAGATCGGGGCGGTTTTCAGCAAGCCACTGAGCGCGCTTTTCAGCGAGGATCGCAAGCCGCTCGGCGTACTCCGCCCGGCGACGCTCTCGAAACCGGCGAGCCCGCTCTCGCTGTGCCTTACGCCGCCGCTCGCTCACCGATCGCCGCCTCGACCCGGCTGTGCATCCGGGCAATGATCTCTTCCATAAAATCCCGATCAATCCCCATGATCCGACGCAGCACCGGGATCGGCTTTTGATCGACATAGAGTGATACCGCAAGCCGCTTGTCACGCTCGGGCAGGGTGTTAAGGGCAATCTCAATTTCCTCGATGTCGGCCGGGACCGGCTCGGTGTCTTTGCGGCTCGGTGCCCCTGCCGCGGGCCCTTCCACCATGCAGCGGTGCAGTACCGTTCGCTTTGGAAACCCCAGCCCAAAGTCACGGGCGCTTTGCATGTAGCTACCCCACCTCGTGAGACGCTGCTCGATCATCCTCTACCTCCAGGAGCTTTTTGGTGAAATCCACAAAGCCCTCAAGACTGAGCGATGCCCGGTGTCCTGAGAGCCAATCCTCCGGCTCCCCCAGCAACACCCCGAGCGGCACAATCACCGTCCAGGGCTGCCTTGATTGTCGGTAGGCAAGGGCGGGATACAGGTCTTTTGCCTGCTGACACGCCTGCCCCCACCACTGCGGTATACAAAGCCGCTCGTGGCGCTTTACTTCGATCGCCCAGGGCCCAACCCCCAGCAAATCCGCGCCACCCGATCGGGTCTGCTCGAGGTTGCGGTGGCAGTCGATGCCGAGCGACTCAGCCAGCAGCTTGGCAAGCTCACGCTCGCCGGCAGCGCCCTTGTTGCGCTGCGAGGCGCCCATTGCTAAGCCGCCTCCTGCTCGGATTCGCGGCGAGGGAACATCTTGCGAAGCCCCATCCGCTCTCGCACCAGCGCTCGGCGAAATGCCGCAGGCCGATGCTTGACCTCACGCCGGATACGATCGAGATCAGCACCCATAGCATCGGCAATCCCTCGGGCTGAGAGCGGGTGCATGGCGTCATCGAAGAGCCAGGCAATCGCCTCAACAGTGGCGGCTTTAAGGCTAGGCTTGACCTCCTCCTCTGGCCCATAGCCAGCCCGCCTCCTGAGCGCCTCAATGATCTGCTCGATGCGCTGCTCATCACTGCGCCACGGGTCGCCGCGTTTTTTCATCGGGGCCTGATCGCAGGCATCATCAATCGCAAGGATCAGGATCGATGCAGCAAGTCGGAAGTAGGCATCTCGCTCGTCGGGACGCTCACCTGCGACTGCGTGATCGATATTCATCGCTCGGCCCGATCACCGGTTGGTTTGTGAGTGGTTTTTCTCTGCATCACTTTGCCCCCTTGTAGCTAACAAGGCCCTCCTCGCGCCAAATCGCCTGGGTCTCGGCGATCGCGCGGATCAGGCACTCCATGAGCTCGTCTTGACTGCATTTCAAAAGAGCACGGTGATCGATCGCATCGTGGCACCCAGAGCACCCGATAACCGCGTGGCTGTCCGAGGCCTTGATGCCCATCCCGCGGCCACCGAATGGCAGGTGGCAGAGCACGCTGGTCTCAGGGTCGTGGTTGCAGTGCCCGGGGATGCGTAAGGTGCAATCCTTACCTCTGGCTGAGTCCCGCAGCGCCTTGCTCCGGACTGGATTTTCCTTACCGATCATCATGCTGCCTCCCGATTATCAATCGGCTCATGCAGCGCATCTGTTGACCAGTTCACACCCCACTCACTGCCGTAGGCATAGATAAGCTCAATGAGCTCGGAGAGCTGATCCTTGCGCATCCTCGAGGTCCGCATGCCAAGCATCACGACCCCGCCATCGAGGCCCTGCGCCATTCGCGTCTCGCGCTTGAGCGCTGCGGTGAAGACATCCTTCCAGTCTTCCGGATCGCCCCAGACCCGCTCGCCGTTGATCACCAACGGGCGCTGGCGGGCAACATCCCGGAGCATTGCCCACATCTTTCGATTCTGATCATCGGTGCGCTTGGGCCGGGTTAGCACCATCAGCACATCGCCGGCCGCAATCGCTTTTGAGATCAGCTCCTCGGCCCACTCAATCGCGTAGTGGACCCCGTCGCGGCCGTCGGCGGCGCGGATCACTCGCTCGACCTTGCTCATCGGGCCGCAGACTCCGCCGCCAGCGCGCAATAGGCGATGTCATCGACATAGTCATCCTCCCGATAGGCGCCCTGAGCGCCGCGGGCTTTTTTAAGCAGCGACATAAACTGCCAGCCCTCGGTCTCGGTTAGCTGGTGGCCATAGAGCCAGTTGAATGCAGCAACCGCCCGGCCCATTGATCGCTCACCGTTCTCAGCGTCCCGGCTTTTTGCACGGTCAGCCATCTCCTCGGCGGCTTGATTGAGATATCCGCGCGCGTTCTTCGGCAGCTCAGCGTTAAGCCGTATCGCCTCACTGATCGCATCGTCGAAAATCTCTGAGGCACCCACGCAGTGCTCGTCGCCGAAGTCATCATCAAGGGCCTGCAGGAATCGCTCGCGTGCTTCAATTTCTAAATGATGCATTGCTCTTACACTCCACTAACTGGATTCATTTGCAGCGCTTAGCGCCACCACCTTCACATCACGCCCAAACGCCGATCGCATCTGATCAACGAACCGCGCAATCTCTGGGTACTGAGCACGATTTCTCGATCGCTCATCCATCACGCCACCTGTGACCAAGCCGCCACATCCGGGTCTAGCCACTGTGCGGTGTCCGGCTCCCAGCTCATCGAGACAAAGCCGGTCGGGCCCTGCCGGTTCTTCTCAACCAGAATCTCGGCAGACCTCGGGTCAGCTTCATCGTCATAGACGTGCTCGCGGTAGAGCATCAAAACCGCGTCCGCTTCCTGCTCGATCTGGCCTGAGTCTCTGAGATCACTCATCCGGGGGCGCTTGTCCTCTCGGCTCTCAACGCCGCGGGAGAGCTGTGCCAGCATGATCACCGGGATACCGAGTGTGGCGGCCAGGGTTTTCGCCTGGAGTGCTGTGTCGCCAATCGCCAGATCGTGGCGATCGTGTTTGCCGTCAAAAGCAATCCGCTGGAGATAGTCGATAATCAAAAGATCATTACCGACAGCGCTCCAGGCATGGGCTTGCCGGACNATCTGCCCGATGGTCCAGCCCGGAGCCTCNAACATGCGAATCGGTAGCTGAGCGATTTGATTGGANGCTTTGATAAGCCGNTCCCACTCAGGCTGACTCAAGGCTCCGTTGCGCGCCTTCTGGATAGGAATTCCAGCGGAGGCGGCNGCCATCCGAAGTCCTAAAGATTTCTTATCCATCTCGGTGCTGACAAAGCCGACGCGGGCGCCTTTTCTCGCGGCATTCATTGCCACCGATAGACCGAAAGCGCTTTTCCCCATCGCAGGACGGGCGCCAACAATGACAAGCTCCCCGGGGTGCCATCCGCCAAGAATCCGGTCGAGCTTCGAGAAACCACTGGGCAGCCCCATTTGCCGGCCGCTCGCTGCCAGATCAATCGCTTCCAAGGTCTCGGCCATCAATGACTTGGCATCGGCCTCAGCGTTTTTATCGCCGGCTGTAATACCAACGAGCTCACTGATGGCAGTGCCGGCAAGCGCTTGGGGATCGCTCTCCGCGGCCTCGGCCTCAATCCGCTGGCCGATCGCCTCAATGTCGCGGCGGGTCGCATCCTCAATGACCGCCTTGGCATAAGCCTCGGCGTTAGCGGCAGAAGCCTGACCCGAGAGAGACTCGCCGAGCAGTCGCATCGCCGTGGCATCGCCTTTTAGCTTTGCCTGCAGGGTAATGGCATCCACCGGGTCCCCGGATGCATGGATCGAGAGCATGGTCTGCCAGATCTTCCTGCCGTTGTCGCAGGAGAACTGCTCCGGCAAAACCCCGGTTTGAGAAATCGCTTGGTTTGAAAATACGGCGGCGCAGACCAGCGCCTTTTCGGCCTCCGTCATAATAGCTCCTTGCGCTTCTTCGTTTTGGCTTTGGGTTTTTCTTTGGGCTCAAACACGCCTTGCCAGCCGTTGATGATTGACTGGCGGAGCACATCGTCTGCGCTGTGGCCGTTGGCCTGGAATTTCTTAAGCTGCGTTGCCAGCGCCCGGGCAGCCCGAATGGTGAGCGGCTTTTTGATCTCCTGCCGATGCTCGATCCAATCCGACCACAACGACTGATCAACCCCGGCAGGGATTTCTGCCATCAGTTCATCGGTTGTTGGCTTTTTGCTCGCGCGCGTTTTCTCTTTGGTTCTATTACAGGTTCCTCTGACAGGTTCTATGGGAGGAACGTCGTTCCCCCCCGGGGAGGAACCTCGTTCCCCCTCCCCCGGAACCTCGTTCCCCCCGGGAGGAACCTCGTTCCCCCTCCCCCCATCGAGGTGGAGTTGGTAGTAATTTGATTTCTGCCGGCCATCGGCATAACGGCTCTGGATGCTGACAAAGCCGAGTTTCTTTAAGTGGTTAATCTGGTCGCGGACCGAGCGGGTGGTGATCTCGCAGTCCTCTGCAATGTGCTTGAGTGACGGCCAACAGGTGCCGTCATCATTGGCATTGTCTGCCAGCTTAATCAGCACCAGCTTGCGGGTAGGGCTGCCGGTGGTGACGCACATTGCTTTGACCATAAACCGAGCGCTCATCGCGATAACGCCTCGTTGATCGCTTGCGCCCAGGCGCGGACCCGGTGCGGTGTCGGGCCCTCAATCTGCATCTTGTCGGCCTGCTCCATTGCATCGTTCCAGCTCATGTCAGCCTCCTTTTCAGCTCGTCAATTCGCCCGCCTTCCGTGGCAGACGACAGGTGTAAAAAAGCCCGCGGTGCGGGCAATGGCCACAAGGGCCTGGGGGAGAGAGACTCAGGGGTCACCGAAGACATCCGGTCTTATGTAGTTAGGCTCGACACCGGAGAGCTGAGAGAGCTTGAGCACTCTCTCGGCAGGAACCCGGGTCTTGCGCCAGAGTTGAACGGCCTGCCAGCTAATACCAAATGCCTTTGCAACGGCTTGGTCACCGCCGGCTCGCTTTACGATTTCATTGATGTCGATGGTGTCCATACCGAAGAAATTACAAGAACTTCTTTTGTATTGCAAGAGATTCTTATGAATACAAGAAAGGGTTGCGCACAGACCCCGAACAGGCGTATAAACTGCATCCCCCTTTCACAAATGCGTGAGTTAATGCATGACGATTAGCGCCACGATTAAGCGATACCGAGAGCTTGCTGGCTTGAGCCAGAGCGAGCTGGGGCGGCGCATGGGCGTTAGCTACGCGGCGGTACAGCAGTGGGAGTCGGGGGCATCAAGACCAAGACCAAAAAGACTCAAGGATTTAGCACAAATTCTTGGGGTGTCTCAGGCCGAATTGCTAGGACTCAGCGATGAAGTCCAGAAGGCTGATCGTCCCGTACAAACCGTGCCATTGATCTCTTGGGTCCAAGCAGGCAATTGGGAGGAAGCCGTGGATATCTATCAGCCAGGAGAGGCAGACGCTTGGGTGCCGGTCAATCAGAACACTGGGCCGAATGCTTTTGCATTAACCGTTGTTGGAGACTCGATGATCTCGCCATACGGGAGCCATTCGTATCCACCGGGCACCATCATTGTGGTTGATCCGGCTGTCTCCGCCGATCCCGGCCGCCGGGTCGTGGCCCGCCACGTCGAGTCCGGCGAGGTGACCTTCAAAGAGCTTGCTCGCGATGGCGGCTCGACCTACTTAAAACCACTCAATCCCCAGTATCCGCTGATGCATGTGGATGACGACTGGGAGGTTGTAGGCGTTGTGGTTTCTAGCATTCAGAACGAAAACTAGATTTTTTTTGCCTCAATTTACAAGAAACGCTTGACAGGCGTGCAAGTAAAAGTACGATAGTACCTGCAAGTTAAATTTGTAGGAGGCCAAAATCATGCGCTGGTACGCCGTACCCGATTACAACCCCAAGGCAGACAAGTTCTCGCCGCCCGAGAATCGGCAGGCCCAGATCGTCAACGTCTACGGCGAGCTGGTTGCCGAGTGCGAAACCCTGAGAGATGCCGAGCACATCGCCGAGCTGCACAACGCTCGCATCAAGGAGGTGGGTCATGGACGCCCTCGCCTGTGATCTGCGCCGCTACGAACGGGAGCTTACTTATGACGATGCCCGACAGACGTTTATCGAGGATCGCACTCAAGAGGCGCTGGAGGGAGATTACGAGCTCTTGGCTAGCGCGATTGATGCAGACAAGCAGTGGTTCATGGAAGAGCTCCTCGATGCCTTGGCGTTCAAAGACACTCAGTCTCTGCAGCGCTACATCGAGCGCCGACTCGAGAAGGTCTGCGAGCAGCTCTGGGAGCAGCGCGATGAGCCCTGAATCCCAGAACCACGCCGATATCCTGCGCGCCATGTCGCTTGAGTGGCGCGCCCATGACGACTTATCCGAGGCAATGCTTGAGCTCGCGCTGCGAGTTCAGGCGGCCCGGGCAAATGAGGAGGGCGATAAATGATTGTCATCGCACCCACAGGTAACCCGCTTGAGACCGCTAACCAGCTTGTCCAGAAGGGATTCGAGGTTGGCATCTATGGGGAGGGCCGCTATCTGCGCGCCTACCCGACGACTGTCGCGGTGGAGTCGTGATCATGGACGAGGACACCGCGCTAGAAGCCGCACAGCATCAGCAAGAGCTTGAACATCAGGAGGCCATAGAAATGATGACACAGGCAAAAGTATCCGCGGCACTGGTTAAAGCCCAGTCCGCTTTTGGTAAAGCGCTCAAAAGCGCTGACAACCCTTACTTCAAGAGCAAGTACGCCGATCTGCAGGCCGTCGTTGATGCGGTGATGGAGCCGCTCAATGAAAACGGAATCGCCGTGATCCAGCGCACCGAGCCCTCACAGTCCGGCGTGATTGTCGAGACGGTGTTCGTCCACGAGTCCGGTGAGCAGATGTCGGCTGGCAAGCTTTATCTCCCAGCCCCGCAGCAGGACCCGCAGAAGTACGGCGGCGCGCTCACCTATGCACGGCGCTATGCGCTGATGGCGGCATGCGGGATCGCGCCGGAGGATGACGACGGCAACGCGGCCAGCCAGGCGCTCAAAGAGGAGCGCACCAAACCCATCACCGCCGAGCAGCTCGGCTTTCTCGAGGGGCTGATTGAAGAGGTCGGTGCGGACATCAACAGGATTTGCACCTACTACAAGATCAAAAGCCTCAAAGAGCTTCCAGCGAGCAAGTACGAAAGTGCCCGCGCTGGGCTTGAGAAAAAGCGTAAGGAGGCCGCGTGATGGCAGCACTAGCCCACGAAATCCAGGGCTCTGAGGCATGGCTTGAGTACCGCCGCACCCGCGGCGGTGCCTCGGAGGTTGCTGCACTCTTTGAGTGCTCACCGTTTATGCCCAAAAACGCCTTTGAGCTGTATCAGGTTAAGACCGGCGAGCGATCGGTGTACGTCAATGACGCAATGCGCCACGGCAATCACTACGAGGGCTCGGCCCGCGCCAAGCTCGAGGAGATGGTCGGCGAGTCATTAGAGCCGCAGGTGGTCGAGCACCCAGACCACCCCCGGATCATTGCCTCGCTCGATGGCCAGACCCTTGATGGCGAGACGATTGTCGAGATCAAGTGCCCTCCGAAGGGCCGGGAGTCGAAGGCCTGGAAGCAGGTCGAGGACAACGGCAAGCCGGACCGTCACTACTATTTGCAGATTCAGCAACAACTGCTCTGCAGCGGCGCTGAGTATTGCCTCTTTGCCGTCTATGACTCAAGCACCGGCGAGATGATCACAAGTCAGGTCAACGCCGAGACAGAGCTCCAGGCGCAGATTGTCGAGAAGTGGCTTGAGTTCTTCTCTCACCTCGATGCTGGCGAGCCGCCAGAGCACGAGCGACGTGACACCGCATGGCGTAAAGCCGCCAAAGCCTACCGCGAGGCCAAAGAAAAGCTAGAAGCGGCCAAAGCCGCGGAGGCCGAGGCCAAGGAGGCGCTGGAGGCGCTCGCGGGTGAGACCGGCGGCCGGGGCTGCGGGGTTTCGGTGAGCCGCTACTACGTCCAAGGCAGTGTTGACTACAAGTCCGCGCTCCCCAGCGACATCGATCTTGAGCAATTTCGCAAGCCGGGCCGCTGGCAGACCCGGGTAACCATCGAGAAGGAGGCCAAGTAATGGCAAACGGATACGACGACACCAACCGCGGTGTGCTATTTCGCAATGACAGAAAAGAGAAGGAAACGCAGCCTGATATGACCGGCAAGGTCAATGTCGAGGGCGTTGAGTTCCGGCTTGCCGGGTGGACCAAAGAATCCAAGAACGGCAAGAAGTTTCTCTCTCTGGCCATCGAGCCTGCGCAGGAGCAGACCGCCCAGGCGGCAGCGCCGCAGGACCCCAACGACGACATTCCGTTTTAATCATGCGGCTAGAAGCACAGCTACTACTGCCCACTGCCACCATGCCCACCCGGTCAACACCGGGTGCGGCTGGGCTTGATCTCTATGCCGCTGAGAATGTGGTGATCAAGACAGGCGACTGGTCAACCGTCGAGACGGGTGTCGCACTCTCTCTGCCGGCCGACCACGTTGGGCTGATATGGCCGAGATCAGGGTGGGCCGCTAAATACGGCCTCGACACCTTGGCCGGCGTTGTGGATTGCGACTACCGAGGCGGTGTTGGCGTGGTGCTGGTGAATCACTCGGATCGTGATATCAGGATTGATATCGGTGATCGCATCGCACAATTGGTGATCCAGCGCTACGAGCACTTCGACCCGGTCGAGGTCGAGAAGCTCGGCCACACTCATCGCAGCGTCCGCGGATTCGGGAGCACAGGGTTATGAGTTACGCACAAAAGCAGACCTACACCAACATACTGAGCGATCTGCGCCTAATCAGTCGCGCTATCCGGGAGTCCGGCTACATGAGCTCCCACGCGCACATTGCAGATAGACATATCCTCGAGGCCGCAGGCGCTCTTGAGGCGGCGCTTGAGGCGAGTGATGTCGAAAGAGCGTGAGGCACTCGCTGAGTGTTCTTTGCGGCTTGCTGAGTCTCTTGCTCAGATCGAGCGCATGGAGTTTCTCCTCGCTCAGGCGTTAGCACACTGTCAGCGCAGAGAGCGGCCTACTGAGGAGTGGGAAGAGAACGCACAGATGACATTGAGGGTGTTGCGAGAGAAAAGCAGCACCATCAGGGAAGCCGAACAGGGAGCTTTGTGATGCCATTCGATGCAGCAAAATGGGCCGGCAGAACATTCCAGGACACCGCCACTGGCGAGACGCTCACGATTCCGGATGATGTCCGGGAGCGGCAGTTTTTCCAATTCGGCGATTCTTTTATTGATGTCGGCAACGGCGAATATTCCCGAGCCGGTGGCGCGTTTATTGAGATCAGCGTCGATGACGCAGATATATGCCCAGCGTGCGGTAAGTCTCTGCCTGAGGTGAGCGGCCGGGCCGCGTGCTTGTGCCCGCATTGCGGAATCCGATGTTGCGAAGGAGTGGTTTGATGCATCTGCGTAACAGACAGGTTCAAAAAACGCTTCATGGGCTTAGACAGTCTGGGCACTTGGTTGTTGTCTGCAAACCAGGAGAGATCGAAGGGGTTTCCTACAGCGAAGTCCAGCAGCGCATTGCCGATGTGATTGAGGAGATGCGGGAATGAGCCAAAAAATTATCTTTGTAGAAGATCGACTGACGACCAAAGTCACTAGGAAAAACAGCAAGATCAAGGTCCGTGCTGGCAGCGGTTACGCACCGGGTGTCGATAAACTTTGTACGCTTAAGGATACTGGCAACGGTTTTGTCGCGAAGATTCACAGGGATCATTCTGCTCGCCAGCCTATTTGTATATCGCTCGATTATTGTGACGCGGCCCATCTTCTGATGGCACTGCATGTTGAGTACATGTTGGGGGACACATTCGATGAGATGGAAGTCTTTTCAAAAGATGTAGAGCTGGATAAAGAAAAGATAAATGAAGGCATCAAAGCAGTAGACCCAGAGGGCGAAGATATATGCCCGTGGTCGTTTGAGGAAGGTGTTCGATTTGCACTCAATTGGAGCGAAGAGCAGTGAGTATGCCAGTGCCGCCTCATCTGCGAATCGCTCCTAATGGAGACTTAATTGTAGATATTCAAGAGTGGCTTCAGTCGGCGGAGATTCAAATCCAATTAGAGCAAACAGAAGCCATGAGAAAGGAACTACAAAACAGAAGGTCAAACAATAATGCTAAGTAGCGGGCCGCAAGATCTAGCTGAATCCGAAGGGGTCTGGCAGGCCTTGAAAGGCATCGTGCAGAACACACTGGCCGAGAAGAATATGGGAAATAACCCATAAATAAAGTTTATCGGTTAAACCGGATACAGGGTTCAGCAGGGAGTGTCGATTGGCGGCCTCCGGTCGGCACTCCGCTGGTGGGCCTTGTCAGAAAAGGAGATAAGGATGTTTTTGACAAGCGACGAGCTCCAGGAGCTCACAGATAGAAAAAACCCAAGCCACCAGTCGCGGTGGCTAGCAGAGCGTGGCTACGCGTTTGAGATTAGCGCAGCGGGCAAGCCGAAGGTGTTGCGCTCAGAAATTGAGTCTCGGCTATCATCTCAGTCACAAGCTCGAGCGAAGACCCAGCAACCAAACTGGGAAGCATTAAGGACTGCATAGATGGGTCGCACCCGACAGCACAATCGGCACCTGCCGCCGCGGATGCAGATAAAGCGTGGGGTGTATTACCACACCCCGTATGTGGACGGTAAGGTGCGCTGGCACAATCTAGGCCGCGAGTATGGTGAGGCGCTTCGGCAATGGGCTGAGCGCGAGGGTGAGCGGCTAACGCCCGGCAGGACCGTTGGGCATGCAATAGACCGCTACATTATTGACGCGCTACCCGAGCTCAAAGAGAAGACCCAGGCAGGCTACAGACAGTCACTCAAAGTGCTGCGTGAAGTCTTCGGGGCGATGGATTTAGATCAGGTTCGATCAATGCACGTCGCGCAGTTTCTCGACACCGCACCCGCAAAGGTTGCCGCCAACCGGCATATTGCCGTGCTCTCCGCAGTCTATCGCCACGCAGTGCGCTGGGGCTGGACGGATAAAAACCCCTGTCAGGGCGTATCACGGAACAAAGAAAAGGCCCGGGATCGCTACATCGAAGATCACGAGCTCAATGCTGCGATCACCGCAGCGCCTCGAGAGCTGGCACTCGCCATTCAATTTGCCTATCTCACAGCGCTGGACCTATCTGACATGCTCGCGCTGCGCCACTCCGATATTGTTGAGTACCAGGGCAAGCGCGTGATCCGATCGGCCCGCGGAAGACCGGGCAGAAGGTGACCGTTGAGCTCACCCCCAGCCTCGAGGCGATTATCGCTGCAACCAAACACCGCCGCGATGGCCAGCCTCGATCAATCTGGCTGTTTCCAAACCGACGCGGCCAGCAGTACACCGCCGATGGATTCAAGAGTAATTGGCAAGCATTCAAGCGCCGCCAAGGAATCGACTGGCGGTGGAAGGATTTGCGGGCAAAAGCGCTCACGGATGTCCAGAGAGAGCGAGGACGAGATGCCGCTCAGGCGCTCGCTGCTCACGCCTCAGGAAACACCACCGAGGTCTACATCCGGGCACGCGATCGGGTGATCGTTCAGCCGGTCAAGTGAGGATTATTTTAGACAGAACGATTATTTTAGACAGAGCGGCTACCAGAAAATCACTTAAGTCGTTGATTTTATGGCGCGCCCGGGAGGATTCGAACCCCCAACCTCCTGATCCGTAGTCGCATTACAGGTCATGCCATAAGGCATTGATTCTACAAGGAACTGAGGGTCGAAAAGCGTCTAAAATTTTGGCCTACCAGACCCGCTGAAAGTGAGGCATGGCGCGGGGTCCGATTTTCATTTTAGACGCTATATCGGCCTATACGGAGAAGCGATGTTCATCCTAATTTTAATCTTGCTCGTAGTCGCGACCGGAGTCTTGCAGCACAACATTCCCCTTGGCGCTGCAATCTTCGGTCTTGCGATTTACTTAGGCGGTAAAGCGGCTCGGATGACGGACGGAGACGATGTGATCATGGCAATTATTTTCCTGATCGGCATCGCCTCCATCCCCATCGTCATCATTCTTGCTCTTCTGTGAGCGGGTCCTCATCGAAGAACTCTTCGAGCGCCTTAACCTGCGTCCGAGTGATCTCGTTGCGCACGGCAATTAGCTCATCAATCGCCTCACGCTTCTCCTCAGGCGTCATATCTTCAGACTGATAGATCTGCGTTACCTGATCCCGGATGCGCCCAAGGTCCCTAGTGGTGTCACGCATAGAAGGCAGCGCGGCGATCATTTTCGGACTCTCATTGGCTAGGCTCATCGCCTTTTCGACATCACCCTCCTCGACATACGCATCAATCGTCCTCTGGATCTGTCGGGCCTCATTAAACAGGTCATAAAGATCCGTCTGGAACTGAGTACGCATCGCAGGCTCTGCCCGGATAAACGCCCCAACAACAGGCATCCGGTCGATGCGCATTGAGGGCCGGGGTGGTTTGCCCTGGACACGTCGAGAAATCATGTCCGCCATATCGAGTGCGTACATACCCATCGTGCCCGTATAACCACGCCACAGGTGCTGCAGCTCTTTAGGCGACAAGCCAAGCGTCGGCCCTGTGTATTGCCCCAGGGCCTGCATGGTCTCGCTGGTGTAAGGCGAATAGCGGGCCTCTGGCAAGCGGCTCTGATCGGACATATTCTCGATCGGCGCCCCAGTAAACACGTTCCGGTTCGCGAACACTTCGATCACCGGGAACGCGGCCTGAGGGATCGGGTTGAAGGCAAACGTGCTGTGGATGGCCCAAAGCATTCTGTCA
>PR_CR_10_Liq_1_inCRDRAFT_1001364_pt1 | contig 13782 bp, 16 predicted proteins | sample PRCRCaboRojoPR_3_FD_10241 | JGI IMG/M metagenome (IMG submission 10241) | reverse complement strand
ATTGACATCTGCGATTTTGCAGTGGGCCTTTCCCGGCAACTGCACGGCTTAACCATGCACTCTGAAAGACCCTCTCACCGCATGTACGAGCAATGGCATCCAATGGGCACAGTAGGTATTATTAGTGCCTTTAACTTTCCGGTGGCGGTATGGTGCTGGAATACGGCCATTGCCTGGGTTTGCGGTGATGTAACTGTTTGGAAACCCTCTGAAAAAGTGGCCCTTTGTGCAGTGGCCTGCCAAAAGCTTTTTGCCGAAGTGCTGGAAGAAAATGATTTACCTGAAGGCATTAGCAACGTAATAGTTGGTGGCGTAGAAGCAGGGGAGTGGCTAAGCAATGATGCCCGCATTCCATTGGTTTCTGCCACAGGATCTATCCGCATGGGGCGGCAGGTAGGCGAAGCTGTAGCGCGTAGATTGGGTAAGTCTTTACTAGAATTAGGCGGCAATAACGCCATAATTATTACTGAAAATGCCGATTTAGAATCTACCCTGGTGGGGGCCGTTTTTGGGGCCGTAGGAACCTGCGGCCAACGCTGTACCAGCACCCGCAGTTATTATTCACGAAAGTAAATACGATGAGGTAGTAGAAAAACTAAAAGCTGCCTACGCCCAATTAAGAATTGGTAATCCACTGGATACCAACAATCATGTGGGCCCTCTTATTGACCAGGCGGCTGTAGAACAGTATGAAATGGCATTGGAAAAAATTGCTCAACAAGGCGGTACTATGCTCGTAAAAGGAGGGCGCCTTGAGGGCGAAGAATATGCCAGCGGCTGCTACGTGAAGCCCTGCATAGCCGAAGTTGAGAACCAATACGAAATCGTGCAGAACGAAACCTTTGCGCCCATTTTGTACGTAATGAAATACCGAGAGCTGGATGAAGCCATCGCCATGCAAAATGGAGTTCCGCAAGGACTTTCTTCAGCCATTATGACCACCAATATGCGGGAAAGTGAATTATTCCTTTCAGCTGCCGGTAGTGATTGTGGAATAGCTAATGTAAACATTGGTACCAGTGGTGCCGAGATTGGCGGAGCCTTTGGTGGCGAAAAAGAAACCGGAGGCGGCCGTGAAAGTGGTTCTGATGCCTGGAAAGCCTACATGCGTAGACAAACCACCACCATTAACTATTCTACCGAAGTACCTTTAGCACAAGGAATTAAGTTTGAAATATAAAGCGTAATACCTCAATAAAGAAGCCGTCTCATTTTTAGTTAATGAGACGGCTTTTCTTATTTTAAACATAAGGAAAGGGGCGTTTAGGTTAGAAGTCTATGGAAATATCCACCGTGTCATGACCGATGGATTGTAGTGGATATTTAACTATATCATAGTTCCCAAAAGAGTGGTTTTTAAAAACTATTAATTCAATGTTCCTATTTCCAAGCACTCGTGTATGCAAGATCGTATCGGACCACGCTACAAATCCCCTAACGGAATTAGAACCTGGGGGTGGGTTTATTTCTAATGTATTATAAAGCCCCGTTTTCTTAATATTCATCCGCACCCATGCATAGGGTATTAAATCTAAGTTTACGGTTTGCTTTTTACCGCGTTTTACGTTGGGGCGTATTACCTCGGTTTGTTCAGTAATGAAATAGCCGGGCGCATCGGCTATTACGTAGTATTCTTCTCCGTTGGGCACATCGCCAGCTAGGCTATAATTGCCTTGGGCATCAGCCGTAGTAGAGTCTACAAAATGGCGGGTTTCTCCAAAGGTGGCGGGGTTCCACCACTCAAAGCGTACTTTGGCAAAAGGCACAGGAGCGCCATTGTTGTATTCATAAACTTGGCCGCTTATTTGCGTAAAGGACTTATTTTCTTTCTCGCAGGCAGTGGTTAATACTGCTAAAAGAGTTAATAGTAAAAAGGGGGTTTTCATGGGGTTTAGTTTGAGTCAAAGATAGGGGGCCAGGTAGTTTAAACCCGTGCGTTTTTCGCAATCGCACCAATCAATTCATGCAGTTTTCGCAATAATGAGCAAGGCTGTTTTGAAATTTGTGCGTTTTTTGCAAAAAATGGGTGGGGCGGTTTGCGATATTCACCGCTGGCATGGATTAGCTTAGCTGAACTCGCAAGCTCGGTTGCAAATCCGCGCCAGCGTGAAGGAATTAGTGGCGCCTTTGGTGGCGAAAAAGAAACAGGGGGGCCGTGAAAGTGGTTCTGATGCCTGGAAAGCCTACATGCGCAGACAAACCACCACCATTAACTATTCTACCGAAGTACCTTTAGCACAAGGTATTAAGTTTGAATTATAGTATTTAATTTTAGGAAAGGCCGGCAATAGCCGGCCTTTTTTTATCTTACCACCAGAATACTAAAAAACCTGTGAAATGAACCGGTTCCTTTTTGCCCTAACTCTTTTATTTAACGCTTCACTAATGGCCCAATGCATAGAGGCGGGGGTTACCAGTAAAGAATTTTTACAATGGAAGAGTGATACCACCTACGTAGTACTTAGTAGTGATAATTCTGCTTACAATGATGCTGTAAGCGATTACATGACCAATACCTGGTCTTTTAACCCGGTTAAGTTTATTGATCAAAACTTAATTGAAAAAAAGAGCTACCGTAACGCGCACAAAGAAAAAATGGTGTTGCATGTGGTGGCCTTATCAGGGGCTGGTTCTGGATCTAATAACATTAAAGCCCGTAAGCCCCAGGATGCTGAAATTGCTTTGGCCTTATTTCAAATGCAGTACCTGGGCAATATAGGTCTTGGTACTCCTGATATTTTTGTGCCCGTGCGTAAATGCTTTGCCTATTTTTCTTTTTTAAGAAAGCGCGGTAAACTAGGCTTTAACGCCTCCACAGAGTCTGTTTTTGTTACCGATTTTGATAAAAACCCTCTTCACTTTCAAATACCCCTGGCCCTGCAATATTTAGAAAATCTAACCTTTCTAAGGCAAGCCAACAGTACCAAAAAATACATCTTTAGCCATCGCTTTCTCAAAGACATCAATGACATGATTAATCAGCCAAAGCAGCTGAGTAAAAAAACGCTGGTACTTATGGACGTTCACTTGGCTGACCTGGAGAAAGGAGACGTAAAGAAAAGCCTGCGCAGTAAATATGAAATAGTTACCCCCGTAAAATACCATCGGCTTGTGGCCGAAAAAAACCCGAACTACGCGGTGATCACAGGGCGCAGTACACGCTTAGGCTACCTGGTTACCGTATTTGACCTGGAGTTAGGGCAAATGGTATATTCCGATTATGGCTGGGGTGGTAAACTAACCAAAAAACAACTAGAGGATTTAAAAGACACCATTAGAAAGGGGAAATAATTATTGGTTTTGGTACTAACCCCATATTATTGAGATCACGGGCTAATGAGCCGTTTTTGAATACGAAAAAGTATAATAAAACTCTAATGTGAGTATATGTCGCGTGAAGTATTCCCTGGGCCTCCCGGTAGGCTGCAGCCAAAACACATATCCCAGGGCACTGGAAAAATGAGGACTCCAGTTTTTCTGATACTGAGCAATTAAGCGGTTTTGCTGAAATACCTGACGCTCGGGCTCACTGGCAACGGTGAGATGCAACTCTTCTGAAAATAGTAAGCTCTGATTATTTTTTAGCGGGTATTTATATTGAACTCTCAATCTCTCGCGTAAGCGCCTGCTTACCACTGGTCCTTCAAAATGAGAAGGGGCCTCTGGACCTCTAAAATGGCGGTATTCACTCTGCAATCGAAGTGCCAGCCTCCCTTTAGGCAGATCCACACTACGGGTTACTGAAAAATAAGGTCTTATTTCTTTTACTTCCCCTAACGATTTTTCAAAAGGTGTTTGGGGTAGCGTAATCTCAAAAAACCATAAACCCACTTCCGCTTTCCAGCTTGAGTTAAAGGTTTTAGTGGCTAAAAAATTTGACAAAATTCGCTGATGCCGCCTATCGGGGAACACATATCTCCGTTCTTCGGCCCTAAGACCCAAAGCATAATTATTAGGCAATTCTAAAGTTACTGAGCCTCCTAACCAAATCAGGTTTTGCTCAACTGTTTGCCACTGACTATAGGAGGTAAAGTGCGCCAATCCCGCAACTAAAAGAAGTACACCCCATTTTGTGCAATTCATAGAAGTGCAAAGCTAATCTTGTAGCCGATAAACTCTCAATAAATACGCTATAATTCTACCCGTTCAAAATGGTCCGATTATCTTTGAGCCTAAAAATTTTTCTAGAATGGCTACAGCCCAAACTCACCAGCATGAAGATCGCATACATGGCAGTAAATATTCTTTGGTAAATCGTTTCCAAGATTACCTGGGCGAGTTTGTATACGGAGGCATTGACGGCAGTGTTACCACTTTTGCCGTGGTAGCGGGTTCGGCTGGAGCCGGATTAGATAGTAAGGTGGTCATAATTTTAGGCTTTGCCAATCTAATAGCCGATGGCTTTGCCATGAGCGTAGGCAGTTACCTTTCTACCAAAAGTGAACAAGAAAACTACAACAAGCATAAAAAAATTGAGTATTGGGAGGTTGACCATCTCCCGGAAAAGGAGGTTGAAGAAGTACGTGAAATTTACCAGGCTAAAGGTTTTGAAGGAGAGCTATTAGATCAGGTTGTAGCTAAGATTACTGAAGACAAAGACAGGTGGGTAGACGTAATGATGAAAGAAGAATTAGACATGTCTGAAGAAACCAAGTCTCCGGTGGCCATGGGCGGGGTTACATTTTTTAGTTTTCAGCTATTTGGGCTCATTCCGCTTTTGGCCTATGTGCTTGACTATTTGTTTAGCCTAAAAGCTGATCTATTTTTGGTGAGCAGCATTTTAACCGGTTTAACCTTTATTTTAATAGGCTGGCTCAAAGCCACCGTAAACCAAACTAAAGTAGCCCGTAGCATTTTAGAGACACTTTTTCTGGGAGGAGCGGCTGCAACGCTCTCCTACTACGTAGGCAACGTGCTTGAAAAGCTTTTTGTATGAAAGCTTCAGCAAAATCTCTGGTAATTTTAAATTTACTGGGATACCTGTTGGTACTAACTTTAAATACCTTGGCCAACGCTCTTCCCTTAAATGGTTACACCACTGGCGAGCTTTCTGCCCAATATCCCAATCTTTTTGTTCCTGCCGGTTTTACCTTTTCTATTTGGGGGCTTATTTACCTTTTTCTGGGCGGCTTTACGCTGTATCAGCTTAGAGCTCTTTTTAGTGGTTCCAAAGAGTTACCAAAATCAATTTATCTAATTGGTGCATGGTTCTTTATTTCTTGTCTAGCCAACGCCAGTTGGATTGTTGCTTGGCACTATCGGTTGCCTCTCGTTTCTTTGGGAGTAATGTTAGTACTCTTATTGAGCCTTATTCAAATTTACCGTAATCTGGGCCTGGGCCTAAGGGAGGTTAGCCCTTCTGAAAAATGGTGGGTGCAAGTACCCTTTAGCCTCTACCTTAGTTGGATAAGTTTAGCTACTATTGCCAACGCAACAGCGGTTTTGGTGTATTATAACTTTTCGGGTTGGGGTTTCCCCGATGAATTTTGGGCGGCCGCTCTGGTATTGGTTGCAGGATTACTGGCGCTATTCTTTTTGCGTAAAAATTATGACCTTGTCTACGCAGCAGTGGTCATTTGGGCCTGTTTTGGCATTTTTTATAANCGTAGCTACCTTACTAGTACAGAAACGCCTGTAATTACTACTTCGGCTGCAGCCGTTGCTCTTTTGCTACTTTACAGAATAGTCCGTTACAGGTCATCTTTCAGAGGCCCGCGTGCTTATTAGTTTAAGGTAAATTTTGTTGAAACTGCTGATACGGGCTTAGGGCGCTTGCCTCGGTGCTGCAATTTTCTTCCTGCGCCTTTTCTTCTATATTTTCAATACGATTTTCAGGGGAAGGATGGGCACTTAAAAACTCAGGGGTTTGGCCATTTTGGCCCGAATTCTCCAGCTTTTGAAAGAACAACTTGGCACCATCACAGGCAAAGCCCGTAGCGGCTAAATACTCCACAGACTTCTCATCACTTTCCGTTTCAAACTCTCGGCTAGAACTAAGGCCTGCGGCAGTACCAGCTATTTGGGCGGCTATAGTTGTAAGCTCACTTTCGCTCTCTCCGGCAATAATTTGTAAAAGCAAGGAAATCCCATATTGGCGCTGCAAGTTTCGGCTGGTATGCCGCAAATCAGCATGGGCAATTTCATGGCCTAAAACCCCGGCAAAAGCATCGGCATTGTCTAAAAATTTAATCAAACCGGTATACACGTAAATGAAACCACCTGGGGTGGCAAAGGCGTTTAAAGTATTATCATCCTGAATGATTTTTACCTCCCAAATAAATTCATCGCGGTAAGCTACCTGCCCCGTATTTAAAATAGCGTTTACTACTGAGTCTAGGTAGCCATAGGCCTGGGCATTATTGGCTCTGCTTAGGATATTAAACTGAGGATCATTTTCAATTTGGGCGCTTACTTCCTGACCCAAACTAATATCATCTTGTACTGAAAAAAGAGTGAAATTATTGTTTTTGTCGCAGGCCACCATTGCTATTAAACCGGCGACTAAAAAAGTTTAAAAGGTCTGCAATAGACAAGTAATAAAACAACTCTGCCCCAGCAAAATTATGAGCCCTTTCAATTTTATAAGAAGCACTCGAAGCTTTTAAAGCTACCCAGTAATTTCCCTTATAAGAATACATAGAAGCTAATACCGACAGGCCAGAACTTAAATTATAGGCTTCTTCTAATGATCTAAAATATTGGCTCTTTTTTTGGAGACTTATGGCCGAATCTATTCTAAAGCCATAATTGTAGCAGGCCGGAGTAAATAAGTCATAAGCCTAGACTCCGGCCACACTTTCTTCATTTGAATGGGTGATGTGGTGATCAAAATAAACCTTAGAAATTTGATAAGCCTGCTCTGGCCTTGAATACATTAGATCAAAGGCTAAATAATAAAGACTATTCAGAGTTTTAGTAGAAAGGCTGTCGGGTTGTGCCCTTAAACTAAAGGTGACCGAATTTTCTAAGAAAAAAATATGACAAGCCCTTGTTTCAAGTCCTCTAAATGTGTTGATAATTACATATTTAAAATAATTCACAAAAATCAAAAACTTATTTCTGTACTTTGGGTTCTTTCCAGAATAAAAGCTTATAGAATGAAATCAATTTACGCTCTTTTCTTTTTTGTGTTTTCTATGTTTTCAGGCTACAGCCAAATGAAACAGAAAGCTAGCCCACCCAAGGAGGCAAAAGCCATTGTTGGAGAAACAACGGTAACCATTAATTACAGCAGCCCCTTTAAAAAGGGACGCAGTATTTTTGGTAGTTTGGTTCCTTTTGACAAGGTCTGGAGAACGGGTGCTAATGAAGCGACTACTTTAGAAATAAGCAGTGATGTGCAGATTGAAGAAAAAACGCTTGCCAAAGGAAAGTATGCTTTGTTTACCATACCCGGTGAAAAGGAGTGGACTATAATCTTGAACAGCCATAGTGAGCAATGGGGCGCCTACAATTATGATGCAGAAAAAGATGTAATGCGTTTTACAGTGCCCACGCAAGAGTTAAAAGAAAGCGTAGAAAGTTTTACCATAAACGTAGATGAGAAAGGAGTGGTTTCCATCATGTGGGACACTACCAAAGTTGATTTTACTGTAAAACCTTAGTTTTTGCTGCTGGGGCTGGCTGGTGTAAGAATTGCAAATCTGTTATGAGGTTATATGATTCCGCGCTCTTTTAAAACCCAATGAGTTTTAAGTACGCCAGCCACGCTAAGGCTATCTACAATTTTTCCCTTTAGCACCCAATCCAGAACGGTGGTGAAAGGAACCTTTTGTAAGCTTAGTTTTTCTGTTTCATCAGGGGCGGTGGGAACTTCTTGTAGGTCTTGTGCAATATAAATGCGTGCTTGCTCAGTGGTGGCAGAATTGCTTAAATCCATTTCTTGAATGAGCTCCCACTTTTGCGCTTTTAAACCGGCTTCTTCGGCTAGTTCTCTTTGGGCGCTTTTCAGCGGATCTTGCTCTATGGGGCCACCCCCTTCAATAATTTCCCAGGTAAACTTTCCTTGAAAGGGAAAACGCTCTTGCCCCACCAGCCAAGTGTTGTATTCTTCATCTAGAGGAATGATACCTATTGCCAAATTTTTAAAATGCACTACGCCATATTGGCCTTCTCCGCCATTAGGGTTTATAATAGCACTGTGGGTTACTTTAATCCAGGGGTTATCATAAACCTGCCTGCAATTGAGTTCAGTCCATTCGCCAACTTTTCGGGGAAAATCTTCAGTTGTAGGCATGTTAATTACTGTTTTGCCGTTCGGCCTCTTCTCGTGCGCGTTCCCGTTTCATTTCACGCTCATAGCGTCTGCCATACTTAATTTTTTCTCCGTTGTACTTCACTTCTTCACCTTCATCATACTCTATGGTTATAATACGTTCACCACTTTCGGTGAAAAACTCCCAGAGCCCGTCTCGCTTGTCTCCCAAGTATTGGCCTCGTCTGCGCACTTGCCCGTTATCGTAATAAAAAACAAAGTCTCCATTTTTAAGACCACTTTCATAGCGTCCCTCAAATCTCAATTGATTATTACTTAGATAATAAGAACGCCATACCCCCGTGCGCTGGCCTTCAAAATAAGAGCCTTCCTCGCGGTGATCATTTATTTGAAAGAACCAATCGCCCTCGCGGTAACCATCCACATAAGAGCCCTCTGCAATTACCGCTCCGGTGTCATTGTATTCAATAGACTTTCCATCTTCTCGGCCGTTAAAATAATTTTCTACCCGCCAAAGTTCTTCATTCTCATGGTACCAAATCCATTCTCCATCAGGTTCACCTCTCAAGTAGGAACCCACCTGTTCCAGCTTTTGCTCCTCGGGATAAAAGTATTTCCATTCTCCTACTTTTAAATCATCGCGGTAACGCCCACTAGCCTTAAGGTTACCGCTGGGGTAAAAGTGCTTCCAAGGGCCTTGTTTTCGACCTTGCTCATCAATTATACCTTCGTATAAGACCTTGCCATCCTCATATATCTTACTACTAACAACATTTCCTTCATCGTCATACTCCCGGTGAACGCCTACCGGCTGCCCGTTACGATAAGCCCCCTTGCTAGCCAGCTTTCCGGTTTTAGGGTTAAGGGTCCGTTTTATTTCAACTTTACTGGACTCCTTGGCCCCCTCTTGTAGAACACCCATCACCCATTTTTCCACCCGTATGAGGTTGCCATTAGACTGATAATATTTCCAATAGCCATTTTTAAGATCGTTCACATAGGGCCCTTCAACCTTGATTACGCCATTGGGGTAAAACTCCATCCAAAGCCCTTGCTTCTGATTTTGTTGGTCAATTTGATTAATATCTTGCTTGCGCACCAATTGGTTATTTTTGTAGGTGAGCAGGGTAATAATTCGTTGATCTTCCTGAGCATAAACGAAGCCGGTACCTGAAGATTTGCCTTTTTGGTACGGTACCTCTTTTTTGAGTTTGCCTGAAGGGTAAAAGTATTGCTCGGTGCCTTCAACCAGATCATTTTGGTAGGGCGTTATTTTTACCAGGTTACCCTCCTTAAAACTACGGCTGGGTCCTTCTTTTATACCAAGCTTGTAGGTGATCTCAGCTGTTTTGAGACCTTCTCTGTTATAAAAAACCCAAAGACTGTCTAGCTTAAAGTTTCTGCGGTTCCCCTCGGTTTTTAAATTTCCATTGCGCCAGTAACTCTTCCAGTAACCGTTGGGCTGGCCATTTACTAGGTTGCCTTCACTACTTTTAGCACCCCCCTCATAGTAATACACCTTGTAGGTTACGCCATCACCTCCGTTCTGCGAAAGCGAAAGTAGGGGAATGGTAAGAAACAGCAGAAGAGCCCACCTTTTTAATACTATACCTATATATCTTTTTAAATTATTTAAAACCAATGCTGTTTTTGTTAATCTGTTAATTGGTTGTAAAACTATTGAAAGGGTTGCTTGCTTTTTTCATTCGCCTGCTTTTATTCACAGTGTATTAACAACTGTGTACGGCTTAAGCGCTTCTAAACTAAATAGTAAACGCTAAAAATGCACAATTGTTAAGAACCGATAACAACAAGACGTTTTTTAAAAGTTATAACAGGAGAAGTGGTTAATAAGATTAGCCTTGGCTGTGCATAAATACTCTAAAGCTTTTGATAATCTCAGACCCATATTCAAGCAATTTTTCAGAGAGATTTTAAGCTCTAAAAAGTCAAGCATAAATTTCAAGAACTAATTAACAGCCTTACCTTTGATAGAGATTTAACCTTGTTAATTGTAAAATATTGACTTAAAGTTAGTTTAACCATTTATTAATATTTATTAACAGCTATGCAAATTGCAATAGGCGGAGATCACGCAGCGGTGGCTTTAAAGCCAAAGCTGATTTCATTTTTAGAAGAGCGTGGGCACGAGGTTCTTAACTTTGGTACCGATACGGCCGATAGTGTGGATTACCCTGATTTTGGTCACCCCGTTGCGGAAGCCATAACCCAAGGTACTTCTAAATTGGGTATTGTTATTTGTGGCAGCGGTAATGGGATAAATATGACCGTTAACAAGCATAAAGGCATACGCTCTGCTTTGTGCTGGAATACGGAGCTGGCTGCGTTGGCCCGTCAGCATAACAATGCCAATGTTTTGGCACTGCCGGCCCGTTTTATCAGTCAAGAAGAAGCTTTAGGTATAGTAGCTTCTTTTTTAGACCATGAATTTGAAGGGGGTAGGCATCAAAGGCGGGTAGACAAAATTAACGGTTAGGGAGTCAATACTTTTTCCAGCTCCTGGTTTAAACGCTCCAGATTTTTTCCCTGCATTTTTCCATCGCCTTTAAGGCTAAGTACGCGGTTATGCGCATTGCCTTGCATCTTATTTAGTAATTGCAAATAATTTAGGTTGCTGGCTCGGTTTAGTGGATAGTCTTCAAACAATATCCAAAAGTTGGCTCCTGGTAAATGGGTATAAACTTCACTAAGCGGCTCTTGATTAAAGCTTAACCAGTACTTGTTGGTTTGCATACCCAAAATGATGTTGTTAGGGTCAGTTCTCTTAACACGCCTTATGGCTAATTCTAGTTGTGGTAAACTATCTAACTTTAAATATTCCTGTATGAAACTGCGCTCAGCCGGGTTAAGGGAATCTTTCTCGGTAAGTTTTTCCAGCTCCAGTAAAGGACTAAATGGCCCGCCATTTACATAAATCACGCTATCGGCTTTAAGCTGTACGGCTACAGTAGGAGCTAGATAGGCGCCTTCTTCTACACCTAAAACAACCAAATTATTAAACTGCGCTTTGCTGCTGCTTTTTAAATACCGGGCGGTGCTTATAATTTCACTGGCTCTTTGGCTGGCAAAATTCATTTCTCGTAAAAGGTAAAACTCACCCTCCTTAGGGGCGGTAATTTCTACAATTTCATAACCGGCCTTTAATAACTTCTCAAAAACCGGCAGCTGCTTTACAGAAAGGCTGTCAAGTGCAGGAGGTAAATACAACAGCGTTTTGGTAACAGGCTTGTCAAGCTTGTAAATAGTGTAGGGTATGGGAGCGTATTGTCCTTTAAAATTATGCTGGGCGGTGGTTGTTTGCAGCTGAGGCTTGCACGCCCAAAACAGGGCACAAACAATTAGCAGGGAGAGCCTATTAATAAAATTGGTCATATTAGCAATGTTTTGATTAACCCCATAGACCTAATCATATTTATTGTGTACCTCCTGGCCATGCTGGGGGTGGGTTTCTACTTTATGCGTAGAAACAAAGATATTGATGATTACTATGTGGGCGGCCGTGGAATGAGTAGCTACCACATAGGACTTAGTGTAGTAGCCACAGATGTAGGGGGCGGCTTTTCCATAGGCTTGGGTGGTTTAGGTTTTGCTATCGGTCTAGCCGGAAGTTGGATGCTCTTTACCGGTCTGCTGGGCGCCTGGTTATCAGCCTACTTTTTAATTCCTCGGGTTTTTAAACTAATTAGAAAGCACAAACTTTACACCTTCCCTGAAATATTTCTGTACCTCTTTAATTCCCGCGTGGCACTTTTTGCAGGTATTGTTTCAGCCATTGGCTACATAGGTTTTACCAGTGCCCAAATTTTAGCAGGTGCTAAATTGGCCACGGCCACCTTCCCTTCATTAGACTTGCAAACGGCCGTACTGATTATGGGCGTAACAGCCGTAATTTATACAGTATTAGGGGGCTTAAAGGCGGTAATTTATACCGATACAGTGCAATGGATTCTACTCATGGGCGGCTTGGTATTTATTGGCATACCCTTAGCCTATTTTGAGGTTGGTGGTTATGCCACCATCAAAGAAACGTTGGATCCGGGCTTTTTGAATTTCTTTAATTTACCCTGGCATCAGGTGGTGAATTGGGCCATAACCATTATCCCCATCTGGTTTATAGGTATGACTTTGTATCAAAGAATTTACGCCAGCCGCGATGAAAAAACAGCTCGTAAAGCATGGTTTATTGCGGGTATTTTTGAGTGGCCTATTATGGCCTTTATGGGCGTGTTGCTGGGCTTGTTTGCCCGGGTGGCTTTACAGCAAGGAATGTTTGAAAGCATTGGCTACACCTCTTTATCAGGCATAGATGCTGAAATGGGCCTGCCTGTTTTATTACGCACGGTGTTGCCGGTTGGCCTTATGGGCCTTATGATGTCGGCTTACTTTTCAGCTATTATGAGCACAGCTGATAGCTGCCTTATGGCGGCCAGCGGCAATTTGGTGACCGATATTCTAGCACGCTTTCTCCCTATTTCTGAAGAGAAATTATTGCGCAATTCGCAAATTGCCACCTTTATAATTGGCGCCCTGGCTTTGCTTTTGGCAACGGTTATGACCAACGTTTTAGACCTTATGTTGCTATCCTATTCTTTTATGGTTTCAGGCTTGTTTGTACCCTTGTTGGCCGCGTTGTTCTTTAAAAAGAAAGATCCCCTGGCGGCTATGGTAGCCATCATAGCGGGAGGAGGCACCACCCTAACACTGGAGATTCTTAAGCTTAAAGAACTCATAAGCATGCCATTGCAATTAGACCCAAACCTGTATGGAATTAGCGCTTCCTTAATCTGCTATCTACTAATTTCAAATAGAAAATGATATGAAGTTTACCATTATTAAAAGTGAAGACGGTCCTCATGAAAAGTATACCAACCAGGTAATTGCCGGCTTTTTGCATAAGCACCTTGAGCAGTACGGAGACCCCAAAGAAGATATTTTGGCCTGTTTAGACTATGTTTTTACCAGAGGTGGTTTTGTAACCGTAGGCTCAGAGGCCGATACTATTAAGGGAATTGTTATTATTAATGAAACAGGCATGAGCGGTTACATTCCTGAAAATATTTTGGTCTACATAGCGGTTGATCCAGCCTTTAGAGGCGAAGGAAATGGCCGGGCCCTCATGGAAAAAGCGCTAGCCGAAGCTAAAGGTAATGTGGCCTTACACGTAGAGCCTGATAACCCCGCCCGATACTTGTACGAGAATTTAGGTTTTACCAGCAAGTATTTAGAAATGCGTTATACCAGATAGCAAGCGGTGCAGTCACTTATAAGTATTCGTCAGCACCTCCATCAGTTTCCTGAGCTCTCAGGACAGGAATATCAAACTCAGCAGTTTCTCAAGAAGCAGTTAGCCCCACTTAATCCAGATTACTTGCAAGAAGTGGCTACTACCGGCTTACTGGTGACTTTCTGGTCAAAGCGTGCCGGTCCTAATATTTTACTAAGAGCCGACATGGATGCTCTCCCCATTGCGGAAATCAACAGTTTTGCGCACCGTAGCCGTAAAGAAAAGGAATCGCACAAATGCGGGCATGATGGGCACACCGCCA
>PR_CR_10_Liq_1_inCRDRAFT_1001363_pt1 | contig 13783 bp, 17 predicted proteins | sample PRCRCaboRojoPR_3_FD_10241 | JGI IMG/M metagenome (IMG submission 10241) | reverse complement strand
CATTGCGCAGATACATCTTGCGATACTGCAGCATCCCACCGTCCGCTGCTGTTTCATTGATCACCAGGTGATAATGCGGCGCATTTGAGACCCCATCAGCCCGCGTCTTTTCATGCTTGATGAGAAGATAATTGCCGCCGACACGATTATCAGGGTCATACTTTACCAGCAAAAGATTGACGGTATATGCCAACTCTTCATCGGTCATCGGAATCTGAGGACTGATGGCAATATGGCGGTTGCCATATTTATGCCCATGCAGCTGCGCCATCAAATCCCCGTTCTCTGGGATGCTTTCGTCACCATGAAGAATTTCAACATGGTCGTTGTCATCTTCATTCATGATGTGCGCCAGCAAATTCCTAGCACCACCAACCTGGACCCTGGTCATCTTGAAAATCATAAGCGCACTGCCTTAGCGATGTAGTCTTTGACAGCTTGGATGTTTTGCTGAATGCGCGCGAAATCCTTGTCGGTCATATGCTGACCCTGTGGATTATAATTATAAGCGCGGGCAATCTGATTGACGTTCGAGCCCAACTTATTCAGCTCTGCTAATATAGCGCCCAAGGCTTTGCGGTTTGGCAGTTTTCGAACGGCATCAGGACCCAGCATTAAGAATCTGGCTAAGTCTGTGAACGTTAATTCATGCTTTTCTTTGAGAGCATAAAGTGCGTCATACTCTTCCTGCGTGAATTTTAATTTCACATCTCTCATCTTTTGTTTTTCTGTCATAAATGTCTCCTTCAAAATAACTGGGGTTTGCGGGTCCTCCCCAACAAGCTGCTTTTTTCCATTTTATGAATGGAAACGAGAAAGGCACGGCTTGCTTAAAGATCTTTTAACCCTCTCCCCCTATACTGGAATATATTCCGAAAAGATTAAAATTTATTAAAAAAGAGGGGCATAAAAAATATGAGCATAAAATACTTTGAACCAAAATTAATAATCAGAAACCCGCATCAGATGGGGGCTTGGGAAAAGCGCGCTATGGGTATTGAAGTGCCTAAATCCATCCTGACGCGTCCAACCGATAAAAACACGGATGTCGGTATCCTGTGGAAAGCGATGCCGATTTCGTCCCAGGGCGAATTCGGCAAAGAGGACGAAAAGGGTGCGACAGAATTCGGTTCCCGGGATGCAGTTTCCGAAATCGGCCTAGGAGATGAAAGGGACGAAATCGGCCTAGCTGACGAAAGGGGCGCTGCGTCCGAAATCGGCCACCATAAGGATGGGGGCGAAATCGACGAGGCCGACGAGGACACGACTGAATTTGCCATTCAGTTTACAGGGACGAAAAGTCAACAAGCGGTGGTTCTTCTTCGAGCAGCTATCGTCACGATTTTAGACAGCAGAACTGACCCCGCTGATGAAGACAAATACGAGGCACGAGTCTGGGTGCGTTTCTTAAACAGATTTTTGCAAGATGAACTGGTCGATCAAGATTTCTTCGACCTGACTGACGCGGTTGCGACCGCTGATGTTCCCCGGAAAATTAACGCTATGTTTGGCGGCAAATTTCTCGATAGAAATATCTTTGATCCGGGTGCAGGCGAATAGGGCTGACGCGTTTACCCTTTCAACGCGCTCGACTTGTTGTTCGATACAGAGACCAAAGGAAGGGGAGCGACAATACGCTCTTAATCTGACTAAACGCATCCAACTTCAGAAGTTTTGAGTTGTTTGGATGTAAGGCTAGTACGCACGACTTCTATCAGTCTAAACCTGTCCAATGGCGCTCGATCCAACCTTTGATGGATAACGTTCACGGCGACAGCTGCAGATTCTCATACTTCAGGACAAAGTGGGCCTTTGCGAAATGAATTGTGTTGGTTAAGCAGAGTGTCAGGAACAGCCGACTTCTCAGACCAATGCATATTTTAGACGGTACAGGATAATGAATTCTCACCGACTTTCTCCACGCAGCATCGCTCAGTTTTCCCCTAAAAATTGGCTTCAGGAAGGGGACGGGCTTTTTGCGTCCTCTCGCAAAGTTCGTGAAAATTGGGAAGAGCATCACCACAAATTTTCCGAAAAAGTTGCTGATGAGGGGAAGATGCAATTCCCAAAAAGTACTGGCGAAATTGCTCTTTTGACGGGGTTGCCTCGGGCATCAATGCTGCTCCTTGGTTATTCTGCCGAAATGTATTTCAAGGCTGGCCTTACGAAAGCTTACGTTGGTTGTGCAGAGAGCATGTTTTCACGTGATATCAAAAGGCGTTTTGGCCATAATTTCTTATTGATGTCGAAAGAATTGTGTTTCCCCCTTATCCAAAACTGATCGAAAAAATTTAAAGCGATTGAAGAACATGGTATTGATGGATGCCCGCTATCCCATTGAGGTCGAAGAAAATGAGACTTTTGCCTCTGCAGTCAACGAGCAGACCAGTAGAGTATGGTCAAAAGCTTCCTACGACGAACTTGCCGACTTGGTGACAAGAATTAGCCAACATTCAAGGCAAATTGATTGCGATGAAAACGATCCAAGATTCAATTGTGCCTTCAGTATAGATCAGGACGGCTACCTTGCATTTCGAGTTGGAGGGCGATTACCGCCACGAATTACCTACAAACTTAGCTCAACCATGAGGAGGAGCAGCGGGTCATCAAAAGTTGCTGACATAAAGGCACTTTTACAAGCCGAAGACCCCAGCTTCGCACGAATTCTCTACCACTGGGACCAATCCCTTATTTATGAAGATGGGCACGAGACTGAAAATGGCAACCTCAAGACAAAATGCCGCGGCCGCCCCGCTGCCGCGAATTTCTAATATTCATTGTTACATGGTGCGGAGTCCGCCACCTTGAATTCTCAACCAGCTTCAGCCTCAAGTTGCATTCACGTCCCTTGCCGTAAATCGGTCATGACTTCTCAAACAACGCTCTCTGTGGCTGCCGTTCTACCATCAATTAACGATTACCGCTTCAGCTCGCTCCATAGCGTAAATTTGCTGCAGGACGTCATCACTTCGCGCTCGACTTGTTGTTCGATACAGAGACCAAAATTTTGGAAAGTATTCACGATGTTGGTGGCATCCCCGTGATTGACAAATTTGCGCCCACCCAGCCAATGCTCACAGGTTGCGCAGACTTCAGAGGCGCTTGAAAAATATGCCATTTTACCGGTCCTGCCTTCTTGCCAGTTAGAGGCCTGCTTCCGCTAAGCTATGGATTGTACTTGACTTTTACGGCTGGTCCCGGTAGCTAGATCACATGACGTTCGCATCTCTCATATGAACCAGCTTCTCTAAGCCATCCTCAAACGGGTGGCTTTTGGTGCTGGATTTGAGAGATGGAGACTAAATGACTACCCCACATTTTAATGAAATTTTGCGTGACCTCGCGCCCACGCTCGATGGCGTCTTGTTTTACGGCGACCCCCATTCCAAATGGGTCCCGTTGCTTGATGCTGTGGCTGATAATGCGCCTCACTCAGTCATCATCCTGGGTGACTTGATTGAGAACAAGAATGACACCCAAGCTTTTGCCGACACCCGAGCGGCACTCAACAGCATGCTCGATGCGGGCATCGATGTTCGCATCATTTCCGGTAACCATGATGTCGATAGTGACGCTGTCTATGACCTCGTCTTCCACGAATTCGGCCACCTGGTTTTTGACGGAGACATTATCACGGTTGGCCCACATAACCTGCGCATCGCGGGTCTGGGGGGCGTCTTCAAAGGCAAGGTTTGGTATCCGCAAACGTCAGACAATGCTGTTTACTATTCACCCGATGACCTGCTGGCCGATACGCCGAAATCGTCCCGGTTTCTTGGCGGTATCCCACGCAGGCAACGTGTGGCCATCTTTCCGTCCGTTGTGGACCAGCTGAGCCAGCAATCAGCGGATGTTCTCGTCACTCATGAAGCCCCCAGCACGCATGTAAGCGGTTTCTCTGTCATCGACGATTTGGCGGTGTCGATGGGAGCGAAGCTGATCGTGTACGGTCATCATCACACTGTCGCTGAAACCTGTTTGTCAGCGCAACCCATTGCTGTTCGCGGCATGGGGCAAGCTGAAGTCTGGAATTCTGAAAGCGAAGAAATACGGGGGCTGATTTTGCTCCTCAAATTTCACGCTCTCACTACGAAAGGATTCCACTTTGAGCTCGAACGAACACCACCAAACCACCGATACCGATCCCAACCAGTCGCCTCTTGAGATTACTGTTTGTCGCTCCATTGGCGACGAACACTCTAACGAAGGCTGCAAAATCCGTAAGGCATACCGCGATGTGATCGGTACGGGAATTCCCGTAGTTGCGCCTGCTGCAGATATTGCAACGGTGGCTCATACCCTCAACAGCACATTCCCTTGGGCAGCAGATGCCGTTCGGCTCGCCATCGGTGAAATCGCCCAAAAGAAAGCTTACGGGGATACGCGGCTCGCGGGTGTTCTCAAACCATTCCTCCTTGTCGGCCCCCCGGGATCTGGCAAGACCCGTTTTGCCTCTGAGCTCGCCCATACTCTTGGGCTGCCCCTGGATATCATCAGTGGCTCTGCATCTGATACATCGGGCCTGCAGGCGGTGTCACGCGGCTGGGCCACAGCCATGCCCTGCGGACCGGTGAACGCTATCCTGCGCCATGCGTGTGCAAATCCTGTGCTTCTTGTCGACGAGATCGAGAAAGCCAAGGGCAGCAATAACAATGGCCATATCTGGTCGACACTTCTGTCGATGATGAACGGTGATGGGCAATACTATGACAGTTGCCTCATGGCGAATGTTGATCTGCGCTACGTGAATTTCTGGGCCACCGCCAACAGTATCCAGAATTTGCCTGAGCCGCTCCTGGATCGCTTTATCGTCATCGAAGTTCCCGGTCCCTCTGTCGAGCACGCCGACAGTATTCTCAACACCATCATCGCGGATGAAGCCAAGTCGATTTCAGCCGAAAAGATACCTGATCTCCCACAGCTTGAACGCCGCAAGATTACGCAACTTCTGAGCGGCAACAACGGCAGTATTCGTCAAATGCAGCAAGCCTATCGAGCATGGATCCGCGAACAAGCGATGCGCGAGCTGTTGCCGAATTTCCTGGCCGAGCAAAAGCACGATGTAGCGCTGCTGGACTTTGACGCCGACAGTTCCCGGGCGAACTAAGCAGGCGCTCCCCACCACCAAAATTACAAACTGAAAAGGAGAACTCTCAATGCAAGCAATCTATGAAATCATCCTTGGTACCCTCGCCCTTGCGCTGATGGCCGTCATCGCTGCGTTTTTTCTTTGTGTCCCCCTAGCTTTTGTCATGAATGATGCTGGCACTCTCATGCGCAGCACGTTTAATCTCGGCGCTGCGGTTGAAGAAGCCTTTTGGTTGATTTTGAAAGCGGCAGGTTGGCTATACGGTCTGTTTTTTGTAACGGCCTTCACGCAAGGCTTTAACGGCGAAGACTGAAATTCATCATGTCTTGTTTTCTCAGCCTCACACGCGTGCTAAGCCACGACAATAACGGGTCGGTAGCTCAATTGGTCAGAGCAGAGCGCTCATAACGCTTTGGTTGCGGGTTCAAGTCCTGCCCGACCCACCAACGCTCCCATGGTGGAAAGGTAGACACTGGAGACTTAAAATCTCTTGCCGCATGGCGTCCCGGTTCGAATCCGGGTGGGAGCACCAGAATTAAAACCCTAGCCAATCAAGCTGCGCGAATTGCTTCGATGACCGCTGCACGATGGTCTGTTGGATTGACTTTTTGCTGCTGCTCCAGAAGATGAATTGCAGCCATCCCGTCTTTTGATTTGATTTCTGGATCTGCCCCTGCCACAAGAAGGTATTTTGCACTTTTGGCCATGCTGGGGCCAAATCGCTTATCGGCAGAAATGAGAATAAGCGGAGTGTCGCCTATGATGTTGGCCAAGTTTGCGTCAGCGCCCGCATTGAGAAGCCGTTTGACGATTCTTGGAAAGGATTCATGGCGCGTAGGGGATGACGTCATCAAATGCAAGGGAGTATAACCATTACTTGGATCTTGATAATTTACGTCAAAACCTTCTTGTATGAGCATCCGAACAATAAAGACCTCATCCCCATAGCCCTCATAACGGCTTTTGTTATAAGCGGCATCAAAGACGAGGGTTTCCATGCCATCGGGCGAATTATCTGACTTATTTTTTCGCATAACGGCATGAATCGCGGCCCATAGATGATTATCCATTAGAGCCTGTTTCAGACGTCTGTGGTCCCATGTCCCACTGTCCTTTTGCCAAATTGAGGGCTTCCCGGGTGTAAAAATCTTCTCCCATAACGCGTCATCACTTTCGGCCAATTTGAGCGTTCGCATGATTACCTGGCGGACAATGTCGCGGAAGTGGTCATCAGCTTCTTGCGTTGTGAATTCTCCGTCGGCTTCCAGAGCGCCAATTGACATCTCAGCAATCATTGCTAGCTGGGTCACTGCGAGAAAAGCCGTCTCGTTTTCTAAGCATGTGTCAAATTCATCCAAGAATGACGCAGCCTCTCCAGCACTAATCAAGTCACGCCACTCCCATGCCCATGATTGTTCCGTAAAAATAGCTTTGCTCAGATGAACCTCAAGGTGTTGGCCTTAGTTCGCGGCATTGAGAGTTTTGTTGGTGAGACTTTTCCCAAATCCGTTTCCCCAGAAAACCTCTGTCAAAGTTACAGAGGGCTTAGTACCGTGTGTTTAGGCATAGCAATTACAGTGCTAAAAAATTGATATTAGATGTGAGAGCGCTCCCCCAATACTCATATGCTTCATGAAGGACTCTAAAGTTGTTCAATGTATGCAGCGCGTGCAAAAGCAAGTTTGAAGCAATGGAAAAATCTGGGTGAGCACGCGAGCCATTTAACAATCGTGTAGGTCCTGGGGGTGAGCCTCACACACGGCTCACGCACTCATTTCGCCAAATAGAGCAAGTGGGCAGTGCAGCAACCATAAACCGAACTAGTTGATTTGGAGCGAGAGACTGCAATTAGAGAGCTAGAATAGTGCAGTCGCTCGCAATAGGCGTAGATGAATCCACACGCCTAATTTAAGGGTGTAGCGCATTTGTGAGACAAGGCACCCTTTATCTTTCACATATTTTTTCGCGCTGCTTAGCCCCCAATAAGGCCACTCCAGATTCACCAACATATGTGATCACAAAACTGGCCCGACCTTTGCTTTTGCATGATGAGCACCGCATTTTATCTGGCCTGCCCCCCGGGTCTCCCGGCCAATCTGCGCGCGCTGCTTGGCCTCAGCGCGCCGCTCTTTCGTCAGTCGCCCGTGTTTAAGCTGCGCCGCCGCGATCCTAGCGCGTCTGGCCTCGGTCCGTGGTCCAGTGCTCTTGCAGCCATGGTTGCGGCACCGCCCCGGCCTTTCATGGCGGCCTTTTTGCAGGGTGTGCCAGCCCGTGTTTTGGCCCCACAGCGGCGGCCCGGCCAGTCGGGACCAAAGCGCGTGGGTTTGTCGATTTCTGCGACACTCACACGCCGCTCCAAGGCACCATTCATAGGGTGTTAAAATATGACATATTCTGGCCTAGGTATAGCCCGTTCTTCCAATAACCGTGGGCCAAGCACCCCACACCCACAGCCACCTGCAAAGATCTGTGGTCCTTGAGTTTAAGGAATTGGACGTCGGTTAGCCGATCAAGGTCTACCGGCAAGGAGGCAGTATAGACGGACGGATAGACAAATTCGATGAAAAGTACCAACCATCCTCTGGTTGCCAGATATGCCATCGTCTACAGCGGGGCACCTTTACCGTATCAATTAATGATGTATAAATTTAGTCAAAATACCAACCACGGACGACTATCACCCTTCCTTTAAGCCAATGCCTACAGTTAGCTTATAGCCATAGTTTCGGATCACTTTAATTGGCTGGGTGGAGGCGCCTACGGCTTTCATTTTTTTTCGCAATCGCACAATGCGCACTTCGAGTGTGGATTTACTGATTTCACCGGCTGACTGCATTAGGCTTGCGATCTCGCTGATTGCCAATTTAGTGTCCGGTGCCTGAATGAATTTGGTCAAAAGGGCCACCTCATCCGCAGAAACTGAGACTGTTTCGCCAGGACCCGAAAGTGTCATTGAGAACGGATCAAGAAGAAGTTCAGTGGCCGGTTTTGTCTGATGGCTGTCCAACCGCCGAGAAAGCGCGGTGACGGCGCCCGCAATCTCTAATGCCGAGCTGGGCTTGGCAAGATAGATATCGGCGCCGTTTTCATACCCGATATTTCGCTCCTCAGGTTTGTCGCGGGCGGTAAGCATTATAATCCCGATTTGCGGATGTTCAGCGCGGATGCGTCGTGCCACTGTGATCCCATCTACACCCGGCAAATTCAGATCAAGAACCACAATGTCGACAGTGCGCAGATTACTGCCGCTCCACAACGCCTCGGCGCTTTCAAAGGCTGCGACATGATGCCCTTCGTCTGCAATGAGATCCACAAGGGATTCTCGCATAGATCTGTGATCTTCGACAATGACGACGTTTATCATGGAAACCATACCCTAAACCCTATGCGTTGATCCTGTGGAACATAGTCCAGCCTCCCCCCCATAAGGGCCGTAAGGCTGTGCGCAATATAAAGTCCAAGGCCAGAGCCGATCTCTCGTTTGGCCAATGCATTGCGGTAATACCGCTGGAACACCTTGTCTGGGTCCGGCGCACCGGCGTCACCTTGGAGGTTTTCGAACAAAATCGAATATCCATCATTCATCTGGCAAATTGAAATCCATGTGTCCGAGTTGGATGGGGCATACTTCAGCGCGTTTTCAAGCAAGTTCCCGAACACAACCCCCAGCAAGACCGGATCACCCAATACAACGGCCTGATCGGGGGCCTGTATAGCGATGCGCGATGGCGTCTCGCTACGCGCGCGCAGTTTCTGCAAGATCTCAACGACATCACACTGCCGCAGATTTATGGCCTGTTCGTTTGTATCAACGGAGATCAATTGATCACAACGATTAATAAGGTTGGTCAAGCCTCGAATTGCTTCGCTTGCCCGTGCCCGTTGACGATTGCTGATGTTTGGTGTCGATATCGACATGTTGATCACGCCAAGGGCGTTTTTGGCTTCATGGCCCAGCATTTCAACAAACTCAGAAAGTTTGTGATTTTGTTCCTTTTGCAGGGCCGTTTGTTTCTCCATCTCGAACTTGTCGACCTCGGCTTGGCGCGCGGCTTGAAAAAGGTCTCGAGCGCGCAGATACAAAAGCAAAAATATAAGCAGCCCAGTGGAACTGCCGTGGATCATGTACCCATGGGTAGCGAGGGCTGTGATATCAATCACTCCCAAGACTGCAAATGCATTCAGAAAGAATGACATCGACAGCAAACCATAGATCACCCGCATCGTGACCAAGCCCGGCGATGCGGCCTTTTTCGCGGTTGCCGCATTGGCCAGAAACACAAAAGGCGCCGCCGCAAGGCAGGCGGCATTGATTTTCAACGCAAGTACAGGATCAAAGAAGACAAACAGACCAAAGGCACAAACGATCACCACCAATTGAATGTCGAACAGGCGGCTGGCCCACCATGCGGGGTCGAAACGGCGCATCACATGGCGGTGAAACGCTACAGAAAAAAAGGCAGAAATGAACACGCTCGTCCGCAACACCCCATGGCGTATGTCCGGCGATAATTGCGGCAAAAGGCTATCACCATATCCCAGATACAAGGTGTTATTGACCAACCAGAAGAACTGCAGCGCGCCGAACCATGAAAAAAGTGCTTCTCGCGTGATGACCAGCATGTTCAGCGCCCATAGGAACAAAACAAACATAAGGCTCAGATAGGTTATCTGCAGGATATACCTTTGTTCTGTTGTCGCGAGGGCCTTGGGCTGTGGCAAGGCATCAATGTCGAGCCATATAGCCCCGCTTGATTCAACGCGGACGAAATAGTCTGCCCCGCCGTCTGGCGGACGAACGCGGAACCCGGGCAACGGTGAGGGCCAGTCAGATGCTAATACCTGATATTGGACATCATTCAATTCCGTGTCACCACCTGATCCTGTGAACTTTGGCCGATAAAACCTGAGGTCGTCCGGCATGCCGGACCCGAACAATACAACCACCTCTCCCCCGTCTTCTGCGGGCAGGATACGCAGGCGCACCCATTCAGCAGAGGTCGTATAGCCAAGGGATATCGTGTCCTTGATCGGTTTAAACGTCTCCTGCAGAACGTCCTCAATACCCAAGGAAGTTGTCTCATCTTCGAACAGCCCAACACTTTCGATCAGGTCGTCCTGAGCGGCCGCAGGTGCAGCCAGCACCCCAAACAGCACCGTCAGCATGAGCACCCCAAGCTGATAAACGGCGATATGTCCGAAGTTACGGGGCATTGCTGGGTTTCAGTGATTGTTCAGGTTGAACCGCCCACACAGACTGGTAAGCGGGCAGAGATGAGATGCAATCCTTTAGACATAAATGCACGCTACTCCACAAGCCTATGACGTTACTCTGGTGCCCATGCTTCAAACTTAAGATAGAATTTTATAACTATTGCCTGCTTTTTATTACGCATACTAACTGTATCCTACAAAAACCTGCAATATAGCTGGGGCTGAACCTTCTTCAGTCGACCCCTGCTTTGGGTATGCGCGATAACGAAGAGGGCCCATTACAATGGATGATAGTATGCTGAAGTTCCGCAAATCAGTAACTCGTGGACAATTGGAGCACGTCGCGCCGGACCGTGAGGTTTGGCTCGAATTAACAGCACATAGTACCAAAGTATTTCGCCTTGCACATCCCACGTCATCACCCGATCATATGAAGGACACCTCTGTTGAGTGAACTTGCAAAGATTCTGGTCGTCGACGACGACGAGACAAACAGGTTGGTTGTGCGCGTTCTAATGGAACGCCGGAACTATCATGTCAGCGAAGCGGGAAGTGGGCCGGAAGCGATTGATTTGGTCAAGACCACACCGTTCGACCTTGTCCTTATGGACCTCTGCATGCCGGGCATGGATGGTCTAGAAACAACGCGACGTATCCGCGAGGACAATGCAAACCCAAAGCTGCCGGTGGTGGCGCTGACTGCGAATACAAGTCCACAGCATCAGGCGCTATGCCGTCAAAAGGGTATGAACGCAGTGCTGCGCAAGCCGTTCGATTCTGAACAATTGGACAGGCTAATGACTTTACTGAATATGAACGTTCAGTCGTATATTATGAAATCATACGGAATTCCCTAAAGCATTAGGCTCTAGAAGGAAAAGATTTCACTATCGCTCTTCCATGCGTCTCAGGCGAGTACAAGATGACAAACGTTCTAAGTCTACGAGCGTAGCAAAGAACACTGAAATCGGTGCAATTTCCAGACACGATGAGAAAAACCTTTCCCATCTCGATAAAAAATGAGGCACCGCGATGTTTTCAAATTATATTGGGATGGACCTCGGGACAGCCAACACAATCATCGTCACCGTCAAAAAGGGTATTATACTCGATGAGCCTTCTGTAGTAGCGTTCCACGAATTCAAAGGGAAAAAGAGCTTTCTGGCTGTGGGTGACGATGCGAAGTTGATGCTTGGCAAAACACCCGAAAGCATCGTTGCAAGCCAGCCGTTAAGTGATGGTGTGATCGCCGAATTTGACAACGCTGAAACCATGATCAAAGAATTCTTCAAAAAGGCAACACCAAGCAGCAGATACTTAAAGCCCAAAGTGGTGGTTTGCGTGCCTTTTGGCGCAACGCCTGTCGAAAAAAGAGCGATACAACAAGCAATAATAGCCGCTGGAGCACGCTCTGCCGGGCTGCTAGAAGAACCAATGGCTGCGGCTTTAGGGGCAAATCTCCCGGTATTAGAGCCGAAGGGGTCAATGGTCGTAGATATCGGCGGCGGCACAACCGAAATCGCAGTTGTCGCACTTGGCGGGATCGTTGAAGCGACCTCGATCAAGATCGGTGGTAATCATTTCGACGCAGCTGTTATTCAAAGCATACGGAAAAGCCTGAACCTCAACATAGGCGGCGCAACAGCGGAGAAAATCAAGCTTCAAATTGGCTCTGCTATCGCTCCAGAGAAAGATGGCTTTGCAGAGCCGCTTTTAATTTCCGGCATTGGCAGCAGGGATGGGGTTCCCAAATCAGCGAGCACAACACAGATCGATTATCGTAAGGCTGTGATGTCATTAATCAACAGCATCGAAAGCAGCATTAGAAGCGTCCTGGAAAGAACCCCTCCAGATTTGGCCTCGGATGTATACGACGATGGGATAACCCTTACCGGCGGCGGTAGTCTCCTTAATGGGCTAGATGCAGAACTGACAAACCGTTTAGATATCCGAGTTGTTGTCGCAGAAAACCCAAAATATTGTGTCGCCTACGGAACAGCGCATGCCGTCCAGCTGGGCAAAAAGTTTGTTCATGCCATTACGTATGATATCTAAAGCATCCTGCCTTTAAACACCGAAAAAAGAGAAAAGAAGCCTCCGAGGCGCCGCCTGTGTCTTATGGGTTGTGGCTCGAAAGTCGTGGTGTTCGTCGTCTGATAATTTGGGACAGTTGAGTGCGCTTTAGTTTGGAGGCGCTGGCTCATCCTTGATTGAGTTTATGCGTTTTCAGTTTGGTGGCGCAAGCGCCGGGTGGGCATGGTTTTTCGGTTGATCTCCTCTCGCTTTTTCAGGATTTGCGAATCGCGCCCGAAGCACACATCGGCAGGCGTCAGGTTGGCCAGGCTCTCGTGGTAGCGCGTGTTGTTGTAATGGTCGACGAACGTGGCGAACCGGGCGTTGAACATGGCTGTTGCGTTGCGGCGACCATCGAAGGGCTGCATCCATCAAACGGACCGCGGCAGCCAATACTGTTCCCACGACGACCAGAAGATCCTGTGCCAGCACGGCTTCAAGGTATCAATGAGCGTTGCCGAGAATTGTTACGACAACGCTGCCGTTGAAACCTTCTTCAAGACCATCAAGGCGGAACTGCTGTGGCAGCGATCCTGGCGCACACGTCGCGATGCTGAGATGGCTCTCTTCGAATACATCAACGGCTTCTACAATCCGCGTCGAAGGCACTCGGCATTGGGCTGGAAAAGCCCCTTGGCCTTCGAACGAAAGGTCGCTTAAGTGAGCAACCGGAGCGGCACGAAAGCGTGACAGGTCCAGTTTGCGACTTGTTGTCCCGGAAAGCTGAAAGCCGCTATGCAGAAGCCCAGGAAAATTACAGCTGTTTGCCAGATAATTTCGAAAATGAGGCTAAGCTGACAACTGAGCAAGTCAATGCGCTTTAGGCGGCAAAAAAAGAATTTTTGCGAGCTGCAAAAGACTATCTGGCGATAGCTTTTAAAGCGAAATTTCTGGAAGGCTGATAGGGCGGACAGGGAAACAATGGAGATGAATTGGTTCGCTGCTTGGCCCTAAAATCAGCGAAGAGTAGTGACAGTCAGCAGGCGACTTTGCTGGCAATCGTCGCTGTTATGCGGACCAACAGCTGGAACCGTTCTGGACCCGAAGTATCACCTGTCAAAATCCATGTTTTTCAGTTACGCCAGCAAAGATAGCAAATCTTCTAAAGCGAGCGTCCTCACACATGAAAAGTGTAATTGAGTTAAAGGGTCTAGAATTACCGGTGTCCCTGGGCACCTATGGTCCAGAGGATGTGGTGCCATCGGCTCATATTCTTGATCTGACACTCACGATTGATCCAAGTCTCGTATTTATCGAAGGCGACAGTATGGATCGTGTTTTTGATTACGATCCCCTTGTGGCCCAAATTGATGAAATCGCCCGTGATGGCCACTATCACACGCAAGAACACCTGATAACACGTATCGTCGGATTATGTGCATCCTTCCCCGTGATTGAAGGGGTTGA
>PR_CR_10_Liq_1_inCRDRAFT_1001362_pt1 | contig 13790 bp, 12 predicted proteins | sample PRCRCaboRojoPR_3_FD_10241 | JGI IMG/M metagenome (IMG submission 10241) | reverse complement strand
GCCCCGCCGCTCCTTCATCCTGGCTACCTTGCTGACCCCGCTGGCCTTTGGCTTGTTTTTCGTAGTGGCGGGGCTCATCTTTCAGTACGAAAGCGACGACTCCCGGCGCATTGCCATCATCGATGAAGGCAATATCTTCGACCGGTCTATCAAAGATGAAGAGAATTTGTACTTCAAATTTGTGGACACGGACCTGGAAACCCTCCGCCAAAATTTTGATGACTTCGACTACGATGGCATCCTTGTCGTGCCCAAAGTCAAAGATGTGATGGCCACCCGCCACACTATTTACTACTATGCCGACAAGCAGCCTTCCCTGGATATAGATGCGCTGATCCGGGACCGGGTGCGGGGACAAATGCGCGATTACAAAATTGAAGCCCTTCAGCTAGACCCTCAGCAACTGGAAGCGCTAGATACCCGCATCGAGCTGGAGCCGGAGCCCATTGATGACGAAAGCGCGGATGCCAGCAAACTGACCGGAGCCATTGCCGCTGGCATTGGAGGCATCATGGGCATTATCATGTACATCGTGGTCTTTATTTATGGCATGATGGTCATGCGCTCGGTGATGGAAGAAAAGACCAGCCGTATTGTGGAGGTGATGATTTCCAGCGTCCGCCCTTTTCAGTTGATGTTGGGCAAAATTGTAGGCGTTGGCGCGGTAGGGCTGACGCAGGTCGCCATTTGGGCTATCCTGATCCCGATTATCATACTGGTAAGCAGCCTGCTCTTTGGCATTGATTCCAGTGCGCAAATGGAGATGGCACAACAGCAGCCCGGCGCTGCCAATTTCAACCCGGAAGATACGGAAGCTATGGTCGCCCTTGCCATTGAGGAGTTTAAAAGCCTCAACTGGTGGCTCATCCTGCCGATGTTTATTTTCTTCTTCCTGGGCGGGTACTTTTTGTACTCTTCCATGTTCGCTGCCGTGGGCTCAGCCATGGGCGACGATCTGGGCGAAGGGCAGTCCCTAACCATCCCGATTACCATTCCGGTGATCCTGGCGTTTTACATTATGATTGTGGCTATACAGGCCCCTAATTCGAGTTTGGCGGTTTGGTCGTCTATATTCCCGCTCTTTTCACCTATCGTGATGCCGGCCCGGCTGGCTTTTTCGCCTCCGGTCTGGGAAGTGGTGCTATCGGTCGTGCTATTGACCGCCACAGCGATCTTTTTTGTCTGGTTGTCCGGGCGAATCTACCGGGTAGGCATTCTCATGTACGGTAAGAAAGTGACGCTTAAGGAACTGGGCAAATGGCTCTTTTACAAGGACTGATATGAATACATTTTACACCTGGCCCAAGGCCGTACAATGGATTCTGGCATTATTGCTTTTTGCTGCCGGCGCTTACCTTACCGGTAAAGTCATCATGTACGGTACAGAGCATTGGCTCTTTTACATCCCGCTGCTTTTGCTCATTGTCCCGGCGATACAATTTGCCTTCACGCCTTTCTTCAGGCTCATCGGATTGTACCGCTATCTGTCGCCCATGCTATTGGTATATGCGCCCAATGAAAAGGTTTGGGGACTGCACAACGGCACCTCTTTCGACTACCTTTTTGTGCTACGGGGCACGCCCGCCGGTGCGCCCCTGCGCCGCCGCATCCTGACTTATTACCTGGAAGGGCTGCTTCATTTGACAGACTTGGTGGAAAAGGGAGAGGTCTCAGAGGAAACCCTGATCAAAGGCAGCTCCTACTTCTTCAGCGAGCGGACCGCGAAACGGCTGGGGTTTGAATTAGTAGAGATCCCTTCCTACGAAAAGTACAACCTCTACTTCAACTTTTTGGATTTATTGTGGAAGTACTCAGCCGCTTACAAAACCCTGCGCTTTCCCAACCTGAAAGAGGCTAAGACGGCTCAGGTTACTGCGGGCGCTCTGCTCCGCAACCGTGCTCAACTGGAACGCCTTCACAATTACTTAAAAAATGGATAAACAAGCTCTGCGGGAACGTCAACTGGACTTGGCGCAACAAGTGCGCATTCCGCAATCTTCGCGGCAGGACTTGGCGCTAAATCCCGGTGATTGGGTTTTTACTACAGACGTGCAGTATCAAGGGGATATTGGTGCAGTAGCCGTGGATGTCTTGCGCTGGCCCAACGAGCCTGTTGGTACGGTGATCAAAACTTACGAGGTGACGGTTCCTTATGCACCGGGCTTTTTCGCTTTTCGTGAGGGACCCCTGCTGGTCAATGCTCTGGAGGATATCGCCCGGGAATTCAACCGCTATCCTAAAGTGATCATAACCGATGGGCATGGGACCAACCATCCCCGGCAGTTCGGGCTGGCCTGCTGGCTGGGCGTAACTACAGGCTACCCGGTAATTGGGCTAGCTAAAGATACTTTACTGCCGTATGAGGGGGAACTACCGCCGGAGCAGGGCGCTGTATTGCCCATTATGCTAAATGAAAAAATAGTGGGGCATGCCCTGCGCACCCGCAAAAATGTTAAGCCGGTATTCGTCAGCGCCGGGCATAAAGTAAGTCAGGCAACCGCGCTCCAAACTGTAGAACAGCTGATGGGCAAATACCGTAACATCGAGCCCATGCGCCGTGCCGATCAGGCGGCCCGGCAAGCATTTAGAGATTAGTCTACAGCTTTTCCCGAGAAGACCTCCATTTCCAGCTGCTGCCGTTTCGGAAGATCCTCCAAACCATTGAGTTTCCAGTAGGGCGATAAAATAGTATTCGTCCGTCGGGCCAGCGTGGTACGGGGTTGCCGGTCAAATGCGGAAGGATAGGTGTCTTTCCAGCCCTCAATGATATAGGGGGATTCTGCCTGATAAACGATGGACAAGGTTCGCTGCAGTTCTGGGTATTCCAGCGTATATACCTTGAGGTTGCTGCCTTCAAAATCGGTACCGCTGTAATCGCCGTGAGTGGCGTTTGCGGTATAGGCTTTGAAGGGTAAATGGCGCAGGCGGATCACGGTTGTTGCCGGAATGACATCCATCTGCCCGGTCGGCAATCCTTCCGGATGAATCCGGATGCGGTTGAACAGCTCGTCTTCCAGCATAGCGTAGCCCACCTTCTCATCCTGGTCCGCCTCGTTTTCAAAGTAGGAATGCAGTTGCATGCGGTACTGCTCTTCTTCGTAATTGAGCTGCATGTAGGCGTGCCCGCACCAATCCTGTGCCGTGGTGGAAACCTTCAGCGTCTGAGGATGCTCTTTTACCTTCGTTGGTGTGAAAACGGAGGTCATAATGCTGTAGTCATAAATGCCGGTCGGGAATTTACGCAGCAGGTTTGTCTTCAGTACCGGCGTGCTGTTAGGGTTGTTGTAATTATCATTTTTGACCTGCTTGTCGGTAAGGAAGTCCTCTGTCACAAAAATCGCAACAGCTTCTCCCGGGTGGACATCCTGATAGCGGTTTTGCTCCAAATCATACCGGCTGATTTCAGCCTTGCCCTGATACCAGTAATCGCTCAAACCCGGGTCTTGATCAGCAAAAGTAAAGGCAGCCGTTTGGACGGGCGTGGCGTTGGATGTAGCTCTATCCGGTGCCTCCTGACCTGTATTACATCCAAAAAGCACGAAGCTCAAACTGCAAATTATGGTAAGGAATCTCATCAGTGAAGGGTTTTTTATTGTGCAAGTGCTCGCTACGAAAGCAGAACGTTGTTGTAACAACAAAAGATCTCCTATGTTTTAGTTCCTCAAATACGAAAGGGCTAAATCTGTTGCCGAATGCCAAGAATGACAAACAGGTTGTCCAGGCCCAGATTCGGGTATTTGAAGCCGGCATTGGAGATGTGCCGAAAACGGGTGCGCAGATTGATGCCCCAGTCTCTGGCAGGGGGGAGATAAGAAAAGCCCAGCTCAAAATTATCAGAGAAAATAAAGCCCGGCGCCTGGCTCTCGGTATTGAGGGTGATGTAATGCGGTCCGGCTCCAATGGCCGCCCCCAAAAGCCACCGCTCCGAAAGCTGCGCCTGATACCGGAAGCCCATATTCAGGCCGGTTTCGTAAACGGCGCCCGGTTCTATGGGAGTATCAGCATAGACAAACTGCCCCTCTGCATAAACCGATACCGGACCTATGAGCCAGAGTGAGGTTTCCGCCAGTAAAGTGAAAGGTTGATAAGCATATCCTTCCCGCAAGTCCTCCTGAATGACACTGACGCCGAGGTTGAGCCCGGTGTAGTGCTGCCGGTTGGCTTGCTGGGCGATGCTCAATACAGGAAACAGGCTGAGGAGTATCCAAAGTTGAAGTCGGGACATGGTTCTGGTTTTGTGTAGGCCAGCAAAGGTAAAACGGATTTCCTTATCTTAGCGGTCTATGCAAATCAAAGAGATCTACTGTTTATGCTGAATCGCCTGCTACTGCTGTTTTTGTTCGCATTGCCCCTCCTTTTCCACAGCTGCTCTAAGGAAGATCAGCAGGACGACATCATGCCCGCCAACCAACTGCCGGTCATCGAGGCGCCATCTTCGGTTTCGGCTGTTGCCGATTCCCTGTTTACGCTGCAACTGGAAATTACCGACCCCGATGGCCCTGTTCCGGTGGTAAGCTTCGAGGGCTTGCCAGACTGGCTGTCCTATGATGCCGCCACGCAGGTGCTTTCCGGTACGCCGGCCCGCTCCGATCAGGGCAATGTGACCATAGACATCATTGCTGCCGATGATATAGGGCAACGCAAGCGGACGCTGAAGATTGCCGTGCTGGTCTACCTGTCCATCACCGAAAAGCTCAACAACGAAGTCACCAGCAAATTCCAGTTCACCACCAGCGGTATGCTGGGCGTATCGGTGGCACTGATGACGCCAGAGGATGAGCTCATCACCACCACCCGCGGAGAACACAGCCCCGGAAGCAATAACCCACTCGATCCCAATTACCGCTACCGGGTGGCCAGCGTAACCAAGTCCTTCACCGCCACGCTCATTCTCCGCCTGGCAGAAGAGGGCTACTTTGAATTGGATGATAAGCTGTTTGAATACCTGGAAATCCCCGGGCTGGATAACGGGATCGCTATCACCATAGAACACCTGCTGACGCACACTTCCGGCATGGGCGACCATTTGAATGACGGTGGTTTTTACACCGGCAGCGACTGGCAGACCCGCGTATGGGAGCATCAGGATATCTACGACTACACGGTCGATCAGGGCTCCTTCTTCTGGCCTGGCAGCAGCTACCGCTACTCCAATACGGGCTTTTATGTGCTGGGGGCTTTGGCGGAAGCCGTCACCGGGCAGTCACTGAGCGATCTGTACAAATCCTACATCTTCAATCCGCTCGGGCTGGACCAAACCCTATACGATGACTTCAGTTCCTACGCAGAAAAAATCGACAGCCTGGCGGAAAACAGCCGGGCCTACGAGTACCACCTGACCTCAGTGGGCGCTGCCGGTGCCATTGTTTCCACCCCTTCCGATCTGGCGAAGTATGGCAATGCCGTATACGGAGGTGACTTCCTCACCGCTGCCTCCAAAGAACTAATGATTACCGATTATGGCTTTGCCGTAGGCGGCAGCAACTACGGTCTGGGCACCCGCCTGTGGGACGACTTTGGCATCGTCCACTACGGGCATACCGGCTCCCTGATGGACTACCGGAGCATCATCATGTACGTTCCGGAAGCCGATGTCAGCATCGCCCTGTCCACCAACGATCCGCACCCCAATTGGTTTGATCTGGTGAATGGCGTGTTGGTGGTGGTGACGAATCATTACCGGTAAACTATCGTTCAGGTTTACTTTACTGCAACTTAAGGGATAGCAAAAAGCATTTACGCAGCTGAAATGGACAATTACCATCTTGTCTGAGCTTTCCTTGCAATTTTGTGACAAATCCACTCATCCTGCGCAACCGATCAGGGAGAACTTTGTTCAGCATCAAAATTTCGTTAGTATGAAGTCCAACGCTATTCGTTTTTCTCTCCTGTTGTTTGGTTTGCTGGTGATTTCCACGCTATCCGCCCAGCCTCCGTGGGGAGGCGGACCGGGCGGTAAGAAAGGGCCGACCATCAAAGGTCGTATCGCCGGGACAGTAGTGGATTCGATCAGTGGGCAGCCGGTAGAATTTGCAACCCTGGTTTTAATCAAGTCAGCCGACGGGAAGCAACAGGATGGCGGGATTACGGAATCGGATGGCTCTTTCAAGATCATTGAGGTGGAGAATGGGAAATACGATTTGAACATCAGTTTTTTGGGCTATGAACCTAAGGTGCTGGAAGGCCTGGAAACCACCCTGGAAAAGCCCGACCTGGACTTAGGCACTATTTATATCCTGCCAACGGGCGTTAACCTGGAGGAGGTTACGGTGACGGGGCAGGCTGCCCTGGTGGAAAACCGGATTGATAAGCTGGTGTATAATGCAGAAAAAGATGCGAGTACCGTGGGAGGTGATGCGGCAGATGTACTCCGCAATGTCCCTTTGCTGTCGGTAGACCTGGATGGAAACGTAAGCCTGCGGGGCTCCTCCAATATTCAAATCCTGATCAATGGCCGCCCTTCCACCTTGTTTGGTTCCAACCCGGCGGATGCCCTGAAAACGATCCCTGCTAACCAGATTAAAACGGTGGAAGTAATAACGACGCCTACCGCTAAGTATGACGGAGAAGGGAGTTCGGGAATCATCAATATCATCACCAAAAAAAGAAACGCTGAAGGCTTTACCGGCTCTGTAAACACCTCCATCGGAACCCGCCAAAATAACGGTGGGGTCAATCTGAATTGGGTGCGCGGCCGTTTTGGGCTTAATGGGGGCGCCAACAGCTTCTGGTCCTGGAGGCGCGAAGGGTCTATTGACTTCCTGCGGGAGGAGCAGGAGGGCGAAACCATACTAAGCACCTTTAGCCAGGGTGGCCCGAATAGTAGTCAGGTACTCGGGTTTAACGGTAATTTCGGGGCCTTCTACGACTTCAATGCTTACAATAGTATCAACTCCAGTATCCGGTTCAATGGCTTTAATAATTGGCGGGACGGTACAACCAATGGCCGCATCGCCCCCAATACAGGCGATATCGTGGACTTTGTGCGCAGTAATGATAATGCAAGCGTACGAAACGGCTACGATTGGACGGTGGATTACAAGCGTACCTATCCCAAATCTGAACGGGAGTTTTCCGTGGCCTTTCAGCTAAGTACCACCAACAGCGATCAGGAAAACATTACCGATCAGGATGGCAGTGAATTGCGCTACGAAGAAGATATCCGAAACTTCAACGATGGCATCAACAGTGAGTACACTCTGCAGGCGGATTATGTACACCCCTTTCCCGGAGGGACAAAACTGGAAACGGGGCTTAAAACCGTCATTCGGCGCATCAATAGTGATTACGAGACCCTGACCAGGGGGACGAATGCGACTATGTTTTCTCCCATTCCTTTCCTTACCGACAATTTCCTGTACGATCAGGATGTGTACGCCGGTTATGTGTCCTTTAACTGGAAATTGAGCAAGTCTATTGGGCTGATCACCGGTGCACGCTACGAGCATACGACTATCCGGGGCGCATATCGGGAGCTTGAACAGGAGCCGTTTACGCAGCAATACGGTAATATTTTGCCCAGCATTATTCTGAATAAGCAGTTTAAGAACTTCAGTAATGCGAAGGCGAGCTATTCGCGCCGTATTCAGCGGCCAAGTCTGTTCTTTATCAATCCGTTCACCCAAATCAGTGACCCCAACAACCTGGTTTTTGGAAACCCAACGCTCGACCCCGAAGTCGTGGACCAGTATGAGTTGAGTTACAATACCTTCGTCAAGGGGGTCGCCATCAATGCCGCGGTTTATTACCTGCAGACAACGGATATTATTGAGTCCTTCGTCCAAATCGAGCCGGCATCAGAGGTGTCGTCTACCAGTTATCTGAACATTGGTGTAAACAACAGCGTGGGAGTTAACCTCTTTACATCGGTCAATATCAAAGAAATAGGTTCCTTCCGCCTGGGCTTTAACATCTTCACCTACAACGCAGAGTCAACGGTAGACAGCATTGACCTGAGTCGGAGCACGGTAATCTGGAATGGCAATATCGGTGCGAATATCAATTTGCCACGCGACTGGAAGTTTGATTTGTTCGGTTTTGCCCGTTCTCCACAGCAGACGCTGCAGGGAGAAAATCCAAGTTTCTGGCTTTATGGTATGGGGCTGCGGAAACAATTTAACAAGCGCTTCAGCTTGGGGATACGTGCTATCGAGCCGTTCAACGAGCGCAAAAGTTTCCCCTCCGAAATTCAGGGCGAAAACTTCTATCAGCGCTCCAACTTTAGCATTCCGTTTCGGTCCATTGGCTTTAGCATCAGCTATAATTTTGGTGAGCTGGATTTCAGCGGTAACCGCCGTGGGCGCCGTTCCAAGATTAATAACGATGATCAGAAAGGGGGCGGGAATGATAATTTTTAGGTAATCGGTCGATGCGTGAAATCACATTTTGACTTCGTGCGTACAATCCCTGAATGTGTGAGCAACGCAATTTTCCTACCTTCGCGGAAAGTAACGTTTTCAAATGCTAGCCAAACGCATCATACCTTGCCTGGATATCAAGGACGGGCGCACCGTAAAGGGGGTCAATTTCGTCAACCTGCGCGATGCAGGTGACCCTGTGGAACTGGGCGCGCTCTACAGTGAGCAGGGGGCCGACGAACTGGTCTTCCTGGATATCACCGCCACCCACGAAAAACGCAAAACCCTGGCGGCGCTGGCCCACGATATCGCAGAGCACCTGAGCATCCCCTTCACCATCGGCGGGGGCATCAAATCCGTTGAGGATGTGGACGTCCTCCTGGCCTCCGGGGCAGATAAGATTTCCATCAACTCGGCAGCAGTGCGTAACCCGCAGCTGATCGAAGACCTCGCGAAGCGCTTTGGGAGTCAGTTTGTGGTCGTAGCCGTGGATGCCAAGTCTATTGATGGCGACTGGTTTGTCCACCTCAACGGGGGACGGCTCGCTACCGAGATTCGCCTGCTCGATTGGGTAAAGGAAGCCGAAGACCGGGGGGCGGGGGAAATCCTCTTCACCTCCATGAACCACGATGGCACTAAGAATGGCTTTGCCAATGGTATCACCGCCCGGGTATCCGAAACGGTTTCCATTCCGGTCATTGCCTCGGGCGGTGCCGGGAACATGGAGCACTTCTACGATGTTTTCACGGAAGGTAAAGCCGATGCCGGGCTGGCAGCCAGTATTTTCCACTTTCGTGAAATCGGCATCACCGACTTAAAGTCTTACCTTAGGGATAAGGGCGTGACCGTCCGGCTTTAAAGTATTCATATCAAAGACAATCAACGATGGCTGTAGATCCAACCACTATAGATTTTCAAAAAGGCGATGGCCTGGTGCCCGCTATTGTGCAGGATGCCACCACCGGGCGGGTGCTCATGCAGGGGTATATGAATGAGGAGGCGCTGCAAAAAACCCTCGATACAAAGCAGGTCACCTTTTTCAGCCGCAGCAAAAACCGCTTGTGGACCAAAGGCGAAACTTCCGGCAATACCCTTGCGCTCGTTGAGGTCAAAGCGGATTGTGATCAGGACTCTCTGTTGGTCTATGCTCACCCGGTAGGCCCGGTCTGCCACAAAGGCACTGACACTTGCTGGGCGGAGGACAATTACCCGGCGGGCTTCCTCGGCCACCTGGAGTCCGTCATCCAAAGCCGTAAAAATGCCGAACCGGATACCTCCTACACCTCCCGCCTCTTTGCCCGTGGCATGAACAAGGTGGCCCAAAAGGTAGGAGAGGAAGCCGTAGAGCTCGTCATCGAAGCGAAGGATGATAACGAAGCGCTTTTCCTCAATGAAGCGGCTGACCTGATGTACCACTATCTGGTCTTACTGGCCGCCAAGGGTTACGAGCTGAAGGATGTGCTTAAAGTTTTGGAGGAGCGGCACGGGTAAGATCAAACAGTCTTCGGGAGGCTAAATTCCGGAAACATACGCGCAATACTATCTTCTGTAGCTTCGCAAATTCCCCGCTCGGTAATCAGCCCCGAGACCAGCCGTGCCGGCGTGACATCAAAGGCGTAGTTGGCTGCCGGGCTGTCGACCGGTGTGAGCAGGACTTTGAAGACTCTCCCGTTGCGCATCCCCTGAATGTAGCGCACTTCATCCGCTGAGCGTTCCTCAATCGGAATTTCCTGTACGCCATCTACCACTTCAAAGTCGAAAGTGGAAGAGGGGAGTGCGACATAAAAGGGGACGCCATTGTCTTTGGCTGCCAAAGCTTTGAGGTAGGTGCCGATTTTATTCGCCACATCGCCCTGCCGGGTGGTGCGGTCGCTGCCTACGAGGACGAGGTCGATCTGCCCGTGCTGCATGAGGTGCCCACCGGTGTTATCAGCAATCACGGTATGTGGTACGCCGTGCTGCAGCAGTTCAAAGGCAGTGATGCGCGCGCCCTGATTGCGGGGGCGGGTTTCGTCCACCCAAACATGCACCGGAATACCAGCATCGTGGGCGGCATAGATAGGCGCGGTAGCCGTGCCGTGGTCAATACAGGCGATCCAGCCGGCATTGCAGTGGGTGAGGATGTTGACAGGCGCCCCATTCTTCCGCTTGCTGATGGCTTCGATCAGGGGTAGGCCGTATTGCCCGATGAGGCGGCAGTGCTCCACGCTTTCCTCGGTGATATCCCGGGCGGCCTGCAGGGCGGCAGTGGTCTTGCCTTCCAAATCAGCCTGAGTATCTATTTTTTGCAAACTGTAGCGGATCGCATAGGCCAGGTTGACCGCCGTGGGGCGGGTCTGCAACAGGGTGTCGGTCGCTTTTCGGATATATTTAGGCAGGCGGCGCTGATCTGCCGGGGCCTCAAGCATAGCGCTATAAAGCCCGTAGGCAGCGGTGGCACCAATGAGCGGCGCGCCCCGCACGTGCATGTCTTTGATGGCTTTCGCAAAATCGCTGAGCCGCCGCAGGTCTTCAATCATCAGCTGATGCGGCAGGTGACGCTGATCGATAATCTGAATAACGCCGGGCTCATCGGCTTTTTCCCAAATCGTACGGAAGTGCTGGCCATCAATTTTCATATCGGAGGAGGTTTTGCGAGCCCTGAAAATAGGGCGTATGGGGGAGAATATTCACCTTAGTCGATAAAATTGACGTTAAGTTAATGCGAGCAGCCCCCCTTGCTTCCGGAGACTGCTCCTAAATAAACAGATATTAACGCATAACCCAAGAAAGGCTTAAGCTGCTGGAACGCAATTGAGTACCTTTTATTTCCGATCCCTTTATGGCCCGGTAGCCCCAGCCATGCCTGTAGTTAAAGCCGAGCTCCAGGCGTTGAGCAATCAGGAAGGAAAATCCGGCAATTCCATAGATGCGCTGGCTGAATCCGCTGCCGTAGTTCAGGCAGCTGCTGAAGTTGTCGAGGTTGCCAATAGGAGCTTCGCCTGCTGTATCGTTCCTAAACCCTACACTATTGTCTCCCATCACTTCCAGGTTTTGGGCAACTATACAAAGGCTGTTCCCACTTGTGTAACCCATGTTGGTGCCGGCTCCCAGGTAAATGTTAAACCTTTTACCGATTGGAAAACGTTTCATTAGCTCGGCTTCGAGCCCAATTTCATTGCTGGACAAAGAAAAGTCTGCAGCTTGATAGCCCGGATCACCGGGGTTCAGGTCGGGAGAAGCCAGCTGTACGGCATCAATCCGGTTAAAGACTCCAAGGAGCGAGAGGCGCAGCTCTGTATTGCGGAGTTTTGGAGGGAGGAGGGTAAGGCTAAGCCTTAAGTGTGGGTTCTCACAAGTCATACTTTGCACATACTGTGGCTCCAGGGGCATTTCTGAAAAGTTATACGCAAGCTTGTCCCTAACGCCTTGCATAAAGTAATCGGTGGTCATGCCTTGCAGCATATCCCGGTCCTGTCCAAAACTCAGGCCGATTTTTTTAACGGTCCAGCGATTTGCGGTGATGTGGCCTTGTCCAAACAGCATCGTACTGCAAAGTAAGACCATTGCCAAAGTCAGGTGATTTTTCATCGGGTATTGATTTCGTTGTGAAACTAAAACAGTCGATAAAACGACTTAAGCAAATGTTGTTTGGTTGTATGACCCTGTGAAGTATGGCTGTAGCATACGATGAGATAGATATTGAATGATGGGCTTGGTTGGTCTACATCTTGTCCGCTTTAATGAGATTGCTAATCCCCTTGATGAGTAGATACCCCGGAGGAATAATGAAGATTAAAATTGGCAAGATAAACGAGGTCCCGGAGCCCATAAATGCGATCCAAAGTCCGGCATACAGGCTGGCAAAGCCCACCGGAATAATGCCTAATAGCTGAAAGAATCCTATCCTGGCAAGTCTTTCGGCTCCCCTAAACGCTATTCGGCGCTGCCGGGCTTCCCGCCGTATCTGCCGGCGTTCTTTGACCAGCCCGGTGGCATACCGGATTTCCTGTATTTGACCAGGCGCAATTTTGCTCCTGCGGGTATCCCGGCAATATTGAACGATAAACGTGTCTGCGGCGAAGTCCACGATTTGAACTTGCATCTCCATGCCGTTATTCATTAAAAAGGTATCGCACCTCAGCGTATCTACAGACCGGTGAATCGCAGCTGCTCCTTCTTGGAGTGTGAGAGTAGTAAACAGCAGTAGTAGGACAAAATTTTTCATAGGGGCTTTTGCCTGCATAGTGCAGTTGCCACTGATTATCTGCAATGATGAAAGTCAGTAAAATGGTTGTTACCCGCTACGGCGTTTACGGAATAATTGGCGTACGCCCTTTACAATTCGTCCCAGCCCTTTGACCAGGAAAAAAACGGCAAAGACGGCTGCGAGAATTAGAATAGGAAAGCCCAGCCATGAGTTGTAGCCCACTAGTACGATTACACCCAGATAAAGGCCCGATAGCCCAATCAGCCCCGACCACAGGAGTTGCAGGAAACCGTTTAGTATGGTGTTTAGAGCAAGGGTTTTGGGCCAGGCTTCCCGCCGGATATCTTTGCGGATTTTTACTGTTCCATCGGCATAACGGATCCGGTGTATCTTGCTAACAGGAATGCGGCTTTTTCTTCCATCCTTGCAGTATTGAATGACGTAGGCTTTTTCCTCCAGTTTGATGACTTTTGCATAGAGCTCAAAGCCTGCTCTCATTTCTAAAGTATCACAACGGGCAGTGTCAGGGTAAATGGTCAGTGCACTGGCTTGAACCTGACAGGTAAGGCCAAGGGTGAGAATGAGGATAGCCAGGGTTTTCATTGGGTTTTTGTCGTCTAAAATAGGGCGTTTTGGGTCAGTCAGGCAAATTTTTACGGGCTGTATCTTGCAACATGCCCTTAATTCGACTTCCAAAAATAAGGCGTAAACAGCACCAAAATCGTAAACAACTCCAGGCGGCCAAGCAGCATAAGAATGGAAAGAAACAGTTTGATCGGCGGGCTCAGCCAGGCAAAGTTATCCACCGGGCCAACACCGCCAATGCCAGGGCCAACGTTGCCCAGGGCTGTGGCGGTAGCACCTACCGCTGTTTTGAATTCCAGGCCCATTGCTGCTACGACAATGGACCCCATAACAAATAGTATCAGGTATAGCAGCAGGAAAATAATGATATGGGTAAGAATCCTCCCGGTCACGACCTGACCGTTCAGCTTCAGCGGGATAACCGCCCGGGGGTGCAGGATGCGCTTGAACTCCAGAAAGGAGTTTTTGAAAAACACCAAATGCCGGATCAGCTTGATGCCCCCGCTTGTTGAGCCGGCACAGGCGCCCAGGAAAAGCAGGACAAAAAACAGCATCGTCAGGGCATTGCCCCAGGAGGTGTAGTCAGCCGAGACAAAACCGGTGGTGGTGATGAGGGAAACGATCTGAAAGAGGCTGTCCCGGAACGCTTTTTCCCAGGA
>PR_CR_10_Liq_1_inCRDRAFT_1001361_pt1 | contig 13796 bp, 10 predicted proteins | sample PRCRCaboRojoPR_3_FD_10241 | JGI IMG/M metagenome (IMG submission 10241) | reverse complement strand
GAGGCCAGCCCCGGCAGAGCGGCGGGGATGCGGATATGCCGCATCACGCGCCCGCGGCTGGCCCCCATCACGCGGGCCAAGTCCAGCCAGTTTTGTGGCGTACGCATCAGAGCGTCGAAGAAGGCCGATGTGACGGGAAAGTAGATGATCAGCAGTGCCATGATCACCTTGGGCCAGATGCCATATCCCAGCCAAAGGGTCAGGATCGGGGCCAGTACGAACACCGGGATCGCCTGTGAAAACACCATCATCGGACGCAAAAGGGCGGTGGCCAATGGCGAGGCCGCCAAACCGATGGCCGAGAGCGCGCCGAGGCCCGCGCCCAATGCAAGGCCCAAGAGAACTTCGGAGGCCGTGTACCATGTATGGTGCCATATCTGCCCACGCTGGGTGATCAGCGTTTCGGCCACGTCGTAAGGCCCCGGCAGGATATAGGAGGGCGGGGCGGCAAGGCTGACCACCGCCTGCCAGAGGAGGATGGCCAGAAGCGCCGATCCCGCGATTGACGCGCCGGGCGTTTTCCAAAGCCCACGCATCACGCCGCCCTCAGCAGTTGCGCCAAAAGCTCGGCTTGGGTGCGCAGGGTTTCGGGCGCGTCCACGGCACGGGGGATCGCACCGGGCGGAGGCGTCACATCACGCAGGCCGGTTTGCTCCATGACAACGATCTGGTGGCCAAGGCGCGCGGCCTCGCCGGGGTCATGGGTCACCATCAGCACCGTGCGTCCCTCCAACACCTTGCACGCCATATCCTGCATTTCCGCCCGCGTCTTGGCATCGAGTGCCGAAAAGGGTTCGTCCAGCAAAACGACGGGCCGGTCTTCCATCAGCGTGCGCGCCAGCGCCACCCGCTGGCGTTGCCCGCCGGACAAGGCGCCGGGGCGTTTATCTTGGTGGTCCGAGAGGCCGACGCGCGCCAGCACGTCGCGCGCGTGGGTTTTGTCCGGGGTCTCGCCGCGCAGGCGCGCGCCCAGCAGGGTGTTTTCCAGAACCGACAACCACGGCATCAGCAGATCACTTTGCGCCATCAGCGCGATGCGGCCCCGCAGGGGGTCGCCATCGGTCGTGGTGATACGGCCGTCGAATTGTGTCAGCTCATCCAGACCGGCCACCAGCCGCAACAGCGTGGTCTTGCCCACGCCGGACGGGCCAAGCAGGCAGGTCCATTGCCCGGCGGGCACCTCAAGGGTGAGGGGGCCGAACACGGGCGTGTCGCCGAAGGCCGCGCTGCCCGTAAGTGCCAGCCCCGGGGCAGTCATGCGGCCTCCAACCCCATGTCCCAGAAGCCCACCTCAAGGCGGGTCGCGGTGGTGAAACGGTGGCAGAGCGCGGGCCAGCGGGGGCTGTCCTGTGCTGTCGCGCCAAGCCGACGGGTGACGGCGGTGTCGATGAGTGCCCCCACATCGCGGCAGACCTGTTGATAGTCCTCTGCGGCATAGGTGGCGATCCAATCGGTGTAGGCGTCGGATCTGGCCTCGGCCTTCAGGCGCGCGCCAATCTCGCCATAGCCCATGACACACGGGGCGAGGGCGGCCAACAGATCCAGAAAGTCACCAGCGTGTCCGGCATCCAGCACATAGCGCGTATAGGCGATGTTCTGCGGCTTTTCCTCGGCCTCGAACAGGTCTGATTCAGTCAGGCCCAGATCGGCGCAGCTGCGAATGTGCAGCGCCATTTCATCGTTGATGAGCGCATTTACGGTGCCGGCAGCCAGGCGCATTTCATCGACCGTTTCCGCCTTGGTCACCGCCAAGGCCCAAGCGCGGGAGAAATGCACCAGGAACAGGTAATCCTGCACCATGTAGTCAAGGAAGGCCGCGCGCGGCAGGCTTCCGTCGCCCAAGCCCTGAACAAAGCGGTGCCGGGTGTAGGCGGGCCAGTGTTGGCCCGCCGCGTCGCGCCAAAGCGCGAAGGTTTGGCCGTAACCGGTCATTGCGCGGGGTCCGTGGCGATGTCGTCCACCGCTTGCGGCGCGTCAATCAGGCCAGCCTCGGCCAGAAAGGCGCTGAACTCCTTGTAGCGGCCGTGATCGAGTGCTGCGGGACGCAGCGCGAAACGCGGAATCGTGTCGTCCCATGCCATTTCATTCAATTCATCCTGAAGGTCGCTCGAGGTGCCCGAGAAAACCTCCCAAGATTTTTGCGGATGGTTGACGATGTATTGCGTGGCCTTTTCGGTGGCACGCAGGAAGCGGGCGATTTGGTCCATGTCGGCGGTTTCGGGATTGGCGACATAGATCAATTCGTCATAGGCGGGCACGCCCATCTCTTCGAGGTACATGCAGCGGCCCTCGACCTCTTCGAGTTGCATCTGGTTCAGCTCGAAATTGCGGTAGGCCCCGATCACGGCATCGACTTGGCCTGACATCAGCGAGGGCGAGAGCGACCAGTTGACGTTGATCAACTCGATATCGTCGAGGGTCAGTCCCGCATCGGTCAGCAGCGCCGACAAGAGCGCCTCTTCCACGCCCGCGACGGAAAAGCCGACCTTGCCGCCCTTGAGGTCGGCCACTGTTTCGACGGGGCCATCCTCCAACACCAGAAGGCAGTTGAGCGGCGAGGCCACCAATGTGCCAACCCGCTTGAGCGGCAGCCCCTCGGCCACTTGCAGGTGCAGTTGCGGCTGGTAGGAAATCGCCAGATCGGCCTTGCCTGCGGCGGCCATTTTCGGCGGTGCGGAGGGGTCGGCGGGGGCGATCACCTCGACCTCAAGGCCTTCTTCAGCGAAATAGCCGTTTTCCTGCGCCACGATGATCGGGCCGTGGTTGGGATTGACGAACCAATCCAAGACAAGGGTCATCTCGTCCTGTGCCATGGCGGGCAGAGCAGTGAGCAGGCTGGCGGCGAGGGTGAGTGCGGCTTTCATCGTGGCCTCCTTCTTGTGTCAAAGTCAGACGATGAAGGGGGGCGCAAAAAGGGGCTTTACCCCTTGTGTCTTGCTCCGTTCCCTCCGCCGGTACTGACCGGATCAGGTTCGGTGGGTTGGCGCGTNGCCTCTCAGCCCCTCAGTAACGGGGGCACCCCAACGGATACTCGNCACTTAGCAGCGCGTTCCGGCCCCGGCAAGGGCTGCGCGAAATCTGTTTTGGATTTTATATGTTGAGCGGATTTTAACCGGCCTTTGCCCAAGGTGAGCCACCCACGATGGAGAAAACGATGCACGGTTTGGTCAATCGCGCGGTGGAACGCTTTACCCGCGATACATATGGGCGCGAGATGTGGCTTGGGATCATGCAGCGGCTTGACCTCGGATTTGCCGAGTTTGAGGCCATGTTGTCCTATGACGATGAGATCACGCATGAAGTTCTGGGGGAACTCGCGGTTTCGCTGAACAAGCCCATGACCGAGGTGCTTGAGGATATCGGCACCTATCTTGTGTCGCATGGCAATCTTGAGGCGCTGCGACGGTTGCTGCGCTTCGGGGGGACGGATTTCGTCGAGTTCCTGCACTCTCTCGACGATTTGCCGGGGCGGGCGCAGCTTGCCGTGCCGGACTTGTCGCTGCCGACGCTGGAACTGGAGGATCACGCGCGGGATTACTACAGCCTGACGGTGGGCCCGATGGCCGGAGGGCGCATCGCCTTCGGCGCGGTGATGATAGGCTTGTTGCGGGCGATGGCCGATGACTATGGCGCGCTTGTTTTCCTGGATCACAAGGGCAAGCGCGGCAAGGTTGAAATCATCGAGGTGCGGTTGTTGGACGTGGCCTTTGCCAGTGGGCGAGCCTTTGATCTGGGGGCGGCATTGAGATGAGCGAGGGGCATGTGAACACCGCGCTTTACGCGCTTTTGGATACACTCTGCCCGATGCATGCGGTGCTCAATGCCACGGGGCATGTGGTGCATGCCGGGCCGACCTTTGAAAAACTATGTGGCGACACCGCGCCGGAGGGGCGCCGGTTCCTCGAACTGGTGGAATTGAAGCGCCCCAAGCTGGGCGCGGGCATGAAAGACCTGCGGCGCGCCGCAGGCGCGAAACTGCATCTCGAACTGCGCGCCGCGCCGCGCACCGCGCTCAAGGGGGTCTTGGTTGCCTTGCCCGACAGTGGCGCGATAGGGCCCAAAAACGGCGTGATCGTCAATCTGTCTTTCGGGATATCGGTGATGGATGCGGTACGTGACTTCTCCCTGACAAGTGCCGATTTCGCGGCCACCGACCTTGCCATCGAGATGCTGTACCTGATCGAGGCGAAATCGGCGGCAATGGAGGCCTCGCGCAAGCTGAACCTGCGGCTTCAAGGCGCCAAGATTGCCGCGGAGGAGCTGGCCTATACCGATACACTGACTGGCCTCAAAAACCGCCGCGCGATGCAGCCCGTGCTGGACCGGCTGATGGAGACCGAGCGCGATTTCGTGTTGATGAACCTTGATCTGGACTATTTCAAATCGGTCAACGATACGCTGGGCCACGCGGCGGGGGATCATGTGCTGCAACAGGTCGCGCGCCGAATGGTGAGCGAGACGCGCAGCGGGGATACGATCATCCGCACGGGCGGGGATGAGTTCGTCTTGATCTTTGCCGGGCTGACCGACCGCGACCGCGTGGCCGAGATTGCCGGACGGTTGATCGCGCGGCTGGAGCGGCCCATCCCCTTTGGCGATGAGGAATGTCGGATTTCCGCCAGCATCGGAGCGAGCCTGAGTTGCGATTATGCGCAGGTCGATCTCGACCAGATGATGCAGGACGCCGATTGCGCGCTATATGTGGCCAAGGATCAGGGCCGTGGACGGCATGTGACCTTTGACAAGATGATGCGTCTGGCCCGGGATATGAAAGGCCCGATCCCTCAAAACCGCGATGCGCGATAGGCCGCGATCGGAGTATTGGGGCGGACGCCTGTCAGGTGATCCGCCAAGACCTCGCCGGATTTCGGGGCCATCATCAGGCCATAGTGCGAATGGCCAAAGCAAAAGTGCAGCCCCTTGTGCCGCTCGGACGGGCCAAGCACCGGCAAGCTGTCGGGGAAGGACGGGCGGCGGCCCATCCAGAAACGCGTGTCTTCAACGTTGAGGTCGGGGAAAACCGACTTGGCCTGTCGCGCAAGAATGGCTTGCCGCCTTTGATCGGGGGGCGCATCGGCGCGACCGAACTCGGCCTGCCCGGCAATCCGCACGCCGCCTTCCATGCTCGAGGCGACGAATTTGCCGTCCATGTCCATGATCGAGTTCGCAAGGCTGATGCCCGGGTTCGCGCATTCGATGTGGTAGCCACGTTCGGCCATCAGCGGCAGCCGATATCCCAGCGGCCGAAGCAGGGCCGCCGACCATGCGCCCATGGCGATCACGACGTGTGGCGTGTCATAGGTTCGGTCGCGCCCGGCGATTGCCCAGCCGTCAGTCGTTGGCGTGAGCGCGCGCACCTCGTCGCAGATGATCCGGGCACCCATCGCCCGGGCCTTCTCGGCCAAGACCTGCCCCATGCGCCCGGGATTGATGCAGCGTGCCTGCGCCCCGATGGTGATGCCGGCGCGGTAGACCGGTCCGATGGCGGGTTCCAATCGCTTGAGGGCGGCGTGGTCCACCACATCCATGGGCGCGCCTTTCTCGGCGCGAATACGGTAGCCAAGGCTTTCGAAGGCATCGCGCGCCGCGGCGTCATCGCGAAAGGCGTGAATGTAATGGCTGTCCCGGATCAGGGCCTCGTGGCCTGTCCCCGAAAGATGGCGGCGGTACAGGTCAACCGACGGGGCACACAGGTGGTCCATCGCATCGGCCGCACCGCGCATTTTTTCTTCGGTGCCGAAAGACAAAAGGCGCAGGCCCCACGGGATCATTCGGGGCCAGGTGTCGGCGCGCACTGCAAGTGGTTTGTTGCGCGACAAAAGCATCCCCGGCAAGGCCCGCCACAGGCCCGGGGCAGATTGCGGGATGATCGACCACGGCGAGATCACCCCGGCGTTGCCGAAGGATGTTTCCTGCCCCGGCTCACCCCGGTCGATCAGGCGCACCCGCTGCCCACGTTCAAGCAAAGAGAGCGCGGCGCAGATACCGACGATACCGGCGCCCAGAATGGTCACGTCATCTGCCACGGGGCTAGCCCGTCGCGGGTGCTGCACGGCGGCGGGCGATGACCTGGCTCAGGATCACCGGCGAGGCGATCACCAAGGCCACCAAATCGGCCTGCAAGGAGGGCGCGATAAAGATCAACCCCGAGATCGCCAGAAGCCACCGCGACAGCGCCCCCATCGGCGCCAGCCAGTAGCCGACCACCGCCGCCGAGAGCGAGATCACCCCGACGATGCAGCTTGTGGCGGTATAGCTGAACTCCCACAAATCAAAGCCGGTTTCCGACACGAACAGCAGCACCGGCGCATAGACGAAGGCCATCGGCGCCAGCACCTTGCCCAGGCCAAGCGTGAAGGCGGAAATCCCGGTCCGGAAGGGGTTCGAGTTGGCAATCGCCGAGGCCGCATAGGCAGAGGTGCAGACCGGCGGCGTGATCTCTGCCACCACGCCATAGTAAAGCACGAACATATGGCTCGCGATGGGCGGGATGCCCAGTTGCGCCAGCGCCGGTTGGGCGACCGAGACCAGCATGATGTAAAGCGCCGTGGTCGGGATGCCCGCGCCCATCAGGATACAGGCCAGCGCAATGAAGACGAGGCTGATAAAGAGCGTCAGGTCCGAGATCGAGAACAGCTCGAAGGTGCCATAGGTGAACAGCCAATGCAGGTCCGTGCCAAGGGCGGTCGCCGCTTGCGTCACCATGAAGCCGATGCGGAAACCCACGCCGGTCGTATTGATCACCCCGATCACGATGCCGACGGCGGCCGAGGCCGCACCGACGGCGAGGGCGTATTTCACGCCGGTCTCGAAGGTATCGGCCATCTCGCCCAAGGTGATGCGGCGTTGCGGGTTGAAACAGGCAATGACGCTGCCCGCGATCAGCATGAGCGACATCGACAAATCAAACCCGCCGCCCATGTATTTCCAGATCACGAAAGCGATGAAACCCACGGCATAGATCAGGCTCAATGGCTCTTTGATCCGGCTCATCCCCGCGATCAGCGACAGGGAAATGCCACAGAAGGCCGACATGAAAGGCGTGTAGCCCGAAAACAGCACCAAAAGCAGGCCGATCAGCGGCACGATATTGGCCCAGCCATCGCGCCAGACGGCGGCGAATTGCGGCAGCTTGTCCTTGGCCAACCCTTGCAGGTTCAACCGCCGCGCCATCAGGTGGACAACGGCAAACACGCCCACGTAGTGCAGCAGTGCCGGGAAGATCGCCGCAATGACGATGGTGGTATAGGGCAGCTCCAGAAACTCGGCCATGATGAAGGCCGCCGCCCCCATGATCGGTGGGGTGATCTGGCCGCCGGCCGAGGCCGCAGCCTCGACCCCGCCGGCGAAATGGCCGGGGTATCCCAGCCGCTTCATGTTGGGGATGGTCAGGGCACCCGTCGAGACGGTGTTGGCCACCGAAGAGCCCGAGATCGTGCCGAAAAAGGCCGAGGACACAACCGAGACCTTGGCCGGCCCGCCGGTATAGCGGCCTGCAAGGATCGTCGCGTTGTCGATGAAAAGCTGGCCCAGCCCGGTGCGCTGGGCAATCACGCCAAAGAGAACGAAGTGGAAAACGATGGTCGAGACCACCCAAAGCGTGACGCCAAAGATGCCTTCCTGCGGGAAATACATCGACGATACGAAGGTTCTGAACTTCACGCCCGGATGCTGAAGGATGCCGGGAAAGATCGGCCCGAAAAGGGCATAGCACATGAACAGGCAGATGATCAGCGGCAGCACCCAGCCCAGCGTGCGGCGCGCGATGTCCAGCACCAGCACGATCAGGATACAGCCAAAGACCATGTCGTAATTGTTCGGGTTGCCCATGCGGAAGGTCTGTTCCTCGATCCCGAGAAACTCGATCCCGCGCCATGCAAGGCCCAGATAGAGGGCTGAGGCCACGCCAAGAACCATGGCGATGATATCGAGGACCGGAACACCGCCAATTCGTAGTCCCCCGGTTTTCAGATCAAAGGCCGAGGAGGTTTTGAACAGCGGGAAGAAGGCATAGGTCAGGATAAAGAGCCCCGACAGGTGCCAGCCCATGTGCCAGAAATCGGGCGGCAGGGCAAAGCCCGCCGTAAGGTAGTGATAGACCGCAAAGGCCAAGGCGACATAGCGCAGGAAGGCGGCAAAGCCGGGGGCCACGGTGCGCGTGGCGGCACCTTCGTCATACTTGCGTTCGATATCCTTGAGGTCGTCGGCGCTCAGGTCGCTTGACGCCTCGTTCTGTCCCTCGGCCATGGTGCCCCCCGTATTTTTGTTTTGCCGGATGCAAAAGGGGGCGGCGACGGGGCCGCCCCCTTGGCTGTCTCAAAGCGGCACCGGATTACTCCAGCAGGCCCGCTTCCTTGTAGAACCTTTCGGCGCCCGGATGCAGCGGCACGCCCAGAGCCATCACACCGTCCAGCGCGGTGTCGGGCGTGATTTGCTTGCCCTTGGCATGACCATTGTCCAGCAGCTTGCGGGTGTTGTCGTTCCACAGCGCCTTGGTGATGCCATAGACCAGTTCCTCGTCGAGATCCGAGGACACGTTCAACAGCGCCGAAACGGCGGGGGTTTTCACCTCGTAATCAATGCCTTCATAGACACCGGCCGGGATCGACGAGGGGATATAGGCGGGCACCGCCTCGTTGATGATGGCAAGGTCTTCGTCCGAGAAGCTGTGCAGTTCCATCCCCTTGGTGGTGGCCAGTTGCACCATGGCGGAAACCGGCCAGCCCGCGGCGTAGAAATAGGCGTCAAGCTGACCATCGGCGAGGCGTTCGGCAGATTGCGAGTTGTTCAATTCGGCCTCTTCGATGTTGTCGCGGGTGATGCCCCATTTCTCAAGCATCTGAAGCACGGCCACCTGCGTGCCCGATCCGGCCTGTGCGATGCCCACGCGCTTGCCTTCCAAGTCGGCAAGGCTGTCGATGCTTTGCCCCTTGGGCAGCACAAGGTGCAGGTCTTCGGGATAAAGGTTGGCGACGATCCGCAGCTTTTCATGCGGCTTGCCCTCGAACTTGCCGCTGCCCATGTACATCGAACGGGTCACGTCGGCGGCGGCCATGCCGGCCTCAAGCTCGCCGTTTTGCACGGCGGTGTTGTTGAAGACCGAGGCGGTGGTCGATTGCGCGATGGCGATCAGGCCCGGCACGCCGCATTGCCCGCCTTCGTCACAGGGACGCGAGCCGGGAGGGGCGGAAATACCGTTGGCGATGGTGCCGCCGATGGGGAAATAGGTGCCCCCGGCGCTGCCGGTTCCGATTCGGAAAAAGGTCGGCTCTTGAGCAAGCGCGGTGCCTGCCCCAAGGCTCAGCGCAAGCGCCGCACCAGTTATTTTCTTGAGTAATGTCATATGGATAACTCCCCGTTTTTGGTGGTTGAACCGTGGCGTTTCTCGCCACTTGCCCTTGAGCGTAACAGAGGAATAGATTTACACAAATTTGAATAACTTTTATTATTCATAGGTTTCTTAATGGATTGCCATGAATCTTACGCAACTCTCGGCCTTTCGCGCGGTGATGACCTCGGCCTCGCTGTCGGATGCGGCGCGCAAGCTGGGCCGGACGCAGCCCGCGGTCAGTCTTGCGATACGCTCGCTGGAAGACACGCTTGGCATGAAGCTGTTCGAGCGGCGAGGCCGACAGTTGGTGCCGGTCCCCGAAGCGCAATACCTTCTGGTCGAGGCCGAGCGGGTGCTGGACCGTCTCAACACGGTGTCGCGCACCATGAAAAGCCTTGCCGCGGGGCGTGCGGGCTCTTTGCGCGTCTCGGCCATGCCGGGGCCGTCGTCCTTCCTGTTTCCGCGCTTCGTCGCCGATTGGCTGGGCGACAGCGGGGAGTTTGATGTGAGCATCACCTCGCGCAGTTCGATGCAGATCGAGGAATTGGTGCGCACGCAAAGCATTGATTTCGGGTTTTGCGACGCGCCGACCGCCACGGGGCGCGACGCGCAGTACCACACCGAGCAGATCACTGCGGAAAGTTTCGTGGCGCTTCCCGCGTCGCATGAACTGGCCGGGTGCTCTGAGCTTGCATTGGAGGATCTGGCAGGCCGGCCATTGGGCGCGCTGCAAGCGGGCCATGCCCACCGCGAGCGCATTGTCGAGCGGTTTCAGCGCGAAGGCTTGCCGCTTGCCGTATCCGTTGAAAGCCAGACCTTTTCGCCGCTTCTGCACTTTGTGCGCACCGGGCGGTGCCTTGCGATCGTCGGGCCCTTGGCCGTGGTTTCGGAGCGGATCACCCAAAATCTCAAAGGCGAGGTGGTGTTTCGGCCCTTGAAGGACGCCCCGCGCTATGAATATGCGATCCTGACCCCGATGTTGCGGCCCCTTAGCCAAGTGGCGCTGGCGCTCAAATCCGCTTGGCGGTCGGCCCTGATGACGCATCTCGAAGACATCGGATCACGTCCGAAAATCGAAAATCGCGGGGCGGGGCCACATTAGGGCATCGGAACCGCTGGCGGCTCCTGACCCGAGGCACAGTTCAACAAGAAGGTCAGCAGCTTGTTGGTGTCGATAGGTTTATGGATCAGGGTAAAGCCCCGGCTGCCACAGGTTTCGGCCAATTCAATGGAGCGATCCGCCGAAATGATACAGACGGGCAGGGGGCCGAACTCGGCGCTGATATGGCTGGCCGCATCGGTGCCAAGGCGGGCATTGTCCAACTGGTAGTCGGCGATGATGACATCGGGGGCGACACCGATTTCGCGCAACAGCGTGCTGGCCTCGTGCTCGTTTTTGCAGTCGAGAACCTGAATGCCCCATGTCTCAAGCATCATCGTCAATGCGGCGCGCATGCTGTCTTCGTTTTCCACCACCAACGCGATCAGGCTTTGCAGGTCCCGGTCCCTGGCGCTTGTCTGGGTTTCAAGGCCGGTGCTGATCGGGCCGGTGGTGCGGGCCAGCGGAACCTGAACAGAAAAGACCGAGCCGCGCCCGCTTTCCGAGCGCAGGTCCAGCGAGTGGTCCAGAAGTGTGCAGGCGCGCTCGACTATGGCAAGGCCAAGGCCCATGCCTTCGGCCGCACTGGCGGCGGCTTCCAGACGTTGAAACTCCTGGAAAATGGTTTCGCGTGCCGCTTCGGGGATGCCGGGGCCGGTATCCCATACTTCGATGACCAGATGATCGCCCCGGCGGCGCGTGCCGATGAGGACCCGACCTTCATCGGTATAGCGGATCGCGTTCGAGATCAGGTTTTGCAGAATGCGCCGCAGATAGGTCGGATCGCTTTGCACAAGCGCCGCACTGGGGAGGATGCGCAAATCCAGACCCTTGGCTTGTGCGGCGGGGCCGAAGGCATCGCCCAGTTGCGAGAGCATCGGGCCAAGAGGCACGGCCGAGATGTGAACCGAGGCCCGGCCGGAATCCAGCTTCGAGATATCCAGCAGAGCTTCGAGAATATGTTCGACGCTACCCAATGCGCTGCTCGCCTTGGTGGCCACGCTGCGGGCGGTTTCGCTTTCGGCGTTGCTTCCAAGGGTGGCGACGTAAAGTTTGGCCGCCGAGAGCGGTTGCAGCAGGTCGTGGCTGGCCGCCGCGACAAAGCGCGACTTGGTGGCATTGGCGCGTTCGGCATCCTTGAGGGCGTCGGCCAGTTCCTCGGTACGGTCGGCGACCCGCTGTTCGAGTTGTTCCTTGGCTTCGATGATCGCCTGCGCCGCCTGTCGTTCGGCGGTGACATCGGTAAAGGAAATCACGAAACCACGGTCCGGCATTTCCTGCGCAAAAACCGACAGGATATGCGAGCGGCCCCGGTGAATCTCGAAGCTGAGCGGTGGGCGCGCGCCTTCGCTGCCCACCCAGGCTTCTATATCCTCGGCGCTCATCCCGTCGGTGAAGGTGATATCCGCACGGAACCGATTGAGGAGCGTGCCAAATTGCGCCCCCATCTGGAAACGGGCGGCGGGCAGGGCCAAAAGTTCGCTCGCGCGTTTGTTCCACCCCACCAGCCGCAGCTTGCTGTCGAAGATGCAAAGCCCTTGGTCGATATGCTCCAGCGTGGCGCGGATCAGGCGGGCCTGATCGTCGAGGACACGGTCGCGCTCCTGCCGTTCCATGCGCATGATATCTGTCACATCGGTCTGCAAGATCACCGTGCCACCATCCGGCGTGCGGTGTTCCGAAACCTGCACCCAGCGGTTCCAGATCATGCGCACATTGAAGATCACATGCTCGTCCGAATGCCGCGCCATGCGCCGTTGCGACCATTCTTGCGGCGTTTCCGTTTCGGGCAGGGACAGGTGCTTGGATTGGCTAACCAATTCGACGTATTGCGTGAAGGTCAGCCCGGGAACCAGCGCGCTGCGGATGTCGGGCATGTGCATGCCGAAACGGCTGTTGCACATGACAAGCTCTTCATCGGCATTGAACAGGGCAAAGCCCTCCTGCACCGTCTCGATCGCATTGGCGAGGTTCGAGCGCGCGGCCTCGGTCTCGCGGTTGGCTTGGGCCAGTCGCGCGTTCGACTCGTTCAAAAGGTCAAGCGCACGTTCCAGTTCAAGCGTCCGCGCGCGCACCTCCTGTTCCAGCATCGCGGCGCGTTGAAACTGCGCATAGGCCGCGCCCGAGGCATCGGTGGATTCCTCGACCCGCCGCATGAGCGACTCGGCGATCTTGAGCAGCTTCTCGTTCTGCCGCTCTAGCGGATCGTTGGGATCAATCAGCGATGGTGTCATGCGCTTTTTCATCCTCGGGCGGGTAGATCGCGACGCCTGTCAGGGTCTGGTTGACGTGGATCGAATTGAATTGCTCGCCATAGGTGGAAAAGCCCACCACGCGGTTATTGGCAAGAATATCGGACAGCGCCACGGTCATTTGTTTTTCCTGCGCTTCCATGCGGCGCAGGATGCAATCGCAACCAAGGATCGTGTCCGGCGTTGCAGATTTGGTGAGGGCGGTCATTTCCTGTTCAAGGTGGTCGACCATGTTGCGCGGCTCGGCCAATGTCAAAACAAGCCCTTCGTCGATCGCCGAGAAAAACACCAGATCGCCATTGTCGGCCACCTGTTGGATGGCGCGGACGTGGTGCTGTCCGCCGATTTGCACCACCACCGGATGCGCGGCGAAGGTGAAGGTGGTCAGTTGCTCGGGGTCCTTGCCCAGAATACGGGCATATTCGCGGGCCGCCGGTTCGGCGTTGATCTCACGCACGATGCGGCGGCCGGGGTCGGCATCGGTGACGACCATGCGCTGCGATGAGGGAACAAGATGGTCGGATTTGAACACCTTGATCGGGCAGCGCGTGCGCACCTGCGTCAGGATCGCGGCGTTTTCATATGCCTGCCCCGCATAAAGCACATATGTATGTTCAAACCGCGTGCCATCGCCCGCCGAGCCGCCGAACAAGGGCACCGGACCAAGGCCAACGGCCAGTTCCGAGGTCAGGGCATCTTCCTTGGTCGATAGCCCGTCGATCATGAGAAAGGTAAATTCATGATGCCAGTCGGGAACGTCGTCCATCATGGCGTTGCGGTTGCGGATCATCTCGTCGATCAGGTCTTGCGCATCGAACCTGTCCAAATTCGGGACCAACCGTGTTTTTGCCCGGAAATGCGACTTGGGCAGGCCCATGGCGACGATCTGATCTTCGGTATAGCCTGCGCCTGTCAATTCCCCGGCGGTGGTGCAGCCGACCACCGGTGTCGGGGCAAAACCCGCCGCGGCCTGGGCGATGACCTCTGCCGCATTGGCGCTTGAGGTGACAAAGAGGATGATCAGGGCCATGGGGTCATCGCCCATCGCCCGCAACAATTCGCCCGCCCAGTCGGCGGTGTCATAAGAAACGCAAGCTGTCCGGACAATGCCGGG
>PR_CR_10_Liq_1_inCRDRAFT_1001360_pt1 | contig 13803 bp, 13 predicted proteins | sample PRCRCaboRojoPR_3_FD_10241 | JGI IMG/M metagenome (IMG submission 10241) | reverse complement strand
GCAGGCCGACCGCGGCTCGGCCGGCGCGCTCAAGGCGCTGATCATCACCCAGGACAGCGAACGGCTGATCGGGGCGGTTCTGCTCGGCAACAACCTCGTCAACATCCTGGCCGCCTCGCTGGCGACCAGCCTGTTTACCCGGCTCTTCGGGGATTCGGGCGTGGCGCTGGCCACGCTGGTGATGACGCTGCTCGTGCTCGTCTTCGCCGAGGTGCTGCCCAAGACCTATGCCATCACCAACGCCGAAACCGCGGCGGCCAAGGTCTCGCCGGTGATCCAGGTGGTCATCCTGCTCTTCTCGCCCGTGGTGACCGCGGTGCGCTGGTTCGTACGCCAGCTTCTGCGGCTGTTCGGGGTGCAGACCGACCCCGACAGCCTCGTGCTTTCGGCGCGCGAGGAAATCGCCGGGGCCATCGCGCTCGGCCACTCCGAGGGCGTGATGGAAAAGGAGGACCGCGACCGCCTGCTCGGCGCGCTGGACCTGTCCGACCGCACCGTCGAGGAGATCATGCTGCACCGCTCGTCGATCGAGATGATCGACGCGGATGCAGATTCCGAGCAGATCCTCTCGCAATGTCTCGACTCGCCCCATACCCGGCTGCCGGTCTTCAAGGATCAGCCCGAAAATATCGTCGGCGTGGTCCATGCCAAGGATCTGCTGCGGGCGGTCGACAAGCTGATGCGCGGCCCCGAGGCCAGCGAGACGAAGCTGCAGAATTTCCGCGTGCTCGACGTGGCGATGGAGCCCTATTTCGTGCCCGAGACCACGACGCTCGACGACCAGATGCGCGAGTTCCTGCGCCGCAAGACGCATTTCGCCCTGGTCGTGGATGAATACGGCGCCCTGCGCGGGCTGATCACGCTTGAGGACATCCTCGAGGAGATCGTCGGCGAGATCACCGACGAGTTCGACGTCGATGCCGAGCATCCCCTGCGCGAGACCGAGGACGGCCAGTGCATCGTCGAGGGCGGCATGACGATCCGCGACCTGAACCGGGCGACCGACTGGAACCTGCCCGACGAGGAGGCCAACACCATCGCGGGGCTGGTGATCCACGAGGCGCAGATGATCCCGAGCACGGGACAGGTCTTCAGCTTCCACGGGTTCCGCTTCGAGGTGCTGTCGCGCAAGGACAACCGGATCACCAAGCTCAAGATCGGGCGGCTCTGAGCGGCCCCGTCCCCGAAAAGGGAATCTTAACGACGCCGTGGCAGTCTGCAGGACGGTCCGGGCTCCTCCCGGTGCCCGGATCTTAACTTCCTCCCTGTCGACTGGCCGCGCCCTCAGGCGCGGCATTTTTTTCGTTGCCTGCGGGTGACGCATGGCAAAATTCGGCTGTTGACCCCTGCGACCAACTGCCGTAGCGTTTGCTTCAATGACGATGTCGGCCAGTCCGGCAGGGAGAAAGCACAATGGAAAAAGGGCCCTTCGGGACCCTTTTTTCTTTGTGTGCGGCCGGTCGGCGCGTTCGGGCCGNNNCGNNGAATTCCTCCTGACACCCCCGCCCGGCCATGCTAGGACACAGGGGGATGTGACACGACAAGCAACGGATCAGTGATGTTCAGATCAGCCACGCCCCTCGCCGCGTTTCTCGCGATGACGCTCGCCTCCGCCGCGCCGGCCCAGGACACCGGCACCGCCGATGGCGACCTCTCCCTCGGATCGGAACAGGGCTCGCAACCCGGCGAAACCTATGTCGCCGCCACCCATGGCGACTGGGAGGTGCGCTGCGTCCGCACCGACGGGGAAAACGATCCCTGCCAGATGAACCAGGTCGTCGCGGATCCCGAGGGCAACCCCGTGGCCGAGGTCTCGATCTTCGACGTGCCGCCGGGGCGCCAGGCCGCCGCGGGCGCAACCATCGTGACGCCGCTCGGCACGCTGCTGACGGCGCAGCTCTCGCTGTCCATCGACGAGAACCAGCCCAAGCGCTACCCGTTTTCCTGGTGCGTCCAGCAGGGCTGCTTCGCCCGGATCGGCTTCACCGCGGCCGAGCTCGACGCGCTCAAGCGCGGCGTGAAGGCCGACATGGCCATCGCCTCGTTCCAGGCGCCGGACCAGCCCGTGCGGCTCGAGGTGTCGCTCTCCGGATTCACAGCGGCCTTCGACGATATTTCCCGCTGATCCCCCTCAGACGGACCTGAGCGCCAGCACGGCGTTCAGGCCGCCGAAAGCGAAGGCGTTGGACAGCACCGCCGTCACCGTCGCCTCGCGCGCGGTGTTCGGAACCACGTCCAGCGTGCATTCCGGGTCGGGTTCCTCGTAGCCGATCGTGGGCGCGATCACCCCGTCCCGCAGCGCCATGATGCAGGCCAGCAGTTCCACCGCGCCGGTGCCGCCGATCAGGTGGCCATGCATCGACTTGGTCGACGAGATCATCAGCCGGTCGGCATGGGCGCCGAACACCTCGGCCACCGCGGCGCATTCGGTCTTGTCGTTGGCCGCGGTGCCCGTCCCGTGGGCGTTGATGTAGCCGATATCCTCGGGCGACAGCGCGGCATCGGCCAACGCCCCCCGCATGGCGCGCGCCGCGCCCTGCTTGGAGGGCATCACGATGTCGGACGCGTCCGAGGTCATGGCGAAGCCCACCACCTCCGCCAGGATGTCGGCGCCGCGTTTCTTCGCGTGTTCGTATTCCTCGAAGACGAAGACCGCCGCGCCCTCGCCCTGGACCATGCCGTTGCGGTTGGCACTGAAGGGACGGCAGGCGTCGCGCGACATCACACGCAGACCTTCCCAGGCCTTCACCCCGCCGAAGCACAGCATGGACTCGGTCCCGCCGGTGATCATCACCGGGCTCGCCCCGGTCCGTACCATCTGGAAGGCCTGGCCCATCGCGTGGTTCGACGAGGCGCAGGCGGTCGCCACCGTGAAGCTCGGCCCCATCAGGTTATGGGTCATCGAGATATGGCTGGCGGCCGCGTTGTTCATCAGCTTCGGCACCACGAAGGGATGGACGCGGTTCTTGCCCTCCTCGTAGACCGAGCGGTAATTCTCGTCGAGCGTGGTCATGCCCCCGCCCGAGGTGCCCAGCACAACGCCCGAGCGCAGCGCCAGGTCACCGTCGAAGCGCAGGCCCGACTGGCGGATCGCTTCGTCCGCCGCCAGCAGCGCGAATTGCGTGAAACGGTCGTAGAGCGCGATTTGCTGGCGATTGAAATGGTCCTCGGGAACATAGCCCCGCACCTGCCCCCCGATCCGTATGGCGAGGCGCTCGACGTCGCGGATGTCCAGTTCGCCGATGCCAAGGGTGCCGGCGCGCATGGCGGCACAGGTGTCGGCGGCGCTATGGCCCAGGGCGTTGATCGTGCCCTGCCCCGTGATAACGACCCGCTTCATCCGCCGGCCGCGCGCTCCTGCTCGGCCACGAGCTTTTCGACGGCGCCGATGATGGCGGCGACGTTCGAGATGTCGAAATCGCTTTCCGAGGGATCGTTGGCGTTGAAGGGCACCTGGATGTCGAAAGCTTCCTCGATCGCGAAAATCGACTCCACCAGGCCGAGCGAGTCGATGCCCAGCTCCTCGAGCGTCGCCTCGGGCTTCACGTCTTCCGTATCGAGGACGGCCTGCTCGGCGATGATTTCCCTGACCTTTTCGGCGACGCTTGACGACATCTCAACTCCCCCGAACGACTGCATCTGACTTAGTCGCTTTGCGGTCCTTTTGAAACCCGTTTCTGAAGCGCGGCGACCTGCTTCATCAGCCGTGGCAGACGCCGGATCGCCTTGTAGCTCTCGATGCTCTGGTCCATTTTCATCGCCGGGTAGCCCAGCAGGACACGGCCGCTCGGCACGCTGGACAGGATGCCGCTGCCACCGCCGGCGATCACGTCGTCGCCGATCTCGAGATGATCGCCGACACCGACCTGCCCGGCGAAGACAACCCGGTCGCCGATGACGGTCGAGCCCGCGATACCGGTCTGCCCGCAGAGCAGGCAATCCTCGCCGATCCGCACGTTGTGGCCGATCTGCACGAGGTTGTCGATCTTCGTGCCGTTGCCGATCACCGTGTCGCTGAGCGTGCCGCGATCGATGGCGACGTTGGCGCCGACCTCGACGTCGTCGCCGATCCGCACCGCGCCGAGCGAGTCGATGCGCACATACTTGCCCTGTCGCGCCGCCCCGCGCTGGCCCAGCGTCTTGCGCACCTGTTCCACCGCGCCTTCCTCGGGGGTGACGAAGGAAAACCCGTCGCCGCCGATCACCGCGCCCGGCTGCGCGATGAACCGCGCCCCGATGGTCACGCGCGCGCCGATCCGCGCGCCGGAATGGATCAGCGCGTCCGGCCCGATCCGGGCCCCGGCGCCGATGCTGACATGCGAGACGAGCCGCGCATGCGCGCCGAGGACCGCGTCCGGTCCGACCCAGCAAAAGGGTCCGATGGCGGCGCCCGCGGCGATATCGGCGGAGGGATCGATGACCGCGCTCGGGTGGATGCCGTCGGCGATCTGCAGGTCGGGCGAGAACATCCGGGTGACGCCGGCCATGGCAAACCGCGGCCGGTCGACGAAAATCGCGGCCTCCAGCCCCATGGCCTGCCAGTCCGCCCCCGCCCAGAGCACCGCCGCACGGGCGCCGCCCGCGACCAGCGCCTCGGCGTATTTCGGCTCCATCGCCATGGCGATGTTATCGGGTCCGGCCCGCGCGGGCTCGGCCGCGCCGGTCACGGTCAGCGCGCCGTCGCCCTCGTGCCGTGCCCCGAGCGCCTCGGCGATCTCGCGGATGCTGTGAGCCATGAACGTCCTCCGGTCTGGCAGACAAGACGGCCGCGCGCCGCGCGGCCGCCCGAAACCCTGCCGGAAGGCTTAGCTTTGAATGGCGCGGAGCGCCACCCCGGCGCGGCTGAGAGCGTCGAAGATGCGCCCGTCACGGCCATAGATGTCGGCCCGGTAATTGACGCCGCCTTTCGGATCGACCCAGGCGGTGCGGTAGGTCAGGTGCACCGGCACCGGCGACTGCAGATCGATCTGGGTCTCGCGGCCACTGTCGAGCGCACGGTGAAAGACGCCTTTCGGATCGGGGGTTTGCGGCGCGAGCAGGTGGTAGGCCAGCTCGAACGGCCGCTGGACGCGGACGCAGCCATGGCTGAAGGCGCGCACGTTCCGCCCGAACAGCGATTTCTGCGGGGTGTCGTGCAGGTAGATGTTGTAGCGGTTGGGAAACATGAACTTCACCAGCCCCAGCGCGTTCGACGGCGACGGCGGCTGCTTCATGTCGAAGGGAAAGTTCCGCTCGTTGAACTGGGTGAAATCGACGTTCTGGCGGTTCACGACCCGGCCGCGCGCATCGATCAACCGGAGATGCCCGACCGCGTTGGGATTCTGCTTGAGCTGCGGCAAGTATTCCTGCGTCGCGATGGAACGCGGCACGTTCCAGGTCGGGTTGATCACCATGTGTTCCATCACGTCCGAGAATTCCGGCGTGCGCAGGTCAGAGCGGGTCCGGCCCACGACCACGCGGGTCTCGAAGCTGACCTTGCCGTCATCGACGACATAGCCATGAAAATCCGCCTGGTTGACGAGGATATGCCGCGCCCCGAGCGGCTTGTTGAGCCAGCGCTCGCGCTCGAGCCCCACGATGACCTGCTGCAGACGCGTCCGCGCCTGGGTATTGATCGCGGCCAGGGTGTTGTCGCCTGCCACGCCGTCCTCGGCCAGCCCGTGCTGGCGCTGGAAGCGCTGCACCGCCTGCTGAAGCGCGGCGTCGTAGCCGGCCGCGGCGGAGCGGTCCATGTACCCCATCCGGATCAGCCTGTCGCGCAGCGCGATGACCTGCGGGCCGCTGTCGCCCGGCTCGAGCTTTCCGGCGCGCACCGGCGCGCCCCAGCCGCCCTGCCCGACAAGGCGTTCCAGCCGGCGCTTTTCCTTGAGCAGGCGCACATAGCCCTGGCTCTGCGGCGGCAGCGCGCGCATATAGGCCGCCGGCGACGATTGCGAAAACGCGCGAATCTGCGCGAGGCGGTCGCGGCGCGGCGGATCGAGCACGAGCCCGGCATCCACCGACCCCGGGTCGAGAACGCCGGACTGGATATCCTCGGCATACCGCAGGAAAAGCCGGCTGATCTCGACCTCGACGCGCCCGCGATCCGCGGCGCTCCGCACCCCGGCGAGCAGCTCGCGCAGGGCCGCCGGACGGTAGCGGTCCGCGGGCAGGCCGTGATCCCCGGCCGCCTCGAGCGCGGCGACGAGGGCGGTGCGGCGCTTGGCGTCGTCACGCCCGGTCCAAAGCGCCTCGTACTCCGTCTCGCGGTAAAAGGCCGACAGGGCCGGATCCTCCGCGGCGGTCTCGGCCACCGCCTGCTTGAACGCGGTGATCTGGGCCAGCGCCCCCTGCGGCGTGGCCACCAGAAGCGCCAGCAGCATCAACGCCGCCTGCAGGCGCAGGCCGAAAGTCAGCGTCTTTCCGTCATCAGTCATCGTATCCGATCCAAATCTCTGTCCGCGGCACAGGCATATCCTTAGCTGAATGCTACGGTTTCCCCATCGCCTGTCCACTCACGTTTAAGCCAATGGCCTGCCCTGTCGCGCGTTTACAACGCCCTGCGGAAAACGCGATGCCCGCCCCCGAACCAGTGAAGTTGAGCGAAACTTTGCCGATTTTGCCCCCGCCCGCATATTCTCGACGTGCCCGGCTTGGCGCGGCGGGGGGTCTTGTGCGATAAAAGCTGCGTCTGGGGGGACATTTCGCGAAGCTGCATCAAGCAGCGGGCAAAAACGGGACAGGCACGACTCATGGCAGCTGACACTTCCGCGACGTTGACCAGGCGCGCGCTTCTGGGCGCCTTTGCCGCAACCGCCGCCACCGCGGCACCCTACTACGCCAACGCGGCCGGCTTCCTGCGCGGCGGCGGCGACATCCGGCGGCTCCGCATGCATTCCCAGCGCACGGGCGAAACGCTCGAGACCATCTACTGGATCGAGGGCGAGTACATCCGCGAGGCGCTGCGCGAGATCAACTACTTCATGCGTGACTGGCGAACCGACGGCGTCACGAGCATCGACAATCGCGCCATCGACATCATGGCCGCGGCGCACGGCCTGCTCGAGGTGGACGAACCCTACATGCTGCTTTCGGGCTACCGCTCGCCGCAGACGAACGCGATGCTGCGCCGCCGGTCCAGCGGCGTCGCGAAGAACTCGCTGCATCTCAAGGGCCAGGCGGCCGACCTGCGGCTCAACTCGCGCTCGGTCAGCCAGATGGCCCGCGCCGCCGAGGCCTGCCGGGCCGGCGGCGTCGGGCGCTACTCGCGCTCGAACTTCGTGCATATGGATTGCGGCACGGTGCGCAGCTGGGGCCGGTAGGCCGCCGCCCCATCCCCCGCTGCCCCGACGCGCCCGCCCTGACCGGCGGGCGTTTCCCGTTCAGGACCGGATCGTGCCGTCGCCCTCGACGAGATACTTGAAGCTGGTGAGCTGCTCGGCCCCGACCGGGCCGCGGGCATGCATCTTTCCGGTGGCGATGCCGATCTCGGCCCCCATGCCGAACTCGCCCCCGTCGGCGAACTGGGTCGAGGCGTTGCGCATCAGGATCGCGCTGTCGAGCCGGGAGAAGAAGCGATCCGCCGTCGCGTCGTTCTCGGTGATGATCGCATCCGTGTGCTGAGAGCCGAACCGCCGGATATGGGCGATCGCCCCGTCGACGCCGTCCACCGCCCGCGCCGCGATGATCATGTCGAGATACTCGCGGCCGTAATCCTCGTCACCCGCGGGCACGGTGCCGGCGACAGCCCGGAGCGTCTCGTCGGCCCGCACCTCGACCCCGGCGGCGACGAGATCCTCCAGGAAGGGCGCACCGTGCGCGTCGAAGAACGCCCGGTCCACCAGGACGCATTCCGCGGCGCCGCAGATGCCGGTGCGCCGGGTCTTGGCGTTCAGGATCACGCGGCGCGCCTTCTCGATGTCGGCGTCCCGATCGACATAGATGTGGCAGATCCCTTCGAGATGGGCGAAGACCGGCACCCGCGCCTCGCGCTGCACCAGCCCGACAAGCCCCTTGCCGCCGCGCGGCACGATCACGTCGATGAACGCGGTGGCCTTCAGCATTTCGCTGACTGCCGCCCGGTCGCGCGTCGGCACCAGCTGGATCGCCGTCCCGGGCAGGCCCGCGGCGGCGAGGCCTTCGATCAGGCATTCATGGATCAGCCCTGAGCTGTGGAAGCTTTCCGATCCGCCACGCAGGATCACGGCGTTCCCGGCCTTGAGGCAGAGCGCCCCGGCATCCGCCGTGACGTTCGGACGGCTTTCATAGATCACGCCGACCACGCCGAGCGGCGTGCGCACGCGCCGGATATGCAGCCCCGACGGCATGTCCCATTCGGCCATGACCCGGCCCACCGGGTCGTCCTGCGCGGCCACGGCGCGCAGCCCGGCGACGATCCCGCTGATCCGATCCTCGTCCAGCATCAGCCGATCCATCATCGCGGGGCTGAGCCCCTTATCCCGGCCGAACGCCAGGTCGCGCCGGTTGGCCGCGACGATATCGGCGCGGCGCCGCCAGACCGCGTCGGCCGCCGCCTCAAGCGCCCGGCGCTTCTGCTCGGCGCCGGCATAGGCCAGTTCCGCCGCGGCCGCGCGCGCAGCGGTCCCGATATCGCGCATCAGCGCGGGAATGTTCTGCGTGTCCGTCATAGCACCATGTCGTCCCTGTGGATCAGCGCCGCCCGCCCCGGATAGCCCAGCACGGCCTCGATCTCGCCGCTCTGGCGGCCGGCGATCAGCCGGGCTTCCTCGGCGGTGTAGCGCACCAGCCCCTTGCCCAGAGTCTCGCCCGAAGGGCCGAGGATCGCAACCGGCTCGCCCCGGCCGAACGTGCCGACGACCCGCGTCACGCCGGCGGGCAGCAACGACTTGCCGCGGCCGAGCGCCCCGGCCGCGCCGGCATCGACCGCGAGCGCGCCGCGGGTCTTCATGCCGGCGATCCAGTGTTTGCGCGCGGCCCCCGGGTCGCCTTGCGGGCTGAACCATGTGCAGGGCACGGCGCCGGCCGCCAGCCTGGCCAGCGGGTTCGCCACCGAGCCCTCGGTGATCGCCATGGCGCAACCGGCGCCCGTGGCGGTCTTGGCCGCCATCAGCTTGGTCTTCATGCCGCCCCGCGACAGGCCCGATCCGGCATCGCCGGCCATCGCCTCGATCTCGGGCGTGATCTCGTCGATCACGTCGAACCGCCGCGCCGCGGGATCGGTCCTGGGATTGCCGGAATAGAACCCGTCCACGTCTGAAAGCAGCACCAGCGCGTCGGCCCCGCACATCAGCGCGACCTGCGCGGCCAGCCTGTCGTTGTCGCCGAAGCGGATCTCGTCGGTCGCGACGGTGTCGTTCTCGTTGACGATGGGCACCGCGCCGAAGCCGAGCAGCGTGCCGATGGTCGCGCGCGAGTTCAGATAGCGCCGCCGATCCGCGCTGTCCTCCAGCGTGACGAGAACCTGCGCGGTGGTCAGGCCATGGGGCGCGAGCGCCTCTTCATAGGCGCGGGCGAGCCGGATCTGACCGACCGCCGCGGCGGCCTGGCTCTGTTCGAGCGCGAGCGGGCCATCCCCGAGCCCCAGCACCCCGCGGCCGAGCGCGATCGAGCCCGAGGAGACCAGCACGACGTCCTGCCCGCGAGCCTTCGCCGCAGCCACGTCGGCGGCGAGCCCGGCCAACCACTCGGTCCGGAGCGCGCCGCTTGCGCGGTCGACCAGCAGCGCCGAGCCGATCTTGACCACGATGCGCTTTGCCGCGTCGAGCGGCCTCAGGGTCGCCACGGCGTCTCCTCCTCCCCGGTGGCAGCCTCGGCGCCGCGGGCGCGGTCGATCTCGGCCTTGAGGGCGCGCAGAACCTCGGTCACGCCTTCGCCGCTGACACCCGAGAGCATCATGACCGGCCCGCCATGGGCCGCTTCCAGCGCGGCGCGCCGGGCGTCGCGCTCGGCGTCGTCCAGAGCGTCGATCTTGTTGAGCGCGGTCACCCGCGGCTTGTCGGACAGGCCATGGGCATAGGCGTCAAGCTCGTGGACGATGGTGGCGTAATCCTCGGCCACCGTCTCGGAGGTCGCGTCCACCAGGTGCAGGAGCACCGCGCAGCGCTCGACATGGCCGAGGAAGCGGTCACCGATCCCCTTGCCCTCATGCGCGCCCTCGATCAGCCCCGGGATATCGGCCATCACGAATTCGGCGTTGTCCACGCCGACCACGCCGAGGTTCGGATGCAGCGTCGTGAAGGGATAATCCGCGATCTTCGGCCGCGCGTTCGAGGTCGCCGCGAGAAAGGTCGACTTGCCCGCATTGGGCAGACCCACGAGCCCCGCATCCGCGATCAGCTTCAGGCGCAGCCAGATCACGCGTTCCACCCCGGGCTGGCCCGGGTTGGCGTGGCGCGGCGCCTGGTTGGTCGAGGTCTTGAAATGCAGGTTGCCGAAGCCGCCGTTGCCGCCGCGGGCCAGCCGCACGCGCTGGCCCACCTCGGTCAGGTCCGCGATCACGGTCTCCTCGTCCTCGTCGAGGATCTCGGTGCCCACGGGCACGCGCAGCACGATATCGCCGCCGTCGCGCCCGGTGCGCTGTTTGCCCATGCCCGGACGGCCGTTCTCGGCGAAGAAATGCTGCTGGTAGCGGAAATCGATCAGGGTGTTGAGCCCCGTCACCGCCTCGGCCCAGACGTCGCCGCCATCGCCCCCGTCGCCGCCGTCGGGGCCGCCGAACTCGATGTATTTCTCACGCCGGAAACTGACGCAGCCATTGCCGCCGGAACCGGAACGGATCGTCACCTTGGCGAGATCGAGGAACTTCATGGGAATCTTGTCCTTTGCCGTTCCTCCCTATCGCAAAAGGGACGGACGGGCTCAATCGAGTTTACGCAGGTAGGTCCAGGTGGGCACGGTCGCGCCCCGGGCCACGGAATAGGCTTCGGCATCGCCGAGATACTCGAACCCCGCCCGCGTCAGCACCCGGGCCGAGGGCGCGTTTTCCTGGAAGACGGAGGCGAAATAGGTCTTGTTGCCCAGCGGGTTGGCGCGGATCAGCGCCTGCACGGCCTCCGACGCGTAGCCCGCGTTCCAGAACGCCGGCGCCACCCAGTAGCCGATCTCGGACTGGTCGCGGTCGAGTTCCTTGAGGGAGATGATCCCCAGCACCTCGGACTGGCCGTCGGCGCTGCCGTCCATGGCCCAGACATGCTCGTCCCGGNCGTCGGCCATCGCGCGCGCGATGAAGGCCTCGGTCGCGCCGGGCGGCAGCGGGTGCGGAACCGTCGTGGTCATCTCGGCCACGCGCCGGTCGCCGGCATAGAAGGTGATGAGCCCTTCGTCGGATTTCCTGAGCGGGCGCAGGGTAATGCGCTCCGCCTCGACCACGGGTTGAACGACCATCTGCTCGATTTTCACCAATACTACCTCCCTAGACTTATGGCGCGGCCTCCCCGCGCGCGCCCTTCCGGTTTTCTCGTCCGCGCCCCCGAGATGGCGACGGCTGCCCTGTCGCGCAAGCGTCCTGTCACGCAACCGGGACGGATCGTGACCGCTTAGACGGCGATCATGACTTTCCGGTTAAGAAATGGAAAAGGGGACCGGCCGGTGCCGATCCCCTTGAAACTCTTGCGACTCTCAGGTCCGGCTTACTCGGCGGCCTCCGCTTCGGGAAGCACGGATACGAAGGTACGGCCCTTGAACCCCTTGCGGAAGGTCACACGCCCCTCGTCGATCGCGTAGATGGTGTGATCCTTGCCCATGCCGACACCCTCGCCCGGCCACCACTTGGTGCCGCGCTGGCGCAGGATGATGTTGCCCGGAATCACTTCCTGGCCACCGAATTTCTTGACCCCGAGACGGCGTCCGGCGGAGTCGCGACCGTTACGGGACGAACCGCCTGCTTTCTTGTGTGCCATTGGTCGTTACTCCTTGTCTGCGGCCAGGGTCTTCGCCTGCGCGACCCAGTCCGGCTTGATTTTCACGGTCTCGACCGCGGCGATGTCGTCTTCGCTCATGGCCGCGAGCTGCGCGTAGGTGGTGATGCCGGCCTCGGCCAGCTTCTTGACGGCGGCCGGGCCGACGCCGGTGATCGCCGACAGGTCGTCCGCGGCGGCGGGCTTCGCCTCGGCCTTGGCGGGCGCGGCCTTGGCGGCGGCCTTCTTCGGCGCGGCCGTCTTCTTGGCCGGTGCCGCGGCCTCGACCGCGGCGCCCGACACCGAGCCGGCCCCGATCGCGGCCTTCACGCCGCTCTTGTCGGCGCCCGACGCGAGAATGTCGGTCACCCGCAGGAGCGTCAGCTGCTGGCGATGACCGCGGGTGCGCTGCGAGCCGTGCTTGCGGCGGCGCTTGACGAAGTGGATGACCTTGTCGCCCTTGATCTGGTCGATGACCTCGGCCTGCACGGCCGCGCCGTCGACGAGGGGCGTGCCCATCGTCACCTTGTCGCCGCCGACCATCAGGACCTCGTTGAACTGAACGGTCTCGCCGGCATCGGCGGCCAGCTTCTCGACCCGGAGCACGTCGCCGCTCTGGACCTTGTATTGCTTGCCGCCGGTTTTCATCACCGCGAACATCTGCGTCTTCCTTTTCCTTGCCGCGCCCTGCGGCCCCCGTTCGGGTGTTCGTCGCGGGTTTTCCCGCGCCTCGGGCTGCGCGCCCCTTGCGGGCGGTTGTCAAAACAGGACCACGCGGCAGCCAGGGCCCCGCGTGGAGGCCGCTGTATCGGTCAATCCGGCCCTGTTGTCAAGCGCTGCGCACGGGGCCGGTTCAGATCTTCTGGCCGGACATGAAGCGCGCCACCGACGCGCCCAGCCGGCGCGAGATCGCGGTGAACATCGTGTCGAAGGCTTCGAAAAGCGCCCGGTTGTAGCGCCGGCCGACATCGCTTTCGGAGAAGGCGATATAGGCGTCGAGTTCCCCACCCGTCAGCGGACGGTAGGCCAGCGCAAGGTAGGAATAGATCCACTCCTCGGTATCGCGGCGGATCTCGGGTTCCTGCGACCAGACATCGGCCAGCATTTCCTCCTCGCTCATGGCGTAGGGAAAAGCGTCTCCTTCGTTCAGCGCGACGTAGAAGGCGTAGTTGGCGTTGAGCGCCCCGACCACGTTCGATTCGACCAGGTCGTTGGCGTCCACGAAGGCGCGCAGCCGCCCGATGCGCGGGCCGTCGGCCGCGATCAGATCCTCCAGCAGCGCCTTGCTCTCGTCCTCCACCTCCGGGTCGAGCAGCGCGCTGCGCGCGCTGACCTCCAGCGTGATGACCCGCTCGCCGAGGTCCGACTCGAAGAAATCCAGCGCCTTCTCGACGGTGGCGGGTTCCAGCCGGCCGGCGAAATCGGTGATGAAGATCTCGCGCATCGCGNCGGTCGCGTAGATGCCCGAGACCGTGGCCTCCCAGGCCGCGCCGCCCGAGCCGGGGAAGAACTGCGTCTCCAGCTCCCCGGCGTAATCGAGGCCCTCGGCGCGCATCACCTCGAGCACGTCGCTCATGCCGAGCGCCTCGAGCAGCCGCCGCTCCTCGGGCGTGGGGGTCGCGGCCATGGCCGGGGTCCAGACCAGAAGAAGAAGCGCAAACAGGAATCGGTGTGCCATGTGTCAGCCGTCCGGAGGAAACCGGGGCCGCGTCCGCCCCCGCATGACGACGAGTCCTAGCACCGGGTGGCCCGGAATCCAATCACCCTCGCCCGCGGCCGAGCACGCCGCATACGGGGGGTTGCACGCGCGGTGTCATAGGGTTATCTCAGCCCCGCGACCGCGCAGAACGCGCTTGCGGAGAGGTGCCGGAGTGGTCGAACGGGGCGGTCTCGAAAACCGTTGAGCCTTCACGGGCTCCCAGGGTTCGAATCCCTGTCTCTCCGCCAC
>PR_CR_10_Liq_1_inCRDRAFT_1001359_pt1 | contig 13807 bp, 16 predicted proteins | sample PRCRCaboRojoPR_3_FD_10241 | JGI IMG/M metagenome (IMG submission 10241) | reverse complement strand
CCGGGCGCGCGCGCAACCTATGCGGCTGGGCTTTCCCCCCTCGATCCGCAATTTCGCCGTGGCCGAGGGGCGGGCGATCTTTTTCGACACCTTCCCGCCTCTCATCCACTACAGCCGGGACGAGATGGGGCGCATGCTGCTGCAATTCTCTGAAAGCCGGCTGATGCGCAGCGTGGGCCCGCTGATGCGCGCCCGGGTGACGGGCATTCAGGACGAATGGTATTCGCCCTCCGAAACGCTGGTGGGTCTCGTGGGCAGCGCCTGCCGCTTGCGGCCCGACGATGCGGCGGCGTTCCTCGACTGGGGGCGGAGTTTTGGCGCCAAGCGGATGGACTGGGTCGCCGACGAGATCGCTCAGGGCCTTGACCGGCCGCCGAAACTGCCGGGCTACTGGACCACGTTCCGCAAACTCATGGGTCTGCAGGGCGAACCCAACGTCTGAGCGGCGCAGGAAGGGGCTTGGGCCGCCGGGCCCGCCCGTGCCATGCTGGACCCGGACCAGCCAGCGGAGGATTCGCATGCCCACCATCGCCAAGGATCAGGCCTGCCAGACGGTGATCACCACCTTCGAGATGACGCCGGGCACCTGCCAGGACCTGCTGGACGCGCTGACCGACGCCTACGAGAATTTCATCTCGAAACAGCCGGGCTTCATCGCGGCGGGGCTTCATGTGAACGACGCCCAGACCCGCATCGCCAACTATTCCCAATGGCAACGGCGCGAAGATTTCCAGGCGATGTTGCGGACCGACGAGATGCGCGCGCGAAACCGCCGCATCAACGAGCTGTGCCGCAGCTTCGAGCCGGTGATGTACGACGTCGCGGCGACGTTCGACTGAGAGAAGACCGCTGGCGATCCCTCGAGGACTCGAACCCCGAACCTGCTGATTAGAAGTCAGCTGCTCTATCCAGTTGAGCTAAGGGACCGCGCGGTGTCAGTTATCCTTGGGGCTTTGCCGCGGTCAAGCGTCCTGCGCCAACTCGAGCCTCATGAAGACCGACCAGGGGTCGGGTTTGTAGTCGGCGAAGGGGGCGGTTTCAGTGAAGCCTTGGGCGGCATACAGCGCGCGGGCGGCGGCGAAATCCTCGGTCGCGCCGGTTTCGAGGTATACGGTGTGGTGCCCCTCCCGCAGTGCCACGGCGAGCAGGTGGGCCAGCATGGCGCGTCCAGCACCGGTGCCCCGCGCCTCGGACAGGGTGTGCATGGATTTCAGCTCGGCCGTGCCATCGCCCAGATCCTTGATCGCTCCCATGGCGATGGTCTGCCCGTCCCGCTGGCCCAGAAAGAAGGCCACGCCGGGCGCGGCAAGGCCGCTGCCGTCAAGCGCATGTTGGCTTTCTGGGGGCGATTGGCCGGACATCTGGCCCAGGTGACGCGCGATGAGTGCCGCCGCCTCGGGCTCGGACGGGTGGGCCGCCCGGATGGTGAGCGGCGCCAAGTGCCTAATGGGTCCAGACGCCGCGCCGGTTGGTGGCGAAATTCTCGCCATAGCCGCGGGGGCGGATGTTGGGCTTGCGCTTTTTCGGCTCGAAGACCTGCGCCTCGATCCCGTGCTCGCGGGCATAGGCCTCGGCGGCTTCGCGGGTGTCGAAGGTCAGCCGCACCTGGCTTTGCGTGTCGGCGGACGAGGTCCAGCCCATCAGCGGATCGACTTCGCGCGGGGCGGCTGGCACGAATTCCAGCACCCAGTGTTGGGTCTTGCCCAGGACCGAGGACATCGCTGTTTTCGCCGGCTGATAGATGCGTGCGCGCATGGAAATACTCCTGAAAGTCGGCCCGGTTATCTCGCATTCGCGGACCGCTCGCAAGAGGGCCGGGGCGCTTGGGAAGAGGGCGTGCAAGCAGGATTTGGGGCCCAGCGGGATCACGGGGAGCGAGGGGTGGGTGTGCGACCCGGCCAGTCCCCAAACCTGCTGCTTGCACGACCAAGGTAAGAAGCAAATGCATGTTTCGCCAAAAGGTTTTTGTCACATGCCCCTGACATTTTGGGTGTCCGGATCAAGGCCTGCCAGGATAAGCGCCTGAAACGCTTTCAGAAAAGATGCGGATGCCTGCGACAATTTACTCTGCCAGCGGTGGCGGCATCCGGCACGCGGGCGGGCAGGGGCGGCCGTGTCGGGGCGCGTTCTGCGCGGGCCGAAAGAATCCCCATGCCAAGCACGAGCGTCCCGTCGCCTGTCCCATGCCCTTGCGCTCTGGGGCGCCGCGCCCCACATAGGGCGGCCGGCGCCGGTCCCCTTGAACCCGGCGCGCAAAGCGTCAGACTCCGGTCAAGCCGCGCCGCGAGGAACCCATCATGCACAACAATTCCCCAGAACAGATGCCCGCCCTGACCCATGCGCCCGCAGGCGATGTGCGCGAACGGGAAAAGCTGGAAGGCGGCAAGCGCTTCGTGATGCAGACCGAGTTCGCGCCCGCGGGCGACCAGCCCACCGCGATTGCGGAGCTGTCGGCAGGCGTTCTGGATGGCGAGCGCAACCAGGTGCTTCTGGGGGCCACGGGCACGGGCAAGACCTTTACCATGGCCAAGGTCATCGAAGAGACCCAGCGCCCGGCGATCATCCTGGCCCCCAACAAGACGCTTGCCGCGCAGCTTTACGGTGAATTCAAGGGCTTCTTTCCCGACAACGCGGTCGAGTATTTCGTGAGCTACTACGACTACTACCAGCCCGAGGCCTATGTGCCGCGGTCGGACACCTATATCGAGAAGGAATCCCAGATCAACGAACAGATCGACCGGATGCGCCACTCGGCGACCCGGGCGCTTCTGGAACGCGATGACGTGGTCATCGTGGCGTCGGTCAGCTGCATCTACGGCATCGGGTCGGTCGAGACCTACGGCGCGATGACCCAGGACCTGTTCACCGGCAGGGAATACGACCAGCGCAAGGTCATGGCGGACCTGGTGGCGCAGCAGTACCGGCGCAACGACCAGGCGTTCCAGCGCGGGTCGTTCCGGGTGCGGGGTGATGTGCTCGAGGTCTGGCCGGCCCACCTGGAGGATCGCGCCTGGCGCCTGTCCTTTTTCGGCGAAGAGCTGGAGGGGATCACCGAGTTCGACCCGCTGACGGGCCAGAAGACCGACACCTTCGACCGCATCCGGCTTTATGCGAACTCTCATTACGTCACGCCGCGCCCGACGATGCAGCAGGCCATCATCGGCATCAAGAAAGAGCTGCGCACGCGGCTCGACCAGCTGGTGAACGAGGGCAAGCTCTTGGAGGCGCAGCGGCTGGAGCAGCGCACGAATTTCGATCTTGAGATGCTTGAGGCGACGGGCGTCTGCAACGGGATCGAGAACTACTCGCGTTACCTCACGGGCCGCGCACCGGGCGAGCCGCCGCCCACGCTGTTCGAATTCATCCCCGACAACGCGATCGTCTTTGCCGATGAAAGCCATGTGAGCGTGCCCCAGATCGGCGGCATGTACCGGGGCGACTACCGGCGCAAGTTCACCCTGGCCGAGCATGGCTTCCGCCTGCCCAGCTGTATGGACAACCGCCCCCTCAAGTTCGAGGAATGGGATGCGATGCGGCCGCAATCCGTCTTCGTCTCGGCGACGCCCGCGGCGTGGGAGCTGGAACAGGCGGGTGGCGTCTTTACCGAACAGGTGATCCGCCCCACGGGGCTTCTGGACCCCAAGGTGGAGATCCGGCCGGTCGAGATGCAGGTCGACGACCTGTTGGACGAGGTGCGCCGCGTGTCCGAAGCGGGCTACCGCACGCTTGCCACCACCTTGACCAAGCGCATGGCCGAGGATCTGACCGAATACCTGCACGAACAGGGCATCCGGGTGCGCTACATGCATTCCGACATCGACACGATCGAGCGGATCGAGATCCTGCGCGACCTGCGGCTGGGGGCCTTTGACGTGCTGGTGGGGATCAACCTGTTGCGCGAGGGGCTCGATATCCCCGAATGCGGGCTGGTGGCGATCCTCGACGCGGACAAGGAAGGGTTCCTGCGCTCGGAAACCTCGCTGATCCAGACCATCGGCCGGGCCGCGCGGAACGCAGACGGCCGGGTGATCATGTATGCCGACCGCATCACCGGCTCGATGGAGCGCGCCATGGCCGAGACAGAGCGCCGCCGCGCCAAGCAGATCGCCTATAACGAGGAACACGGGATCACGCCCGAAACGGTCCGGAAGAATGTCGATGACATCCTGGCGGGGCTCTATCAGGGCGATGTGGACATGAACCGCGTGACCGCGACCATCGACGAGGCGGCGCAGGGGTCGAACCTGGCTGCGGTGCTCGAGGGCATGCGCACGGATATGCGCAAGGCGGCCGAGAACCTCGAATTCGAAGAGGCCGCGCGCCTGCGCGACGAGATCAAGCGGCTCGAGGCAGTGGATCTTGCCGTGGCCGACGACCCGCTGGCGCGCCAACAGGCGGTCGAGAAGGCGTCGGAAGAGGCGGTGAAGGCCAAGGGCCGGTCAACGGCGGGACGGCCGGGGCAACGCGGCGGGAACGTGAAGCGGCGGAAGCGGTCGTGAGGCGGCAGGGTCTTGCGTAGGGTGCGTGCAAGCACGCACCCTACGGGTCGTACCGACCGGCGGCGATGTCACGATGGATCGACGAGTATGGCCACGCGTCGGGGCGTGCCACGAACCCGTGTTTCACCGGGTTCTGCCAGCAATACCGCATATGCGCCGCGTGATCGGCCGGGGTCCGCAGGTGATGTTCCCAGTAGCGCCGCTGCCAGAGGCCGCGCTCTTGCTGATGCCGATGGCTCGCGCGCAGCGGGCCCTTCGGCAGACCACGTGAAAACCGCGACTTGATTAGCCGCCATCGGGTCGGAAAATCGCAGTCGCCCTCGGGCAGGGTCCAGATGCAATGCAGGTGATCGGGCAACACCACCCAAGCTTCGATGGCAAAGGGCCGCTCTGCTTTCGTCACGCGCACGGCCTCGCGCAGGCGGGCGATCTCGCGCACAAGAAGGTCCGTGCTCCGCTCGGCCAGGGTCACGGTGAAAAAGATGTTGGCGCCGGGCACCTTCGGACGGATGTAGTTTGGCATGGGGGTATGAGACCCCGATGCCGGTTAACATCGCGTTGCATGTGTAGGGTGCGTGCAAGCACGCACCCTACGTCCCGGCGCCTGAAACGCAAAACGCGGCCCCGGAAGGGAGCCGCGCCGAAAATCTTCAAAAGACGAGGGTCGTCTTATGCGAGCTGCAGGTTTGCTGCGCTCTCGCGGCCGTCACGGCCGGATTCCACGTCGAACTTGACTTTGTGGTCGTCCGCCAGGCCGGTCAGGCCCGCCCGTTCCACGGCAGAGATATGCACGAAGATATCCTTGCCGCCTGCTTCGGGCTGAATGAAGCCGAAGCCTTTGGTGGCTTTGAACCATTTCACTGTGCCATTGGCCATCTGTGTAGTCCTTATGAGTATCGCCACCCGCAACATGCGGTCGCCCGGCAAAACGCGTCTTGATCGAGTGACTGCGTGCCGATGAAGGAAAACAGATGTCGAAGAGAAGGTCTTAGCCCGCGCTTTCTGACAGCTAGGCGACGGATACGCAAGGCAAATCGCTCTTATGGCCAAGAAACCGTTTACCGGTGTTGGCCTACCACCCCATCGTGCCGGGTCCGCCCTTGACGATCCCTTCGAGGTTTTCCGTCACCCAGCCGCCGTAGAAATCCCCCGTTTGCGGCGTGACGGGCAGACCGCCCACGGTGCAGGCCTCCATCGCCTGGGCATAGATCGCCATGTGATCCGCCAGGGCCGCAAAGCGTGGCGTGGGGCTGGGGTAGTCCCAGCCGCAGCGCTTGGCCTCCACCCCGCCTGCACGCAGCGTCCAGTAGCGCGCGCGGCCCTTCCATTCGCAAAACGACCCGCCCGCGGCCTCGCTCCGTTCGGCCAGGATGTCGGCGAAGGGGATGTAATAGGTGGGCGCATGGTGGGTCTCGCAAACCCGGAGCGCGCGGGTGGTGCGCACGATCTCGGCCCCGCCAAGGCGCACCGTGACCATGTGCGGCACGGGTTCCAGAAGCGGCGGGCGCGGGTAGGTCTGAACATTCTCGACGGGCAGGGTCATGTCCCGCGAGATAGACCGCGTAGCAGGCGAAACAACGGCGTCAGTGCAGCCCGTCGGCCCCGTGTTTCAGGATCACCGGCACGATCAGGTCTTCCTCGTCCTCCAGATGCCGGTCGAGCATCCGGTCGAAGCTCAGTAGCTCGGCCCGGAACGCGCCCGTCTCGGCCCGGCCCCGCAACACGCCGTTTGCCGCGTCGGTGAAGCGGGCGAGCAGCCCGTCCATGGCGTGGTGGTCGCGGTCGAGGATCTCGAACCCGCGGGCGAGCTTCGTTTCTCGCGCCGACAGGACGGGGAAATAATGCATGTCCTCGATCTGGTGGTGGCCATGGAGTTGCTGCACCAGCATGGAGCCATAGCGCGACAGCCGCGCCTTTTGCTCCTGCGGGTCCATGTTCCCGTCGATCTCGGCCTCGGCATCGCTTTGCATCGCTTGCGTCAGGCGGCGGAACATCAGGTGCCGGTCAAGCCAGAAGGACACGAGCCCCGCGAAGTTCGGATGGGCCTGCCACTCGGCGCGCGGAAAATCCTTGAGAAGGGCGCGCAGCGCCTCCGGAAGACGATCGCGTTTGGCCAGGTCCAGCTGTGTCAGGTCAAGCTCGGTCATCGGATACCTCCTGCCCCGCCAGATGCCATGGCAGGCGCGAAAGTCAAAGCGGCTGGTCCCTGCGTCGCCGCACGCTAGCTCTGCGCCCATGCGACAGTTGCTTCTGATCCTCTGCCTGATCTGGCCCGCCTGGGCCGCCGCCAATGACTGGGACGCGCTGGAGACCCCCGGTGCCATCGCCATCATGCGCCATGCCCTCGCGCCGGGCACGGGCGATCCGGCGACGCTGACGATCGGCGATTGCAGCACCCAGCGCAATCTCGACGACCGCGGCCGCGCCCAGGCCCGCGCCATCGGGCAGGCATTTCGCGACCGGGGCATTGCCTTCGACGCGGTGCTGACAAGCCAATGGTGCCGCACGCGCGAAACGGCGGAGCTGCTGGGCCTGGGTGCTGTGACCGAAGCGCCATCGCTCAATTCCTTCTTTCGCGATTTCTCCACCCGCGACGCGCAGACCGCCGCCACCCGTGACCTGATCGCCACCACGCCGGGCCGGCTGATGCTGGTCACGCATCAGGTCAATATCTCGGCACTGACAGGGCAGGGTACCCGGTCGGGCGAGGTGCTGGTGATCCGGCAGGCCGACGACGGCAGTATCGAGGTTCTGGGCGAGATCCTGATCGCGCCGTGACACGCGCCTGGATGCGGCCAGCGCTGGACGGGCCGGAGGCGCTCGGCTAGGACAGCGGCGAACCGCGACAGGAGGCTTTCGCATGTCCGCCCATGGCACCCCCGTTCCCATGACCGCACGTCCCGCAGGCCCGCTGACCGGCACGGCCGAGGTGCCGGGCGACAAGTCGATCAGCCACCGCGCGCTGATCCTGGGGGCGCTCAGCGTGGGCGAGACGCGCATCACCGGCCTGCTCGAGGGGCAGGATGTGCTGGACACCGCCAAGGCGATGCGCGCCTTCGGGGCCGAGGTGACGGATCACGGCGGCGGGGAATGGTCTGTCCATGGCGTGGGCGTGGGCGGCTTTGCCGAGCCCGACACTGTCATCGACTGTGGCAATTCGGGCACCGGGGTGCGGCTGATCATGGGGGCGATGGCGACCTCGCCCATCACCGCGACCTTCACCGGCGACGCAAGCCTGAACAAGCGGCCCATGGCGCGCGTGACCGATCCGCTGGCGCTGTTCGGTGCGCAGGCGGTGGGGCGCGCGGGCGGGCGGTTGCCCATGACCATCGTCGGCGCGGCAGAGCCGGTGCCGGTGCGCTACACGACGCCTGTGCCCTCGGCGCAGGTGAAATCGGCGGTGCTCTTGGCGGGGCTGAATGCGCCGGGCCAGACCGTGGTGATCGAGACAGAGGCGACCCGCGATCATACCGAACGGATGCTGGCGGGCTTCGGCGCCGAGATCACGGTCGAGGACAGCGACGAAGGCCGGGTCATCACCCTGACCGGCCAACCCGAACTGCGCCCGCAAGAGATCGCCGTGCCGCGTGACCCAAGCTCGGCCGCCTTTCCGGTCTGTGCCGCACTGATCGTGCCGGGATCGGACGTGCTGGTGCCGGGGATCGGGCTGAACCCGACCCGCGCGGGCCTTTTCACCACGCTGCGCGAGATGGGGGCTGATCTGACATACGAGAACGAACGCGAAGAGGGGGGCGAGCCGGTGGCCGACCTGCGCGCCCGTTACTCGCCCGACATGACGGGGATCGCGGTGCCGCCAGAGCGCGCGGCCAGCATGATCGACGAATACCCGATCCTGTCCGTGGTGGCCGCCAATGCCACCGGCCGCACGGAGATGCGCGGCGTCAAGGAACTGCGCGTCAAGGAAAGCGACCGGATCGAGGCGATGGCCACCGGGTTGCGCGCCAATGGCGTCACCGTCGAGGATGGCGCGGATTGGTGGATCGTCGAAGGTCAGGGCCCGGGCACCGTTGCAGGCGGAGCCACGGCTGCGACACATCTCGACCACCGCATCGCCATGTCGTTCCTGATCCTCGGGATGGCGGCGCAAAACCCCGTCAGCGTCGATGACGCGGGGCCGATCGCGACCTCTTTCCCGATCTTCGAGGGGCTGATGGCGCAACTGGGCGCGCAGATCGAGCGGCGGGACCGGGCGGCATGAGCTTTACTGTCGCCATCGACGGCCCGGCGGCCAGCGGAAAGGGTACCATCTCGCGCGCCGTGGCCGCGCAGTTCGGGCTGGGGCACCTGGATACGGGGCTGCTTTACCGCGCCGTGGGGGCCCGGATGCTGGACGGCATGGACCCGGTCGAGGCGGCCGAGACATTGAACCCAGAAGAGATCGACGAAGACGCGCTGCGCACGCCCGATGTCGCGCAGGCGGCCTCCAAGGTGGCGGCGATTGCGCAGGTGCGTGCGGCGCTCGTCGATGTTCAGCGCGCCTTTGCCCGACGCGCGGGCGGCGCGGTGCTGGACGGGCGCGATATCGGCACGGTGATCTGCCCCGAGGCCGAGGTGAAGCTCTTCGTCACCGCCAGTGCCGAAGTGCGGGCCGAGCGGCGGTGGAAGGAACTGGCCGCCAAGGGCCACCGTGTCGCCTATGAGGAGGTTCTGGCGGACGTGCGCGAACGCGACGCGCGGGACGCGGGCCGGTCGGATGCACCAATGAAGCGAGCCGAGGACGCGGTGCTGCTCGATACCTCGACGCTCAGCATCGAGGAAGCCGTGGCCCGGGCCTGCGCGGCCGTGGAAGCGGCGGGCGGCGACCGGCGGGGGTGAGCGGCGCCCACGAAGGGTGGGTTTCAAACCCACCCTACGGCGGTGGGCAGGCGCAAGCGTAGGGTGGGTTTTCAACCCACCGCACCCCGACGTCGGCCACCGCGCGTTGCGCCCGGGGCGAACGCCCCCTTGCCCTTTGCCACAACTTCCCCTATACGCGCGCCTGTTGAAGCGGCGGGACAGTCGCGAACAGGAGACTTGAGCAGGGTCGGAAACATCCGGCCCTTCTTCGTTTCCGGCTATCGCTTGTTCCGGGGCTGCGACCAACCCATCCCAAGACCGGCGGAGACAACCGCCCGGCCCGCATAAGATGTTGAAAAGGACTTAACAGCCACATGGCTCAGAACGCATCCATGGAGGAATTCGAAGCCCTCCTGCACGAAAGCTTCGAAATGGACACGCCCAACGAGGGCACTGTCGTCAAGGGCAAGGTCATCGCCGTCGAGGCGGGCCAGGCCATCATCGATGTCGGCTACAAGATGGAAGGCCGCGTCGATCTCAAGGAATTCGCGAACCCCGGCGAAACGCCTGACATTTCGGTCGGCGACGAGGTCGAGGTGTTCCTGCGCGCCGCGGAAAATGCCCGTGGCGAGGCCGTCATCAGCCGTGAAATGGCCCGCCGCGAGGAAGCCTGGGACCGTCTGGAAAGGGCCTATGCCGACGACGCGCGCGTCGAAGGCGCGATCTTCGGCCGGGTCAAGGGCGGCTTTACCGTCGATCTGGGCGGTGCCGTGGCCTTCCTGCCCGGCTCTCAGGTCGATGTGCGCCCCGTGCGCGACGCGGGCCCCCTGATGGGGCTCAAGCAGCCGTTCCAGATCCTCAAGATGGACCGCCGCCGTGGCAATATCGTGGTGTCGCGCCGCGCCATCCTGGAAGAAAGCCGCGCCGAACAGCGCGCCGAGGTCATTGCCAACCTCACCGAAGGCCAGGCGGTCGACGGTGTGGTCAAGAACATCACCGAATACGGTGCGTTCGTTGACCTGGGCGGTGTCGACGGCCTGCTCCATGTCACCGACATGGCCTGGCGCCGGGTCAACCACCCCTCTGAGATCCTGTCGATCGGCGAAACCGTCAAGGTGCAGGTCATCAAGATCAACAAGGAAACCCACCGCATCAGCCTGGGCATGAAGCAGCTGCAGGAAGATCCGTGGGATCTGGTCGGTGCCAAGTACCCGCTGGGCTCGGTCCACCAGGGCCGCGTGACGAACATCACCGATTACGGTGCCTTCGTCGAGCTGGAGCCCGGTGTCGAAGGCCTTGTGCACGTCTCGGAAATGTCCTGGACCAAGAAGAACGTGCATCCCGGCAAGATCGTGTCGACCAGCCAGGAAGTCGAGGTCATGGTTCTCGAGATCGACAGCGCCAAGCGCCGCGTCTCGCTGGGCCTCAAGCAGACCATGCGCAACCCGTGGGAAGTCTTTGCCGAGACCCATCCCGAGGGCACCCAGGTCGAGGGCGAGGTCAAGAACATCACCGAATTCGGTCTGTTCATCGGTCTCGACGGCGATATCGACGGCATGGTGCACCTTTCGGACATCAGCTGGGACGAGCGTGGCGAAGACGCCATCCAGAACTACAAGAAGGGCGACGTCGTGCAGGCGGTTGTCTCGGAAGTGGATGTTGAGAAAGAGCGTATCTCGCTTTCGATCAAGGCGCTGGGCGGCGACAAGTTCGCCGAAGCGACGGGCGGCGTGAAGCGTGGCTCGATCGTGACCGTCGAGGTGACCGCGATCGAGGATGGCGGCATCGAGGTGGAATACGAAGGCATGAAATCCTTCATCCGCCGTTCGGATCTGGCCCGCGACCGTGCCGACCAGCGCCCCGAGCGCTTCTCGGTCGGGGACAAGGTCGATGTGCGCGTGACCAATGTCGACCCCAAGACCCGCCGTCTGGGCCTGTCGATCAAGGCACGCGAGATCGCCGAAGAGAAGGAAGCCGTCGAACAGTACGGCAGCTCGGACTCGGGTGCGTCTCTGGGCGACATCCTGGGTGCAGCCCTGAACAAGGGCGACGACTGAGCCTCGTCCGGCATTCGCTGGATACAGCACGACAGCATGGCCCCGCGCGGTGATCCGCGCGGGGCTTTTTCATGGGCCGCGCCTTGCTGCGCATCGGGCGGTGGCCTAGTGCAGCGGGCCCCGGGGGATCAGTGCGCGCATCAGGTGCAATCCGATTTGCTGGGCGATGCTGACCGCTAGCGGGGCCATGTCCGCGCGGACCAGCGTGATCGCGATGCCGAACGCCGCGTCGCGATCCATTGCACAGGCGGTTGTCACGAGATCGGCAAAACGGCTCCTGGCCGCATCCGCGGCGCCGGGCGTGTACGATGACAGCGGCTCAAGACCGAACCGCGCATGCAGGTCGAGGTAGGCATCGAGTTGGCGGCGCAGCGCCGGGTCCGGCGGGGTGTCGGCAAGCCCTGCCGGCACCTCGCGTCGCGCCGGGTGGTCGAGCGCGCGATCCAGAAGCGCCAGGGTCAGGCGATACAACGGATCGGTCTGCCCGGCATCCGAGATGGCCGTGCGCCGATTGGCCTGGAAATCGCGGCTGCTGTGTCTCACGAGCGGCTCCCTTGGTTACCCTCCAGTATATCCAACAAAAATAATCAGGAAAGGGGGTTGCGTGGGATTTGCGCCGACCCCCGCGCTTTTTCACTGCGAATCAATCACTTCGCTGCGTCGCGGCGGCAGCGGGCGGGGGTGGCCCGAAGGCCTGTGGGGAACGCTTCGAGGCCCGGGACACAGCCGCAGGTCCCAAGAATCTGTGCGGGCGCCGCGCGGATTGGCGCTTGGACCGCGCAGAACGCTTTTCGTCACCGTGTGTTTGTCTCTATAATCGGAGCGCATTCAGGGACCGGAATCCAGCAACGCCCGGGGGGGACGATAGATGATCCGTTCAGAGCTGATACAAAAGATCGCCGAGGAAAACCCGCATCTGTTCCAACGCGATGTCGAGCGGATCGTGAACACCATCTTCGAAGAGATCACCGACGCCATGGCGCGCGGAGACCGGGTGGAGTTGCGCGGCTTCGGGGCCTTTTCGGTCAAGAAGCGCGATGCCCGCGTGGGCCGGAACCCGCGCACCGGCGAGGCGGTCCAGGTTGAAGAAAAACATGTTCCATTCTTTAAGACGGGAAAACTGTTGCGTGACCGTCTGAACGGGAAAGCCGAATGATCCGTTATATCAAATACCTCTTTCTTGCCGCTCTCGCGCTGTGCCTCGTCATCGTGGCCCTGGCCAATCGCGAGATGCAGACCTTTCGGCTGCTGCCCGACGGGCTGGCCGAACTGGCCGGGACGAACTGGATGATCGAGCTGCCGCTGTTCGTGATGATCTTTGCCGGTATCGCGGCGGGTCTTCTGATCGGTTTCGTCTGGGAATGGCTGCGCGAGACCAAGCACCGGATGGAGGCCGAGCGCCAGAAATCCGAGGCCAAGAAGCTGTCGCGCGAGGTGCGCCGCCTGAAGACCGAGCAGAACAAGGGCAAGGACGATGTCCTGGCCCTGCTGGACGAGACCGGCTGACCGCCCCATGCCCAACACGGTGCGTGTGAAGATCTGCGGGCTGACCCGGCCCGAAGACGTGGCCGCCGTGGCCGCGGCCGGAGCGGAATATGCAGGCTTCAACTTCTTTCCCAAAAGTCCGCGCGCCGTCGATCTGGAGCAGGCGCGCGCGCTGGCGCTGGCCTGCCCGGTGGGCGTGGCCAAGGTCGCGCTTGTCGTGAATCCAGATGACGCGATGCTGGACGCACTGGTGGCCGCGGTGCCCGTCGACATGATCCAGCTGCACGGCTCGGAGCCGCCGGACCGGGTGGCCGAACTCAAGGCACGCCACGGCCTGCCGGTGATGAAGGTGGTGGGCGTGGCCGATGCGTCGGACATTGCCCAGATCGACGCCTATACGCCCGTGGCCGACCAAATCCTGGTAGATGCCAAGCCGCCCAAGGACGCGGTTCTGCCGGGTGGCAATGGTCTGACCTTTGACTGGCGGCTGGTCGCGGGGCGTCGCTGGCCGCTGCCGTGGATGCTGGCGGGCGGGCTGACGCCCGAAAACGTGGCCGAAGCCGTGGCAAGGACGGGCGCGCGGCAGGTCGACGTGGCCTCGGGCGTGGAAAGCGCGCCGGGGCTCAAGGACGCCGCACTGATCGCGGCATTCTGCGCGGCCGCCCGGGGGTAACCCTTCGGTAACCTGGTCCGGCCATCGTCGGGTCATGTCACAGCTGCCCGAATACCTGACACCGGAAATCTNGCTCGCCAATGTCTTTGCCGCCGCGTAAGTGCGCAAGGGCGGTGTGCTGAAACGCAAGGTCCGCGATGTGGAGCGATTGTGCGGCATCGACGCCTTCCTGGACGAGGCCAGACGCCGCGGCTTTCAGGTGGTGCGCAACCACCAGCATTTCGTGGTGTTCTGCAACGCGCACCCTGTCCGCCGGGTGGTGTAGCGGCCCGTCGACGGGCCGCACTTCCGCTGCG